>WBZQ01002167.1_pt1 | contig 12812 bp, 13 predicted proteins | sample 5204251 | NCBI WGS metagenome assembly WBZQ01 (sample SAMN12412402, study PRJNA552823) | activated sludge metagenome | isolation source: activated sludge from nitrification reactor of wastewater treatment plant... | place: USA: Virginia | collected 2017-09 | reverse complement strand
GGGCTGCGCGGGTTCGACACCGTGGCCGATCACGACGCCGCGGTTCTGGCGGCGCTGAGCGAACTTGATCCGGACACCGACACCCTGTGGGTGCTGGGCGACATCTGCTCGGGCGGGGTGGGGTCGATGGCGTCGGCGCTGGAGCAGCTGAGCACTCTGGCGGTGCCGATGCATCTGGTCACCGGCAACCACGACCCGGTGCACCCCATGCACCGCAAGGCTCAGCGGCACTTTCCCGCCTACGCGGCGGTGTTCGCCACGGTGCAGCAGATGGCCCGCGCCAAGGTCGGCGACACCGGGGTGCTGATGTCGCATTTCCCGTATTCCGGTACCCCGGACCGGTTTTCGCGCGAGGAGTTCGAGCAGTGGCAACTGCGCAATTTCGGTCAGTGGCTGGTCCACGGGCACACGCACTCCGCCGAGAGGCGGTCGGGTATCCGATCGTTGTGCGTCTCGCTGGAAGCGTGGGACCTGCGGCCCGCCTCCGCCGACGACCTCGTCGCGGTGATGAGCCGCTAGCGGTGGGCCGCTTTTATCGAGATCGACGCTAGGGTCGCTGCCAGGTGGCGCTTCTCACCGAGATCGACGTCTGGGCGGTGCCGCCGCAGGCGGAGCAACCCAGGCGTGAATCTCGATGAAGGCGGCAACCCGGGCGTCAATCTCGGCGAACAGGCTGACGCCCCCGTCCGTTCATCAACCCGCTGTTGCTGCCCATCCGGCCCGGCGGCGCCGAACGTCGACCTGCGCCCGCCAGCACGGAAAGCCGCGAGCACGGAAAGCCGCGAGCACACCGTCAGGCCCAGATCTCGTCGTCCTCCGAGGTCTCGCGGACCCACCGCTGGATCCGCGGGCCACGCACCGCCCACAGGTCCAGCTCCACCACGTAGCCCGGCAGCGCATCGGAGAGCCGGGTCAACAGGTCGCGGCCCCCTCGATCATGGAGCTGCGCGGCAGACTCGTCCGACCAGCCGGTCTCCCAGTGGAAGTTCGCGTCGAAATGCTCCTGCCAGGCCCACAGGTCACGCTCGAGGTCCGCGGGCAGCCCGTACTCCGCGAAGTCGGTGACGCCACCCTCGTTGTTCCACAGCGGGGGAGCGGAGTAGTCGCACATCAGCCGCAGCGACCGGTCCGGCGGCACGTCGTCGGGCATGAGTGCCGACGATAGCGGGTGGCGGGCACCCGAGAGGCGCTGCCAGCTAACATTTCCCGCCATACGGGCCAACGGAGCGCCCCGGGATTGGATAATCGGACAATGGTCTTGCATTGGAAGAGCGGATTGCGTCGGATCGGTATCGCGTTGGGCGCCGCCGCCCTGAGCCTCGGCGCGCTCGCCTCACCCGCACACGCCGACGAGGTCGCATCGCTGCCGCCGTTCCAGCCCCACCCCTCGGACTGGCAGCCGAACTACTCGGTGTGGCCGACGAGCCTGTGGCAGAACCGGGTCACCCCGGAGATGGTGGACGCCCAGCGGGACTCCTGCCAGTGGTTCAACGCCCAGTACGACCAGCTGATGGGCGGGGTGTACGGCTTCCAGAAGTTCCTCGGACAGCAGAAGGACGTGTGGACGGCGCCCGGGGTGCAGGGCGCGGGCAACACCGTGATCGCCAACCTCGACCAGTCCGCGACGTTCCTGGAACCGCGCGCCCACACCCTCTACATCATCAACTACCCGGACCAGAGCGAATACTCGCCGCTGTACAACGGCGACTCGATCTACCACCTCTGGTACCAGTTCACGCAGATCAGCGACAAGATGAAACGCAAGCTGCCGGCCGGCCAGATCAATGCGAACATCGCCACCGCCAACGTGTACGGCACCACCATCCGTGACTCCGGGGTCTGCATCGACGCTTGAGTACCCACAACGACACATCCCGCATCGCGGTGGTGACCGGCGCCAGCCGCGGCGCCGGGCGCGGCATCGCCGAGGCGCTCGGCGCCGCCGGCTGGCGGGTCTATCTCACCGGCCGTGACGCCGCGACGCTGGCGGCCGGGGCCACCGCCGTCACCGCCGCCGGCGGCGAGGGGATCGCGGTCGTCGTCGATCACCGCGACGATGCCGCGGTGGCCGCGCTGTTCGACCGGGTCGGCGCCGACGACGGCCGGCTCGACCTGCTGGTCAACAACGCGGCGGTGATCAGTGACCGGTTGACCGACCCGGCCCCGTTCTGGCGCAAACCGCTGGAGTTGGCCGACGTGCTCGACGTCGGGCTGCGCTCGGCCTACGTGGCCTCCTACTACGCCGCACCGCTGCTGCTGGCCGGACGGGCGCCGCTGATCGTGTTCACCTCCTCGCCCGGGTCGGTGTGCTACATGCACGGCCCGGCCTACGGCGCGCAGAAGGCCGGCATCGACAAGATGGCCGCCGACATGGCGGTGGACTTCGCCGACACCGACGTCACGACGCTGTCGATCTGGATGGGCATCCTGCTCACCGAGCGGCTGGTCCGGGCGTTCCACGGGCATCCCGACGCACTGGCGGCCACCGCCGAGCACGCCGAGACACCGCAGTTCACCGGGCGGCTCATCGATGCGCTGCACCGCGACCCGCAGCTGAAATCCCTGTCCGGCCGCACCCTGATCGGCGCCGAGGCGGCCGCCGGATACGGCATCACCGACAACGGCGGCCGGGTGCCGCCGTCGCACCGCGGGATGCTCGGCGCGCCGCGGGAACCGTCGGCGGTGATCGTGCGCTGACGTCAGTTCATCTGGCTCAGCAGCTGCGCGCGCCGTTGATCGGCCCAGTCCGACATGGCGAATCCGGCCTTGACGTCGCACATCGACAGCATCATGACCGCGTGCGGCACCGCGATCATGGCGTAGTCGCAGTTCCACCCCGATTGCAGCATCGACCAGACCACCGTGCCGTCGCCCATCGCGAACTGGGTCAGTCGCATCGTCGGGCTGGTTCCCAGCGGTGAGATCCCGACGGCCCCGCCGCTGCACGAGCTGACCGCGCCGAAAGCGTCGAGCCGCAGCTTGGCGACATCGAGCACGGCGGTGTAGGTGTCCGCGGATTCGGCCATCATCGCGGAGCCGTTCAGCGTGTAGCCGCTCTCCGCGTGCTGGACCGACCCGGCCGGGATCAGCGGCGAATTTTTGAACAGCACCGCGGCGGCGCAGCTCGCCGGATCGGCCGAGGTGTAGTAGTTGGAACCCACGAAGGTCTGGGTGGCCGCCCCGGCCGGAGTCGTCGACCCACTGGGCAGCAGCAACGACATGGCGTCGGGCAGCGACGCCGGCGCGGGCGCGCTGCTGGGCGTGGTCGTGGTTGCGGCGGCCTCCGCGGCGACCGGATGCCCGGGCACCGGGTGGGTGCAGCCGGACAGCAGCACCGCCGCGGCGGCGGCCGACGTCCATCGGCGTACGGTCACGAGATCAGCTCCTGCTTGTCGTCGCGGTCGTCCGGGGTGGACGCGGACAGGAACGTGCGCAGCGCCACCAGGCCGCCGTTGTGCCAGGCCTCATAGGCCCACAGCGCGGCGATCGCCGGCAGCGGACCGAAGGCCAGCCACCAGCGCGCCCCGGCCGGCACCATCTCCGCGATCAGCTCATCCCGCGGGATCCCGTCGACCTCGGCCGGCAGCCAGTCGTGCAACAGGATGGAGAGCATCCGGGTCGCCTCGAACGGCCCCGCCACCGTCGCCAGCACCCAGCTCAGCGAGGCGATCAGCAGTGCCCAGGGCCAGGCCAGCAGGGGCGACTGGTCGTCGACGATGTCGGCCGCCGAGCGGATCGACTCGGCCAGAAAGGCGAAACCCAGGGCGAAGATCAGTACGCCGAGCTGTGCCGCCAGCAGGTCGTCGAGCACCGAGTTGGCCTGGTCGTCACCGGACCGGATCGGCAACCCGAACGCCAGCGACAGCATCCCGGCCACCAGCACCAGCAGCACCAGCGCCGAGGTAGTGTCGTCGACCCGGCGGAACGACTCCCGCAGGATCCGCATCACCAGGTGCGACGAGGTCGACGCCCGGGTCCGGTACAGGATCATCACCACCAGCCCGGACAGCACCACCGACATCAGCCAGGACACCACCGCCGCGCAGATCACCATCAGGGCGATCGACGACAGAATGGGCACCAGCTCCGCGTTGTCCTCGCTGCCGTTGCGGATCACCAGCAGCGGCACCATCCCGACCGCCAGCACGCCCGCGGCGCGGACCAGCAACGGCAGGGTGAACCCGGCGATGTCGGCGGGGTCGACATCGGGCGACCTCCGCCGGATTGCGTTCAGCTCCGTGCCCAACACCGCCCGCATGCGGTGTAGCGACAGTCGACTGGACACCTCCGGAATGTAGCGCCCGCGGCCCCGGCGGGTGGCCGGAAAGGCCGCCGCGGCGGCACGCGCTACCGTCAACGGTCGTGACCACCGATAACGCCGCCGGACACCCCGGCGGGGGATTCAACATGCCGGAGCCGACCACCCAGGGCGGCCCGGACTACGGCAGGTTCATCGAGGCGGTGCGGGCCATCCAGGACCACGCCCGCGCCGTCGATGCCCCCGACGACGTGATCAGCACCGCCGCGGACCTGCTCGAACAGGTATCGGTGCTGCTCGCGCCCTACGACGCCGACGAATGGTCCTCCCCGTCGGGCCGCCGCTTCGATCTGCCCAACCGCGGCAACGTGCTGGGCGTACCCGCCGAACTCACCCCCGTCGACGAGAACACGGTGACCGGCTGGGTCCGCTTCTCCCGGTTCCACCTGGGCCGCAACGGCGCCGCCCACGGCGGCACCCTCGGGCTGCTGTTCGACTCGGTGCTCGGATACACCGCCGCCGTGCTCACCGGTGAGTTCACCCAGCGCACCGCCTACCTGCACATCGACTACCGGGCGATCGTCCCGGTCCAGCAGCGGCTTGACATCGTGGCCCGGTTGCGTTCGCAGGAAGGCCGCAAGACCGTCGTCGAGGCGCAGCTCTACCACGGCGACAAGCTGCTGACCGAGGCTCACGCACTGTTCCTGAAGCTGAAGCCGGGCCAGCCGTGACGGGAAGCCGGGACCGTCGGCGACTGATCCGGGCGGATAGCATGATCAACGCCCACCGCCCCTACCCGAAAGAGCAGCCATGAGTGCCCCCGCCGAACCCGACGCCGTATCGACGCTCCGGGTGCCGGCCGGGACTACCGCTGGCGCCGCGGTCCGCGAGGCCGGACTGCCCGGGCGGGGCGACCCACGCGCCGTCGTCGTGGTCGCCGAACTCGACGGCACCCTGCGCGACCTGAGTTGGATCCCGCAGACCGACGCCGAGGTCAACCCGGTCGCCGCGGACACCGAGACGGGACGTTCGGTGATCCGGCATTCGGCGGCCCACGTGCTGGCCCAGGCCGTGCAGGACCTGTTCCCGTCCGCCAGGCTGGGCATCGGACCGCCGATCACCGACGGCTTCTACTACGACTTCGACGTCCCCGAGCCGTTCACCCCGGAGGATCTGGAGAAGCTGGAAAAGCGGATGCGCCAGATCGTCAAGGACGGTCAGCTGTTCGACCGGCGCGTCTACGCCTCCAAGGACGAGGCCCGCGCGGAGCTGGCCGGCGAGCCCTACAAGCTCGAGCTCGTCGACGACAAGTCCGGCGACTCCGACATCATGGAGGTCGGCGGCGACGAGCTGACCGCCTACGACAACCTCAATCCGCGTACCCGGGAACGCATCTGGGGCGATCTGTGCCGTGGGCCGCACATTCCGACCACGCGCCACATCCCGGCGTTCAAACTGCTGCGCAGCTCCGCGGCGTACTGGCGCGGCGACCAGAGCAACGCCAGTCTGCAGCGCGTCTACGGCACCGCGTGGGAGTCGCAGGAAGCGCAGGACCGGCACCTGGAACTCATCGAGGAAGCCCAGCGCCGCGACCACCGCAAGCTCGGTGCCGAGCTGGACCTGTTCAGCTTCCCCGACGAAATCGGTTCCGGACTGGCCGTTTTCCATCCGCGCGGCGGTGTGGTGCGCTCCGAGATGGAGGACTACTCACGGCGCAAGCACATTGCGGCCGGCTACCAGTTCGTCAACACCCCGCACATCACCAAGGAACAGCTCTACATCACCTCCGGGCATCTGGAGTGGTACGCCGACGGCATGTACCCGGCCATGCACCTGGACGCCGAGTACAACCCGGACGGCACCGTCCGCAAGCCCGGGCAGAACTACTACCTCAAGCCGATGAACTGCCCGATGCACCACCTGATCTACCGGTCCCGTGGGCGTTCGTACCGGGAACTCCCGTTGCGGCTCTTCGAATTCGGCAGCGTTTACCGCAAGGAGATGTCCGGCGTCGTGCACGGGCTGACCCGGGTCCGCGGTATGACCCAGGACGACGCGCACATCTACGTCACCCGCGAGCAGATGCGCGACGAGCTGGCCTCGCTGCTGGGCTTCGTGCTGGAGCTGCTGGCCGACTTCGGCCTCGACGACTTCTACCTGGAGCTGTCCACCAAGGATCCCGACAAGTACGTGGGCTCCGACGAGATGTGGGACGAGGCCACCGAGACGCTGCGTGAGGTGGCCGAGTCCTCCGGCCTGACCCTGGTGCCCGATCCGGGCGGGGCGGCCTTCTACGGGCCCAAGATCTCCGTGCAGGTGCGTGACGCGCTGGGCCGCAACTGGCAGATGTCGACGATCCAGCTCGACTTCAACATGCCCGAGCGGTTCGACCTGGAGTACACCGCCGCCGACGGCAGCCGGCAGCGGCCGGTGCTGATCCACCGCGCACTGTTCGGCTCCATCGAGCGGTTCTTCGGGGTGCTCACCGAGCACTACGCCGGAGCGTTCCCCGCCTGGCTGGCGCCGGTGCAGGTGGTCGGCATCCCGGTCGCCGACGAGCACATCGGCTACCTTGACGCGGTGGTGACCGCGTTGCGCGGCAACGGGATTCGCGCCGAGGTCGATGCCAGTGACGACCGGATGGCGAAGAAGATCGTCAACCAGACCAACCTGAAGGTGCCGTTTATGCTGCTCGCCGGCGACCGCGACGTGGAGGCCGGGGCGGTCTCCTTCCGGTTCGCCGACCGCACCCAGATCAACGGCGTGCCCCGCGACGCCGCGGTCGCCGCCATCACCGACTGGGTGCAGGCCCGGCGCAACGAGGCGCCCACCGCGGAGCTGCTCGGCGTCGGCGAGGCGACGTGACCGAGCCGGACCGCCTGCAGCGGCTGTGGACGCCCTACCGGATGGACTACATCGTCGGTGCGGTCAAGGACCGCTCCGGCTCGGCCGCCTCCACACAGCCGTTCACCGACATCCCGCTGATGGGCGACGAAGAGGGCCTGGTGGTCGCCCGCGGTGAACTCGTCTACGCCGTCCTCAACCTCTACCCGTACAACCCGGGCCACCTGATGGTGGTGCCCTATCGCCGGGTCGCCGAGTTGGAGGACCTCACCGACGCCGAGTCCGCCGAGCTGATGGCGTTCACCCAGCGCGCGATCCGGGTGATGAAGGCCGTCTCGCGGCCCGACGGCTTCAACGTGGGGCTGAACCTGGGCAAACCGGCCGGTGGTTCGCTGGCCGAGCATCTGCACATGCACGTCGTCCCCCGGTGGTCCGGGGACGCGAACTTCATCACCGTCATCGGCGAGGCCAAGGTGATCCCGCAGCTGTTGCGCGACACCCGCACACTGCTGGCCGGCGAATGGGCGGCGCAGACGTCGTGAGCGATATCTACTTCCTGACCCGGGCGGCCTACACGAAGCTGTCCCGGCCGGTGGCCCGCGCCGCACTCAAACTCCGTTTCACGCCCGACGCGATCACCCTGCTGGGCACCGCCGGCCTGGTGGCGACCGCGCTGGCGCTGTACCCGAGGGGCGAGCTGTTCATCGGGTCGTTTGTGATCTGGTTCTTCGTGCTGGCCGACATGCTCGACGGGGCGATGGCCCGGGAACGCGGCCACGGCAGCCGCTTCGGCAGCGTGCTGGACGCCACCTGCGACCGGATCAGCGACGGCGCGGTGTTCGCCGCGCTGGCCTGGTGGGCGGGCTACGGGCTGGGATCCAAATCGCTGGTGATCGCCACCGTGATCTGCCTGGTCACCTCGCAGGTCATCTCCTATGTGAAGGCCCGCGCCGAGGCCAGCGGTCTGCGCGGCGACGGCGGCTGGATCGAACGCCCGGAGCGGCTGATCATCGTGCTGGTCGGTGCCTGTTTCTCCGATATCCCCGGCCACCCGCAACCGCTGGTCCTGGCGATCGCCATGTGGGGACTGGCCGCGCTGAGCCTGATCACCGTCGCCCAGCGGGTGTACTCGGTACGGACTTCGCCGGGCGCGACCGATCCGGTCCCGTTGGACAGCGCCGCCCCCGACAGTCCGATGCCCGGGCCCGCGACGTGAGCGGAATCGGCGAGCGGATCAGCGACCTCGGGTACGCGGCGGGCTGGCAGCTCGTCCGCGCTCTCCCCGACCCGGTGGCCCGCACCGCCTTCGACCTCGGCGCCCGCTACGCCGCGCGCGGCGACGGCCCCGAGCAGCTGCGCCGCAACCTGGCCCGGGTCCTCGGCGTGGCCCCCGCCGCGGTGCCCGACGCCTTGATCCTGGCGTCGCTGGAGTCCTACGCCCGGTACTGGCGCGAGGTGTTCCGGCTGCCGTCGATGGACCAGGACAAACTGCGCGTCCAACTGGAGGGCGTCCTGCGCGGCCGGGAACACTTCGACGCGGCCCTGGCCGGCGGTACGGGCATGATTCTTGCCCTGCCGCACAGCGGCAACTGGGACATGGGCGGCGTCGCCGTCGTGGCGCGCTACGGCCGGTTCACCACCGTGGCCGAACGCCTGAAACCGGAATCGCTGTACCGGCGGTTCCTGGAGTTCCGGGAATCCCTCGGTTTCGAGATCGTCCCGCTGACCGGCGGCGACCGCCCGCCGATGGAGGTACTGGCGGACCGGCTGCGGGCCAACGGCATGATCGCCCTGCTGGCCGACCGCGACCTGACCCGGCGTGGGGTCGAGGTGGAGTTCTTCGGCGAGCAGACCCGGATGCCGGCCGGTCCGGCGCGACTGGCCGTGGAAACCGGCGCCCCGCTGCATCCCACGCACTGCTGGAATACCCCGGACGGCTGGGTCGTCGACATCCTGCCCGCGTTGGACACCGGTTCCGGTGACGTCGCGACCATCACCCAGGCGCTGGCCGACGTGTTCGCCGAACGGATCGCCGAGCATCCGCAGGACTGGCACATGTTGCAGCCGCAGTGGATTGCCGACCTGTCCGACGAGCGCCGGGCTCGACTCGCCGAGCCGAGTTGAGTTGAGCCAACGGGAATCGTGATGCGCATCGGAATGGTCTGCCCCTACTCGTTCGACGTCCCCGGCGGGGTACAGGCCCACGTCCTGCAGCTGGCCGAAGTGTTCCGCGAGCGCGGGCACACCGTCAGCGTCCTGGCGCCGTCCTCACGCGGTGCGAACCTGCCGGACTTCGTGGTATCCGGCGGCAAGGCCGTGCCCATCCCGTACAACGGTTCGGTGGCGCGGTTGCGGTTCGGGCCGGCCACCCACCGCAAGGTGAAGAAATGGATCGGCGACGGGCACTTCGACGTCCTGCACCTGCACGAACCGAACGCGCCGAGCCTGTCGATGCTGGCCCTGCAGGCCGCCGAGGGACCGATCGTGGCGACGTTTCACACCTCGACCACCAAGTCCCTGACGCTGTCGGTGTTCGGCGCGGTGCTGCGGCCCTATCACGAAAAGATCATCGGCCGCATCGCGGTGTCCGACCTGGCTCGGCGCTGGCAGATGGAGGCGCTGGGGTCGGATGCGGTGGAGATTCCCAACGGGGTCCCGGTCGCCGCGTTCGCCGAGGCGCCCCTGTTGGCGGGCTATCCGCGCCCGGGACGGTCGGTGCTGTTCCTCGGCCGGTTCGACGAACCGCGCAAGGGGATGGACGCGCTGATGGCGGCGCTACCGGCGCTGGTGGCGCACTACCCGGACCTGGAGCTGCTGATCGTCGGCCGCGGTGACCAGCAGGCGCTGACCGAATCCGTCGGCGACCTCGCCGGCCATCTGCGCTTCCTCGGGCAGGTGTCCGACGAGGAAAAGGCATCGGCGCTGCGTAGCGCAGACGTCTACGTCGCGCCCAATACCGGCGGTGAGAGCTTCGGCATCGTGCTGGTGGAGGCGATGGCTGCCGGGACCCCGGTGGTCGCCAGCGACCTGGACGCCTTCCGCCGGGTGCTGCGCAACGGTGAGTGCGGGGTGTTGGTGCCCGTCGGCGACGCCGATGCGCTGGCCCGAGCCGTCATCGGCGTCATCGACGACGACGCCGAGCGGGATGCACTGGTGACCGCGGCGACGGCGGCGGTGGCGCGCTACGACTGGTCGGTGGTGGCGGACCAGATCATGCGGGTCTATGAGACCGTCGCCGCGCCCGGGGTGAGTGTGACGGTGGCCGGCACATGATGTGGCTGCTCGTCGCGTTCCTGGTGCTGGTCATCGTGGTGCTGCTGGTGCTCGGCACCTGGGCCTTCCAGACCGCCAACCGGCTGGACCGGCTGCATGTGCGCTACGACCTGTCCTGGCAGGCATTGGATGCGGCCCTGGCCCGCCGCGCGGTGGTGGTGCGGGCGATCGCGGCCGACGCCTACGCCGGCACCGCCGAGGGCCGACGGCTGGCGATGCTGGCCGATATCGCCGAGCGGGCCCCGCGGTCGCTGCGCGAACAGGGGGAGAACGAACTGTCGGCGGCGCTCAGCATGATCGACGCCGCGGTGCTGCCGCCGCCGTTGGTGGCGGAGCTGGCCGACGCCGAGGCCCGGGTGCTGCTGGCCCGGCGCTTCCACAACGACGCCGTCCGCGACACCCTGGCCCTGCGGGACCGCACCCTGGTCCGGTGGTTGCACCTGGGCGGGCACGCGCCCGCGCCGCACTACTTCGAGATCGCCGAACGGGTCGGCGAGCCGGCGGCGGCCGATCCGCGCACCTCGGCCCGGGTGGTGCTGATCGACGAGACCGGGGCGGTGCTGCTGCTGTGCGGTTCCGATCCGGCCCGGGCCGACGGCCTCGCCCGCCGCTGGTGGTTCACCGTGGGGGGGCAGGTGCTTGACGGTGAGGATCTGGCCCGGGCCGCGGTGCGCGAACTGGCCGAGGAGACCGGGTTGATCGCCGACGCCGCGGGACTGCTCGGCCCGCTGTGGCGCCGGGAATCGGTGATCGACTTCAACGGCGCCGTGATGCGCAGCCGTGAGTTCTATTTCGTGTATCGCACCACGCGATTCGAACCGTCGACGCACGGCCGGACGGCGCTGGAGCGCCGCTACATCCACGGGCACCGCTGGTGCGACGCCGATGTCATCGCCGAGCTCGTGGCGTCCGGGGAGACGGTCTACCCCCTGCAACTCGGCGAACTGCTGGACGCGGCGCGCCGGGCCGCCGAGACCCGTGCGGCACCCGGTGAACCGATGGCGATCCGGTAGTCGCTGCTCAGGTCATCGGCGCCGGTCCGTACGGTGGCGGAGCCGCGGTCGGCGCCGGTGACCCCGCCGGAGATGCGACGGCCCGCCCGGTGCGCCAGAGCAGCACCAGTCCGGCGATCAGCGCGGCGACGGCCGCCGTGTAGAGGAGGTAGCCGAAGTTGAGCGACACGTCCACCAGGGACCGGACCGCAGCGACGTCGGCGGCGTCGGCGTCGGCTCCGCCGAGGCTGTCGGTCAATGCGGACGCACCGTTGAGGTAGTTCACCAGGCCGATCACCCAGCAGAGGGCCAGGCCGCCGGTCACCCCGGCCAGTCCGGCCAGCCGCCCCGTCGGCAGTGGGCGCCGAGTCAGGGCGGGCCAGGCCAGCCAGGCGCCGACCCCGATCAGTGCCAGCGGCAGGATCATCCACACGGATTTGAACGGGCTGGCGTTGACGTGCATCGACCCGAGCAGTGGCAGGTTCGCCGATACCGTCGTCCAGGGCATGAACAGTGACAGCAGCGCAACTACCAGGCCGCCGTAGACCAGCCCGGCCGGGAGCACCGCCTTGGTCACCCCGACACTGCGCAACGCAGCCGCGGCCTGGTTCACCGCCGCGGCGACGGGCACCGGAGCGCCGCCGGGCTGACCGGGAGCACCCCACGACGTGGGTGGAGGTCCGGCCGCGGGCGGGGGGCCGGAGGTCGGCGGGATACTCGGGGTGGGCCCCGGCGCGGCGGTGGGCGGCGCGGGCGTGCTCCAGTGCTGTCCGTCCCAGTAGTTCTGCGCGCCACTGGGGTCTCGGTACCAACCCGCGGGAAGCTCGGTGGTCATGACGGGTCCTTCTTCCGGCGACCGCGCAGCGATGCGCCGACGCGGTGAACGGCAATTCGGTCAAACTTGATGCAGCCAGCGCTGAATCACACGGAGGCGGGTTCAGCGGGTGGACGCCACCTTCCCGGCGTCGGGGGTTCCACGGTGTGATGGAGAAGGTAGGGCAGCCGGTTCAGCCCCTGTGACGGTCTCGACGCGACGACGCGCCAGCGCGGCGGTCGCACCATCCATCGAAAAACGGGCCGATCCCGGGCGCAGGCGACCGGGGATATTCATGGCGAATCGACAGTGGACTGACAGTGGATCGTCAGCGCCGGTCCCCGGCGGGGGACCGGCGGCGGCGGCTCGGCCACCGGCCGGACAACCGGCGGTGGCCGCACCCCCTTAGACTGGGGGGTAACCCCACGCTAAGGAGAAAATCGCAGTGAACAGCGCCGCCAATGGCCAGCCGGCCGGCACCGAGCAGACCGGAACCGCGCGGGTCAAGCGGGGGATGGCCGAGATGCTCAAGGGCGGGGTCATCATGGACGTCGTCACCCCGGAGCAGGCCCGCATCGCGGAGGCCGCCGGTGCCGTCGCGGTGATGGCGCTGGAGCGGGTGCCCGCGGAC
>WBZQ01001803.1_pt1 | contig 12812 bp, 9 predicted proteins | sample 5204251 | NCBI WGS metagenome assembly WBZQ01 (sample SAMN12412402, study PRJNA552823) | activated sludge metagenome | isolation source: activated sludge from nitrification reactor of wastewater treatment plant... | place: USA: Virginia | collected 2017-09 | reverse complement strand
GCAGATAGGCAAGGATATCGGGTAACGTGCACACACCGTACACGGGTTGCTCCTCAGCGACGCTCATCGCAGTCGTCATCACCCCGCCTTTGACCACCTGGACTTGCCCTGCGGCGACATGGATCGTTGGCGATTCAATCTTCTCCATGCGCTTGATCGCATCCACCGCTCCTTCAACCAGCTTATCTGTTTCAAACTCTACCCGATAGGTGGTCTTGGGCTTGATCCGATTCCAGAGGGACTCAAACTCCGGGCTGAGTACGACCTCCTTCTTGAGCCGGTTCGGTCCGTCATCCCGCTCTCGGCGGATGTGCCGCTCAATCTGATACCCAGACAAGAGATCGATCACGGCCGGCGCCAGGTCGAAGTACGCCTCCGGCAGTTCCAATCTGAAGTCTTTTCGTTTGGGATCAAAGGCTGGTTGGATACGCCCCTCAGCGTCCAGCATCTGCTGAGCCACGAGAGCGGTACGGATCACTTCCGCAGTATCCGGCCCGATTGGCTGCTCTACCCCATCGACGATGCGCGTTAGCTTGACCAGCGCCGTGAACGGGATCTTCCCGAACGTGACCCCGCAGTCTTCCTCATACTCGGTTTGCAGCTTCTTGGCGAAGTCCTCATAACTCTCATTGGCCATCACGTAGAGCTTGTTTACCGAGTCGTCAAAGACCCGCAGGCCGTTCTGATCCACCGGTAGGCGAAGCCCACGGCCGATCTCCTGCCGTTTCTTGACCGCGCTGTGTGATTCGTTGAGTGTACAGATCTGAAAGACGTTGGGGTTATCCCATCCCTCACGCAGGGCCGAGTGACTAAAGATGAATCGCAGTGGCTCCTCCAGTGAGAGCAACCGCTCCTTCTCTTTCATGATGAGATTGTAGACTTCGTCGTCAGCCTGTGTGTCGCCGCGTGTGTCTTTGAGGACACCCTTTTTGTCTTGGGCGAAGTAGCCATTGTGCAGCTTGTCGATCGGCTCTTTGAGCAAAACCAGGTCACGATACCGTTCATCCTTCGCGAGTCCGGACAGTTCCGCCTCGAACACCTCCGCGAACTTGCCCTTGACCGGATGGCCGGCCCTATCATAGTCGCGGTAATTGGCTACTCGGTCGATGAAAAAAAGCGAAAGCACCTTGATGCCGCGCGTACGTAGCTGTAGCTCTTTCTCCAGATGCCGTTTGATCGTGTGTTTGATCTGGGCTCGCCACACGTCGTCGCGCATGGCGCCTATTTCCTCACCTTGGTGGAGAGTCCGGCCATTGCTGAAGCGGATATATTCGTTGCCGGGCTCAGCGTTGATCTCAGCGATTTCGAAACCGTTCTTATAATTGGCCCGTTCATTTGAGACAGTGAACAGGTCCGCACCTTGCTTGACGGTGACCGACTTTTCCTTCGGTCCATCTGTGCCTTGTACGTGAATGCGAAGCTTGACCTTTATGCCGTTCTTATAGTCGACCTTTTCGACCCGCACAAAGGCGTCGTTGGCGGTCCCCTCTGCGTAGGCACTCGCCACCACGATCTGCTTCACCAGTTTCAGCTCAAAGGCTCGCACCGGATCGAGCCGGTAGACGAGGTTGTAGGGATTGCGGTGTGTGGCGGAATACCGCAAGGTGCAGAGTGGATTGAGCGCCTTGATCGCCTCCTGCGCCTTCTCGGTTGAGTCCACACTCTGCGGCTCGTCGATGATGGCGATGGGTCGCGCCGCCTGGACGAATTCAATCGGCTGTCGTCCGGACAGCTTGTCGCTCTCCTTGTAGATGACGTTACTCTTCTGCTCAGCCTCAGTGCCCGTGAAATTCTTGCGAAAGGCGTCGATGTTGATTATCAGGATTTGCAGCTGAGTGCTCGTCGCAAATTGACGAAGACGGTTCACTTTCTTGGCATCATAGACAAAGTGTTCGAAGGGAAGGTTGCTGTACAACGCTCGAAAATGCTCAGCTGTGATGTCGATGTTCTTGAGCACGCCCTCTCGAATCGCCACGCTCGGCACCACGATGATGAACTTCTGGAACCCATAGCGCCGCGATAACTCGAAGATGGTGCGCAGGTAGACATAGGTCTTTCCAGTCCCGGTCTCCATCTCCACAGAGAAATGCGGGCAAGCCCGAGCTTGGTTCGCCGGGCCATCAAACAAATCCCAGGCGTCCAAAGGCACCGACGGATCGGTCACCTCGATGTCGTGACGCGTCTGAATGGCACGAGTATTGGCCACCAGCTTGTCAGACGAGACCAACAGTCGATTGCCCACCCCTAACTCAGCCTGTTCCTGACCGGCGTAGAGGCCTGTGCCGGTACCCATGTTGATCACGGCATATTCCGGCGCACCTTGCGGCTGGCCATCAAAGAGGTCGGTGACGGCGGCAATGGCGTCGAGCTGGAATGGTTGATTGGCGTCAAACTGGATTTTCACGCGATGGTCTTTTTATTATGGTCACATGATTGAACATCCAGAATTTCTTAAGCAAATACAGGAAGGTCTTTCCTTCTATTTGAAACGCGGGGCATTTCATTCCACACCCTTCTCTCAAGCACGCGACCGGCTTGTTTCTTATTCTTGCCTCCCCACTGCTTGAAAAAGAATGGAACCCCAGCCTGGCGACATTGATCACGCAGATCAATGACCCACTTGGGATGCATTGGTCTCGATTTAGGACCCGACTCTCCACCTACAATCACCCAGTCCATACCGGTCAGATCGAGGCAAGACAGCGGACCAAGGAGTGGTTCAAGGGAGAGAAACTTGATAGATGCGCCTGTTCGTCGAAGATGATCGATTCGCTCCCGATATTCGTTGCTCTCAACACTGACGCCCATCCAGATGTTCGAAGTCCAGTTCAGCAGAGGGCTCAGCGCATCGAGACGTTCAGCGCGCTTGGTCAAAATCTGAAACCGGTGCCAGTCCGCACGATTCATTACGCTAAACACTTTCTGGATGTACTCAATCGGCACATCCTCATGAAACAGGTCACTCATCGAGTTCACGAAGATCGTTTGCGGCTTTTTCCATTTCAGCGGAAGCTCAAGCATGTGAGGCTGTAGTGTCAGTTGGAACCCGTTTACATAATTGGCTTGCCCCATGGCCTGGAGACGCTCGGCCATACGTTCGGCGTAACAGTACTTGCAGCCGGGGCTGATCTTTGTACACCCCGTAACCGGATTCCATGTGGACTCAGTCCACTCTATGCCAGATCCCTGTGCCATCAGCGCACCTCCTTCAGTAAATGCTGCGCGATGCGCAACGCGATGTCTCTTCCACGTTCATTCCCAACTGCAAAACATAAAAGGTAGAGTGGATTATTTGCTGAGTTACGCAACACCCCCGGCTTTTCCGCTACACCAGCAAAGATGCTCTTGAGTCTGTTGTTAAAATACCGTCCCATGGTATCCATAGTAACCTTAATCACCCGCTCATTGTCATCCCCGAACAGTGTCGGCATGGGCTCAATCTTATAGAACTCCTGGTACCAGTCTTCAGAACCAAGAAGCAGGTTGAGACGGTGGCGCCACGATTTGGGAATATCACCCGACCTGGTCAGCAACCGATTCATTCCAATACCGAGCGGGAAAAGGATCCACAGATCGATGGCCTTCGTCTTCGCGATAGTTTCTATCGTCGTCCATTCAACCTGCATGCCATAGGGATCAAGAAATAGCACCGCGCGTTTTGAGCGCCAATCTGTTTGGCATAGTTCCTGGATTTTAGCGTTCGCATCTCCTTGGCGAATATCGATCTTGTCGGCAAGTCCTGGGAACTCAGCCTTCAGGCTTTCAAGGTCACCACAGCGTTCAGGGCTACGTTCGATAAAAATGTATTGATCGAATTGCGTTTCAATCTTGAGTGCCAGACGAGCAGAGCCATCCAGAAACGACTGAGGTTCAGACTCTGCCATGTCTGGGAAAAGGGTATTCTGTGGCGAGTCATCCTCTTCCTCCCGCCGCACATCTCGGTATCCTGTGCCTGCAAAGGCATCGATGTAGAACTTCTGAAAAGGCGTCTTCTTTAGCGCAGTCGTGTAAGTCTGCAGATACCCGGCCAGCACCTCTAGCTTTCGGGTGGTCCATTCTCCGCCAAACTGGTGTTCTCTGTCTCTTCGATCTTCAGGCATGGCCTGAGTAGCCCTCACACCGTCTTGAAACTCGTCACGCCTTTGGTCTTGAAAATCTGGACGGCGTTGGCTTTGAGTTGATCGTTCCCAGCAAAGCCTTCGTCGAGGCATACGACCCGCTCGGGTTTGTTCTCTGCCATGGCGCGGATCAATTCCAGCGTCAGCTCTCGTTCCAAACAGACAAAGAAAAGACCTCCCGACACGCTGTGGACCTGTTTGCCGGTCAGTTGAAGCACATTAACGGGTGCCGTGAGCGGATAGCCGCTTTTCAGCAGGAGTTCATAGAGCAGGTCATCTGCCGTGCGGCCCTCGCGGATGTGATCCACATGCAGGTCAAGCTGCTTCTCCAACGCACCGGCGTCTTGCTGGCCTTCGGCATTCCAGGGCTTGAAGTTGGATTCGGAGAGCTTGAAGACCTTGAATCCACGGTCCTGTGGCTTGGCGCCTTCCAGATCGAGTTTGCCGGCACCTTCCTCGTTGAACTTCTTGATGACGCGCCGCACGCGTTCCTTGGTGATGTCGGCGATGGTCTTGAGCCGCAGCTCCGGCTTGGGCAGTGGCTCCGGAAGCTGCACCAATAAGAAGCGGCGGTTACCGCCATCTTGCTTGTTCAATTCAAGAACAGCGTGGGCAGTGGATCCACTTCCAGCAAAGAAATCCAGCACAATATCAGCGCCGTCTACCTCTGTGCCAAGCTGCAGCATGCGCTGGACCAGCTGTGTGGGCTTTACGGTATCGAGAACATTATCGGTGTTCTCAAAGGTGACGAACTCGATCAACTCCTTCTTCGCTTCCTGAGTATGACCAACCTCTTCATGGGTCCAGAGGGTCTGCGGGACAATCCCCTGCTTCACGTCCTCCAAGAAGCGTTTTAGCCGCGGCATGGCGTCACTGTTGTGGCCCCACCAGATGCGGTGCTCCTCGTCCAGACGCTGGAATTCAGCCTTCTTGATCGCCCAGTACCTTCCCCGGGCAGGAGTGAATATCTTTCCGCTCGGGCTTTTTACCTCGTACTGGCCTTCGCTATAGTAATTGCGAGCAGTCAGGTCACCTGACGTCCACGCCCCTCGGGAATCGCCGTCAGGGTTTTCGTAGCGGGCATTTGCCTCGTCAGTTCGGGGCAGCAAACGTGGCCTCCAAACATCGGAATGACGTGCGTAAACGACGACATAGTCGTGATCTTCCGAGAAATGCCGGGCCGTGTTCTTCGGTGAGAATACTTTCTGCCAGATAACCGTTGCTACGAAGTTCTCTTCCCCGAAAATGTCATTGCAGATCTTTCGCAGGTTTTCCACTTCATGATCATCGCAACTGATAAAGATCACGCCATTCTCTCGCAGTAGGTTCCGGGCAAGATAGAGTCGCGGATACATCATGTTCAGCCACTTTGAATGGAATCGCCCATCCGTCTCGGCGTTCGTGCTGAACTTCTTCCCCTCCGCATCCACCTGGCCGGTGTATTCCAGATAGGTCTGCAACGATTCGCTGTAGTTGTCTGGGTAGATGAAATCGTTGCCGGTGTTGTAGGGCGGGTCGATATAGATCATCTTGATCTTGCCGAGGTAGGACTTCTGCAAAAGCTTCAGCACCTCCAGATTATCGCCCTCGATGATGAGGTTCTCCGTCTGGTCGAAGTTGATGCTCTCTTCTGGACAGGGCCGCAGCGTCGCGAGGCTCGGCATTTGGATCGTCTTGAAACAGTCGGCCTTGCCCGGCCAGGCCATGCCGTATCGTTCCTTGCCGACATCCACCGATTCGCCCAGCGCAAGCTTGAGCCGCTCGAAGTCCAGCTTCCCCCCTTCGGTGCGGATGTCCGGAAACAGACGCAGCAATGCTTGCCGCTTGTCTTCGGCGATATCGTGGGAATTAAGATTGAGTTTTTCAATCTGTTCCTTCATTTAGGTCAATTCTCCTGTGCGTATCTTAGAATGGCCGTGCAAAGTTCGGCCAACGTGGTTGCTGATCTACCGTCGGCATGTGCCTCCGATAGCCAGTCCGCAATGAAAAAGTCATGTTTCTCAAGACCGCCTTCCTGCGCGTAATGCAGCCGGGCGGACTCCTTGTATTTGTTACAGTCCGCTCCAAAATCGGCTTCGACAATCTGCGTCAGACTGGTATGCCAGATGGCGTGATCGTGTCCAAGAACATTCTTGGCCGGGAACGCACTCTCTGTGACGTTGAGCAGATGCATCAACGCCTTGTTGTCCTTTTCATGGCGCGCCCGATGGTCGGCCTTCACCGTATCGCCGTCCGCATCAAATATCACGAAAACAGGAATTCCAAGTTCCTTCGCAATTGCCAGCGGCTGTATCAGCTTGTCCTTGCCATTTACCGGAATGAGGTGGCAGCCCAGGCGACGAAAATCAGCCCATTCCCCAGACAGGTGCAGGGCGGTGGTGACGTACGACGCGTCTTCAAGACCTTCCACAAGGATGGGAATACGCGTGAAGAACATTTCCGACACATGCGGCCGCAGGGCTTGATGAATTTTTGCGATTAGGCCTTCGAGTTTCCGGCCTGGGTCTTCTCCAAGGGCGGTCCTGATTCTAGTGCAGAGCGTGTGGAAGGTCAGGCTGGCGACTTGGGAGCCGTTGGTCCTGGTCGGCGTGCGAACGAGGCGGACATTCTCAAAGCCGTCGCCGCTGACAAAGAGCGGAGAATGCGTGGTGACGAGCACCTGGTTGTTGCCCTGTGCAAGTTGCAGGAAAACATCGGCGAGATGCCTTGCTTGTGGTGGATGCTGATAGAGCTCTGGCTCTTCGCAGGCAAGGATCATCGTTGGGGCATCAGGTGCATCAGATGCTGCGAGTTCTTGCAGCAAAGCAAGCAAGTAGCTGCGTTGCAAGCCGTGCCCCATGCGGGCAAGACTGCCAAGGAAGTCCCCTTCGCCGGTCTTTATACCGGCAACAGGCTGGGCAACCTGAACAGACTTATTCGGATCGGACAGCCACTCCATGCCAATGCGAACATTGGGATGCGTCCATGCTTCAAGGCGTTTTTGCAACGACTCGGAAATATCGTTCAGGCCAGCTCGATTCTTCTCTAGAAGCTCCTTGTATTTGGTCAGCGTTTCTTCCTTCAGCACCCGGATGTCCTCGTCGAAGTTCGTCCGGCTTCGAACAGTGCGGGCAATCAGCCTGCCGAACGCCGTATTCTTGGCTTCTTGTCCTTCTTGGCCAGCATCTTTGACGGCAGGTACGTATACCCATTGCACAAAGGGAGAAAGTTTCCCGGTGCTGTTGATTCCATAGAAGTTGTCATCGCTTGGGATCAGCACGCGTTTGTCGGGATGTTCTGACTCGTATTGGCGAAGGGCATCGGCCTTGGCGTCTTTGGACCGTGCTGCAGGTAGGTCGGTGAATGTCTCTTGAAGCTTGCTATAGATTCCGTTGAGCTCTACTGCATTGGCATTGACCTTCATTGCCTCGAAGTACGGGCGGAATTCCGCCATACCGAGACGCTGTCCAAAGTGGCGCACCTGTGCAATGCCACTATCAGGATCGAAGTGAGCTTCTGCCGTCACCACCAATTCATCCTGCCGAACATAGTCCGACAGCTCGGACTTTGCTTCATTACTCAGGTCGTCGAATGTAACTGTGATGCGGATAGGCTTGTCTGTCTGTCGTGCAAAGAAGTCTTCATCACACAGTTTGCTGGTATCGGTTGCGGAAGAGTCCTGTTCTTTAAAGAAGACGTTGAGAGCGCAAAGAACGGTGGACTTGCCGGCCCCGTTCGGCCCCACGAAACACGTGTAGCGGTTGAGCGCAAATTCTTGGTCGCTGAAGCTGCGGAAGTTCTCAATGCGGAGCTTCTTGATCCTCATGTCAATGCGTCCCCCTGGAACTTTCTGCGTCGACGATTGGGTACCTTATTCGGTTTCTTGATTGGTTTCACCGCCCTGGGCGGTCTTCGACTTCTTCTTCGCCTAGACAGTTTGACCAGTGGCAGCCTGGATCTGCCCGATGGTCTCCTTCAGCAAGATCGGGAAGTCGGCGGGAACAGTCAGTTGAGATTTGCTCATACGACCCTCCATCGCAGAGCAAACAGTTCCGAGCATTCCGTCGTCTGCTCCAGTCTCCGGCTGATTTCGTCCAGCAAGGCCTCCTTCTGCCTGTCGATCTCGCGCGATGCTTCATCGAAGGCTTTCCAGGCCTCGGTCCGCTTGGATTCCAATTGGCGCAAGGCTCTCTGACGTTCCAGCTTCTCCGGAAGGTTGGGCGCGAGGCGAGCGCCTTTCTTGGTTTCCTTGATCGATTCATCAAGTTCGTCGAGCTCTGCCTTGTGTGACGCCCGGCGATCTTCAGCCCAATGGTCGAGTTTATCCATTTCGGTATCGAACCACGTTCCATTCTTGGTTGAGATGGCGTCAAGAACCTCTTTCATCTGCCGGGCCGCCATGTCATCGAGGGTCTGCTTCGTGTTGGCAGGCAGCAACACATCCACCTTCATTTCACCGGGAAGGTCAAAGAGCCTGCGGCACTGAGCCCCATCAACCACTTCACCGTGATCAGTCACTCCAGCAAGAATGAGGTGATCCTCTGTTTCCAGGGCCGTGAGGGTCACATGCACGCACATGAGCCAGCCACTTTGGCCTTTCAGCGGCTGAAGAATCGAGATATGTGTAACACGTTCCGGGTACCGAAAGAGCACCTCACCGGAGCGGACTGGCAACGCCTTCGCTTGCGCAAGGAGACGCTGCGCCAATGGATGACCGACACGGTAGGTGTTCACGTCTTCGACGTTCTTGCCCATACGATAGGGGCCGGGATGGATCGTTTCTCCAGGGAAGGGATTTCGCTCCAACGTGAAGCTATATTCCCGTTCCTCAAAACGGGCATAGGGTGCGAGGAGGTACCGCGTGAGTCGCCAGAGCCGTTCCTCGAAGCGGTCCAAATAGTCACGGCTTTGGATACGTACTTTCTCCACCACGTCCTGGTCGAAATTATTCAGCAGCTTTTCACGTGCGTCGCGCTGCCCCTCTGCAATTTCCGCTTCTAGATCATGCTGGAGGGCATCGAACTCGAATTGAATCTGTTCCGGTGTCCGACACTTCTGATAGATGGTGGCGATGCGTTTCTCAAAGTCCACGCCAGATTCCATCGCGCCCAACACCTCGTCGCTTGCGCCAAACACTCCATTGAAGAGGCGAAACTTTTCGTCGAGCAGCTGGTAGACCCTCAGATCTGCCGCATTACTGTTGTTGAGAAAATTCACTACCACCACGTCGAACCTCTGTCCGTATCGATGACAGCGACCGATGCGTTGTTCGATACGCTGGGGATTCCAGGGTAAGTCATAGTTCACGACGAGGTTACAGAATTGGAGGTTAATCCCCTCTGCAGCGGCCTCGGTGGCAATCATGATCGCCGCCTCGTCACGAAAATAATCCACCAGCGCCGCCCGTATATCCGCACTGGGCGAGCCGCTGATCCGGTCGTTACCCGCGTGCCGCTTCAGCCACTGGTGATAGATCTCCTTCGATTTGGGGTCGTTGTTTGTGCCGTTGAACAACAGCACCTTGCCCCCAAACTCGGTCCCTTCAAGAATACGCAGAAGGTATTCCTGAGTCCGGCGAGACTCCGTAAAAATGATCGCCTTTTGCTGAATGGTGGCATCTACCTGGTTCTTTTGTGCCTCGGCTGCTGCCGCAAATCCACGACGGAGCGCTGTCAGGAGCACCTCGCCTTTTGAGTTCTTGATGATTGACTTCGCGAGTGCGTGGAATTCCCTGAGCTTCGTTGTCTCCTGACGAAGTTCAGCGAGCTGCTCCTGGGTGAGCCGAACCCGCTCAGGTTTCGAGGTGCCGTTTTCGTCCTCTTCCCATTCATCGGCGAGGTCTTCCAATTCTTCCATGTTGTCTGGCAACTCGTCCGGCAATGCATCCACCGATTCACTCGCCGCCGCCGCCACTTCTAATTTGCTCGCAAGTCCGTCGAGTGTGCTGGAGATGGCATAGGTGGAAGAAGCGAGGAGCTTCCGCAAGATGAGGGTCATCAGTTGCCGCTGACTGGCTGGTAAGGCATAGAGCATAGGCTGCTGCAGATAGTCAGACACCAGATCGTAGAGCCGCTGTTCTTCCGCTGTCGGCACGAACTCTTGGACCAGAGCATGGCGGTTGGTGTACTTCACATACTGGAGCACCTGCTTTCGCAAGGTCCGTTTACAGAGGGGCCTGAGCCGCTCCTTAAGCTCGGCGAAGTCGGCATCGTTACCAAGACGGGCAAACCTGGCGCGGAAGCTCTTGAAATCGCCAAAGGCAAAGTCGTCGATGATGCTCACCAAGCCATAGACTTCCAGTAACGAATTCTGGAGCGGCGTGGCGGTCAGCAGCACTTTTGGAAATGGGGCGACCGCCAGCTTGATGGCGGTGGCAATTTTGCTGGAGGATTTATAGACATTTCGCAGTCGGTGGGCCTCGTCGATGACGACCAAATCCCAAGCGGTTTGGCGTATGTACGGCTCTTTGGTTCGAGCAAATTGGTATGAACAGAGGACAACCGCACCTCGCTGGAAGGGATTGAGGTTCCCGGCTAGAATTGCCTCGTTGAAGCTTCGATTTTCTAGAATCGCTGATGGCAGATGAAACTTGTCGGCCAACTCCTGACTCCACTGCTTGCGTAGATTGGCCGGGACGATCACCAAAAGGCGTCGCTTACGTTCCGCCCACTTTTGGGAAATGAGTAGCCCAGCTTCAATCGTCTTTCCAAGCCCGACCTCGTCGGCGAGAATCGCACCGCGTGAAAAAGGGCTGCGGAAGGCAAACAAAGCCGCCTCAACCTGGTGTGGGTTGAGGTCAACCTGCGCGTCCGATAGGGCGGCAGCCAGTTTTTCAACACTGTCGGAGGCACAGCGTTTGGTGAGTTCATAGGAAAAATATTTCGCGTGGTACGGGGTGAGGTTCGTCAACTCAGAGCCTTTATTCGCAGACTGATCCGTCCGGCGGAAGCTTACCCGCTTCTCCTCGAAAAATCATCGAGAATGCCGAGCTTGCTATCTTCCTAGATGACCACACCCGAGCAACTCGGTCCACAATATTCACATTGCACACCTGACCCAAAACGATTCCACTCGGAAAAAAACGCCCCCTTTGGCTAACCCCAGTCGCTTTGCCCCTAAATACAAAGCTTCAGCCTACGGACCCCTAAGATCTCAGGTCTGTGACTCAACAGCTGCAGCAAAAATTAAGGATCAAGAAACAGACGGTGTGGTACCTTACGAAGACCGGTCTCGCTCCGGCAAACGAGTCTTCGCGACGGCCCGCGATCGCTCGCTCAAGTACCGGACCAGATCCGCGGCCAGTTTCCCATCCTCTCCACGATCTGATCGGGCTAACGCCCGCATCACCTGCTCATAATTCCGCATGACTTCCTGGACTCGTCCATGTCGGCGCGTGGAGCGTTTCAGCCGCTCTAGCGTTTTCTACATTTTGTGTGACTGGCGTGGGCCCTATACCGATCCCCTTACCGTCGAGGCCCTTTGAGATAGGCCGCTGGCGGCATGATGGTGACACCGTTGATCGTGGTCCCATAGAAGCGACCAAACGCCTTGAAATCTCCGCTCAGTAAATGGGTTGCACGGACACTGATCGCCGCCCACAGAATGGGACGGTCGTTCTCTGGGAGTTTTGTCAAGATCGACAGCTCTCCCTGTGGCGGCAAAACTGACACCACTTCGACGGAGCGGCACAACCGTTCTAACTCTGCCTGTTGCTGCCCTGATGAGAGATTCCGCCTCGCCTCCTCCAGGGCATACGCCGAGGTTACCAACTGGGCGCGCGGCAGGGTAAACAACGAACGAAGCGGAGTCTCGAGCCGGTAGGCCGCAGAGAACAGCACGTTGGCATCAAGAAAGACCCGGTCCACGGACTAGGAACGAACCGGCTTGTAGTGAGGGATCTTTCGGACGTCGAGGCCCATCTTCCGCACGGCCTCTTTGGCTCGCGCATAGTCCTTCGGGCCGACTGCATTGGAGAGGAGAAACTCCGCCTGCCGTTCCGGGGTATACATCTCAAGGGGAAAGGCGGCAGCCGGTCGAATCAGGACTCCTTCAGCTCGTTCCTCAGCAATCACGAGCGAGCCCTCCGTGATGCCGAAACGGCGCCGTAGCGAGGCCGGAATCACCACAGCCCCTCGTTTGCCGACCTTGCTCGTTTCTGCGGGCATGACGCCTTCCCTCATATGTGAGATAGTCAGATTGTCTGAATGTCGGGCATGTGTGAAGTGTAGCCCCGTCACCAAGGAAACGCAAGCGCCCGTGGATCCGTCGGTCTGAACCGGCTTCAGAGTCGTTGTGGTGTCTCTTTCGATTGATCGGCCCCATGCCGCTCCGGCGAGTGGCCCGACCAGTCCCTCTCATCGCTCACGGTCTTTCCCTCGTCCCCGCTCTGTCTCCAAAGTCCGGCATCTTCCTTCCAGATAGCGGACGAGTTCAACCGCCAATTGCCGATCCTCCCCTCGATCTGATCGGGCTAGCGTCCGCATCACCTGCTCATAATTCCGCATGACTTCCTGCGCTCGTCCATGTCGGCGCGTGGTGCGTTGCAGCCGCTCCAGCGTCTCCCCTTTTTTGCTCGGTTCAGGTAGATGCCGAACAGTCCACCGTTCGTGCGTCGTGCGATGAATCCGGCTGGTGGTCGTGGCCTCAATGCCATGTTCGCGTAAGGCCTCCGCAAACCCCTCCCGCCACCGTTGCAGATCAGCCTTTCTCGGATTG
>WBZQ01002166.1_pt1 | contig 12813 bp, 9 predicted proteins | sample 5204251 | NCBI WGS metagenome assembly WBZQ01 (sample SAMN12412402, study PRJNA552823) | activated sludge metagenome | isolation source: activated sludge from nitrification reactor of wastewater treatment plant... | place: USA: Virginia | collected 2017-09 | reverse complement strand
CACTGGCCGGTGCCCGGGTCGAAGAGTGGGCCAAGTCACAGCTATCGCTTTCCTTGGGAGCCCTGAGTCAGCTGCTTGAGGTTCGTGCCATTCGCTTCGATCGTGAACACCTCATGGCTGCCCTTCGAGACCGCGGAGAAGAGCAGCCGCGACCCATCGGGCGCCCAGCTTGGCTGTCCCCAGACATCCGCATTGGTCGTCAGGCGCGAGGTCGCGCCGGTCGCCAGGGTCAACATGTAAAGGTCGCGCGGGCCGTCCCGGGTCGACACGAATGCGACAAGCTTGCCGTCGGGAGAGAACGACGGGGTGCGGTCGGCCCCCGAGCTTGTGGTCAGCGGTTGGACTACGCCCGTGTCCAGCACCAGCGTGAAGAGTTGATCGCGCCCCTCTGGATCGGCGTGGAAAGCCAGCTCGCGGCCGTCAGGACGGAAGCTCGGAACCTGGCTGCTGAAGGCGTTGTTCGTCAACCGGCGCTCCCCGCCGCCGGCAGCGTCCACAATGTAGAGATCCCAGTGGTAGGCGTTTCCGGTACGCGTCCCTCGTTGAAACGCGATCCAGCGGCCGTCCGGCGACGGAACGGGAACCCCGTCGAATCCCGGCGCGGTGACCAGGCGTCTTTGCCGTGCGCCGTCCGCATCCATCGCGTAGAGATCAACCTCTGCGGGGGCCTCGTAGTCGCGCGGCGATTGAAAGACGATGCGCCCGTCCTTCAGGTACGCTGGGTGAGCATCGCGCCCAGGGCTCGTGGTTAAGCGGCGTGCGTCGGTCCCGTCCGCCGCCATCGTGTAGATCTCGTGGTCGCCGTCCCGTGTCGAGGCAAACACGATCCGATCGCCCTTGGGCGACCATTGGGGCCAGGCGTTGTCATATTGCGTGTTGGTGATCTGCCGTGGATTCGAGCCGTCGGCCTGCATGATGAAGAGCTCGAATCGCCCTGGGCCGTCGGAGTAGTACGCGATTTGCGAACCCTTGGGCGACCAGGCCAGCTCGTAATTGGTCTGGTTGCCGCTTGTGAGCTGTCGCAGGCCGGAGCCGTCAGGGTTCATCGCGAACAGGTTTGGCTTCCCAGAGCGCTCCGAGAAGAACGCGATGGTCTTGCCGTCCGGCGACATCTTCGGCGAGCCCTCCGGGCTGGGGTGGTCGGTCAAGCGCCGCTGGTTGTCTCCGTTCTCGGCCATGATCCAAGTGCTTTGTGAGCCGTTCCTATGCGACGTGAACAACAGCGACTTGCCATCTGGTGTAAAGGTCGCGTGGCTGTCCATGCCCGGGCTTTGGGTGATTCGCCTTGTGTTCTTGCCATCGGCGTCCATCACGTAGATCTCCGGATCTCCGTCCCTCTCGGAATCAAACGCGATCCGTCGACCGTCCGGAGACCAGGCGGGATGCCGCGCGAACGTCAGGGTCGTCGCCGCGCCCCGATGGGTCAGCCGGCGTTCCTGGGTGCCGTCCGGGCGAATCAGATAGAGGTTCCAGGCTCCGTCGCGCGCCGAATCGAAGACAATCCACTGGCCGTCGGGGGACCACGCGGGGTGCGTGTCTTCCCAATTGTTGAAGGTCAGGCGGCGTTCCCCGGTTCCGTCGGCGTTGGCGATGAACAACTCGTTTCTTCCGAACCTCTCGCTCTGGAACACGAGCCGGTCGCCGTCCGGGGACCACGAGGGGTTGATGTTCAGGAACGGAGGCGGCGCGGCCGGAGGGGTTTGCGCTCCAACGCTCAAGCCGAAAGCGGCGAACAGGCAGGCAACCGAAGCTGCGATGGTGTGTTTCATGACTCGTCTCCTATTGAGTCGCGAGATGCCCTTGCCACAAGGCCCGCCAGGTCCGCTGGCAGAGGCGCTTCAACCGCAAGCGGGCCCCGAAAGAGCGCAAGATCCAAGACAACTCTCCTTGCATGCAGGGCTTGCCTTGGGAACTCCTTGCAGAGCCTTGCCAATTCCTCATTCTGGATTCCCTTCCACCGTGGAGCGCCGTAGGTCGGATCGCCGACGATTGGCCATCCCATCGACTTCAGGTGAACGCGGATCTGGTGGGTTCTTCCGGTCTCGAGGATGCATTTGAGCACCGTGACGACCTCGCCGGGACCGGCGGATTCCGCGAGCCTCTCGAATCTCGTCGCCGAGTCGCGCCCCTCGGTCTTGGAGGTTGTCATCTTCTTGCGATCCTTCGGGTCACGCGTGATCTTGGCTTCGATGCGCCCCTTCGCAACCGGAACCCGGCCGTAGACAACCGCCAGATATTCCTTCTCAATTGTGCGGGCCTTCATAGCTCGCGCGATCGCCAAGTGAGCGGCATCGGTCTTGGCAACCAGGAGAACTCCGGACGTCTCCTTGTCCAAATGATGGACGAGGCCGGGTCTCGTCGCCTCGCCTCCCCACGTGGAGGAACGCCAGAGGAGAGCGTTGACAAGCGTTCCATCGCGATGCCCGACCGCCGGATGAACGACCAAGCCCGGGGGTTTGTTGATGGCCAAGAGGTGCTCGTCCTCATAGAGAACTTCGAGGGGAATGTCTTGGGCAATGAGCTCGGGTTTGGGAGGTGGGGGAGGCGGAATCGCGACCTCAATTTGGTCGCCGACCCTTGCCTTGTGCGAGACCTTGGAGACGGCCGAGCCGTTGACAAGAACCTGGCCGGTTTCGATCCACTCCTGGATCCTGGTCCGAGAGGCCTCCGGAATGTCCGCAAGGTGGCGAAGGAGGACGCGGTCGAGGCGCTCGCGATCGTCGCCGCGGTCCGCGCGGATAGTCCTGGCGGCGGATCGAAGGTTGCTGCCTTCGCCACTAGACCCGGTCTCGGATTGCATCGCGGAGTTATACGAGCGGATGGCACGACAGCCGCCACTACAATTCCGGGCGCGAGCCGGAGCACAGAGCGGAATGAAGGTCGAGCCGACGCGACGTCGTTTGAGAGCTTCGTGGTGTTCTCGCGCTCTTCTCGTCACCTCCTTTCTGGCCGCGGCGATCCTCCCGAAGACCGCGGTCGCCCAAGACGACGCCCTCACGCTGGACCGGGCGATCTCCCTGGCCCTCTCGGGAAACCGCTCGCTCGCGAACGCCGGGCTCGACGTTCGGAAGGCCGAGCGTGATCTCGCCGCGGCGCGGACCCTTCGACTTCCTTCGGTGTCCGTGGGCCTGCAAGGGCAGATCCTGCTTTCGCCTCTCGACTTCACATTCGAGCGCGGCGTCTTTGGGACCTATCCCGAGATCGGGCCGGTGCCGGGCACCGACACCACGATCACGACGCCCCGACGGCCCACCTATCTGCTGCAGGCTCAGCTTGGGCAGCCGCTTTCCCAGCAGTACCGCATTGGGCTCGGCATCGACCTTCGCGAGATCTCGCGGCAGATCGCCGAGGAGCGCCTGCGCGGGGAGAGACACCGGCTCAGGGCCGAGGTGACACGCGCGTTCTTCGACGTCGCGCACGTTCAGGCCGCGGCCGCGGCGGCCGGGGAGGCCCTGCGGCTGAACCGCGAGCTCGATCGACTCGCCGCCGAGTTTCTGAAGAAGGAGACGATCCTCCGGCACGAGCGGCTCGACCTCGGGGCGCGGTTGGCACGAGCCGAGGCCGACGAGCTTGCGGTCCGAAACTCCCTGGATTCGGCGAAGGAGCGCCTGAACCTGCTGCTCGGGAGGCCGCTCGGAACCTCGCTTCGCGTTGAGGAGGTCCCGATCGACGAGTCGGACGACCACGGTATTGACGGCAACGCGGTTTCCGACGGGCCGGCCGAGAGGCGACCGGAGCTTCGCGAGGCGCGGCTTCGGGTCCGGCAGGCCGAGCTCGATCTCTCGATGAAGAAGGCCGAGGCGATTCCCGATGTGAACTTCTTCGTCACGTATTTCTCGCCGATCAACGTCGAGCTCATCCCACGCCACATCGCCGCGGCGGGGCTTCAGATCAAGTGGGAGGGCTTCGACTGGGGCCGGCGCCGGCAGGAGAGCGCCGAGAAGGCGCTGGTTCTGGAACAGGCCATGACCGGCCTTCGCGAGACCGAGGCCCAGACGGCGCTGGACCTCAACGTGAGGAGGCGAAAGGTGGCGGAGACGGCCAAGGGACTCGTCGCGGCGCGCCTCGCGCGCGAGGCGGCCGTCGAGAGGCTGCGGGTGGTCTCCGACCGCTTCGGCAAGGAGGCGGCGCTTCTTCGGGATGTGCTTCAGGCCGAGGCGGCGCTTTCCGACGCGAGGCGGCAGGCCATTGAGGCCTATGGCGCGCATCAGGCCGCCCGCGCCGAGCTGCGCAAGGCGCTGGGGGAGGACTGAGGGGGCTGAATGGTCAAGAACTCACGAGTGTCTCTTCCGCTTTCCATCGCCCTGATCTCGCTCTCGATGGGCACGGCCTCCTGCGCGCGGAAGGTCGAGAAAACCGAAGCGGAGGCGACGCCCGTGCGCGTCGAGGCCGTTTCCGCGTCCGCCGAGAAGGGCGAGATCCGCTACACGGCCAACATCAAGGCTGCCGAAGAGGTTCCGCTCGCGTTCAAGGTCGGCGGCTACGTGGACGAGCTGCTTCACCGGCCTGGAGCGGACGGACGGCTTCGCGATCTTCAGCAGGGCGACGTGATCACGAAGGGTCTCGTGCTCGCGAAGATCCGCGAGGCCGACTACATCGAGCGCGTGAATCAGGCCCGGGCGGCCCTGGCCGAGGCGACCGCGGCGCTTGAGAAGGCGGAGGCGGACCGGAACCGGGCCACGGCTCTCTACGAGTCGAAGAGCCTGACGCGGCCCGATCTCGATGCTGCGAACGCACAGCAGGCGATGGCCCAGGCGCGCGTGGCCGCGGCCCGCGCCCAGCTTGAGGGCGCCGAGATCGCACGGCGCGATTGCGCACTCGTCGCGCCCATCGACGCGGTCGTGTTGGCCCGGCGGGTCGAGATCGGGACGCTCGCGGCGCCCGGCACGGTCGGGTTCGTGGTCGCCAACGTCTCGACCATGAAGGCCGTCTTCGGCGTCGCGGACGCGGTGGTCGAGCGCGTGAAGCTCGGCCAGACGATCCCTCTCGTGGTCGAGTCGTTGAGTGGAACCGCGGTGCGAGGGCGCGTGACGGCGATCTCGGCCTCGGCCGATCCGCAGTCGCGGGTCTTCGACATCGAGGTCACGATCGCGAACGCCGGGCGGCGCCTCCGGCCCGGAATGATCGCGACCGTGCGCGTGCCCGAGCTTGGAAGGCCGGGCGAAGGCGCGGCCCTGCCGCTCATCCCATTGACGGCGGTCGTGCGCTCGACGAAGAGCGACGCCGGTCCCGACGACTACGCGGTCTTCGTCGCCGGGGGCTCGTCCTTGGACGTCGTCGTGAGAAGCCGCGCGGTGAAGCTCGGCGGGGTCGCCGGAAACCGGATCTCAGTCACCGAAGGACTTCGCCCCGGTGAGCGTGTGGTCGTCAGCGGCACGGCCCTCGTCGCCGACGGGCAGAAGGTCCGGATCATTCCGTGAACGCCAGCGACGCCGAGCGCGTACGGTCCACCCACAACACCGCGAGGTTTTTCACCGAGCAGCGGCAGATCGCGTGGGTGCTCCTGATCGGGACCTGTATCTGGGGCTTCGGCGGGTTCTTCGGGATGCCGCAGCGCAAGGACCCGGAGGTCGCGGTCCGGGATGCGGTCGCGATCTGCCCGTGGCCCGGGGCTTCGGCCGAGCGCGTCGAGGAGCTTGTCACCCGGCGGCTCGAGGAGAAGATCGCCGAAAACGCCAAGGTCGAGGAGATCCGCTCGGTGACGAGGACCAGCGTGGCCCTCGTCTACGTGAAGATCGTCGAGAGCGTGAAGGACCGAGCCAAGGAGTTCGACGACATCAAGCTCAAGCTGGATTCAATCCGTGGGCTTCCCGACGGCGCGGGTCCGATCAACTTCGTCAAGGACTTCGGCGATACCGCCGCGCTGATGCTCACCGTCGCGAGCCCGAAGGCCTCGGGGGTCGAGATCGCGCTCCGGGCACGCGAGATCGAGGCCGCCGTGGTGCGCGTTCGCGCCGAAGCGGCCGCATCCGAGGCGAAGACGGCGAAAGCCGCCCCACCGGAATCCTCCCCGCAGCCTCGCGCGGCGATCCTCCATTCGTTTCCGAAGTCCATTCCCCCGGAGCTTCTCCTGCGCGGCGTCGAGCTCTATCGCGAGTACATCAAGGCTCGCGGGGTCGCCGAGGACGTCCGGTTGGTGCAGGGCCCGGGCTTCGTCGGCCTCGACGGCGCCACGGGCCTGACCGACGACCGTCTGCTTGCTAGCCTCCACACGTTTCTGGCCGAGCGTCTGCGCGCGTCGGAGTTCCACCCGGACGCCTGGCGCCCGTTCGTGGTGCGCGACCCAAAGGAAACCGAGGCGAAGCTGGCCGCGGTGAGCGGCGAGAAGTACTCCTACCGCGAGCTCGACGACTTCACGGATCTCATCAAGCGGACCCTGCTGTCTGTCCCGCAGGTCTCGAAGATCACGGTCTCGGGGCTCCTCGACGAGCGCGTGTTTCTCGAGTACTCGCAGAACCGGCTGTCCGCGTATGGCATTCGCCCCAATCAGCTTCCCGGGGTGCTCTCGGGCCGCAACATCGCGATCCCCGGCGGCATCGTCGAGATCGAGGGCAAGAACGTCTCGATCGACCCCTCGGGGGAGTTCAAGAGCGAAAAGGAGATCGGCTCCGTGGTGGTCGCGGCGACCGCTACGGGCACGCCGGTCTACCTGCGCGATCTAGTGAGCGTGATTCGCGCGTACGACAGCCCACCCCGCTTCCTCAACACGTACGGCCACCGCGGGAAGGACGGCTCGTGGCAGACCACGCGGGCCGTGACGCTGGCGGTCCAGATGCGCTCCGGCGAGAAGATCGGCGAGTTCGGCAAGGCCGTGGACGCGGCCCTCCAGGACCTGAGGTCGCGGCTTCCGGACGACCTCGTGATGGCGAGGACCTCCGATCAACCCAAGCAGGTCGAGGAGAACATCGACCTCTTCATGAGCAGCCTGTACGAAGCCATCGTGCTCGTGGTGCTGGTGTCTTTGATCGGCTTCTGGGAGTGGCGTTCCGCGCTCCTGATGGCATTGTCGATTCCGATCACGCTCGCGATGACGTTCGGGCTCATGCTGGTTCTCGGGATCGACCTTCAGCAGGTCTCGATCGCGTCGCTGATCATCGCGCTTGGGCTCTTGGTCGACGACCCCGTGGTCGCGGGAGACGCCATCAAGCGGGACCTGGCGCTCGGAAACCCGCCCCTCGTCGCCGCGTGGCTGGGCCCCACGAAGCTCGCCACCGCGATCCTCTACGCGACCATCACCAACATCGTGGCCTACCTGCCGTTCCTGATGCTGAAGGGCGACACCGGGCAGTTCCTCTACAGCCTGCCGGTCGTGATCGGCGCGTCGCTCGTGGCCTCGCGCGTGGTCTCGATGACGTTCATTCCGCTTCTCGGCTACTACCTTCTCAAGCCGAAGGCGGAACCGTCCCTTGAGGAAAGGCGCAAGAGCGGATTCGCGTCGTTCTACTACCGCGCGGGGCAGCTCGCGATCGCGAACCGCTGGAAGGTCTTCCTCGGCTCGTTCGCGTTCCTCGCGCTCGGGGTCGTGTTCGCGAGCGGCCTCAAGACCCAGTTCTTCCCAAGCGACCTGTCCTACCTCTCGTACATCGACGTCTGGCTCCCGGAGGACGCGCCGCTGTCCCTGACTCGCGACGTCACGGAGCGCGTCGAGGAGATCGCCCGCGAGGTCGCGCGAGAGCACGGCCTTACGCATCCCGGCAAGGACGGCAAGCCACGCGAGGTCCTGAAGTCGATCACGTCGTTCATCGGCGGAGGCGGGCCGCGCTTCTGGTTCTCGGTCGCGCCCGAGATCACGCAGCTCAACTACGCGCAGATCCTGATCCAGGTGAACGACAAGCACGATACCAACGCGCTCGCGGCCCCGCTTCAGAGGGCGCTCTCGGGACGGGTTCCCGGAGCCCACGTGGACGTCCGGCAGCTGGAGACCGGGGCGCCGGTTGGAATCCCGGTCCAGGTGCGGATCTCGGGCGAGAACATCGCGGAGCTGAGGCGCCAGGCGGCGCGGCTCCAGGAGATCTTCCGCGGGATTCCCATCGCGGCGCGCGTCCGCGACGATTGGGGCTCGGAGAGCTTCAACGTGAGGCTCAAGATCGATTCGGATCGCGCGAACCTCGCGGGCGTGACGAACTTCGATGTCGCGGCTTCTTCGGCGACCGCGATGAACGGCTTTCAGGTCGCGACGCTGAGAGAAGGGGACAAGGAGATTCCGGTTGTTGCCCGCCTGCGCATGGCCGAGCGGGCGCAGCTCTCGGACGTCGAGAACCTCTATGTGTACTCGTCGCAGGGGCCTCAGAAGGTGCCGCTCGGGCTGGTTGCGGACCTCGCCTACGAGCTCAAGACCGAGAAGCTGGTCCGGCGCGGGCAGTTCCGCACGATCACGGTCTCGGCGTTTCCCGCGGAGGGCGCCCTCGCCTCACAGGTTCTGAACGCGGCGTTTCCCAAGATCCGCGAGCTTCAGAAGACGCTCCCTCCGGGCTACAAGCTGACCGTGGGGGGCGAGTTCCACGAGCAGCAGAAGGGCTTTAAGAACCTGGCGACCGTGATGGCCATCTCGATCGCCGCGATATTCCTGGCCCTCGTCGTCCAGTTCAAGAACGCGGTGAAGCCGTTCCTGGTCTTCGCGGCGATCCCTTACGGCATGGTCGGGGCGTTTGGCGCGCTCTGGCTGATGAAGACGCCGTTCGGGTTCATGGCCTTTCTGGGCATCGCGAGCCTGATCGGCGTGATCGTCAGCCACGTGATCGTGCTTTTTGACTTCATTGAGGAGAGGCACCACGAGGGCGCTCCCCTCGTCGAGGCCCTGCTCGACGCCGGGATCATGCGGCTGCGGCCGGTCCTGATCACCGTGGGAGCGACCGTGATCGCGCTGTTCCCGCTCGCGGCGCACGGCGGTCCGCTCTGGGAGCCGATGTGCTATGCGCAGATCGGCGGCCTCACGGTCGCGACCTTCATCACGCTGCTCCTGGTGCCAGTTCTCTACGCGATCTTCGTTCTGGACCTCAAGATCGTGAAATGGGAGAAATCGGAGGGCCGGGAAGGGGGCCATAAGCCCTGAACGGCCTGGCAAGCGGCCGCGCCTATACTCCCGCCAATGTTCCGTTCGAGGCGATGGGTCGTCTTGTCGCTTTCGGTGGGCCTCGCGACCGCTGGGACGGCGGGTCTTGCGCACGGTGAGGTCCACTTGGTGCGCGGACCGAACGGTTCCCCGCTGATCTTCAACGACGACATCGGAAGCGGCTGGCGCATCGGGGGCCGCGCCCCAAGCGACGACTACCTCCTCTCCCGGCGCGATGTGGCGACGCCCTACGACGACCTGATCCGGTACCACGCGTCCAAGGAAGGCGTGGACGCGGGCCTCGTGAAGTCGGTCATGCTTGTCGAATCGAACTACAACCCCAGAGCCGTGTCGCGCAAGGGCGCGCGCGGGCTGATGCAGCTGATGCCCCAGACCGCCGCCCAGCTCGGTGTCAACCCCTTCGACATCGGGGAGAACATCCGCGGCGGCGTCCGCTATCTCTCGGAGCTTCTGTCGACGTTCCAGGGGAACCTCACGCACGCGCTTGCCGCGTACAACGCGGGGCCCGGTGCCGTGCTGAAGCATGGCGGCGTGCCTCCTTACGCCGAGACGCATGAGTACGTCCGCCGGACGCTCCTGGTGTACGGCTCTTCGGGCCGCTCGCCGTCTCTGCTCACGGGCGGCTTCCGCGGGATGGAAACGAACCCGCCGCCACCGATCGCGGCCCCGCCCTCCCGGCCGGCGCGTCCCCGGCTGCAGCTCGCAAGGTCGGAACCGGTGAAGCTCGTGAGGAATGCCGGCGCGCTCCTTCTCTCGAACGGTCCGTTGGTACCCCGCACCGCTCCGCTCCTTGGTCGCGTGGCGCCGGGAGGCCAGCGACTCTCGAGATGAGCGTCGCTCGCCTCTCCGAACCCGGGCATGCGCGGCCGGCTCCGTTCTTCGACCAGGGCATCTTCCTTCTCCACCTGAACCGGGGGAAGCTGGAGTTTCGCCGCGGGAACTACGAGGACGCCCGGCGGGAATTCGAGGACGCCCAGCGCCTCCGCCCGCACGACTCCGAGGTTCGCTCCAACCTCGCGTTCACGTTCTTTCACCTGGGGCTCTACGCCGAAGCCGAACGGCTCACGCGGACCCTGGTGGAGGTCAACCCGACCTCGGTGCCGCTTCTCTTCAACCTGGGCCTGATCCTGCTGCGGGCGGGCGAGCCCGCGCAGGCCCGGGAGGCTCTCGAAAAGGTGCTGGAGCTGGCCCCCGATCATCGCAAGGCGCACCTGACCCTCGGCCTCGCCCTGCAGCGCCTTGGCGACGTGGATGCGGCCCGGCAGCACCTCCGCCAGGCCGGGGCCGATCGAAACCCGGGTGGGGGTGACGACGACACGGTCTCCCGCACCGCGCGGCGCGCTGCGGCCGTGAGGGTCGCCGAGGCCGCCGAGGCACCGCCGGTCAAGCCCGAGTCCTTCGACGTGCGCGGCGAGGGCCCCAACATCGACACGGCTCCGGTCACGGTCTCGTCGAGACAGGAGACCGCGGCTGCGGCCGGCGCACCCGCTCCGGAGGCGGCACTCCGGGAGCCTTCGCCGAATGGCCCGCAAACCGGCCGCGTTTCGATACCCGCCGAGCCCGTTCCATCCGCGCCAGTCGCCGCCGGCGCATCGACCGAAGGGCGCGCCGACGAGGCGCCAAGATCGGCAACCGCGATTCCGCCGGTTGAAACCACCGACAGCCGTTGGCGCGCGAAGACCCAGCCCGCGATCCGCCTGAGCGATTACCTGCCGGGCACCGCCGGCGCCGAAGATCGACAGAGCCCCGAGCTCGCGAGCCGAGCGCCCGGAGCAGCGCGCGCCGCGACGCCGTTCGCGGTCGCGGCCGGGGGATTCCTGGAGTCGAACACCAAGGACGGCCTGCTCGCGCGGCGAGGCGTCCTGACAGGCCGCCGCGGCGCCCCCGCTCTCACCGCCGAGACCACCCTGACGGGCGCCCTTTCCAAGCTCTTGGTCAAGGCGTCGGGTGCGGGAACGCTCCTCCTCGTCGAGAAGGGCCGCACGCCGCTGATCCAGGAGCTTGCCGGAGAGTTCCTCTCGGTCGACCCCGCAAGGCTCCTGGCGTTCGAGGAGTCGCTCTCCTACCGGGAGGATCCGGCCTTCGAATTCCGAAAGCAGATCCCTCTCCCGTTCCTGAAGCTCTACGGCGAAGGAGCGGTCGCGCTCGCGGTCTCGTCGCCGCCCGCCCGCTTCGAAGTCGAACCCGGAAGCCCGCTCAGCCTCTCGGCCTCGTCAGTCGTGGCCTACGCGGGGGACATCGTGCCCGAGCTGATGGAGGGCTTCGACCCGCTGTCCGAGCTGGGCGGCGGACCGATGTTTCGGTTCTCGGGCTCCGGGTACGTCCTCGCCGAGGGCTAGAGGGGGCTCGCCCCGCGAATCTTCCGCTCGGTCGCCTCCAGCAGCGCCTCGACTCTTGCCGGGTCCTCGTGCTCCGCGTAGATCCGGATCAGGGGTTCGGTTCCCGATCGGCGGTGGAGAAGCCAGCCGCGGTCCCCGAGGTGGAGCTTCACGCCGTCCATGTCGGACACACTTGTGACTGTTTCGTCTGCGACTCTTGTGGGTGGTGCCGCGGAGAGTCCTTCGAGGAAGCGCCCGATGACGCCCTCGTCTAGGCGCAGGTCCCGGCGGCCGTAGGAAAACGAGCCGTACTCGGCCTCCTGCCTCTTCAGGAGCGCCTCGAAGCTCACCCCCGAGTGTGCGATGGCTTCGAGGACGAGAAGCGCGGAGAGGAGCCCGTCGCGTTCCGGCAGGAAGAACGAGACCCCGAGGCCCCCCGATTCCTCGCCCCCGATTCCTACCTCGCCCGAGCGCATCCGGTCGGCGATGAACTTGAAACCGATCGGCGTCACGAAGAGCGGAACCGCGAGCCTCTTGGCGACGCGATCCACCAGCATGGAAGTCGAGAAGGTCTTGGCAATGCCGCTTCCCGCGGGAAGACGGCCCCGCCTCGCGAGGTCCTCCGCCAACAGCGCCAGGATCCGGTGCGGCGTGACAAAAGTCCCGTCCGGCGCGAGAACCCCCAGGCGGTCTCCATCCCCGTCGCTCGAGAGAGCCACGTCATATCGCTCGCGCGAAAGCCGCTGTCGCGAGGCGCCGAGGTTCTCCGGAATCGGCTCGGGATGCACGCCTCCGAAGCATGGGTTCCTCTCCGCGCGGACGACGTCGATCGTCGTCGGCTGGCCTTCGCCCACGATCTCTTTCAGAAACGTGCCTGCCGCGCCGTGCATCGCGTCGAAGAGGACACGCAAACCCGCCTTCCGAATCGCCTTTAGATCGACCGCCTGTCCTACGGCCGTTAGGTACGGTGTCACGAGATCGAGCCGCTCGACGCCACCGCCGATGCGATCGGTGGGGCGCTCGCCCTGGTGTTGCTGCTCTATCTTTTCGTCGCCTTGCTGCGGCCGGAGATCTTCTGATGACTGCGAACGGCTGGTTCCAGATCGTCTTGTATTTGGTGGTCCTGATCGCGGCTGCCAAACCGCTCGGGACGTACATGGCCCGGGTCTACGATGGGCCGCCCACGTTCGTCGATCGGTTCCTCGGTCCGATCGAGCGGTTCATCTATCGCTGCTGCGGCGTGAAGCCGGACGAGGGGATGACGTGGAAGACCTATGCGGTCGCCATGTTCCTCTTCAACATCGCGGGCTTCGTGGTCGTCTATCTTTTGTAGCGTCTGTAGGGGGTCCTGTTTCTCAATCTGTAGGGGTTCGTGGGTGTGATGTCGGATTCGTCCTTCAACACCGCGGCGAGCTTCGCGAC
>WBZQ01002165.1_pt1 | contig 12814 bp, 10 predicted proteins | sample 5204251 | NCBI WGS metagenome assembly WBZQ01 (sample SAMN12412402, study PRJNA552823) | activated sludge metagenome | isolation source: activated sludge from nitrification reactor of wastewater treatment plant... | place: USA: Virginia | collected 2017-09 | reverse complement strand
GGAAAATTAGAAGATTATAAAATCAATCTAACTCATTGATTTTATGGTGCCGACACCAAGAATCGAACTCGGGACCTTCTGATTACAAATCAGCTGCTCTACCATCTGAGCTATGCCGGCAATGGATAAATCTTACACTAAATAAATTATTTGATAATCCGCAAATTAGTTTTTTTTAGACCTTTTTCTTGGTAAGTCATTGACTCAACTAAGTCAGTTTCTTGTGATTCAGTCACAAAAGCTTGATCGTCTGCTTCTCGATCTTCGACGGGAAATGATAAACCTTGATTCACTTCTTTGGCGAAAATGCCTTTGACTGCATGAAGAGGAATATCTAATTTACGTGGAACGCCATTAAAACGGGCCATAAAGCTGATATGGTGATTACTAATCACAAGATCATGCGCAGCCTGGAGGCCAATATTAAAAACGATCTCGTCATTAGTAACAAAATGCGCTGGCATATCAAGGTCTGGATAAACAACAACAGAAATATATGGCGTTAGATCACTATCGATACACCATTCATAAATCGCGCGAATCAAATACGGTTTCGTAGAGCCACTCATTTTCGCATAACTTTCTCAGATGCTGATAGCGCAGCGATAAATGGAGGGCGGCTAAACAAACTTTCTGAATATTTTAATAGCGGCGCAGCCTGCTTTGGCAATCGAATTTCATAGTGCTCAAGGCGCCATAACAATGGCGCAATGGCAACATCCAGCATTGAAAATTCATCACCCAGCATGAATTTCTGTTTTTCGAACACTGGAGAAATAATCGTCAGATGTTCAGTAATTACAGTTCTGGCTTTCTCCATGGCTTTTTGATCAGCCCCTTCAAATGCACTGATATGACAGAACAGTTCCTGCTCAAACCGATATAACAACAGCCGTGCACGGGCACGCATGACGGGATCGGCAGGCATGAGTTGAGGATGTGGAAAGCGATCATCGATATATTCATTGATGATATTCGACTCATACAGTACGAGATCGCGCTCCACAAGCACAGGCGCTTTTCCGTATGGACTGATGACGGCAAGATCTTCTGATTTATTATTAGGATCAACATCAATTACCTGAAAATCCATATCTTTCTCGTGCAACACAATCCTACAACGATGACTGTATGGACACGTAATTGTTGAATATAACGTCATCATAACTTCTAATCTCTGACTTACTTTTGACTATCTACAAAAAAATTGATCCTAGTGAATATCCTTCCAATATTCTTTTTTCAAGAGATAAGCGAGCCCTAAGAAACCCAACAGAAAAATCATTACTTCAATACCAAGTTTTTTTCGTTCATTAGCATGAGGTTCGCCAAGATAAACCAAGTAGTTAACTAAATCACCAACAAATTTATCAAAATCGGCTTTGCTCAATTGACCAGGCTTATCCAGAACTAGACTCTTTTGATCACCTTTCTCGGATGTCTTAACCACTAGTTTCTGTTCGCCTTGCAGTTCATATAAAACATGCGGCATTGCAGCACGATCGAATACAAGATTATTCCAGCCGGTCCCGGTTGAATCATCCCGATAGAAAGCACGTAAATAAGTATATAGCCAATCTGCACCACGGGAACGCGCGATCACTGACAAATCGGGAGGAACGACACCGAACCATTCTTCGCCCTCTTTTTTACGCATGGCTGATTGCATCAAGTCACCAACTTTTTGACCTGTGAGAACCATTTTTTCGAGGATTTCTTCATTCGTATAGCCGATATCCCGATGACGGTTATAACGCATATAACTTGCACCATGACACGTCAAACAGTAATTAACGAAGGTTTCAGCGCCACGTTTCAGTGACGCATTGTCGGTAATATCAACAGGAGCTTTATCCAATGGCATGCCAGATTCACCAGCCATCGCGCCGAATGAAGTCATGCTCAACAAGATCAATAATGTTATCGTTATTTTCTTCATTTTTTACTCTTTTAGTCTTTTTGGCTCAGGTTTCGTTTTGTCTATTTTGCTATACCAAGGCATCAAGATGAAAAAAGCAAAATAAATGACTGTAAAGATTTGCGCTAACAAGGTATACAGCGGGGTCGGCGATTTAGTTCCCAACCAACCCAACACAAAAAAGCTGATCACAAAAAGGGTCAGAGCTATTTTGAAAAAGGGTCCTTTATAGCGTATCGATTTGACCGGACTTCTATCCAACCAAGGTAAGAAGCAAAAAATGACAACCGATCCAGCCATCAGAATAACGCCCCACAATTTCGCATCAATCCCAAGGAAATTTACCGTCACTGCCCTCAGCATTGAATAGTAAGGGGTGAAATACCATACAGGTGCAATATGATCCGGGGTTTGCAACGTATTAGCAGGGATGAAGTTGTTATATTCGAGGAAATATCCGCCCATTTCAGGAGCGAAGAAAATAATTCCACAGAACACCATCAAAAAGACGACGACCCCAACAATATCCTTTACCGTGTAATAGGGATGAAAAGGAATACCATCCACGGGTATACCAGTGGCTGGGTTTTTGTTTTCTTTTATTTCTACGCCATCAGGATTATTGGAACCGGTTTCATGCAATGCCAGAATGTGCACGAATACCAGCACGAGCAAAATAAGAGGCAAGGTCACGACATGATAAGCAAAAAAACGATTCAGCGCAGCATCGGAAAGCGTAAAATCGCCCAATAACCATTGTTGCAATATCTCACCAACACTTGGAATGGCGCCAAACATACTGACGATTACTTGCGCTCCCCAGTAAGACATTTGACCCCACGGTAAAATATAACCTGTGAACGCCAAACTCATCAGCACGAAAAATATACACATTCCCACTAACCATAGAAGCTCACGCGGTTTCCGATAGGAACCGTACATCATTCCGCGGAACATGTGCAAATAAACTACGACAAAAAACATGGATGCACCGGTGGAATGCATGTAACGAATCAACCAACCATAATCCACATCGCGCATAATGTACTCGACAGATGCAAAAGCTTGACTGGCATCTGGTTTATAGTTCATGGTCAGGAAAATTCCGGTCAACAATTGATTGACCAGTACCAGCAAGGCTAAAGAACCAAAAAAATACCAGAAATTAAAATTCTTTGGCGCATAGTATTCGGAAAGATGTGCTTTCCAGTTTGATGTCAATGGAAATCGTTTATCGATCCATCCAATCATTGAATTAAATAAGTTACTCATTTACGCAGATCCCTCGCTTTCAGATCCAATTAAAAGACGGTTATCACTCAAATACACATGAGGAGGCACAACCATATTGGTTGGAGCCGGTACATTTTTATATACACGTCCAGCAAGATCAAATTTTGATCCATGGCATGGACAGAAAAAACCACCTAACCAATCCGGGCCCAGATCCGCTGGAGCCACATCTTTTCTGAATACCGGTGAGCAACCTAAGTGAGTGCACACTCCCTCTGCAACAAAAATTTCTGGCTTGATCGAACGAGTGCGATTTTTCGCATAGTCTGGCTGCTGTTTTTTTTCAGAAGCTGGATCAGCAAGATCACCCTCGACTTTTTGCAGACTTGCCAGCATGTCAGGAGTTCGATTTAAAACCCAAACAACTTTTCCGCGCCATTCAACCATTAACAGCATGCCCGGTTCAAGTTTGGAGATATCGACCTCTACTGGTGCACCGGCTGCCTTGGCTCTCTCGCTAGGCATCATACTTAACAAAAAAGGCGTTGCAATCGCAACGCCTGCAATTCCTCCTGCTACTGAAGTCGCAGCGACCAAGAACTTTCTTCTGCCACTCATCTCATCATCAATGCTGAAACTATCTGCCATATTCAACTATTCCATCAGTAATATTTTATGAAAAATTTAAACCTACAACGAGAATTTTGTTTACTCTCAATGAATTCCGCACAAAATCCTGCAAAAAATTTATGAATTTTTGAAGCGCGAAGTATAACATAACCATTCTGTGATTATTGAGAATAACAAAAGTATTTTTATGTTTTGTTGTTCTCATAGTTTTTACGCTCTCAATAATCTAATGAGTATCAAATCAATTTATTCGTCTTACCAAATTGCACACATTAACACATGCAGATTTGGCAGAGGATTTGAGGAAATGCTGATTAATTGATTGCACGAACGAACCGCCTCTTGCTTGGTACTCGCCACTCCCCCTATCTGATGGATATGCCTGACTGCTGTGTTCCGTGCGTCTTACATTTCTCTCACGCATTTTATTATCAGCGCAACCTTACCGGCTATTTCTATCAGTTACTTAATCTTGCCATGACATTGCTTGTATTTCTTACCAGATCCGCAAGGACATGGTTGATTACGTCCCACTTTATCATTATGACGTACGAACGGTTGTGACGTTTTATCAGTCCGGTCGTCGGCTGTAGCCTCTTCTTCTAAGGCGTCCCGATACTCAGCATGATGAAATTGCACATTTTCTGGCGCTTTCAAATTTTCTGTCACTGCTTCGACCTGCTGTTCGCTTTGAATTTGAACTGTCAGCAGTATCTTAGTGACTTCATTCTTGATTTCTTCAAGCATCGTGGTGAATAACTCAAAGGCTTCACGCTTATATTCCTGCTTAGGATTCTTTTGAGCATATCCTCGTAAATGAATACCCTGACGCAGATGATCCAATGCCGCCAGATGTTCCCGCCAGTGAGAATCGAGGCTTTGCAGCATCACTGCTCGCTCGTAATGATGCATGATGTCGGTTCCGACAGTAGCCACCTTTTGCTGATAGAGCGCATTGGCTGAATCAAAAATCCGTTGAAAAAGATTTTCTTCATGCAACTCAGGATCTTCCTTCAGCCATTGCTCAACGGGAAAATGCAACTGATATTCTGAAGCAAGCATTTTCTCCAAACCTGATACATCCCACTGCTCCTCAACACTTCCGGGTGGGATGAATTGTCCAAAAACATTATCCAACACACTTTCCCGGATAGCGACAATAGTTTCAGATATATCATGCTCTGCTTCCAGCAATTCATTTCGCTGCTGATAAATAACGTTTCGCTGATCATTGGCGACATCATCATATTCGAGCAATTGCTTACGCATATCGAAATTTCTTGCTTCAACCTTTCGTTGAGCATTCTCAATAGCACGGGTTACCCATGGATGCTCGATCGCTTCACCTTCGGGCATTTTAAGGCGCGTCATGATATTGGCTACGCGATCTGACGCAAATATCCGCAACAATGGGTCTTCGAGTGACAGGTAAAACCGGCTGGAACCAGAATCACCTTGCCGGCCTGAACGGCCACGCAATTGATTATCCACTCTACGCGACTCATGCCGCTCAGTTCCAATGATGTGCAGTCCTCCCTTGTTGAGAACCTCTTCATGGGTAATTTTCCATTTCTGATACACATCCTCTATGCTTTTTTCTTTGGCTTCCTCGCTCAGTTTCTCATCCTGTCGGATGCGTTCAATTTCTGGCTCCGGATTTCCTCCCAAGACAATATCGGTTCCGCGGCCAGCCATATTGGTGGCAATGGTAATCATTTTAGGCCGGCCAGCCTGGGCAACGATACTTGCTTCACCGGCATGCTGCTTCGCATTCAGAACCTGATGCGGCAATTTCTCTCTTTCTAGCAGCCTAGAAAGCAGCTCATTATTTTCGATCGATGTGGTACCTACCAGCACGGGCTGGCCCTGCTCATAGCATTCTTTGATACCGTCGATAATCGCGTTATTTTTTTCCTTCGTCGTGCGAAATACCAGATCCATGCGATCCTCGCGAATCATCGGGCGGTGAGTAGGAATTATGACGGTTTCAAGTCCGTAAATCTGCTGGAACTCGGCAGCTTCGGTATCGGCTGTACCAGTCATGCCTGATAACTTCTGATACATACGGAAATAATTCTGAAAGGTGATCGAAGCCAGAGTCTGATTTTCCTTCTGGATAGGCACACCTTCTTTCGCTTCGACCGCTTGATGCAACCCATCGGACCAGCGGCGGCCAGCCATCAACCGTCCGGTAAATTCGTCTACGATAACGACTTCGCCATTTTGCACGACATAATGCTGATCCAGGAAATAAAGACTATGAGCGCGCAAACCTGCATTCAAATGATGAATCAAATTGATGTGCCCCGGGTCATACAAACTGGATCCCGACTTTAATAATCCTGCTTTCTCGAGCAGCTCTTCGGCATGTTCAAACCCTGCTTCACTCATGGTGACCTGATGGGTCTTCTCATCCACACTGTAATCACCCGGCCCGTCTTCAGTCTCTTGCCGAATCAATTTAGGGATCAACGTGTTGATACGAACGTAAATTTCCGTATCACCTTCAGCCTGCCCAGAAATGATCAGAGGAGTTCGTGCCTCGTCAATGAGAATCGAGTCAACTTCATCGACAATGGCAAAATTGAGCACGCGTTGCGCACGTTCCAGCGGATGGGTCACCATATTGTCACGCAAATAATCGAAACCGTATTCGTTATTAGTCCCGTAGGTAATGTCCGCGGCATAGGCTGCTTGCTTGTCGTCATGAGGCATCTGTGAATAAATCACACCTACGCTCATCCCCAGGAACTGATAAATTTTCCCCATCCACTCAGCGTCACGTTTAGCCAAGTAGTCATTCACAGTCACAATATGAACACCTTTGCCCGACAAGGCATTCAAATAGGCCGGCAATGTCGCCATGAGCGTCTTGCCTTCGCCGGTGCGCATCTCGGCAATCTTTCCTTCATGCAATACCATGCCACCGATAAGCTGCACGTCAAAATGGCGCATTTCCAGGACGCGTTTTCCTACTTCGCGCACAACAGCGAATGCTTCGGGCAAGATCGCGCTGAGTTCTTCTCCAGCTTGGACGCGCTGCTTGAATTCATCTGTTTTGGCACGAAGATCAGCATTCGACAGTTCGGTCATCGTGGATTCCAACTCATTAATGACGCGCACAGTCTGGAAATACTGTTTGACCAAACGGTCATTACGACTACCAAAAATTTTTTTAAATAAATTGCTAAGCATAGAGTCCTAAAATTCTGTTTAAACAATGACTATGAACTTGGGCGAAAGATTTTACCGCGTCCATGCAAAACGAAAAGGCTTAATTTTCAAGAAATCCTATCGGCACTTCATCAACTTCAGCATCGCTTGCGAGATCTCTTCATGAATAAAATCCGCATATTGTAAAGGAAATTTTGAAAAGCTACTGCTGACGTTCAGTCAGCTTGCGATGAAATCAGGCTCAACATGCCCTTCTTCAGTTATAAGTTAGTTCCTTGCCAGTCTTCACTTTCTATCCCCTGCTATCCATTTACACCATCTGCGATGGATTTAGGGCGATTTTTTTAAGAATCGTGAAGGATTCAATGATTTATCTTTATGCCGTATTTCAAAATGCAGGTGCGGGCCGGTGGAACGTCCGGTATTACCGACTTCAGCTATCTTCTGCCCCTGCAATACCACCTGACCAAGCTCCACCAAACGTTTTGAGGCGTGCGCATAACGACTTATCAACTCATCCCCATGATCTATCTCGACCATATTACCATATTCAGGATGACGGCCCGAATAGACCACCACACCGCCAGCAGAAGCTTTAATCGGGGTTCCAATATCTGCAGAAAAATCGACGCCTTCATGGAATGCGCGTTTTCCCGTAAAAGGATCCAGTCGATAACCATATCCGGACGAAAACCAGTCCGTTTCAATGGGCATCTCCGATGGTACAACGTATTTGCTCAACCGATCCCGGCGCAACAATGAATCCAGTGCGCTCAGCTTGTCCATTCTCTCATCCAGCACATCGGACAATTCGTGCAGTTTATGATTGAACTCGGCAAACGTCAGCGCCTCAGTCGAAAATGCGCTATGCGCTCCGCCCTGTCCAGGCATTTCGTTAAAAAAGAGATCGCGAGACTCAATACCAGTCGATTCGGCCAAACGCTCACCCAGGGCATCCAAACGCAACAGTTGCGCTTGCATCTGGCCAAGCTTGCTGGCCATAATATTTAAATTATCTTGCAGATGAGTTTGAATCTTTTGATGTCTTTCTTCTTGAGGATTCACCAATACGGCTCGTAAAAATGGTTCCTGGATCCGGTCAGCATACCGTAGCGAAATAAAATTCAAGCTCAGAGCCAATATCAGTACAATAGATAGAAAAAAGCCGATGAATAAGGTAATGTGTTTTCCTGTGAGGGAAATTTTTCGCGCACGTTCTGATCTATTTGAAATAAAGATAATATTCATAGTGAGCATTCCTGGAAATGTTGCATTAGCCATGACCTCTTATAAAGTTAATTCTTATCTGAAACTTCTTGAGAAAACCCCTGAATATAAAGATGTGTTCTCTCTGGCACATCAGTTACATTCTAATCAATTAATATTTTCCCAACTGGTTCCATCGCATTTAGCGCAGCACTGCACAATGGGACAGCTCATGCAGGGTAAATTGACGATAATGGCCGAAAATGGGGCGATTGCTCATAAGCTCAAGCAAATATCTCCATCGTTGTTGCTCAAGCTACAAGAATTAGGATGGGAAGTTACTGCAATTCAAATCTTGGTGCAAGCATATCAGATGACCCAAAATGCACAACAATCGCTCCATGCCAGACCGTTAAAAATGAAACTCAGCCAAGCCGGAAAGAACTCTTTACGTCAATTGGCAGCCAGCTTACCTAATTCAGAATTTAAAGATACCATTAATTCTTTTCTAAACAAGCATCAAACAGATTGAGATTGGCTCCTTAAATCGTAAAATACAAGGTCATCAATCAAATAGTCGCATATTTCACTGCTTTGTCGAATTCTCGGTAAAAATTTCCATTATTGTTTTAAACGGGTCCTTTTCAGATTCTCCAGGAAACGAGCCTAGACTCAAGTGTAAGAATAACGCGGTAGCTCATCTCCCAGCAATGCCAACTATCATTTTCTCGATAAGATTCCCTTGAATTTTTCATTATTTCAATAGACCACCCATCGCTTCACAATTTCTGGCACTATTCAAAGAGTCGGCTGTCTACTCGTTTTTTATCTTCATCAGACGTCTCGTATATAATGCAGAATCGTTGATCGGACTGATAGGTACAAAACGCATCATTTCCCAATAGTATCTTAATCCTTATATTTTCTAATCATGACTCATGCTTTCTGTGTGCAGCAATTTCAGGCTACCCATCCAACCATGCTGATAAAAATCATCCTATGAATGTTTTTTATGAAGAAGCTGGATCCTTCAAGGTGGGTGCCATCCTGATCGATAACAACACTTCGTTACAGATAGAGGCAGTGCACGGCAAACGCTCGAAAATCAAGGCATCGTCGGTATTGTTTCGGTTTGATACGCCCCCACTGCCTGAGTTCATGGGTCATGTCCAAAAAGTAATCGATGAGCTGGATCCTAATTTTCTCTGGGAATGCAGTGCGCAGAATACCGAATTCGCCAGCAATGAACTCGCAGCCGATTATTTTGGCCATAAACCGAGTCCAGTCGAAGCAGCTGCCATTTTGCTGCTACTGCAAAATGCGCCTATCTATTTTTATAAAAAGGGCCTCGGACGATATAAAGCAGCGCCCCCCGATGCGCTGAAGGCAGCACTGGCCGGTCAAGAGAAGAAACGCTTGCAGGCAGAGCAGCAATCTCGATATATCGCACACTTGAATGAATTTCTTCTACCTGAAGAGTTTAAGCCGCTGATCGGCAATTTGCTCTACAAACCCGAGAAAAATTCTATCGAATGGAAAGCGCTTGAACACGTCTGCACAGAAAAAAAACTAACCGCCGTCAAACTGTTGGAGAAATGCGGGGCTGTTCCTTCATCGCATGATTACCATTTCAATCAATTCGTTTGGGAGCATTTTCCAGAGGGAACCGGCTTTAAAGGATTGGAATCTCAATCGTCATTCACCGATTTACCGGATTTACCTGTTTCAGATGTAATCGCCTTCAGTATCGATGATGCTTCGACCACAGAAATCGATGATGCCTTCTCCGTGACGCAGCTGTCACTTGGAAGCTTTCGCATTGGCATTCATATTGCCGCACCGGCATTGGGAATCGAACCCGACTCGGCTCTGGACAAGATCGCGGCGGAACGGCTTTCAACAGTTTATCTACCCGGGAATAAGATTACCATGCTGCCCGACAGCATCATCAATCACTTCACATTGACTGAAAACCGCTTACAACCAGCCCTTTCTCTATATCTTGACGTATCCGATGATTTCACGGTCATTAAATGCGAAAGTCGAATCGAAAAAATCAGAGTCGCTACCAACTTGCGCAACAATTCACTCGAGCAGCATTTCAACGATCTGGCCTTGAACAAAGGAGGATTCGAGCACGTCTACAGCAACGAACTTAGCCTGTTATGGAAATTTGCCTGCAAAATGGAGGCCCAGCGGGGAAAATCCAATGATAACAATGACAAAATCGACTATAGTTTTGACATTAAGGATGATCGCGTGACGATCAATGAACGCCGTCGCGGCTCGCCCATCGACAAGGTGGTGTCGGAACTCATGATTTATGTGAATACCGAATGGGGCAAACAATTAACTGAAGCAGGCATTACCGGGATTTTTCGCAGCCAGATGAATGGCAAAGTCAAAATGAGTACTTCCCCGGCACCGCACCAGGGTTTGGGCGTTTCTCAATATACCTGGAGCAGCTCGCCGATGAGGCGGTATGTCGACCTCATCAATCAACGGCAACTTATCGCACTCCTCAGGAAGGAAGCGCCGCCGTATCAAAAGGATAGTCATAGCCTGTTAGTAGCCATGCGCGATTTTGACGCGGCCTATAATATCTATGGTGAATTCCAGCGATCAATGGAGCGCTACTGGTGCCTGCGCTGGTTACTTCAAGAAAACATTCAGATCACCAATGCGCAGGTCATCAAGGAAAATCTGGTGAAATTGGATCACATGCCATTGATTACCCGCGTGCCCTCCTTGCCCGACATGGCGCCCGGCACGTATGTACAATTGAAATTATCCGAGATTGATCTGCTTGAACGTTATCTGCATGCGGAATTTCTACAAAAACATAACACATAGTACAACGGTGAAAACGCGATCATCCGTTAATATTGACTAATCATATGACAAGAAAATAGTTGTTGCCTACAATACGAACTTTGCTCTTCGCGGTACGATTTATTATTTAAGGTCTGATCTCCTTAGCTGTGACTATTCATTTAAACGATATTCCCTCATTACTGGCCCGTAGCTATCAATTTGCTCAAGCCAATCGCCTGCTGGTGGCGATGACCATTTCGTTATTTCTCCACGTAATCATATTGTTCGGGGTCACATTTCAATTCCCGCAACCCAATTTCGATAAGATCGCAACTTCTCTCGAAGTCGTATTGGTCAACAATAAAACTCTCTCCAAACCCACAAAAACTGATTTACTCGCTCCAGATAATCTTGATGGTGGCGGGAATACCAACGATGATCGCCGCGCCAAAACGCCTTTCCCGGTATTACCAAAAAGCAAGCCACTGTCGAAAGAAGTGGCCACGGAACAAAAAGTGAAGCAACTGGAGCATGAAGCCAAAAAACTCATGACTGCTGTCAAAGATGCCAAAACGATCGAACAACCCAACACACAGCAACAAGAACCTGAAAACAAAGAGCCTAATACCGAAACCAGCGACTTGTTAGTGCGCAGCCTGGATATTGCCCGCTTACGAGCGCAGATCGATCAGGATCATGATACCTATCAAAAGCGTCCCAAGAGAAAATTTGTCGGTGCGCGCACCAAGGAATACCGATTTGCACGCTATGTCGAAGATTGGCGCATGAAAATTGAGCGCATTGGTAATTTGAATTACCCCGAGGCGGCCAGAAAGGGAAAGCTCTATGGAAATTTGCAACTCACGGTCAGCATTCGCGCCGACGGAGGTTTGGAATCGATCGAAATCAACCGTTCATCCGGTGAAAAAATTCTCGACCAAGCAGCCATCAACATCGTAAAACTAGCCGGACAAAACGGTTTTGCACCTTTTCCACCTGATATCCGCCAAGATACCGATATCTTGCATATTACCCGCACTTGGATATTTGCACCGTCCGACATGCTGTTAAGCCAATGATCGTGGCGCCGCCACATTATCATTTTCAAATCCTGCACCGATGACTGATCGATATGCCGTAATTGGCAATCCCATCTCGCACAGCAAATCTCCGCTCATCCATGCTGCGTTTGCACGCCAGACCCATCAATCGATGCAATATGATGCGCTTCTGTCTCCGCTCGACGGCTTCCAAACAACCGTGCGTCATTTTCAACAACAGGGGGGCAAAGGCATGAACATTACCGTGCCCTTCAAAATGGAAGCATACCAGCTAGCCACCAGCCTGACTGAACGAGCAACCAACGCTCAGGCTGTCAACACATTCAAATTCGATCAACAAGACATCGTGGGTGACAATACCGATGGCGCTGGGCTGGTCCGCGACATTGAATGCAATCTCGGAGTAACCCTCACCAGCAAACGCATCTTGTTGATGGGCGCAGGTGGAGCAGCACGTGGCGTAATCCTGCCCATTCTGCTGCAACACCCCTCCTTGCTTACCATCGCCAACCGAACGCCAGAGAAGGCGCACGTTCTGAAACATCAATTCGATGCGCATGGCCATGTCTTGGCTAGTGATTATGCGGAACTTTGCAATCAACGGTTCGACATCATCATCAATGCCACATCAGCAAGCCTGAACGATGCGCTACCCGATTTATCTCCTGACCTGTTCGAGGACGTGATGCTTGTCTACGATATGATGTATGGATCTGATCTCACGCGTTTCCTAAAATACGCTCAACAACACGGCGCGCAACGGCTATCCGATGGGTTG
>WBZQ01002164.1_pt1 | contig 12816 bp, 9 predicted proteins | sample 5204251 | NCBI WGS metagenome assembly WBZQ01 (sample SAMN12412402, study PRJNA552823) | activated sludge metagenome | isolation source: activated sludge from nitrification reactor of wastewater treatment plant... | place: USA: Virginia | collected 2017-09 | reverse complement strand
TTGCGAATAAGAACAAGATTAAGGTGTTGCGCAATGTGAGCACTGGTGCTGAGGGGCATGAAGAGAAGCACCAGATCGAAATTCCATTGCGTTATGACGATGTGTTAAAGGGTACCGCCGTGCCGGGAAACTTTATTCTTCTGAGCGGCGATGTCATCGTGGTGCCGTAGGTGAGGAGAGGATGGCTTCTTATACACGCAGCAAGTCTAGTGCTTGGGATGGGGTTGGGATTATGCTCAATAAGCCAGGCGCAAATGGGCGGAATGGGGGGGGGGATGGGAGGAATGCCGACTATCCCTGGAACGGCATTTGGCGGAGCGACCGATCCCAGTTCAATTCGGCCTGGAGATGGGTTGCGTTTGGTTCCCTCCGTTCAAGTTTTAGAACGTTACGATAGCAATGTGTACCTTGCACCGAAAACTCTACTTCATGGACTGAATCCTGAAGATATTGTCACAACGGTCGTGCCCCAACTCAGAGGGTCATATACCGATCATGAAAACCTGGTGAAGGTGAACGCCGTAGTGGGGGTGGTCGGTAGTTATTATGTGAACAACACCGGACTCAGTTATGTGGGGGCCAATGCCGGTGCAGTTCTTGACCTGAGTGATCTGTTGAGTCGATGGAGGCCGGGAGCCAGATGGACGGTGTCTGATACGTTTTTTTACAGCCCTCAACCCCCTGCGTTTTTGACGGGAGGCCCATTGGGGGAACAGGCAAATCCGTTGGTGGCTGGTTTTCAGGCATTTCGTACTAACACTAGCTCCAATAGTGTCAACACCCTATTTGAGCTTCCGCTCTCCATGACGGTCAAGTTGAGTGGGAGTTACACCAATAGTCATATTCGGTTTGGAGCATCGGAAGTCTCGAGTGCTCCTACTCTGATTAGCCAAGACCTTCATGCCTATACTGCTGGTCTAGTAAAGGCGGTTTCCCTGTACGATACGGTGAGGGTAGACTTCACTGGTAGCGAATTCGACCAAGGTGCAACAAGAGGGACGTTTAGCGCAAGGGGGGGTACCCTAGGCTGGACCCACAGATTTACTCAAACTATTAGCCTGAATGCGATCGGTGGTGCGCAGGTGCTGTCGCTGGAATTGAATGGGATGTCCGTCCCCACGACGATTGCTCCATTTGGTGTTCTCGCCATGTCCTGGAAGGATGACACGACGTTTATGACCCTTGCATACCGCTCCGGTATCACTCCGTCGTTTCAGTTCCAGGGGGCAGCTCTGCTTAATCATTCGGTGATGTTTGACATGGCTCAGAATACCCCGATCCGTGACTTGGCCATTTTGCTTGGGGCGTACTCTAGTGTCGCCAACGAGTATGGGTCGAAGTCAGGAGCTGCCCTCTCATGGACTACAGTGGGAGGAACGGCTGGTTTCCGGTATCGTGCCACTCAGAAACTGTTTCTTACGATAATCTATGGCTATCAAAATGTCGATAATGTATTCGAAGGGGTGCATTTTGCCTATGACAGGCATATTGCGCAGCTGAGTCTAGCCCAGGCCTTCTACTAAAGAATAGTAAGATCGCTCGCATACAACTCACCTTAGTGACGAATAATGAGTTTGCACGAAATCGAGACAGAGGCTGAGCCCAATGTACAGGCAGAGCCATTGTCAGTACTGATACAGCAACATTGGGGCAATATTGTGCGTCGGAAGTGGGTCGTGCTTGGCTCCGCTATAGCAGGGATCGTGCTTGCCGCGCTATTGTGCGCAGTCTTGCCAAAAAGTTATCGCTCCAACACCCTGATCTTGATTGAAAATCAGAAGATTCCGGCGGACTACGTCAAGAGCATTGGAGGGGCCAGCATCGAGCAGCGCCTAACGATGATTCATCAGCAAGTGATGAGCCGGACCTTCCTGAGTCAGATTATGGACGAACACAAGCTCTATGAGAACAAGGTTCGGAGGGAAGGGCTCGAACCTGCCATTGAGACATTGCGCAAAATGATCAAAGTGGAAACCGTAGGTACCCCAAGTTCATCGGGTAAGACGGTCGAGGCGATCACCCTTTCATTTGCCGATGAAGATCCGACGACAGCCATGAACGTGACGGCGAAACTAGCTTCGTTATTCATCCAGGAGAATCTCCGGTCACGCGAGCAGCTCGTGACAGGGGTGACGGTCTTTCTTGAACAAGAACTGCATAGTTCAAAAACACTGTTGGAGGCCAAAGAGCGCGCCATCAGTGAATTCAAGGCACGCTATGTCAACGAGATACCGGAACAGAAGGAGGCCAACCTCAGAACCTTGGATCGACTACAAACAGAGCTCAATGCAACTGCTGAGGCCTACCATCGCCTCACTGCGCGGCACAGCCTTTCTGAAAAGGCTGTGGTGCAGTATGAGCAATATGAAATGATGGAGAGTCCTTCAAGTCAGCCCATGCCTCGGATGGGGAACCAGCCCATTCAAAATCCACTGGTCATTCGCCTGAGTGAACTTCAAAAGCAACTTGCAACGTTGATGGTGACCTACAAGGAGACATACCCGGATGTCGTCTACCTGAGAGATGAAATCAAACAACTAGAAGCTCAAATAGCCGAACAGGCTCAGCTCGCTGAGCAGAAGAAGCGTTCTCAGGCCGAGGAATCACAACCGGATCCTAGCGGGAAAGCCAGGAGACTGTTGGACCAACAGTTGCAGAATCTATTGACACAGAGGGACGAAACCAAATCCGAGATCCTGAATCTCAAGACAAAGGAAGCCCGTATCATTCGGGAAATGAAGGACATTGAAGGAAGAATCGGCAGGACGCCGTCGCGCGAACAGGAATTGATGATCCTGGTCCGCGACTACGACAATATGCAGAAAAACTACCAAGCCTTACTGGATAAACAATTGAATGCCCGTGTGGCCGAAAATCTTGAAAAACGTCAGCAAGGGGAACAGATTCGTGTGCTGGATCCGGCCAACCTGCCACAGAGCCCGGAGAAGCCAAATCGATTGCTGATTATGTTATTGGGCTTGATAGGAGGGGGCGGACTTGGGGTAGGTCTGGCGCTGGGAATGGATCGACTGAATCCAACGTTCAAGCGGCGGGAAGAGGTGGAAGTCTTGCCCGGTATTCACGTGTTGGCGACCATACCGCAGTTCTTCACCTTGAGCTCTCCCGTCAGTGTGATGCCGATATCTACTCCTCGGCTAACCGGCAGCGACAGTCAGCGTGTGCTTGAGGGGAAAATAGAAGTGAACGGCAATAGGAACGGGATCAATCCGGAGAACTTCAATTTGATCGCAAAGTGGCAGCCCCGTTCAGTTGCCGCTGAACAATATCGGATGGCCGCGACCAAACTGACCCTCTCCAGCGAGGGACGCCACTCGACGGTTATCGAAATCACCAGTGCATTGATGGGCGAAGGGAAGACGACCACGGTGGTGAATTTAGGCTACACGATTGCACGAGACCTAGGAAAAAAGACTCTGCTTATCGATTGCGACTTTCAACGTCCTGCTCTTCATCATTATGCTATGGTGCCCCCTCAAGCGGGGTTGATTGAATTCTTGGATGGTCAGGCGTCACTCGATGACTGTTTGTCGGTGATTGATGAGTCTCCCTGCGCAATCTTGGCGACCGGTGGAGCGGGCGGTGGAAAGAATGAACTGTCGAGGATTCAACAGCTGAAAGCGGTCTTGCCGCAGCTTCGTGCACAATTTGAGTATCTCATCATCAATACGCCACCCGTCTTGTCCAACGCGACGATGGGTATCTTGGCGAGCCTGGCCGATGAGCTGGTGTGGGTGATCCGGGCAGGGCACTCGCCCAAACACTTGGTGCAAAAAGCCTTCATAATGCTGGGCTTGACCGGGCAACGGCAAGTGATACTCAACGGAGTTGATGCGCAGAGCATGTCGCACCACATGTACGGGTATACCCTACCCTATGGTGGAGATCGTGCAATCGAGAGCGTGAGATACTAGGATTGACGACTCGTCTTCGCGTTACCCAACACCGTCTCCAATTTGTTCTCACTTCCTATCCCCCCCCCACTGGACCCGTTGTCAACGCGTTGTGCCGTATGGCCCCGGAGATCATCATTGCGGAGAATTCGATGGAACAAAAATCCGAACGAGCGAACGGCCAAACGATTTTACCCACCGAATCTGACAACAGAACCGCTCCCCAACTGCCGCTTTGCGCTGTGGAGTCGGAGATGGGTACGCCGCCGACTAACGAGTATCTTTGTGTTGCCCCGGATGTGAAAGTTGGGAGCAACGTGAAATTTTCCAAATTTGTCAACCTCTATGGATGTGAGGTAGGCGACGACAGCAAAATTGGGGCGTTTGTCGAGATTCAGAAGAATGCCAAGGTCGGGAAGCGGTGCAAAATATCGAGTCATACCTTCATCTGTGAAGGCGTGACGATCGAAGACGAAGTCTTTATCGGACACAACGTCACGTTTGTGAACGACACCTTCCCTCGTGCAACCACTGGGACTGGTTCCCTCCAAACCGAAGCGGATTGGAAAGTCGAAACAACAGTGGTAAAGCGAGGCGCATCGATTGGGTCCGGCGCAACGATCCTGGCCAATGTGGTGATCGGTGAACAGGCGTTGATCGGGGCTGGTGCGGTCGTGACAAAGGATGTGCCGGCAAGTGCGATCGTTGTCGGGAATCCGGGCAGAGTGGTGCGGTATGCCCACGAGGGTTCATGACAGTCAACGGTTTCGAGTTTCATGCTTCAAGGGGAGTTTCAGTCTACGCGTTTTAAGTTGAAAGTGCCACTTGCTACTCATAACTCGAAACTTCCACGCCTATCGTGTTGCACATTTCACGTTCCAGGTTCCAAGTGTTCGGACAACCTGAAACTTAAAACCGTCCGAGTAGAAGCGTTCACGAACAATGTGGGGAAAAGCCAAGGGGGCAGCAATGAGCAACGAGAAGATCCCGTTTCTGGATCTAGTCACCGTCCATCGGGAGTTGGAAGGAGAATTGGTCGAAGTTCTGAAGACGGCCCTGAAGACCGCTGGGTTTATCGGTGGGCCGATGGTGCAAGGGTTTGAAGAGGACTTTGCACGGTTTTGCGAGGCGAAATTCTGTGTCGGTCTGGGCAGCGGCACCGACGCCCTTCGGTTCGCCCTCATTGCTGCCGGTGTGAGATCCGGTGATATCGTCATCACGGTCCCCAACACATTCATTGCCACAACCGAGGCGATATCTCAGGCGGGTGCCCGTCCTGATTTTGTCGACATCGATCGCACAACCTATGCCATGGATCCTGGAAAATTACGCGAATATTTGGAACACACTTGCAGGTGGAATCCGAAGACGCGGCAAGTCACACACAACGGGACTGGTAAGCCGGTCACGGCCATTGTTCCCGTCCATCTTTATGGCCAGATGGCTGATATGGATCCCATTCTGGATTTGGCGACCCAATACAACCTCAAAGTAGTCGAGGATGCCTGCCAAGCGCAGGGAGCTGAGTACTTCTCACAGAAAGACAATCGGTGGCACAAGGCTGGCTCGATGGGACATGCCGCGGCATTCAGCTTTTATCCTGGCAAGAATCTCGGCGCATGCGGCGAAGCCGGCGCGATGATCACCAATGACGAACAGCTAGCCCAGACCTGCCGACTCTTGCGTGACCATGGGCAGTCAAAGAAGTATTTCCACGACATCGAAGGCTACAACGGTCGCCTTGATGCGATTCAGGCCGGTTTCCTGTGCGTCAAACTACGCCATTTGGGGAAATGGAATGAACAGCGCCGGCAGGCGGCGGAACGGTACGCCAAGCTGTTCGCAGGATCAGAAGGAATCGTGACGTTGCCGTACCAGCCGAGCTGGGCGCGGTCGGTGTATCACCTCTATGTGGTGCAGGTCGAGGACCGTGCAAGGCTTCAGGAGCAGTTGAGCGACGCGGGCATAGGGACAGGGATCCACTATCCGGTCACATTGCATCTGACAAAGGCCTACGAAGGGCTGGGCTTCCGGATTGGGGACTTTCCGATCGCCGAGAAATCGGCGGCGCATATCTTGTCGCTTCCAATGTTCCCTGGACTCACGTCGGACCAGCAGAAGAGAGTGGTGACGGAAGTTCTGAAGTCTCTTTCCGTGACCACGACCGGTGAGCTGAGATAAGACCAGCCCAAACGGCATCACAATTCGTCGTTCACATGAAAGCCTATTTGAGGAGAACGCTGTCGAGCGTAGTTCGAAGGAGCAGTCATGCAAATCAACGGGAATAGGTTTTTGATAACAGGTGGCGCGGGATTGATGGGGTCCCATATTACTGACCGACTGCTGGCGGGAGGGGCGGCGGAGGTCATCCTATTGGACAATTTTGTTCGTGGAAGCATGCGCAATATCGAGGATTCACTGAAAGATAAGCGGGTCAGGCTCGTGGAAGGCGACATCCGCAACCTGGATCTTCTCCGCGACCTTGCCACCGGAATCGATGGGCTGTTCCATATGGCAGCCTTGAGAATCACGGCTTGTGCCGACGATCCGCGGGGAGCGATGGAAGTAATGCTGGTAGGGACCCTCAATGTCCTTCAAACGATGGTGGAAAGGAAAGTTGGAAGATTGGTCTATGCGTCATCGGCTTCTGTCTATGGATTGGCGGACGTGTTTCCCACCAACGAAAATCATCATGCGTTCAATAACCGCACGCTGTATGGGACCGCGAAAATGGCCGGGGAAGGGATGGCCCGCTCATTTGCCGATATGTACGGCCTGCAATATGTCGCGCTACGCTACTTCAATGTGTATGGACCTCGCATGGATATTCACGGTAAGTATACGGAAGTGCTCATTCGCTGGTTGGAAAAGATCGCGGCTGGCGAGCCTCCCGTGATTTATGGTGATGGTCTCCAAACCATGGATATGGTGTATATCGATGACGTGACCAATGCAAACATCACGGCCATGGAATCGGATGTGACGGACGAAGTGTTTAACGTCGCAAGCGGGAGGGAGACCAGTCTGTTGGATCTTCTTCAAGCGGTATTGAAGGTGACTGGATCGTCCCTCACGCCACAGTTTTTTCCTGCTCGTTCCATTAATCCCGTCCCACGACGCCTCGCTGACACGGGGAAAGCGGAAAACCTGTTGGGGTTTCGAGCAAAAGTCAGCATCGAGGAAGGATTGAGACGCCTCATTGACTGGCGGCAATCAGTCCTCGCTCGTCAAGAGGCCTAACCTCTTGTGCCACACACATCCGCCTGAGGTTATCTCACCATGATCCCTATCGCGAAACCGTTTCTGGGAGAAGAAGAAGCAGCGGCGGTACGAGAGGTTATTCTCTCGGGGTGGCTTACCCAGGGCCCGAAGGTGAAGCAATTTGAGGAGGCCTTCGCTTTGTACGTCGGCACGCCGTATGCCTGTGCCGTGTCCAACTGCACGACGGCTCTGCACCTCGCCTTGCTTGTCGCCGGCGTCAAACCAGGGAATGTCGTCATCACGGTCAGTCACTCGTTCATCGCGACTGCTAATGCGATTCGCTACTGTTCGGCTGAGCCAGTGTTTGTCGATATTGATTCTCGGACCTATAACATGTCTCCAAGAGATCTTGAGCAATGCTTACGCGAGCAATGCGATCTGGTCGAAGGGAAAATCTACTATCGCAATGTCACCCGACTTGCTGTCGGCGAATCACCGCTCTCCCATCTTGTCGCCGAGACACAGGGTAGGAGAAAGGGTGAGATAGGTCGAGTCGCGGCCATCGTACCGGTACATCAAATGGGAATGCCTTGCGATCTCCCATCCATCCTGTCCATTGCCGACCAGTTTCAGTTGCCTGTGATCGAAGATGCCGCCTGTGCCATCGGGAGTGAAATCCGGATCGCTGATCGGTGGGAACGAATCGGTAAACCGCACGGGGCCATCGCCTGCTTCTCGTTTCATCCTCGGAAGCTGGTCGCCACGGGTGACGGAGGAATGATCACCACAAGCAACCCTGACTACGATGCGAAGTTCCGTCTGCTCCGCCAACACGCCATGAGCGTGTCGGATACTGTGAGGCACAGTGCCAACAAGATCATCTTTGAAGACTATGTCACAACGGGATTCAACTACAGAATGACCGACGTGCAGGCTGCCATCGGGATTGAGCAACTCAAACGCTTACCCGGCTTTCTGGAACAGCGGAAACAGCTTGCCGCTTTGTATCGTGAAAACTTGAAGACTATCTCCTGGCTGGAGACGCCTCATGAGCCATCCTATTGCAGAAGCAACTGGCAGAGCTACCCCGTCAAGGTCCTAGACCATTCACCCGTGAGTCGCGATGTCCTGATGCAACGCCTCCTCGATTCAGGCATCTCGTCACGCCGCGGGATCATGAACGCCCATCAAGAACCTCCTTACAGCCAACACTCTGCATTGAAGGAATCAGAACAGGCGAGAGATTCGGTGATCCTTCTGCCGCTTTATACAGGCATGAAAGAGGATGAGGCTGCGGAAGTTGTTTCGAGGATCGCCCAAGCTTAGTCGGGCTTGTTCATGAATTCGTGAGAAGTTTTCCACTCTCCTATCTAAGGATCAGGCAAGTCATAGCTGGTGAGCTAGTCGGCTATCCATCTTGCAGTAATCAAACACAAGTCCCACGATGATCAAAAAACAACCAGGAATGAACCACCAAAGGCTTGAACGACTCATGCGCGAGGCGATCGAGCGCTGTCGGCTTACCCTAGCTGGCAGCACCGTACTCACTGAGGCAGCGTCTGGTGCATATGTGGTGACACCGATCATGGCGGCTTTGGCCGGAGCTGAACACGTGTATGCGATTGCTCGCACGACACGCTATGGCAGCGCCGATGACATTAAAGACGAAACGCTGACATTGGCCAGAAGGGTAGGGGTTGACAGCCGCATTGAAGTTGTTGCGCATAAATCCTACGAGCAGGTTTCGCAGGCGGATATCATCACTAACAGCGGCCACGTTCGGCCACTCGACAGGGAGACAATCGGCTGGATGAAACCGACAGCGGTTATTCCGCTCATGTACGAGGCCTGGGAACTACGACCGTCTGATGTTGATATTGAAGCATGCCGGCAACGTGGCATCGCTCTCGCAGGCACCAATGAACGTCATCCTGCGATTGATGTGTTCTCATTCTTGGGTCCAATGGCAATCAAACAATTGTTGGATGCTGGGGTTGCCGTCTACGCTAGCCGTATATTGCTCCTGTGCGACAATCTGTTCAGTCTATTTATCGAACGTGCGCTAGTCGGTTGCGGCGCGCATGTCGATGCACGCCAGCGGCTGCTTGATGCTCCCTCTGACGTTGCCTACGATGCTATTCTGATATCGCTCCAGCCGCGTTCTGAGGCAGTGCTCGCCGCTGCCGAAGCGCGAATAATCGCCGCAAATATGCCGGGTGTGATCGTCGTCCAGTATTGGGGAGATATAGAACGAGAGTCCTTCCATGCAACAGACATAGAGGTATGGCCTCCTGAAATACCACCTCAAGGTCATATGGGCATCTTGCCTTCAGCTATTGGGCCAGATCCAATCGTTCGCCTCCAGTGTGGAGGTTTAAAGGTGGCACAAGTTCTCCTCGATCGCGATGCAGATTCCGAAGATCGAGCTTTTTTACAGCTACTCTGAACGATTAAGCTTGAGAGAGTTGTAACTATGGCAAACGTATTGTTGATAGGCATGGGTTCGACGACACTGAGCGCACTCGATTCGCTGGTTTCAACATTCAAGGTCATCGGTATTGTTCGTAGTCTTGAGGAGTCCACGGTTGATCCAGTAAGATCTCGAGCGACTGAACTGAATATACCGTTATTTCCGTCGGTATCGCCGGCAAGCATCACTGATCTGATTCAACGCTTGCGCCCTGATTGCGTGGTTGTCTCGTCTTATGACCGCATCCTGAAACCAGAAGTGCTCGCATTGTCTCGTTTTGTCAATGTGCACTACTCACCGCTACCCTTATACCGTGGCCGTGCAAACGTAAATTGGGCGATCATTAACGGCGAGTCGCATGCCGCCATCACTATTCATGAAATGGCTCCAGGCCTTGATGCGGGTAACATCCTGTTCCAACAGAGGATTCCTATCCGTGAAAGTGATACTGTTGCCGACCTGTATTCCTCGCTCAACGATGTACAGCGCAAGCATCTGGCCGATTCGGTTCAACAGTTCCTCGATGGCTATGGCGGAGAGCCGCAGTCAGTAGAGGGTGCCACCTACGGCTGTACTCGGCTTCCTGAGGACGGCGAGATCTACTGGCAGGCTCCGACCGTGCAAATCGATCGCTTGGTACGGGCGTTGGTCGTGCCTTTCCCCGGCGCGTACACATATTTTAGGGGACAACGACTGAGCGTTTGGAAGGCTCTTCCTCTCATGGATCCCCCACGGTACGTTGGCCGCATTCCGGGAAGGGTGATCGGAGTTGACAGGCGAGAAGGGTATGTGGATGTCCTCACAGGGGACGGCGTGCTCCGCCTATCCGAAGTTCAGCTCTCTGGTTCCACACCAGCTGCTGCGGCCGAGATTATCCGCTCCACAAAAGACACCCTCGGCCTTCGTATGGTCGATCTGCAAGAGCGTATCCGGATGCTTGAGCAGGAAATCGTCCGACTCGTGAATCATTTCGAACTAAAGCACCCCACCATCCCTGGCGGGGCATCCAAATGCGAGTTTTCGTGAAAATCATGAAAGGCTTGTTGCTATTCTCAAGCCTTAGCTGGCTTTTCAAAGCTCGCACCCGCCTCATTCAGCAACCTTGACGGTCGGAGGAGCCACGTCATATTACACTTATGCGTAACCATTTTGTCATGACACTCCTGGCTTTACTCTTTTTCCTCTCTGGGTCTGCACCAGCTTCGCCACCGATTACTATTTCGGTAGAAGACCTGGAATCGCTACAAACAGAGGCTGTTCGAGGCAACGCAGACGCGCAGAACAAACTTGGGAAGCTATACTTTTTTGGTCAGAACGTCTCGCAGAACTCTACAACCGCGAGGGAATGGTTCGAGAAATCTGCAGCCCAGGGCAATGCGGACGCACAGAACAACCTCGGGTTCCTCTATGAAAAGGCCCAGGGTGACTATGCAAAGGCCAAGGAGTGGTATGAGAAAGCCGCTGCTCAGAAGCATGCGGCAGCGCAGTCCAACCTTGGATGGCTGTATGCCAACGGGCGGGGTGTTCAGCAGGACTATGTGCGAGCATATATGTGGTGGAAGCTTGCAGCTGCCTATTTACCTGATAGAGAAGAGGAATCAGAAGAATCCGTCCTAGATAAGGTCGCACGCCGAATGACTCCTGGGCAGATCTCAGAAGGCCAGCGACTATTGCAACAGTGTCAGGCACAGCAGTTGGTGGGCTGCTGAGTAAGGTCCCCTGTCGCCATCTCTCACTATGTTGTTCTGGGTTTCATTGTTGGTCGGCAACGATGAGGGCCGAGTGATCTTTGGGCGCGCGTGCTGCAGACTTCAGAAATAAGGAAGCGTGTGCGCAAGGAAAAGTCCGGCTTCGTTGTATTGGCCTTTATTCTATCGGTGTGTCTGGGATGCACCGGATCGAGTCAGCAAGATGCGCCGCCGGAAGCTGAAACTCCGATCCCGACGAACAACGAGACAGCGAATCTCACGGTCGATGGCGCTCACATGTTCCAGACCATGGATGGGATGGGCGTCAACCTCAATGTCAATAGCTGGAATGGGGGGCAACTCGTCCCCGCCCTCAAATTGTTGGTCACAGCGAATGGTGCTTCTTTGATACGAGTCATCCGTGACCCGATGGATTGGGTCACGAGCGAGTCCGTGATTCCAGACCTACACAGGCTGGATCCCTTTACGTTAGAGCAGGTGTACGAAGCTCCTAAGATGCAAGATATTTGGAACACGATTAGCGCGCTGAACCAGCTCGGAGTTCGCGGCAATCAGATCATTCTCAATTTCATGGGGTGGACGCCGACTTGGATGGGTGGTAGTGGTGCCTTTGGCGGACCGAGTTATATTACCTCGGGCAAGGAACCACAATTCGCCACGATGGTTGCCTCACTGATCTACTATGGGCGCAAGGTCAAGAACCTCGACTTCCTGTTGCTGACTCCCTTGAATGAGTCCGACCACGACTGTCGGGAGGGACCCTGTGTCGATACCAGCCAATATGTCGCGATCCTCAAGGCGCTGATGGCAGAACTGGATACGATGGGACTCAGCGACATGCGTCTTGTCGGGCCGGATACTGCGAACATCAGCACCGGCAGGGGATATCTCTCCCTGATGATGGCGGATAATCGCGTGGCCGAACGAGTTGATCATTTCGGCGAGCATACATATGGCACTTCGGCCAGCCCAGGCGTACCGTTCCGGTCCAAGAGCTATTGGCTGACGGAATCGGCGGCGGCTTGTGGAAGTTGCGACTCGGGGGGCACGGTAAGCGGTGGCGAGTGGAATTTTGCCAGGGCCACCACGGAATACCTTCTCACCGACCTAGCAAACGGCTACTCCGGCATTCTGGTCTATGACGCCTACGACAGCTTTTATTACCACCACAACAATTTTGGCTTCTGGGGTCTTCTGGCGTTCAATGAGCAGACCGGAATCTACACACCCCGTGCTCGATTTTATACCAACGCGCAGCTGAATCGGTTTATCCGTCCTGGGGCTGTACGGATCAGTCTGAACCATTCCATAGCTGGGGTGACCGTTGTGGCTTTTCTCCATCCGATCAGTGGACAACTGTCGATCGTGGGTCATAATGCGAGCGCTTCGCCGGTTACCATAAACGGTCTGCTGCAGAATCTTCCGATCGTAAATGCGCTTGCCCTCTACCAAACGAACGCGTCGTTGCACTTGCAGCAGGCGGCGAATATTTCAGTTCTCGGGGGTGTGTTCACTGGGGCTATTC
>WBZQ01000947.1_pt1 | contig 12821 bp, 16 predicted proteins | sample 5204251 | NCBI WGS metagenome assembly WBZQ01 (sample SAMN12412402, study PRJNA552823) | activated sludge metagenome | isolation source: activated sludge from nitrification reactor of wastewater treatment plant... | place: USA: Virginia | collected 2017-09 | reverse complement strand
CGGCGGCTTGCGCCGGGCGGTAGTGACGACGTTGGCGAAGTTGACGAAGATGCCTTGGGCGGTCTCCGGGCGCAGGTAGTGCAGGCCTTCCTCGGACTCGATGGGTCCCAGGTAGGTCTTGAGCATCATGTTGAAGTCGCGGGGCTCGGTCCACTGCCCCTTGGTGCCGCAGTCGGGGCAGACGACGTCGGTCATCGGAATGTCGTCGGGATCGACCGTGGTGCCCTTGGCGGCCAGCTTGGCCGCGACGGCCTCCTGCATGTGGTCCTGGCGGTGCCGCTTGTGGCAGTTGAGGCATTCCACCAGCGGGTCGTTGAACACCGCGACGTGGCCCGAGGCCACCCACACCTGGCGCGGCAGGATGATCGAGGAGTCCAGGCCGACGACGTCGTCGCGGCTGGTGACCATGGAGCGCCACCACTGGCGCTTGATGTTCTCCTTGAGCTCCACTCCGAGCGGCCCGTAGTCCCACGCCGATTTGGTGCCGCCGTAGATCTCGCCGGACTGGTAGACCAGACCGCGGCGTTTGGCCAGGTTGGCGACGGTGTCGATGATGGACGCCACGATGCTCGGCACTCCTTGGTGGGTGGTTGAGACAGTCCGATCAGCGTAGACGAGGCGCAGAGCCGCACTTTGCACGCGGGCTCCGAGGGCGGGCACCCGCCCGGGCGAGATCGACGCCGGAAACCACGCTCACCGCACTCCCGAACACGCTCACCGCACTGCCGACACCCAAGAACCGGCCCGGCACAGGGGTTCGGACGCGCCGATATGCATAGAACCGCATGGTTCCCAGTTTTCAGCTAAACTGAAAACGATTTCCAATAACGGCGCAGGGAGCCCGATGACGATCACGACCGACGACGAGACGCAGCCAGACCGTGACGGCACCTCGCCCGAGGCGCCCGACCCGGCCCTGCTGGACGCCGCGGGCGATCTGCTGCGGGCACTGGCCGCTCCGGTGCGCATCGCGATCGTGCTGCAGCTACACCAGACTCCGCGCCGGGTACACGAGCTCGTCGACGTGCTGCGGGTACCCCAGCCGCTGGTCAGCCAGCATCTGCGGGTGCTCAAGGCCGCGGGCGTGGTGTCGGCCGAACGGTCCGGACGCGAGATGGTCTACCGCCTCGTCGACCACCACCTGGCGCACATCGTGCTCGACGCCGTCGCGCACGCCGGCGAGGGCCACGCATGACGGCGACCCGCTCCACCCGCCAACGCACGGCCATCGGCGACCTGCTGGAGACCATCGACGGCTTCCGGTCCGCCCAGGAGCTGCACGACGAGCTGCGCCGCCGGGGCGAGAACATCGGGCTGACCACCGTCTACCGGACCCTGCAGTCGATGGCCGCGGCCAATCAGGTCGACACGCTGCGCACCGACACCGGCGAGTCGGTGTACCGGCGCTGCTCCGAGCACCACCACCATCACCTGGTGTGCCGCCAGTGCGGCGCCACCGTCGAGGTCGACGGGCCCGCGGTGGAGGAATGGGCGACCGAGGTCGCCGCCGCCAACGGCTTCACCGATGTCAGTCACACCGTGGAGATCTTCGGGGTGTGCCGGGCGTGCGACTGATTCAGTTCGCCTGAGCACGAACCCAATCCAGCACCGCACCCGCGGTGAGCGGGGCCAGTTCGATGGTGCCCGGCGCCTGGGGATCCACCCAGGCCAACTCGTCGATCTCGGCGCACACCCGCGGCGGCGCGTCCAGCTCGACGAGGAACAGGTCGGCCTCGACCGTGTGGCCGGGCTCGTTGGCCGCGGGTGCCTCGTGGTGGCCGATCTCGCGCACGGTCAACACCCCGACACCGAGTTCCTCGCGGACCTCACGGACCAGGGCCGCAGCGGGCGTCTCCCCCGGCTCGAGTTTGCCGCCGGGCTGAATGAACACCGTCGTGCCGCGTTTGCGGACCACCAGCAGCCGGCCGTCGTCGTCGAGCACCACGGCGGCCACGATCCGGATGACGCTCACTTCGCCAGGTCGGCCCGCAGGTCCGCGCCGGTGGCCAGCACCATCAGGATCAGGGTGCGCAGCGCCTCGTCGGACAGCCCGTTGCCCGGGAAGTTGTAGCGCAACATGACGTCGGCGACCTTGCGGGCGGGCGCCTCCTCGGTCCGCTCGACCAGCGTGACGGTGCCCAGCATGGTCGCCGCGGCGTGCCGCTGCACCTGCTCGCGGGTCTTGGCGTTGCACGGCAGGTCCCAGGCCAGCGGCTGGTTGAGCGAGACGATGTCCAGCCCGTCGGCGATGCCGACCACCCGCACCGAGGCCACCGATCCGGCGGCGGCGACGGTCAGCGCACCGTCGGGTTCGACGGTCACGGTGGCCACCTCGCCGAGCACCCCGGCGAGCCGGTCCAGCAGTGGGGTGCCCACCTCAGGCCCGCCCGAAACGCCGGTTGCGCGACACGTACTCCTCACACGCCGCCCACAGGTCGCGGCGGTCGTAGTCCGGCCACAGCTTGTCCTGGAAGACGTATTCGGCGTAGGCGGACTGCCAGAGCAGAAAGTTGCTGGCCCGCTGCTCCCCGGAAGTCCGGATGAACAGGTCCACGTCGGGGATGTCGGGGCGGTTCAGGTGCGCGGCGACGGTCTCCTCGTCGACCCGCTCGGGGTCGAGCTTCCCGTCGGCGGCCAGCCGGGCGATGGTCTTGGCGGACTCGGCGATCTCGGCGCGCCCGCCGTAGTTCACGCAGTAGTTGACGGTGATGGTGTCGTTGGTGAGCGTCATCTGCTCGGCGATCTCGAATTCCTTGATGACGCTGCGCCACATCCGCGGCCGCGAGCCCACCCAGCGCATGTTGACGCCCATGATGTCCAGGGCCACCCGGCGCCGGCGCACCACCTCGCGGTTGAAGCCCATCAGGAAGCGGACCTCCTCGGCCGACCGGCGCCAGTTCTCCGTGGAGAAGGCGTACACCGACAGGTGCTTGATGCCGATTTCGATTGCCCCGCAGGTGATGTCGATCAGCACCGCCTCGCCCATCTTGTGCCCGTCGGTGCGGGCCAGGCCGCGCTGCTGGGCCCAGCGGCCGTTGCCGTCCATCACCACCGCGACGTGGTTGGGCAGCTGATCGGCCGGGATCTGCGGGGCCGAGGCCTTGGACGGGTGCTGCGGGGGGCGCCGGGGCCCGCCGTCGGGAGCCGGCGGCAGTTCGGGGAACACCACCGGCCAGGTGGAGATGTCCGGGAATACCGGGTAGTCCTCAGGCGCCGGCGGCAGCTGCGGATAGCCCGTCGGCTTCCGGTCCCGTTTCAATGCCATGCGCCACATCCTGCCCGACCACGGCGTAAACCTGGCGATCGACCCGCTCGGAACGCTCCGCCACTCGCTCGCCCGAAGACCGCTCCACCAGCGCCAAGGTGCGCAGCTTGCGCTCCAGGTGCCATTGCAGATGCGCGGCCACCAGACCGCTGGCCTGGCTGCGGTGCGCGGCGGTGGCCACCTCGGCACCGGCCCAGTCCCCGTCGTGCAGCGCCGCCATCAGGTCCAGCACCTGTTGCGGCGGGGTGACCGAGCCCGACGGCCGGCAGTGCATGCACACGCTGCCACCGGCGGCGATGTGGAACGCCCGGTGCGGTCCCGGGGCCGCGCACCGGGCGCATTCGGTCAGCGCCGGCGCCCAGCCGGCGATCGACATGGCGCGCAGCAGATAGGCGTCGAGCACTAGGTCCTTGGGCCGGGACCCGTCGGCGACGGCGCGCAGCGCTCCGACGGTCAGCCGGTGCAGCGACGGGACCGGGGCGTGTTCCTCGCCGGCGAGGCGTTCGGCGGTCTCCAGGATCGCGCAGGCGCTGGTGTAGCGGCCGTAGTCGCTGACGATGTCGGCGGCGAACGCGTCGATGGCCTGGACCTGGGTGACGATGTCGAGGTTGCGGCCCGGGTGCAGCTGCACGTCGATGTGGGCGAACGGCTCCAGCCGGGCGCCGAACTTGCTGCGGGTGCGCCGCACCCCCTTGGCGACGGCGCGGACCAGGCCGTGATCGCGGGTCAGCAGGGTGACGATGCGGTCGGCCTCACCGAGCTTGTGCTGGCGCACCACCACCGCCCGGTCCCGATACAGCCGCATGGGGACACAGTCTGGCACCGGATGCCGACAGTGCGCGGGACGCGCGCCGCAGAGGCGTTGGGGTGCCGCTCACACCCAGAATGGCTCCCGTCGGGCTCACCGCCACCGATACGCTGACGGCACCATGGCCTTCTCCGAATTCCCCACCGTCGCGCATCAGCTGTACCAGCTCGCCGGCGGCGAACGCACCGCGCTCGAGCTGACCCGGCGGTCGCTGGCCGCCATCGAAGCCAGCCAGCCGACGCTGAACGCCTTCCGGGTGGTGCTGGCCGAGCGGGCGCTGGCCACCGCGGCCGAGGCCGACCGCCGCCGCGCCGCCGGGCAGAAGGCGCCGCTGCTCGGTGTGCCGATCGCCATCAAGGACGACGTGGACCTGGCCGGGGCGCCGACGGCGTTCGGCACCGACGGCTGGATCCCCCCGGCGGCCACCGACGCCGAGCTGGTCCGCCGCCTGGACGCGGCCGGTGCGGTGATCGTCGGCAAGACCAACACCTGCGAGCTCGGCCAGTGGCCGTTCACCAGCGGGCCGGGCTTCGGGCACACGCGGAATCCGTGGAGCCGCAAACACACCCCGGGTGGTTCCTCCGGTGGCGCCGCGGCGGCCGTCGCGGCGGGTCTGGTGGCCGCGGCGATCGGCTCCGACGGGGCCGGCAGCGTCCGCATCCCGGCGGCCTGGACGAATCTGGTCGGCATCAAACCGCAGCGCGGCCGAATCTCGACGTGGCCGCTGCCGGACACCTTCAACGGCATCACCGTCAACGGGGTGCTGGCCCACACCGTCGCCGACGCCGCGCTGGTGCTCGACGCGATATCCGGCAGCACCGACGGCGACGTGCACATCCCCGAGCCGGTGTCGGCGTACGACGGCGTCCGCAGTGCACCGGGGGATCTGCGGGTCGCGCTGTCCACCCGGTTCCCGTTCACCGGGTTCCCGGCCCGGCTGGATCCGCAGATCGCCGCGGCGCTGAGGACGGTGGCCGGTCAGCTGACCGAGCTCGGGCACACCGTGGTCGAGGGCAACCCGGACTACGGGCTGCGACTGTCCTGGAGTTTTCTGGCGCGCTCCACCTCCGGACTGCTGCCCTGGCGGGAACGGCTGGGCCCGGGTGCCCGCTGGGACCGTCGGACATTGTCGAATTTCACTATGGGGCAACTACTTTCGCAGCGCATCTTGAAGCGGGCCCGCCGCGAGGAGAAGAACCAGCAGCGTCGGATCGGCGCGATCTTCGACCTGGTCGACGTGGTCCTGGCGCCGACGACGGCGCTGCCCCCGCCCCGGGTGGACGCGTTCGACGGCCTGAGCCCGACGGCGACCGACCGCGCGATCATCGCCGCCTGCCCGGTGTGCTGGCCGTGGAATGCGCTGGGTTGGCCGTCGATCAACATCCCGGCCGGGTTCACCACCGACGGGCTGCCGATCGGCGTGCAGTTGATGGGACCGGCGGGCAGCGAACCGCTGCTCGCCTCGCTGGCGGCGACCCTGGAGTTCGTCGGCGGCTGGAGTGGCCGCCACCCCGAGCCGTGGTGGGCGACCGACTAGGCATCGAATGTGCGCAGAGTGCTACGCTTGCGCACATGTCGATCATTGCCGCACGCGACCTGCGCAATCACACCGCAGAGGTGTTGCGCCGCGTGTCGGACGGCGAGCACATCACCGTGACGCAGCACGGACGGCCGGTCGCGGAGATCGCACCCGTGGCTCCGTCGCGCCCGAGGTACTTCACCCGTGCGGAGCTCAGCGAGACCCTCGGCAGGCGCCAGGCCGACGCCGCACTCCGAGACGATCTCGCAGCGCTCGCCGGTGACACCACCGACGACCTTGATCCGCTCTGATGGGCGCACAAGAGAGTCGCGGTCTGCTGGACACCAGCGTGTTCATCGCCGCCGAGAGCGGACGTCCGCTGGACACCTCACGGTTGCCCGACGAAGGCCAGGTCTGCGTGATCACGCTCGCGGAACTGGAGGCCGGGGTGCTCGCCGCCAAGGACCAGACCACCCGGTCTCGCCGATTGGCGACGCTGACCTACGTGTCGTCCCTGACGCCCCTTCCGGTCGATGGCCGGGCCGCTGCTCACTGGGCGCGGATGCGCATGCGACTCGCCGAGGGTGGGAGGCGCATGAACGTCAACGACCTGTGGATCGCCTCCGTGGCGCTGGCGAACGACCTTCCGGTGTATTCCCAGGACCGGGACTTCGACCCGCTCACCGAACTGGACGAATTGCAGGTCGTATACGTGTAGGCCCGAAGCCCGGCTGCTAAAAGCCAAGCCGGCCCAGCTGTTTGGGGTCGCGCTGCCAGTTCTTGGCGACCTTCACCCGCAGGTCCAGGAACACCTTGGTGCCCAACAGTTTTTCGATCTGGCCGCGCGCGGCGGTGCCGACGTGGCGCAGCCGCGCCCCGCCCTTGCCGATGACGATGCCCTTCTGCGAGTCCCGTTCGACGTAGAGCACCGCATGCACGTCGACCATCGGGTCGTCCTCGGGCCGGTCGGGGCGATCCTCGACACTTTCGATGACGACGGCCAGCGAGTGCGGCAGTTCGTCGCGCACGCCCTCCAAGGCGGCCTCCCGGATGAACTCGGCCATCAGGGTTTCCTCGGGCTCGTCGGTGAGTTCGCCGTCGGGGTAGAACGCCGGGCCCGGTTCCAGCAGGCCGGCCAGCACGTCGATGACCACGTCGACCTGCTGGCCGGTGGTCGCCGAAACCGGCACGATCTCGGCGGCATGCTCACCGAATTCGGTTGCCACCGAGGCCAATTGCGCGGCCACCCGATCCTTGGGAACCTTGTCGATCTTGGTGACCAGCACCACCAGGGCGGTGCGCGGGGCGACGTCGCGGATCTGCTGGTAGATCCACCGGTCGCCGGGGCCGATGGGTTCGTCGGCCGGGATGCACAAGCCGATCACGTCGACTTGGGAGTAGGTGTCGCGGACCAGGTCGTTGAGCCGTTTGCCGAGCAGGGTGCGCGGCCGGTGCAGACCGGGGGTGTCGACCAGGATGATCTGGAAATCGTCGCGGTGCACGATGCCGCGAATGGTGTGCCGGGTGGTCTGCGGCCGGTTCGAGGTGATGGCGACCTTCGCCCCCACCAGCGCGTTGGTCAAGGTGGATTTACCGGCGTTGGGCCGGCCCACCAGACAGACGAAGCCGGAACGGAATTCGGTCACGATGCCTCCACACCAGGTTCGACCAGCACGGTGTTGACCCGCATCCGGCCGCGCTGATCACGTCCACCCTCGGCGCGCAGTCGAAGACCGTGGGCGGTCACCTCGGAACCGGGCAATGGCACCCGGCCCAGCTCCAGGGCCAGCAGCCCGCCGACGGTGTCGACGGTCTCGGACTGGTCCTCGTCGAACTCGATGCCGTAGAGCTCGGCGAGGTCGTCGATCGGCAGCCGCGCCGACACCCGGTAGCGCCCGTCGCCGAGTTCGTGGATCGGGGCGATCTCCGCGTCGTCGTACTCGTCGGCGATCTCCCCGACGATCTCCTCCAGCACGTCCTCGATGGTGACCAGGCCGGCGATCGCCCCGTACTCGTCGACCAGCAGCGCCATGTGGTTGCGGGTGCGCTGCATCTCGGCGAGCAGGTCGTCCAGCGGCTTGGTGTCCGGGACGAACACCGCGGGGCGCATGACCTGGGACACCTGGGTGTCGCGGCCGCCGGTCGTCGAGGTGTAGGTGCGGCGCACCAGGTCCTTGAGGTAGACGACGCCGAGCACGTCGTCGACGTTGTCGCCGATCACCGGAATACGGGAGTGTCCGCTGCGCACGGCCAGCGAGGTGGCCTGCCCGGCGTGCTTGTCGTGCTCGATCCAGACCATCTCGGTCCGCGGCACCATGACCTCGCGAGCGACGGTGTCCCCGAGTTCGAACACCGACTGGATCATCCGGCGTTCCTCGTCGGCGACGACGCCGCGTTGGCCGGCCAGCTCGACGACCTCGCGCAGTTCGATTTCCGAGGCGAACGGTCCGTTGCGGAACCCGCGTCCGGGTGTCAGCGCGTTGCCGATCAGGATCAGCAACCGGCTGATCGGCATCAGCAGCACCGAAATCGCCTGCAGCACAGCGGCGGACATCAGTGAGATGGAGTAGGCGTTCTGCCGACCGACGGTCCGCGGCCCGACGCCGATGAGGACGAAACTGGTGACCACCATGATGGCCGCGGCGACCACCAGCGCCCAGCCCAGGCTCATATGCGCGCTGAGGTAGGCGACCAGCAGCACCGTCGCGGTGGTCTCGCAGACGATGCGCAGCAGCACCACCAGGCTGACGTAGCGGGGCCGTTCGGCGATCACCGCCGAGAGCCGCACGGCGCCGGGCCGCTCCTCACGCACCATCTCCGACACCCGCGCGATCGACACCGTGCCGATCGCCGCGTCCAGCGCCGAGAACAGTCCGCCGAGCGCAACCAGGGCGATCGCGCCGACCAGCGCGGCCGGTCCACTCACCAGCTTCCCAATTCGCTGCGCGCAGGCTGCGGTCCTCGCTGCGCTGCGGTCCTCGCTGCGATCCTCACCGGCGCTGCGCTCACAGGCCGTCGGACTGGTTGTGGAACTCGTTGGACCGGTCCAGCAGGTAGCGGTCCTTCTCGCCCTGGCGGTTGCGGTGATACAACTTCTCCTGATCGCGGTACCACTCGGCCAGCAGCCGGTTCTGCAGGGCGAACATCTCCTTCTCCTCATCCGGCTCGGCGTGGTCGTAGCCGAGCAGATGCAGCACGCCGTGCACGGTGAGCAGGGCCAGTTCGTGGGCCAGCGGATGTCCGGCGGCCTTGGCCTGTTCGGCGGCGAACGGCGGGCACAGCACGATGTCGCCGAGCATCGCCGGGCCGGGCTCACCGGAGTCCGGGCGACCGCCGGGCTCCAGCTCGTCCATCGGGAAGCTCATCACGTCGGTGGGACCGGGCAGGTCCATCCAGCGCAGGTGCAGATCGGCCATCGCCTCGGAGTCGAGCAGGATCATCGACAGTTCCGCGCCGGGGTTGACCTCCATCGCCGCGATGACGAACCGGGCGACGCTGATCAGCTCCTCCTCGCTGACGTCGACGCCGGATTCGTTGGACACCTCGATGGTCACGGCCGGGCCTCCCGCGGTCCCCGCGACGGTCGCCGTCGCTGTTCCCGGTTGGCCGGCCCCTCGGCACGCGCGTAGGCGTCGACGATGTCGGAAACCAGCCGGTGGCGGACCACGTCGGCGCTGGTCAACTGGGCGAAATGAATGTCGTCGATGCCGTCGAGAATATCCACCGCGGCGGCCAGCCCCGAACGTGCCCCGCCGGGCAGGTCCACCTGGGTGATGTCGCCGGTGACGACGATCCGGGAGCCGAAGCCCAGCCGGGTGAGGAACATCTTCATCTGCTCGGCGGTGGTGTTCTGCGCCTCATCGAGGATGACGAACGCGTCATTGAGGGTCCGTCCGCGCATAAATGCCAGCGGCGCCACCTCGATCACCCCGGCGGACATCAGCTTCGGGATCGCCTCGGCGTCCATCATGTCGTGCAGGGCGTCATACAGCGGCCGCAGATAGGGGTCGATCTTGTCGGCCATCGTGCCGGGCAGGAAGCCCAGCCGCTCGCCGGCTTCCACCGCCGGGCGGGTGAGGATGATCCTGGTGACCTGCTTGGTGCGCAGTGCGTTGACGGCCTTGGCCATCGCCAGATAGGTCTTGCCGGTGCCGGCCGGGCCGATGGCGAACACGATGGTGTTCTTGTCGATGGCGTCGACGTAGTGCTTCTGGTTCAGCGTCTTGGGCCGGATGGTCTTGCCGCGACGGCTCAGGATGTCCAGGCTGAGCACCTCGGCCGGCGAGGCGTCGCCGGAGTCGGTCATCATGCCGACGCTGCGGCGCACGCTGTCCGAGGTCAGCGCGTGCCCGGCGGCGACCAGAGCGATGAGTTCGCTGAGTACCCGGTCGGCCAGCGCGACGTCGGCGGGTGCACCGGTGACGGTGACGGTGTTGCCACGGACGTGCAGATCGGCGGTGAGGGCCTGCTCCAGCACCCGCAGGTTCTCGTCGGCGGAACCGAGCAGCGCGACGACAAGGTCGGAGGGGACTTCGATGGTGCTGCGCACCGAGTTGCCGGGCGCGGGATCGCGGGGGGTCACGTGGGGTGTTTTGCCTGCCTGTCGGTTCACCGGAACACCTGGAGTCTACCGCCGGGGCTCAGGCCCACCGCGGGGTCAGCACCCCCAGGGCGCCCAGTGCGACGGCGGCGGCGGTGGACGTACGCAGCACGGTGGGGCCCAGCCGCACCGGGTGCGCGCCGGCGGTGGTCAGGGCGGACAGTTCGTCGTCGCCGATGCCGCCCTCCGGGCCGATGATCAGCGTGAGCGACGACGCGGCGGCGGGCTCCAGCGTCGCCAGCGCGACGGCGGCGTCCTCGTGCAGTACCAGCGTCAGGGTGCCCGGGGCGGCGTCGGCGATGCGGCGGGCCAGTTCGGCGGTGTCGATGACGCCGTCGACCGGCGGGATGTGTGCGCGGCGGGACTGCCGGGCGGCCGAGCGGATGACCGCCGACCAGCGGCGCAGCCCCTTCTCGGCCCGCGGGCCGTCCCAGCGGGCCACGCAGCGCGCGGCCTGCCAGGCGCAGAAGGCGTCGGCGCCGGCCTCGGTGGCCAGTTCGACGGCCAGCTCGGAGCGCTCCGATTTGGGGATGGCCTGCACGACGGTGACCGGCGGTGTCGGGGCCGGAACGGTGACCCGGGTCTGCACCTGTGCGGTCAGTTCCTTCTTGGCGACGTCGATGACCTCGCAGTCGGCGACCTCACCCGCGCCGTCGCTCAGCACGATCGCTTCGCCCACCCGCAGCCGACGTACCGAGGCGGCGTGGAAGCCCTCGTCACCGTCGAGCAGTACCCGGGCCCCGACCGCGGGCAGCGCGTCGACGTAGAACAGCGGCTTGGACACCGGTCAGCGGCCGGTGAAGGTCTCGCGGAGTCGGCTGAAGATGCCGCCGCCGTTGTGGGCGGCCGCCGCGCGGGTCGCGGTGACCTCGCTGCGTTCGTGTTGCCGGTTGGCGCGCAGTTCGTTGAGCAGTTCGGTGTCGCGGGCGTCGAGCCGGGTCGGCACCACCACGTTGACGTGCGCGTGCAGGTCACCGCGGGCCCCGGAGCGCAGGTGCGGCATGCCGCGGCCGCGCAGGGTGACGACGGTCTCCGGCTGGGTGCCGGCGGGCACGGCCAGCTCGGTGGGGCCGTCGAGGATCACGTCGATGCTGACGCTGGTGCCCAGCGCGGCGTCGACCATCGGGACGTCGATGCTGCAGTGCAGGTCGTCGCCGTCGCGCTCGAACAGCTCGTGCGGCTTTTCGTGCACCTCGACGTACAGGTCACCGGCCGGTCCGCCGCCGGGGCCGACCTCGCCCTGGGCGGCCAGCCGCACCCGCATGCCCTCGCCGACACCGGCCGGGATCTTGACGCTGATGTCGCGGCGGGCCCGGACCCGGCCGTCGCCACCGCAGTTGTGGCACGGATCGAGAATGACCTCGCCGACGCCGCGGCAGGTGGGGCACGGCCGGGACGTCATCACCTGGCCGAGCAGGGAACGCTGCAGGGTCTGCACCTCGCCGCGGCCGCCGCAGGTGTCGCAGGTGCTGGGCCGGGAGTCGCCGTGGGTGCCGCGGCCCTGGCAGCCGTCGCACAGGATCGCGGTGTCGACGGTGACCTGCTTGGTGACGCCGGTGGCGCATTCGGTCAGGTCGAGGCGCAGTCGCAGCAGCGAATCCGATCCGGGCCGGACCCTCCCGACGGGTCCGCGGGAGCCGCCGCCACCGCCGAAGAACGCCTCGAAAACGTCACCGAGGCCGCCGAACCCGCCGAAGCCGGCACCGCCGCCGCCCATGCCGGTTTCCATCGGGTCGCCGCCCAGGTCGACGATGCGGCGCTTCTCCGGGTCGGTCAGCACCTCATAGGCGACCGAAATCTCCTGGAACCGGATCTGCGCCTGCTGGTCGGGGTTGACGTCAGGGTGCAATTCGCGGGCCAGTTTCCGGTAGGCGCGCTTGAGTTCCGCGTCGGTGGCGCCTTGGGCGACGCCGAGCAGACCGTAGTAATCCCGAGCCACGCTTGTCCCACACCTTCGCCAAATCCGGCCGGGGCCAGTCAGCGGCTCCCCAGCACCTCTCCGATATACAACGCAACAGCGGCGACGCTGGAGATGGTTCCCGGATAGTCCATCCGGGTCGGTCCAAGCACGCCCATGCCGCCGTAGACGGTATCCATTGTGCCGTATGTAGTGGTAACCACCGAGGTCCCGGCCATCTCCCCGGCGCCGGCGGCCACCTCCGTCTCGTGGCCGATGCGCACGGTCACCTTACCGGTCTCCTGCTGGGCGGCCAGTAGCTTGAGCACCACCACCTGCTCCTCCAGCGCCTCCAGCACGGTGCGCAGCGAGCCGCCGAAATCGGCGGTGTTGTGCGTGAGGTTGGCGGTCCCACCGGTCAGCAGCCGCTCCTCGCGATGCTCGACCAGGGTCTCCACCAGCACGGTCGCCGCCCGGCCGACCGCGTCGGCCAACGGATTGCCGGCGCCCATCGGCTGGTTGCGATCCCCGCCGACCAGCTGGCCGGCCAGGTCCGCCACCGCGATCGACGCGGCCGAGAGCCGCTTGCCGTCCAGGGCTTTGCCCAGCAGATCCCGCAGCTGGGCCAGTTGATGCTCGTCGAGGGGGTTGCCGAGCTCCACGATGCGCTGATCGACCCGGCCGGAGTCGGTGATGACCACCAGCAGCAGCCGCGCCGGGGTGAGCGCGACG
>WBZQ01002162.1_pt1 | contig 12830 bp, 9 predicted proteins | sample 5204251 | NCBI WGS metagenome assembly WBZQ01 (sample SAMN12412402, study PRJNA552823) | activated sludge metagenome | isolation source: activated sludge from nitrification reactor of wastewater treatment plant... | place: USA: Virginia | collected 2017-09 | reverse complement strand
GCGGTTTCTCGTCGCGGCTATGGTGTTGGCGTCGGCGGCCGTGTTGGCGACGCTCGCCCAACCGACCCCGAAAACCCGGCCCACCCGGTGCTCTGAAGACCCAAGGCCCTCCGCTTTCCAAACGGCGCCACCGCTGATGGTGTAGACCGGAAGCCCAAGCGAGCGGGCGGTCGCGATGTCCTGCTCCGAGGGCTTTGGGTTGGCTCCGTCGGGGTGCGTGTGAACGAGAGCGATGGTTCCCGGAGGCCGCTCCCCGACCCACTGTTGTCGGAACAGACGGCCGGTGAACGGCCAGATGACCAGGCGGTCAGAACCGCGCTCGTCGCGCACGATCCAGGCCGCATGCTCCCGCTTGTCCTGGCCGAATCGGCCGGAGGAAAAGAGCGTGAGAAAGAGCGGTGCCCAGTGAGGCTCTGAGGCTTCCGCGGTGTGCTCAAGCCCGCGGAAATCGAGACGCCGGTCAAGATCGGGATCGTTCAAGAGCACGCCGCCGGGAGCGGGCGGAGCGGCCTCGAGGGTCCCGTTTTCGAGCGCGAGGGCCTGGCGCGCGAAGGGGGTCGCGGTTGCGAAGGCGCCCAGCATGCAGATTGTGAGGGCTGCCGGGATTCGACGCGGTCCGCTCATGGCGGTCCACGTTGTGGCGCGACCGCGATCGCGGCAAGCGTTCTGTGACCGGCGCTGCGATCGCGTGGACGCGGGGCCGGGTCATAGTGATGAACCCGGCCCTCCCGCTTGCGAAGACACGATCCGAACCCAGTCGATTCACTTGCTGAAGTCCACGCGCTTCACGTCGTCCCACGGAACGTAGCTTGGCCTTTCCTTGCCTTCCTCGAAGATCAGCATTCCGGCGTTGTCATCGTCGACGTCCGCAGCGTCTTCAAGCTTGAGCTCCTCACCGCTCTTGAGAATCACGCGGCTCGCGGAGCCGGAGCTCGTCGGGATGATGGACGAAACCAGCGACAGCGGAATGTGGTACGTAACATCCCGCCTCTCCCCGTCGAGAAACTCGGTCGTCTCGGACTCATCCACGTCGTAGACGATGCGGCCGCGATAGGCCTTGCCGCCGCTGTCCGTCACGGTCCCGGTGAGCGGCTGGCCTGGCGGAAACTCGTTGTAGGAGGGGCCCGAGCCCGGAGGCATGTCGAACTCGGCCTTCTCGAACGCCGCCCAGCTCACAAGCACGCGGCCGTAGCGCGGGTCGTCGACGAAGATGCCGCGGTTGTCGCTGTCGACATCGTTGGTACCGCTCAAGACCATCTCGCGCCCGTCCTTGAGGACCACGCGGGACGACCTCCGCGTCCGCCGTTCGATGGTGCGGATCTGGCCCATCTCCAGGGCGACCTTGCCGTCGTCGGTCTCGCCGTCCAGCTTGTCGCTGGAGAGGCACTCATCCTGATCCCACTGGATGTAGCCCTTGAACTCGCCCTGCTTGGAGAAGACCGTTCCGTGGAGCCTGAAGTCCGTGACCGCGAGGTCGGCCGGCGTCGGGAGGAACTCGATGGTCTCGATGTTGTTCCATTTGAGCTTGACCTCGCCGGCCGCGCGATCCCAAACCGAGATGCGCGCCCCGATGTCGTTCGAGCCGCCATGCACCGGGACGCGGGTGCCGCTCTTGAGAAGGACCACCGCGTCATCGTGTTTCTTCACCTCGATCTTGCGAATGTCCCCAAAGCGCGCGACGAACTGGCGGTTGAACTCGCCGGCGTGGATGCCGATGGTGACTCCAAGAATCTTGAGGGGCCTGCTGCGACTCCGATGCCGCTTTGGTACATCGTCCTCGTAGGGCTGTTCTTCTTTGGAGGAATTGAAGAGGTCCGACCAGAAGGCCTCTTCGGTGCCCCAACGCAGGCGGCCCTCGTATGTGCTGTCGTTTCGGGTCGCCACGCGCCCATACAGGAAACCTTGGGATGAGAGGGCCGGGGGGCCCGCCTGAAGCGGCGCGGCCGCGAGGGAGAGAGAGCCTGCCAGCAGACCCGTGGCCAGGTGGCGAGGCGACGCGAGAGAAAGTACGTCAAACATGATCGATCCTCCTGTAGGGATTCCTGTGACTTGGGTTGTTAGCTCCGGTGCTGGCCGCGGCGGGCCGGGACCCGGCCCCGATATGAGAACTCACCATCCGCCCCTGGATTCGACGGAGCCTCCGTGGCCGGAGGGTCATCGTCGGCGCGACCCTCGGCGCGCTTCTCCATGTCGGAGACCGCGTTCATGACCCGCAACATCTCGCGCTGGTAGCGCCGATCGGCCGCGATCAGCTCGGTTGCGATCTCCAGAAAGCGGCGGTCGGTCATCCCGTCCGCCTTGCCGGCACGTTCGCCGAGCGTGACCTCGAGAGAACCCGGGACAACCTCCTCGCCGCCTTCGGATCTTCCGGCTCCGCCCGGAAGCGAAGAGCGGAGCGACCAAAGGCCTGCCGAGAGCACCAGAAGGGCCGCGAGGGCCAGAAGCGTTCGCGAACGGTACAGAGGGTGCAGCGTCGCAGCCTTGCCGTCCCCTTTCTTTTCCCGTCGTATCGCTTGTGCGATGCGGTCCCAGCCCCCCTTAGGAAGTGGAAGCGCATCGGCGGGAGAGCCAGTTTCCAACTCGGCGAGACGGGGTCTCACGAGGCGGTTCAGCTTCCGCGCCGACCTGTAGAAGCTCGCGCAGGAGGCGCACGCAAGGAGATGGTCCAGGACCCGAGGGGTCTCGACTGCGTCAAGCTCGCCGTCGACGAGCGCGGAGACCTCGATTTCGAAGTCCGGGCAGCCGGCGAGGTTTTCGTTCTCATCGCTCATGGGGCTCTCCTTTGACGACCGCGGAAGGGTCACGGTGATCGAGGTGATCGCGCAGCTCCAAGAGGAGCCTTCTTCGGGCCCGGTGGATGTTGACCTTGACTTGGGGGAGGCTCCAGCCCGTGACGCTTGCGATCTCGTTGTACGGCCGACCGTCGAGGACGCAGAGCTCGAAGGCTCGGCGGTGGGACTCGGTCAGGCCCCCGAGGGCGGTCTTGAAGGCGGCCTGCGCGGCACGCCAACGCGCGGCTTCCTCCGGGTTGGCACGGTCCGACTCCATCGCTTCGAAGGGCGACGCATCCGCGTCACCCCTCGCACTCAGGCCGGATTCGGACTCCGGAACCACGAGGCGAGGCCGGCGATGCCGGTTGAGGAGCAGGTTCTGAGCGACCCGGAACAGATAGGCCCTCGGATTCTCGTCATGGCAGCTCGCGCTTCGAATCGCGCGCACGAAGGTGTCCTGGAGGAGATCCTCGGCATCCTCGCGGCGCTTCAGCCGGCGCCCCAAGAAGCCCAGGATCTCGGGCCCGTGTGCCTGATAGGCCGATTGCCAAAACGGTAGGTCGGGGGCGGCCTTGTCGGTCTTCCGCCAAATCGATTCCGTGGCTTCCATGGCCAAGGGCGTTCTCCTCTTGCCTGAAGACACGCGACGGGCCGGTTTGTTACGGGCGCGCGGACACGAAGTTCGCGCGTCCGATCGTGGGACGAGGGAATCTCAGGTCCGCACAGTCCTCAGCCTCAGGACCTTCCGTTGAACGCGTTGTGGGTGGAACGGCGGTTGCGTGGAGGCCGCGCCGCGTAAGGCGGCCTGGATGGCTGGATGGATAGACTCGCATGATGGAACGCGCTTCCCCCCGAATCCTGATTGCCGACGATCAACGCGATGTGTTGGAGGCCCTGCGCCTGCTTTTGCGTCCGGAGGGCTTCCAGATCCAGGCGGCCTCCTCCCCGGACGGCGTCCTGTCGCTCGTTGAAAGGCACGAGTTCGACGTGGTCCTGATCGACCTCAACTATGCGCGTGACACCACGTCCGGGAGGGAGGGAATCGATCTTCTGACGCAGGTTCACAACCTGGATGGGACGTTGCCCGTTGTGGTGATGACGGCCTGGGGAAGCGTGGATCTCGCGGTCGAGGCCATGCGGCACGGCGCGCGCGACTTCGTCCAGAAGCCCTGGGACAACGCCCGCCTCCTGACGATCCTGAGGACCCAAGCCGAGCTGGGACACGCGATCCGCCAGCGCGAGAGGCTGGAGGCCGAAAACAGCCTCCTGCGGGGCGACGGCGAGCCCAGGCTCCTCGCGAGCGCGCCGGCCATGCGGCCGGTTCTGGAGCTCATCGCGAGGGTGGGCCCGTCCGACGCCAACATCCTGATCACGGGCGAGAACGGCACCGGGAAGGGCGTGGTGGCGCGCGCCCTCCACGCGGTGTCCTCCCGTTCTGCGCGACCCCTCGTCACGGTCAACGCGGGCGGCTTGTCGGAAGGCGTCTTCGAAAGCGAGCTCTTTGGCCATATTCGAGGGGCCTTCACGGACGCCCGCGCGGACCGGATGGGCCGGTTTGAGGTCGCGGACGGCGGAACGCTCTTTTTGGACGAGATCGCCAATGTTCCGCTGGCGCAGCAGAAGAAGCTGCTTCGGGTCCTGGAGACCGGCGAGTTCGAAAGGGTGGGCTCGTCCAAGACCCGCAAGGTCGATGTCCGCATCATCTCGGCGACGAACGCCGAGCTCTCCGCCGAGGTGGCCGCCGGGCGCTTCCGGCAGGACTTCCTGTTCCGCCTCAACACCGTGGAGATCCCGCTGCCTCCGCTTCGCGAGCGGCGGGAGGACATTCCGCTTCTGGCCCAGCACTTTCTCAAGAGACACGCCGAGCGTTATCGCAAGAGCCTCACGGGGTTCGAGCCCGATGCGATCTCGGGCCTTCTCCAGCACGCGTGGCCGGGCAACGTGCGCGAGCTCGAGCACGCGGTGGAGCGAGCGGTCCTCATGTCCTTGGGTCCTCTTGTGAAGTCGGGAGACTTGGGTCTTCGGCTCCCGGCCCCGTCGACCGTAGCGCCGAGATTGGAGGACTCCAGTCTCGAGGATGTCGAGAGGATCCTGATCCAAAAGGCGCTGGACCGCTTCTCTGGCAATGTCAGCCAGGCGGCCGAGGCCCTGGGGCTCAGCCGAAGCGCGCTCTACCGGAGATTCAAGCGGCACGGCCTCTGACCGGATGACAGCGCCCCGCCCCGGCACGTTTCGCGGCCTGGCTCCGCGGAAAATGAAGAGAAGCCTGGGCTACGAGCGCCGGCTGATGCTGGTGGCGTTCGTCGGGGGGCTTCCGGGAAGCCTCGCCGCACTGGTCTTCTTCTGGGCGGGACCCCACGCCCTGAGGCTCAAATGGACCGCGACGCTTGTGATCGTGGGCGTCTGGCTGGGCGCGTGCCTCGTGCTTCGCGAAAGGACGATCCGCCCTTTGCAGACGCTGTCCAACGTCCTCGCGGCTCTTCGCGAAGGCGACTACTCGATAAGGGTCCGGGGAATCCGGCGGGACGATGCGTTGGGAGAGCTCCAGATCGAGACCAACTCGCTCGCCGAGATGATGCGGCGGCAGCGGTTCGACGCGGTCGAGGCCACGACGCTTTTGCACACGGTCATGGGGGAGATCGACGTCGCGATCTTCGCCTTCGACGCCGGGCAGACCCTTAGGCTTGCCAACCGTGCCGGGGAACGCCTGCTGGCGCAGCCCTCCGCCGCGCTCCTTGGCAAGTCGGCTCGTGAGCTGGACCTCAAGGACTGTCTGGAAGGGGAACCGACGCGCACGTTTGAGCGCCGCTTTCCGGGTGGGCTCGGGCGCTGGGGCCTCCGCCGGTCGCTCTTTCGCGAGGAGGGAAGGCCGCACCAGCTGCTCGTGATCGCGAACCTGAGCCTCGCCTTGCGCGAGGAGGAGCGCACGGCCTGGCAGAGGCTGATACGGGTCTTGGGCCACGAGCTCAACAACTCGTTGACGCCGATCAAGTCCATCGCCGGGAGCCTTCAGCGCGTGCTGACCAGGATGGATCTTCCCAAAGAGCGCTCCGAGGACCGCGAGGATCTCGCGCGCGGCCTGTCGATCATCGGGGCCCGCGCCGAGGCCCTCGGGCGCTTCCTGGAGGGCTACGCGCGGCTCGCGAAGCTGCCCGCCCCGAAGTTCGGGCCCCTCGCGATCGATCCGTGGGTCCGCGAGATCGCGAGGCTGGAGGTGCGCCTTCCGGTCGTCGTACAGGGCGGCCCGCCGCTCGTCCTGGCCGCGGACCGGGATCAGCTGGAGCAGCTCTTGATCAATCTGATAAGGAACGCCGTGGACGCGGTCTTGGAGACCCGCGGCGAGGTTCGGGTGCGTTGGGAGAAGCGCGACGGGGAGTTCGAGCTGGACGTCGAGGACGACGGCCCAGGCCTGGGAAACCCGGCGAACCTGTTCGTGCCGTTCTTCACGACGAAGGAGAAAGGAACCGGCATCGGACTCGTTTTGGCGCGGCAGATTGCCGAAAACCACGGAGGAAGCCTGACCGTGGAGAACCGGGCGAACGCCCGTGGGTGCCTCGCGCGTGTCCGGCTCCCGATCCGCGCGATCGCGGCGTGACGTGCCCTAAACTCGCGGCGCGCCGCTTCGACAGGGACCTCTCGGACAGCCGGGATCGACACCGATCACGCCGCCTGATGCCTTCGGACCGCGGCGGCGCCAGTCCATCCCACGCATCCGTGCGTGGGCAAGGAGCCACCGATGAAACTGAGGACCTACATCGTGGACGACGAACCGCTCGCGAGGGAGTGGATCCGAAAACAGCTGGAGGAGGATCCGGACATCGACGTCGTGGGCGAGAGCGGAGACGGGTTCAAGGCCGCGGTCGCGATCGAGGAGCTCAAGCCCGATCTGCTGTTCCTGGACGTCCAGATGCCGGGTTTGGATGGGTTCGGCCTCCTCGAAACGCTCGGACCCCACGCCCCCGCGAACGTGGTCTTCATCACTGCGTTCGACCAGTATGCGGTGAGGGCCTTCGACGTGCACGCGCTCGATTACATCCTGAAGCCGTTCGGAAGAGAGCGCGTGCAGGAAGCGCTCGCGCGCACCAAGAAACGGCTCCTTCAGCAGACCACGGCCCAGCTGACTGAAAAGCTGCTGGCGGTCGCGAGCTCGCTCGGGGACGAGCGGCGGTATCCGGAGTGGTTTCTCGTCAAGGCCGAGGGCAAGAGCTTCTTTCTGAAAGTTGTCGAGATCGACTGGATCGAGGCCGCGCGCAACAACGTGATCCTCCACGTTGGAACCGCCGCGCACGTCTACCATGAAACCACCCAAGGCATCGAGGCCCGACTCGACCCGAAACGGTTCCTCAGGATTCATCGCTCGACCATTGTGAACATCGAGAGGATCAAGGAGCTGGAGCCCTGGTTCAACGGCGAGTACTCGGTCACGCTTAAGGACGGGACCAAGCTGACCATGAGCGCCTCGTACAAGGACCGGCTTCGGGATTTCCGCAAGCCGGCGATGTAGCGAGCGGGCGCGGGTCTGTTTGGTGGCCTCACATCCGCCGATCCCGTTCAACAGGCCGGTTCCCTCGGGAAACGAGCTTGCGTACATCGGCGAGGCGCTGGCGGGTCGTCACCTCTCCGGAGACGGTCCTTTCACCAGGAGATGCCACGCGCTGCTCGAGGAGATCCTGAACGGTTCCAGGGCGCTGTTGACGACGTCGTGCACACACGCGCTGGAGCTTGCCGCCCTGCTTCTCGACATCGGTCCTGGGGACGAAGTGGTCGTCCCATCCTTCACGTTCGTGTCCACGGCCAACGCGTTCGTCCTGCGGGGTGCGAGGCCGGTCTTCTGCGACATCCGGCCCGATACCCTGGGTCTCGACGAACGAAAGCTCGAATCGCTCGTGACCTCCCGCACCCGCGCCGTGGTGGCGGTCCATTACGCCGGCGTCGCTTGCGAGATGGACCCCATTCTGGAATTAGCTCGCCAAAGGAACCTGGCGGTCGTGGAGGACAACGCCCATGGGCTTTTCGGCCGCTACCGGGGACGCGCCTTGGGAACCCTGGGGGTTCTTTCGACCCTGAGCTTCCACGAGACCAAAAACGTGTTCTGCGGCGAGGGAGGGGCTCTCGTGCTGAACGACCCGGGCCCTCTTTGCCGAGCCGAGATTCTCCGCGAGAAGGGCACGGATCGAAGCCGCTTCTTCCGGGGCGAGATCGACCGGTATGGCTGGGTGGATGTGGGCTCGAGCTACCTTCCCTCCGAGATCCTGGCCGCGTTCCTCCTCGCACAAATAGAGGCCCGCGACGCGATCCAGTCGAGGCGACGTTTGCTTTGGGAACGCTACCAAGAAGGCCTTCTCGATTGGGCAAAGGCGCGTGGCACGACCCTTCCTGTGATACCGCCCCACTGCGAGATCCCCTACCACATCTTCTACGTCCTGCTTCCGTCCGCCGAAGAGAGGACGCAGTTCCTGAGCCACCTCAAGAGCCGCGGGATCCACGCGGTCTTCCACTATCTGCCCCTCCACGTGTCCCCCATGGGCCGCCGGTTTGGGGGGCTCTTGGGCGATTGTCCCGTTGCCGAGGACGTCAGCGAAAGGCTTGCGCGCCTGCCGCTCTACCCAAGCCTCACCGACGACGAGGCGGAGCGGGTGATCGACGCGGTCCGCGCGTTTTGACCCCGGCGTTTTGAGGGGCCTGGCGCCAGGATTGATAGATCGCGACGCGGTCCTTGGTCTGCGGGGTCGTCTTGTAGACCCCGCGCCTCTCCGTCTTCAGAAGAACGCCCTCCAGGAGCCAGGAGTCGCGAGCCGACGTTGGAACCCCCAGAGCGACGAGCTCGCGGGTCGTGATCGTCGGCGCCGCCGTCTTCGGTACGGGTTTGCGGGGCCGCTTGGGTGCCGGTTTTGGCGCAGGCCTTCTCGATGTGCGTTTCTTCGCGCTCGCGGGTTTGCCGTCTTGGACTGAGCTCGCCTTGACGGCGTTGTCGTTGTCGATGTCGATTCCGAAGATCCCGGAGAGGCTCTCGGGGGAGAGCCCACCCGCCACGCTCTCCTTCATGAAGGAAACCGATCCCGCTTGGCTGATGAGGTCGAGCTTGTCCACTTTGCGAAGCAAGAAGAGCAGCTCGGGCTCTTGGTCGAGGCGCGCCCCCACGCCGTAAAGGACGGCCGCGAGGTGCTTGCAAAGCTGTGCCCAGTCCGGGCACGAGCAGTTGAGTGTGATCTCCTTGGGAGTCGGGAAGAGCCCCTCGCCCCTCTTGGTCACGACGCCCATCACGCCGTTTGAGAGCTTGCCTTGCAAGAGCTCGATCACCGAATCGATCTTGCCCGCGCATTCCCGCTGAATGGCCTCCCATCTCTTGGGCGGGAGCGGGGCGATCCCGATCTCGATCGAGTACAGCGAAGAGCCCATGACGCTCGCCGAGACGCGGCCTTCCGCGATCAGGAGGTCGATGACCGAACCGTTGCGCACATAGGCTCGGCCCCTCGGCAGACGGTTGGCGTAGTCGCTGAACGCCTCGAGGTTTCGGCACCAGGCCTCCCCCCAGAACGTTGTGGCGATCTTTCTTCCCTCGATGCGAACCGGGTTCATTCTCCCGCCGGCTCGCCGCGTGGACCGGACGATTCTCTCGGCGTTTTCGCGGCGGACCGCGACGGGAACGTAGGGACGCCAGCGGAAGTAGCTCATGTTGGGATGTTAGCCGGCAAATTGGTCATGTCTCCGCCAAGGCCGTTGCGAGATCGAGAGAGACCAGCCTTACAAGCTCGTCGTTCTTCATCTCCGTCAGCAGGACCTCGGCGCCTCCCTCGAGAAGGCCGCGCGCGAGGGCCGTCTTTTCCTCGATCAGCGCGTCGATCCGCTCTTCGACGGTTCCGCGGCACACAAACTTGTGCACCAGAACGTTCTTTTTCTGCCCGATGCGGTAGGCCCGATCCGTCGCCTGGTTCTCAACCGCCGGGTTCCACCAGCGGTCGAAGTGGATCACGTGGGACGCCGCGGTCAGGTTCAATCCGACCCCGCCGGCCTTGATCGAAAGGACAAAGAAGGGCGGCCCTCCCTCGCGCTGGAAGTCCTCGACGAGCCTTGGGCGTTTCGCGACCTCGGTGCTGCCGTGGAGGACGAGGCCGGGCGCTCCGAAGGCCTTCGCGAGGAAGCGGGACAGGGGCTCCGTCATCTCCCGAAACTGCGTGAAGACAAGCACCTTCTGCTGTCGGGCCGCGATCTCCTCGACGAGCTCGGTCAGCCGGTTGAATTTGCCGCTGTCCTCGGGCGCGAAACGGCCGTCCGCAAGCCAATGGGAGGGGTGATTGCAAATTTGCTTGAATCGCAGAAGGAACGCCAAGACAAGGCCCCGCCGCGCGATTCCGGTCGAGTTCTCGAGCCTCTCCTTGAGCTCGTCGACGGACTGTTGGTAAAGGGCCGCCTGCGCCTTGGTCAGCGGGCAATACGTCCTGATCTCGGTCTTGTCGGGGAGGTCTTGGATGAGGGACCGGTCGGTCTTCAGGCGCCTGAGGATGTACGGCTTCACAAGCCTCCGCAGCGGACCGAAATCCGGGTGGTCCGAGCTTGTGAGCCGCTTGGCAAGGCGTGAGAAAGCGGGCGCGCTCCCGAGAAGGCCGGGGCACGTGAAGTCGAAGATGGACCACAGATCGGAAAGGCGGTTCTCGACGGGTGTTCCGGTGAGGGCGAAGCGGACCCGGCTCTTGAGAGCCTTGGCGGCCTTGGTCTGCCGCGCCGCCGGGTTCTTGATGGCCTGGGCCTCGTCGAGGACGACGAGGCCCCACGGAGTCGACCCGAGCCAGGAATAGCGTGAGACCGAACCGTAGCTCGTCAGAACGACGTCCAGCTCGGGGAGCGTGTCGGGAGGAGAGGAGGGTGTCTTGCCCGCCGACGGGTGCGCGATGAAGACCCGGAGGCTCGGGGCGAACCGCTCAAGCTCGGCCTTCCAGTTCGCGAGCAGGGACGCGGGAAGCACAAGAAGATGCGGCCCGCGGAGCGCCGTACCGCGCTCGCCGTTCCTCTTGAGAAGCAGGATGAGGGAGATCACCTGAACCGTCTTGCCAAGCCCCATGTCGTCCGCGAGGCAACCGCCGAGGCCTAACGTCGCGAGCGTCAACAGCCATTTGACGCCGGCCCTTTGGTAATGCCGGAGAGTTCCACGGAGGAGATCCCCGGGATCGGCTTCGCCCTCCGCGCGGAGCCGTTCCAGGACCCCTGAGAGCCATTCTCCCGGGACGATGCTTGTCCAGGTCGCATGTTCGGTGTCGCCTTCCCCGAGGCCACGGCCTCCTGGTCCGCTGTCGAGGTGGATCCCCGAAAGGAGGCGCATGCCCTCGGCGAACGAAACGCCGTCCCTGGCCGCGCGGCTGGCCTTCTGCCAATGCGCAAGAACCTCCTTGAGCTTCTCGCGGTCGATCTCGACCCACTTGCCCTTGATGAGCGTGAGGCCGGCCGTCGACGCGAGGATCTCGCGCCAGTCCTTCTCGGTGAGGGTCTCGCCGTCGAGCGACAGGTCCACGGAAAAGTCCAGGAGGCCTTCGAGCCCCAGCGCGCCTTTGGTGCCCTTGGAACCGATCGTGACGCGCACCTCCGGACGGCGCGCCCGACGGCCGCTCCACCAGTCCGGCACCCGGACCACGATGCCGCTCTCCTCGTAGAGCGGGATCTCCTTGAGGAACGCGTACGCGTTCTCCGGGCTCCAGGCCAGGGGCTCGTAGATCTGGGACGAGTCGACGAGAGACCTCAGGAACGCGCTCCTTTCGGCCGCCTTCTGAACGGGCGAAAGGAGCGAAAGCAGAAGGTCGCGATCCTTGGCCGAGGCCGATTCGCGAAGCGCGCGGCCGAGCGGAACATGCTGAAGGCGCTCGTTTGCTCCAAGCCGGTTTGTGAAGGTCGCGAGGAACGCGAAAGGCGACGCGGCATTGCCTTTGTTCTCGGCGAGATGGAAGTGGACTCTTCCAACGAGGCTCCAAAGAGAGCTCTTTTTCGCGAGCCACGTCCTGACGTCGCCGGTGAAAGTCGAGAGCTCTCGCCGAACCACCGCGTTGAGCCCTTCCACCCAATCCTGGACGACCTCGAGGGTCAGATACTCGGCGCCGGGAATCGGCGGCACCGAGAGGATCAGCCGGGAGATTTCCGGCTCCGGCAACGTGACCGTGGCGTTCGCGCGCCGGTCCGCGAGGTCTGGAACCGCGCAAAGGCGTGTCATGTAGAGGCGGCCCACGTCGCGGAAGAAGGCGAAGGCGGGAGGCAGTCGCGTCTCGACCTCGGAGGCGCCCAGGTGGAGGAGGCCTTCGGCCGGGCCCTTTGCGAAGGCCTCCGCGATCCGGCGCGCGGCCTCCTTCGGGAGAGGCTCGCCGGCCTCCTCGCTCTGGCGAAGGTAGACGTGTCCAAGGGGAGAAATCGCCGGGAGCATCGCGTTCATGGCAAGAAGCGCGCGAGGAACGTCTTCCCATCCACGACGGGGCGCGCGCCGGGGGGACGCCCGCCGATGAGGAGGCGGGGGCGGTAGTCCTCAATGCCGCGGGCGTTCGCGGGGATGAGGCCCGGAGGAAGGCTCTCCTCCAGCCGGAATCGGCCGGCTTCGGGGTCAAAGGACATGAACACCAACTTGCCAAACGGGACCACGGCGCCCACGCAGGTTCCAGCCGCGACGCATTCGCGCATCCCCTCGTCCCAGCAAACGACACCCCCCTCAACGGCCTGGCAGCCGCTCTCCCTCTTGAAGGACCACAGGTAGGTCTGAAGCTCCGGCGGTCCCTTCCGATAGAGAACCGTGGTCCAGGAGCGCGCGAGATAGGACGTCTCGGTCGCGAGGTAACGCCGGATGCCGGGGGGAATGTAGAGAATCACGTTGGTCTCCTTGGCGAGGGTCGGCGCCTCGTCGAGAATCGACGCGACCTCGGCGCGATGGCGTCTCCAGGAGGACAGAAAGAAGTCCTGCCGTTCCAGCCCTCCCAGGATTCCCAAACAGACGAACGCGGACGGGAACACCAAGGCCCATCGCCCAAGCCGGGAGGCGAGCTCTCCGGCGAGAAAGGCGAGAAGAAGCGACGCGAAGACCCGCGAGAC
>WBZQ01002161.1_pt1 | contig 12835 bp, 12 predicted proteins | sample 5204251 | NCBI WGS metagenome assembly WBZQ01 (sample SAMN12412402, study PRJNA552823) | activated sludge metagenome | isolation source: activated sludge from nitrification reactor of wastewater treatment plant... | place: USA: Virginia | collected 2017-09 | reverse complement strand
CGATGACACCGAACTGGGTGCTGCGCAATATCGTTCGGATCAATGACGTTTTGCCGGTGTTGGTGTGTCCGACTACCGCGACGTTGAGCAGGGCGTGGCTGGGATGAGAATGACTGGCCATCATGAGTTATTGAGTAATGACATGTTCTGCCGGAATGCCGCAGACTTCCGCCAGCCGGAACCAGGCAAATTCCCGGGCGCTGCTGACGGGCGACGCTGGTTTGCTCAGGAGAATCAGCCAGGGTTTTTTATCACTGCTGTCCACCAGTTCCTTAATGAGGCGCTGCACGCCACGATCGGGCAAGCGATGGGCTGCAACGCCCAGTACCAGCGGACCGTTCAGATTGCTGATCAGGGCTTTGGCTTCATCCTGAGACTGCTGATCAACGATATTGATGCGGCAAGTTATGGATTCCGGCCAATGCGTGGTTTGATCAAGCTCGATGCCAAATGCCTGAGCATTGGCTGGCAGCGCCAGATTTTCTGGCGGTCGCGCGACTTCGGCCGGTTTGACTCCTGCCATGGGGTCGGCGTCGACAATCTCGGCGCGTATTTCCCGCGCCATGAGTCGTTGGCGTAAATCGATATAATAGGGCAAATACAGATCGAGCCTAAAGCGGCGTTCACTCCAGGCTTGTAGAATGCGCGATACGCCCAGCATTAACAAGCGAGGGAAAAAACCGTACACTAGCAACACGCCAATTAAGAAATTGGCCCAAGCCGTGCGAGTTTCCGTGTCCTGTTTAATCACACCGATCCGGCTGGCGATGGTTTGCGGATCGCTTGGAATGGTCAAGCCCATTGCTTCGAGCGGCGCGCCAAGAATCTGCGTGAGCTTGGGCAGCGTGTTATCGGGAAGTAGCGTCGTTCCCCAGATAAAATTATATTGCTTGGCGAGCATGAGTAAGATCAACAGCACCATGCCGGCGGCTAAATATGCCAGCCAGAATTTATGCGTCAATACGCTGACGCGCCATTTGCCGACCTCGCCGGTCAGGCAGCTTTCCCACCATGACTGAATGGCCAGCGATGCGACGGTCGGCTCTTTTTTTTGCCGGTAGGGCAACCAGCTTGCCAGTTGCGCCACTATGCCGCTGCTCAAGCTTTGCAGATTCAGCATCACGCCGGACAGCCACAGCAACAGCGAAATCGTATTGAACCCCAAAAGTACCGCCAGCAGCCAATAAATATTCAGAGTCGAAGATTCACCGCTGACTGCCTGGCTGGCGGCTAGTCCACCTAGAATGACGCCCGTTGCCAAACAAATATGATGAGCGCGGCGGTATTGTTTGTGCGGTTGCTGCAGCGCAGTGTCCAGCGCATTGTCCTGGATCAGGCGCTTGGCGCGGATGGCCAGCCGGTAAATGAATTCCGAGTAATGAAAATCGCCGCTATTCGAACGCGGCAAGTCTTTGATACTGGCATAGGATAACTCGTCCGGTTTGGCGGATTCAATCTTGCGCAATTGCTCGATACGAACCAGATCAGCGAATGTATGCTTCTTTACTGACATGAGCTGCACCGTTGCGGCATGATGATGTAAAAATGGTTGGCGCGAGTGTGGTTGTGTTTCACAGGAGTTCTAAGAAATAGGCCTGCTTTTTCAGAAAAAAACGGCTGAAACAAGCTAGAATTCGTTATTTGATCATTCAAAATTATGGCAGGAAAAATCCATGAAGCCGATTGCAATATTTAGGCACCTTCCTATTGAAGGGCCTGGCTATTTTGCCACATTTCTCGATAACAATCATATTCCATGGCGTCTGATCAAAATCGACGCGGGTGAGCCAGTTCCTGATCATATCCATGAATTCAGCGGGTTGGTGTTCATGGGCGGCTCGATGAGCGTCAATGATGATTTGCCGTGGATCGAACAGGAGCTGTCTCTGATTCGCCAAGCGACAGCGCACAATGTGCCTGTACTCGGTCATTGCCTGGGCGGCCAACTGATGGCCAAAGCGCTCGGTGGTAAAGTTAGCGCCAGTCTGGTCAAGGAAATGGGCTGGGGGGAAGTCAGCGTGGCGGATAATCCAGTCGCCCGGGAATGGTTTGGTGATTTGACAGGATTCAATTGCTTTCACTGGCACGGCGAGGCCTTCAGTATTCCCGAAGGCGCCACTTCCATCCTATCAAGCCCCTACTGTGAAAACCAGGCGTTTGCCTTGGGCGTGCATCTTGGAATGCAGTGTCATGTCGAAATGACCGAACGATTGGTGATCGACTGGTGCAGCGTTGGCGCAGAAGAACTCGCCAATCTTGATGAGCCATCCGTGCAATCGCTGGAAGAAATTGAGAAGGACTTGCCGGCGCGCGTTGCGGCACTGAATGCAGTAGCCGACCGCTTGTACCGTCAATGGATAGTCCATTTGAAATAAGCAGCGCTCGCGAATAGATCACTAATCCAGTATGTGCTCGCCCAGCAGCAGTGACAGAAATGTCTGCCGGGTTTGGCGGGATGCATCCCGATAGAGCGTATATTTGGCATGCTGATCCGGTTGTTCAGGATTGATTTCAATGCCCCATAAGGGTGCAATTGTCATGGGCAAATTGGAATAGCGCACGTCGATCAGTACATTCGGTTGTTCCGGACGGATCGCTAGATAACCATCCGAGAAATGAGCGAAGCGGGCAATATCCGCTGCCAGCACCGACGACGCGGGCACCTGATCCAAGTCCCGATCAAACTTGAATTTTTTGATCGATTCGCCTGGATAAATACGCGCATTGGACCACAATCCCACACGGATTGCATCCACATAGAGCCTGCCATCGAATTCATAGATCGAACGCCAGAGCACCAGATTGCCGAGCGTCGGCTTCACCAGCAAAGATTGCGCCTGATGACTCCTTTCCGCAATCAACTCTTCGGCTAGAGTGTGAGCACGCTGCTGCTGGATCCAGCCTACGGACATATACAGTGTCGCCAGTAACAGTCCAATTCGTGCAGGAGTGGATGCGTGTTTCCGGAAGGCGATGCTCCCGGCGATCAATAAAATCAGCGTAAACACCGGGTCGATGACCGAAATGGTATTCCATGCGACGCGTAAATCGCTGAGCGGCCACAACAAGTGGGTGCCATAACTGGTAAATGCATCCAGAACACCACTCAGGCAATATCCCAAAAATGTAAATAAGTACAAGCGCAGGAAAGGCAGGTATTTGCGAAAGAACGGCCATAACACGAGCGCAACCAGCAATGCACCAAGCGGTACAAAAAAAAGCGAATGCGTGAAGTGCCGATGAAATTCGATATTCAACAAAGGATCATTTTCTGACTGAATCAGAATGTCCATGTCGGCTGCGATGCCGGCAAAAAAGCCGATGCCGGCCGCAAGCCGTACATCCTGCTGCCGGGCACCCGATTGCGCCATTGCGGTGCCTAATAAGCCCTGTGTTAATAAATCCATAAATCAGCCCGGAGATTTAAATGCAGTGGTAACGGCTTGCTGTGCTTGATTTGATGTTTGAATTGTGACAATTGTCACAATTCAAATAAAATTTTTGATAAACATTCATCATTAGGGTCGTGTGAAAAAGTTGAGGTAAATATATTTACGTGTCCCTATCTTACAGTAAAGTTATGTATTTCATTTATTTTCAAATCTGATTCTTGATTTGAACAAAAACAAGAGGTTCTCTACGACTATTTCAGTTAAGTAACGATGTTTTGCTCACTAAATTGGAGATTGACAATGAAAAATTTAAAACGATTAGCTGGTTTTATTTTCGTGCTGTCATCGGTAAGCATAAACATGCTTCACGCGCAACAGACTGGTAACATTCGAAATGCTGATGCTAATTCTCAAGAGATCTCACCACAATTGGCTATTCCTCAATGCCACGCTTTCGCAGGGGCACCCATCATAACTATTTCCAGAGATGGAAATATCACCGAATTCCGAGGTACCTCCGGTCAAAGTAATCATATGTACAGTGAAGGATACGCGCTTTGCAACAGTGGCTCAAATCCTCGGTACAGTACCAATTTTGATGGTGTCGGGTTTGCGACTTCATCATGCAATTGCTCCGGAAATACCTGCACTGTTACCCGCAATACAACCGATGGGCGGTTGCGTCTGATTCAGGAGTTCACAAAACCGGCCAACAGTGAGCGTACCTTTAACAACAAGATGACCGTCAGAAATTTGACAGCTTCAATATAAATAACGTAAACCTTAGACGGTTAGCCATTGTGGATATCAATGGAGCAATTTCTGAATGGCACCACGCCACTCGTGATTCCTATTCGGCATGGGGCACTAAAGCTGATACGATTCCATTCGCCACTCGCCTCAGACATATCACGAAAACGCCGGCAGCGATTACTTACGAAGCTAAAACAACAGGCTTTGGGGATAATTCCTGTAATCCTCTTGATCAAACTTTCGGTGATCCCGTACTTGGTGATTATGGCGGCACCGTGCAATATAACTTAGGTACACTGGGCGCTTCTGCTTCTAAATCTGTCACCGTGCAGTATTTGCGCGATTGACATAGTATGAACAATCCCGTGCCTTGAGCGTGGGATTGTTGCGAAATTTTTCTGGTTCAAGAAATTTTTTTCTCAAAAAAATGATGTCATAGTGATTCTTTTTCCTTTCCTTACACAATTCTTCAAGCGATCAGTTTTGTATTGCTCACATCCAGAGTAAGAAAAAAATATCGCATTCCTGTCATCAAGCCTCTGATACACTGAATTCCGCGTTTTGATGACTTCGTATAATGCAGCTATGGTTAGATTGTTAAAACAACACGGGTTGCTCATTCTATTCGGCGTCCTGCTGACCGCTGTGCTAGGGTTTTACCTGTTTCGCGCTGAAGTTCTGGAATCATTCCTTGTTCGCCAATTGAATAAATACGGTTTACCGCTGCATACACTGCAGGTAGAGGAATTTTCCTTCAATACTTTGCGGGTGCAGGATGTCAATATGGGGTCTCATCAAGAACTGAGCATCCGGAAGATCGACGTGGCCTGGCAGTTGACTGAATTGCTTTCTGGACAACCCATCGCAATCGATATCGATGGTTTGCATGTGAAGCTCGATCTATCGGGTGAATCCCCCTTTCGATCAACTTTGGGGACATCGAGTTCTGGTAATGTCAGCCTGCCGTGGCTACCTGTCGTATCACTCAAGAATTCAGCCATTCATCTGCGCACGAACGCAGGAGATATGAAGGTTGCATTGACCGGCCATATCTCTCAACCTCAGTCAGGCAGGCAGGACCTCCGATTGCGAGCCATTGCCGACAGTACGCTTGGCCAGGTTGACATTGAACTGACAGGAAACGTGACGCCTCAAGGACAAGGACAGGCGCGAATTTTACTCAGGGAAGGAAGCCTGGATTTACCGGCAGCAAAAATTTCCCATTTTTCCGGCGAATCAAACGGTGTTCTGGAAGCCTTCAAATTGCAGGATTTAGGCATCGATTTTGTATCCTCAGCCATAAAAATTGCCGACGTGGGATCGTCAATCCAGCAGAAGGTTAAGATTTCATTAGAACTTGCGACCATCGACCAAGTCACGTTAAGGGGATTTTTGCGTAACTCTGACGGATGGAAGGGCGAACTCGATGTGAATGTTCATAATGTTCAATCAAACACAGAAACCTTCGGCGTCGGGAATTTGTCGATCGCCGTGCCGGTAAAGGTACATAATCAGCAGGATAATTGGCAGGTCGGATTGCGTGATTCCGCTCAAATCATTATAGGGAAGTTGAATTATGGGGCCAAGGCGAATCTCAAGAAAGCGGTTTCATTTTCGGTCTCTCAAGCAGATCTGGGATTAACAAAAAAACCGCAGGGCTGGCAGTTTGATCATGTGATTGCAATTAACGCTTCGGATCTTAATCTGTCGGTTAACAAGGAAGAATCTGCGCCGTTTGAAGTGCATATCCAGCCTGGTAAAGTGTTACTCAATGGACGCCTGGACAGTGATCGAAACTATAAGGGCAGATTTACTCTCAATGAAGCAGCTTTGCTTCTGCCGCAATCCGATTTGAGTCTTAAAGCAGTTTCAGTCGACGCGCAGTTTGGCGATGCCACTCGCAACGACATTGCCCGTTTTACGATTGGTCAAGTGCAGCATCAAGCGCAGCAAGCATTTTTCAAGACATTATCAGTTTTCGGGAATCTCGAGACTCAGCGTATCGGAGGTAGGCCGCTGACGTATGTCCTGGCAGTGACCGCGGGCGTGCAGGATTTGCGCTATTTGAAGTTAACAGCCGAACATGCACCTGAAAAGGGCGATGGAAATCTGACAGTTCAACTGACGCCATTGCGATTCAAACCACAAGGCTTACAGCCGAGGGCGCTTTTCCCAGTGCTCGAGGCTTTTGAAAACGTCATGGGTTCCGTTGACGCCAATGCCCGTATCGACTGGAAGAAATCTGGTATCAGTCAAAGTCATGGCAAATTTGAACTGCAGGGAATCTCATTTACACATGAAGCCGCTACGGTGAACGATCTGCATGCAATGCTCAGTCTAAATGATTTGACTACATTCGGCAGTCCGCCAGGACAGCGCATCACGGCTCGCCGTATTGATCCAGGCGTGCCTATCGAGAATCTGCATATAACCTATCAAATCAAGCCGGCCAAAATACCGCGCCTCGCGCTTGAGGGCATGCATTTTTCAGTGATGGATGGTATCGTATCGCTCGCTCCCACTGTCATTAATCCGGCAGCGTCCCGTTCCGATCTGAAAGTGCATATAGATCGTATCGATCTTGCTACATTTTTTAACGTGATCAATGTGAAAGGCTTGACAGGCAGCGGACGCCTGAGCGGGGACATTCCCATTGCGCTGGAGAAAAAACGGGTATTGATCCAGAATGGACATCTGGCAGCAGAATCACCGGGTATTTTGCATTTCCAATCTGAAAAAGCTGCGCAATTTCTCGCTGGCGCCGGTGAAGAAATGAATTTATTACTGCAAGCTTTGCAGAACTTTCATTATTCGGAGCTTTCATTGAACCTGGACAAATCGTTGGAGCAGGATTTGATAGCGAAACTTTCATTGCTGGGAAATAATCCAGAAATCAAGGAAGGACGGCCTTTTCGCCTTAATATCAAGCTCGAGACCGATATTGATAAAATCCTTGATACCATCAATCATGGCTATAATATGTCTCATGAAATTCTGCGCGGATCATTTAAGTTGAATTGAGTGCTGTTCAAGTACTGACCTATAGATTTGCTGCGGTTAGAAAATAGAAAACCCAGGCGCATCATCATGTTGTCCATGCCGGGAATTCATATTATGGAGTGGAAAATGCGCAACCTTGCTCAGGTGACTGATGTTAAATTTATATTAGCGATGCCGGTTTTGTGCTGCCTGGCAATTTCCTCATGCACTCCGACAGTGAAGGTCGAGCCTCCTCAAGAACCGATTACCATCAATCTCAATATCAAACTGGATGCGGATATCCGCGTCAAATTGGAAGAAGAAGCCAAAAAAGATATCGCAGCCAACCCCGGTATTTTCTAATGGCTTATTATTTTAGGAGAATAAAGGTATGTGCAATATCTCAACGATAACGACAAGAGACTGGCGGAGATTCTTCAATGCGATTATTGTATTTCTATTGTTTGCAGCCACATTTTCCTGGGCCGGCAATCTCGAAGCATTGCGTGCATCCGGAGTGATTGGAGAAGGTATTGATGGCTATGTGGTGGCCCGGGAGCCGAGTGCTCGGGCGGAAGCTGATGCAATCAATGCTCAGCGCAAGGCCATCTATCAAGAAAAAGCGGCTGCTCAAGGCATAGATATTGGCCAGGTCGGCAAAGTGTATGCAGAAGAAATCCTGCGGAAAGTACCCTCCGGAACCTGGATTCAAATCAATGGACAGTGGAGAAAGAAATAGTCCATGAGCGTGAACGAGGCCCAGCGGATATATCATTTTTACATGATCGATGCGCTGATTTAACAAGGAGAATAATGTGACCTTCCATATTTTCCATATCAATGAAGTATATTCAAACGCCGACGGAAATATACAGTTCATTGAATTTAGCGGGGATGATGACCACCAGCAGTCCTGGGAGGGTCATTCCATCATTTCTACCGATGGCAACAATACTCATACTTTCTTGATCCCGCATGATCTTCCGAATGCGGCTACCCTTGGAAAAAGCGTGCTTGTTGCGACGAAGGGCTTTGCCGATCAAGGTTTTTTGACGCCCGATTATGTGGTTCCAAACAACTTTCTGTTTACTCAGAATGGAACTGTGGATATTCCCGGTATGAATGCAGAGACGTTCAATTATTCTCAGCTGCCGGTCGATGGCATATTGTCATTGCAGGCCGATCATACGACGCGCATTAATTCACCCACAGATTTCGCCGGCAATACCGCTACCATTACCTTCAATACCGCCATTGTCGGATCGGATAATGCAGATCAATTGATGGGTACTGAAGAGGCTGACGTTTTCGAAGCAGCGGCTGGAGATGATACGCTCAATGGCCTGGAAGGCAATGATGTGCTCAATGGCGGCCCGGGAGTCGACACTGCGATATTCAGCGGCGCCCTCGAGAACTACTCTACCTCCCGGTCATTTCTTGAATTCAGTATTGCCGGGTCCGATGGCAACGATACGCTGATTAGTGTTGAACGGTTGCAATTTTCCGATAGACATATCGCGATTGACCTCGACGAAGGGCAATCGGGCAACAATACCGCCCGTCTAATAGGTGCTGCCTTCGATGCGGTTGCGATACAGTCGCATCCTGATTATGTAGGTCTAGGTTTGAAATTGTTTGACGCTGGACAGAATATGCTGGACGTGTCGCAATTTGCTCTGAGTGCGATGGGCAATCTGGCAAATGAGACATTTGTCGATACGGTCTATCTCAATGTCGTCGGTATAGCGCCTTCACAAGTTGATCGTGATTTTTATATCGGATTGCTAGAAGGAAGCGGGGGTGCATTATCCCAGGCTCAAATTTTGGAAATCGCTGCCAGTTCTGAAGTAAATGTCGCGAATATAGATCTTGTCGGGTTACAGCAAAGCGGTATCGAATTTGATCCTAATGTATAGCTCGGCAAGCGATCCTGAAAAGTCAGCATGATAACCAGGGGCGGCGGCTAATCTCGATTGCTTCAAAAATCGGATCGCAGGCCAACCACCAGTGCCCTTCCCGGCAAAGGTGCAAAATTCTTTAAATAGGAAGTATGTACGCGCATTTCCTCATCGAGTAGATTCCGGCCTTGAACAAATAACCAGATTCCGTTTGATAGAGTCGGTTTGAGCCGGTAACTTGCTTCCAGATTCAGCAACGTATAGCCTGATGTATTGGTTTCCAGCTCGGCTGCCTTATTTTGATGCAGCACATGAATCGTGGTGAGATTGGTTGAGAACGGGCCGGAGCGATAATTCAGCTCGAATCCAAAACGTGGTGGTGTAACGCGTGGGACGTTACCGTTATGTTGGCCGAGCCTGGCTCTGACGTAGTCGGTAAACAGGCGAAGATCCAAGCTGTTCGGTTTGAGTGAGAAAATTACTTCCGCTTCTGCGCCATAAAATGTTGCGTCGGTTTGTGCCAGATTCTGTACCAGGAACTCACCATCCACAGCGAACTCTCCGTCATGATTGACGCGATCGGCTACGCGATCACCGTTGGTATCGGCGCTTTTGTAGAAGATATAGTGATCGAAACGGTTATAGAAGGCATTGATCTTCCATTTCATGAAGCCAGATGACTTGCGCAGGGAAATATCGACATTGTTATGGGCTTCTTTGCGTAACGCAGGGTTCCCGACTTGAAAAGTCGCGGTACCGTGATGGAGGCCATTAACGTACAGTTCTTCGATGGCGGGTGCCCGCTGGCCGTGAATTGCTGTGAATCCGGCATGGTAATCATGAGTGATATTCCATGACGCGCCGGTTGACCCGCTAAAAAGATCGAATCCTCGTGATGGATCGGTAATGTTCTGAGGGTTGCGTGAGGCATGTTCATAACGGCCGCCAAATTCCCATCTCACCTTCTCCCAATTGCGTTCCTCAACAATGAAAAAACCGGTGGAACGGGATTGGGTGATGGGTACAATGGCCTCTTCACCAATGGCCGAGAAAGTTCGATCCTGAAATTGAACGCCAAATAAACCGGTTACACCGGCGATCGGGGCGTGCAAGAATTCCGCTCGGGTTTCGAGTTCGCGATTCTTGAAGCGCGTTGCAACTTCTCCGCTATTTTCGATTTCCTTGTGCTTATAATCGTTATATCCCGTACGAATCTTGATTCTTTCAATGCCCGCCATCGGTTGATCAAGCTGACCGGACAGATTGTAGCGCGCTTGAGTTTGATTTACGCTTGCCAGTTCCGGACTGGGAATTCCGTAATTATTTTCCAGCAAAGAAATCGAGCCTCCCAAAAATCCACGCTCACCAATGTAAGATCCCCCTACTGATAAGCCCTGGGCATCCACTGCGCTATTCCGGACGATATGCTTATCAGTTGGATTGGACTGCGCATCACTTGATGGGCCAACCGGGTCACTATGAGTCGGCAAACCGCTATTATTGGCGTGGCCGGGAATGGAGTAATCTTCCGTCTTGCGTTTGAAAGCGCCCAAACTCCACGACATTTGACCGAAACTCTTGTTGACGTTGAACGATCCGGCTTTTTCTTCAGTCGCTGTATTGCCGCGTATTTCTGCATTACCCGCAGGGGTTCCGAATAGTCGTGTTGGAATGCGGTCTGTCACGACATTTACTACTCCACCGGTCGCTCCTCCGCCATATAACAATGTTGCCGGTCCTCGTAAAATTTCGATTTGTGACGCATTTAGTGTTTCAACCGTAACAGCGTGATCGGGGCTTAAAGAGGACGCATCGAGAGTTCCGATACCATTTTCCAGAATCTGAATGCGAGGACCATCCAAAGCCCTGATGATAGGACGGCTGGCCCCTGGACCGAATGAACTCGACGAAACGCCCAGTTCCTGCGATAGCGTATCGCCTAAGCTGGTTTCACGCTTGCGACGTAACTCATTTCCCTGCAAGATACTGGCAGGCTGGGTCATTTCCAGTTCGTTCCGATCCTTGAAGGGCGATGCCGTGACCGTAACGCCGGGCAATTTAGGAGGCTGAACCGTTTCTTGCGCATAAGTTTTAGATATGTTGAATGCTGTCAGTAGCATCGAACTACCATACGCAATATTTACAAGGTTGAACCATGGATTGCCAATTCGAGAGTGATTCCGGGAAATTTTCATGCTGCCTTGCTGCCCTTTCAGAAGTTTTCTATCTCTAATTACTGATAAGCAAACTTACCCAGCAGTTTTATATAGTTATGAAATCAAGTAGATCAGTTTAGATATAATCAATGATCGTTTTTATGATATGTTATATCATAACTGATGGCAAGATTATTTTCTGATCGAAATTTTGAATTTTGAAAGCAAAAGTTGTGAATGATTTCTGAGTTTTATAAAAAAGATAAAGAAAAGCGTCGTTATTTAGAAAGAGAATGCTAATCCGTATCGTCAAGAAAAGAATTGAGTAAAACCTCTATCCATATTAAAGTATGCTTCTGATTTAGAAATATAAAAGAAAATTTCTTTTGAAGTTTCAATGTTATGAAATCCAGCGATATGCCACTCGATATTGATCAGATCATCAAAAAATCCCAGGAAGTATGCACTTTAGCAGGCGCAAAACTGACCGATAAACGCAAGAACGTGCTGATCGTTTTACTGGCTGCTGCTACGCCATTATCTGCGTATGAAATTGTTGATCGTTATAAAAAACAGTTTGACGAAGCATTACCTGTGATGTCGGTGTATCGTATGCTTGATTTTCTGATACAGGAAAAACTGGTGCATAAACTTGAGACATCAGGGCAGTATATGTCATGCGCTCATATTACCTGTGAACATCAGCATGAAACTCCACAGTTCCTGATCTGTGATCGCTGTGGCAGCGTGAAGGAAATAGGCATCAAACAGCACATCATCGCCGAATTGGAACGCAGTATTCAAAGCACTGGCTTTACTCTGGTACATCGGCAATTAGAGCTGCATGGCGTTTGCGAGCACTGCCAGATCAAGCCGCAATAGCGACTGTGTAAGATTAGAATGGGGTAGCATTTAGAAGCACATTCTGAAGTTTGGGAATTATGCTGAGTTGTTTAACGATTTCTTCGCTGTTCGATGGCTTCAGCTAAATCATGAAGTACTTGCTCAGTCGTTTCAAAGCTGATGCAACCATCAGTAATGCTTTGCCCATAAGTCAGTTCTTCCAACCTTTTACCTTCAGCTTTTTGGTTACCTTCCACTAGATGGCTTTCTATCATGACACCGCAAATGGCATAGTCTTTATTCGAAATTTGCTGGGCGACGTTAGCGGCTACTTCAGGTTGGCGTCGATAATCCTTGTGACTATTGGCATGACTGAAATCAATCATCAGGCGGGGCGGTAATTTGGCCTTGTTGAGTTCTTCAACTGCCGAGGCAACGCTGGCGGGATCGTAGTTGGGCTTGCGTCCACCTCGTAGAATGATGTGGCAGTCCTCGTTTCCTCTGGTAGCAAAAATCGCGGTATGCCCTTCTTTCGTAACCGATAAAAAGTGATGGGAACGTGATGCGGCTCCTATGGCGTCGATTGCAATATTCAAATTGCCGTACGTTCCATTCTTGAAACCGATCGGGCATGATACTCCGGAGGCCAGTTCCCGATGCCCCTGGCTTTCGGTAGTACGGGCGCCGATTGCAGCCCAACTGATCAAGTCAGATAAATATTGAGGACTGATGAGATCCAGATATTCAGTGGCTGAGGGCATGCCGATGGTATTCAAGTCGAGCAACAAACGGCGTGCCATTCTCAATCCTTTAT
>WBZQ01002159.1_pt1 | contig 12843 bp, 9 predicted proteins | sample 5204251 | NCBI WGS metagenome assembly WBZQ01 (sample SAMN12412402, study PRJNA552823) | activated sludge metagenome | isolation source: activated sludge from nitrification reactor of wastewater treatment plant... | place: USA: Virginia | collected 2017-09 | reverse complement strand
GACCGCGACCGCCACGAGTGCCAACGCGAGCCAACGGTTCTTGCGATTCTTCATGTGCGCCTCCTGAGTGAGAGGGAACCCGAACGAACGGATTCAGGCCCCTTCGAGATCGTCGCTTTCGGCTTCGTCGATGGGGTGTGTTTTATGTCATAACGCTCTGGAGAGTCAATCCAGTGGATACCCGGGCGGACAGGGGCGGGCCGGCGGCGGGGTGTATGCTGAATCATGCTGAGCGCCCCGTTCGGTTTCCTGCGCGTCGGCGCCGCCGCGCCGCGCCTGCGGGTGGCCGACCCCGACTTCAACGTGACGCAGATGCTCGAGTCGATCGAGCAGGCCCACGCGAGCGGCTGTCAGGTGCTGGCCTTCCCGGAGCTGTCTCTCACCAGCTACACGGCGGGCGACCTGTTCTTCAGCCTCTCCACTCTGGTCGCGGGCGCGGAACGCGCGCTCGCTCGCCTGCTGCGTGCCACCACCGGGCACGCCATGCTGATCGCCGTCGGGCTGCCGGTGTTCGTCGACGGGCGGCTCTTCAATGCCGCGGCGCTGGCCCAGTCGGGGCGCCTCTTGGGCATCGTGCCCAAGAGCTTCCTGCCGGGCTACCGCGAGTACTACGAGGAGCGCTGGTTCTCCTCGGCGCGCGAGGCGCTCAGTGACGGCGCGCGCCTGTGCGGCGCACGCGTGCCGTTCGGAGCCGACCTGCTGTTCGGGCTCGAGGACGAGCCCGGCGTGACGATCGCCGTCGAGATCTGCGAAGACCTGTGGTCGCCCATCCCGCCCAGCAGCCGCCACGCCATCGCCGGCGCGACGGTGATCCTGAACCTGTCGGCCTCGAACGACATCGTGGCCAAGGCCGAGTACCGTCGCGAGCTGGTGCGCCAGCAGTCGGGGCGCACGCTCTCGGCCTACGTCTACGCCAACTGCGGCGTGCACGAATCGACCACCGACGTGGTCTTCAGCGGCCAGACGCTGGTGGCCGAGAACGCCACGCTGCTGGCCGAAGGCGAGCGCTTCGGGCGCGACGGCACGCTGCTGCTGTGCGACGTCGACACCGAGCGCCTGCTGGGCGAGCGCGCCCGCCAGACTTCGTTCGCCGACGCCGTACATCCGCTCGAGCTGCGCCACCGGCGCATCGCCCTGGCGCCGATGCCGCCGCCGTCGCCGCGCCGGCTGCTGCGCGCGCCCGACCCGCTGCCCTTCGTGCCGACCGACCCGCGCACGCTCGACGAGCGCTGCCGCGAGGTGATCGCCATCCAGACGGCGGGTCTCGCCAAGCGCCTCGAACACACGGGCCTGCGACGCGTGCTGCTCGGGCTGTCGGGCGGCCTCGATTCGACCCTGGCGCTGCTCGTGAGCGTGCGGGCCTGCGACGTCCTGGGACTGTCGCGCGACGGCGTCCTGGCCGTGACGCTGCCCGGCTTCGGCACGACGCAGCGCACGCTCGGCAACGCGCGCGAGCTGGCCCGCGTGACGGGCGTGAGCCTGCGCGAGATCGACGTGCGCGCGGCCTGCGAGCAGCACATTCGCGACATCGGTCTCGACCCGAGTGACCACTCGAGCGCGACCTATCAGAACCTGCAGGCGCGCGAGCGCACACAGGTGCTCATGGACCTCGCCAACCTGGCAGGCGGACTGGTGGTCGGCACGGGCGACCTGTCGGAGCTGGCCTTGGGCTTCTGCACCTTCGGCGGCGACCACATGTCGATGTACAACGTCAACGCCAGCGTGCCCAAGACGCTGGTGCGCCGGCTGGTCGAGTGGCTGGCGGCCCAGGCGGGCGAGGCCGAGCGCGACGTGTTGCGCGCGGTGCTCGAGACCCCGGTTTCGCCGGAGCTCGTGCCGCCCGCGCCCGACGGCACGCTCACACAGGCCACCGAAGAGCTGCTCGGACCCTACGAGCTGCACGACTTCTTCCTGCACGCCCTGCTGCGCCTGGGCGCCGGGCCGGCCAAGACGCTGTTCCTGGCCGAACAGGCCTTCGCCGCGCGCTACCCGCGCAGCGAATTGGCACGCGTGCTGCGCGTGTTCCTGGAGCGCTTCTTCGACCAGCAGTTCAAGCGCTCGGTGATGCCCGACGGCCCGAAGGTCGGCTCGGTGAGCCTGTCTCCACGCGGCGACTGGCGCATGCCGAGCGACGCTTCCAAGGCCGCCTGGCTGCACGAGCTCGACGCGGCCCTGGCCGACTGAACCGGTCGCGCGACGCAGGTCCTGCTGGCACGCCGGTCCGACGGCGCGGCCCAGAATCGTGCGCCGTCAGGTCGCTTGGTGAATAATGCGGGCGGGATTCCGACCTGATGCCCACCCTCGTCGACGCCCTCCACTCGTTCGCTCAGGCCGTGCGCCACGTCACGCCCGAAGGGCTCGCCGCACAGCCCGAGGATCAGCTCAAAGGGCCGGTCCAGGCCTTGTTGCGCGAGGCCGGTCGCGCCCTCGGCCGGCGCGTGGAGAGCGCCAGCGAGGTGCGCGTGGTCGACCTCGCGGCGCGCCCGGACGTGGGCGTACTGGTCGATGGGCTGTTGACGGGTCACGTCGAGCTCAAGGCGCCCGGCAAGGGCGCGCGCGCCGAGCTGCTGAAAGGCGCCGACAAGACGCAGTGGGAGAAGTTCCGCGCGCTGCCCAATCTGCTCTACACCGACGGCCGCGAGTGGGCGCTCTACCGAACCGGAGCGCACATCGCGGCGTGTGCCGCGTGGGACGAAACCGACGCTCATGACCCCGCGCCGCTCGACCGCCTGCTGCGCGAGTTCCTGGGCTTCGAACCGCAGACGCCCACGTCTCCCGAAGCGCTGGCCAAGTTGCTGGCGCCGCTCTGCCGGCTGCTGCGCGAGGACGTTCTGGCGGCGCTCGCGCGCCCCGACTCCGTCCTGTCGCAGGTGGCGCGACTCTGGCGCCGCGAGCTGTTTCCGGAGGCCGACGATCCACAGGTCGCCGACGCGTACGCTCAGACTCTGACGTACGCTCTGCTGCTGGCGCGTTTCGAGGGTCGCGAGTGGGCCGGCGCGCACGGCGCCGAGCAGGTGCTCGAACGCCGGCACGGACTCCTGGCACGTTCGCTGCGCCTGCTCGCCGACCCCCAGGTGCGCGAGGACGTCGGCCTTGGTGAACAAGGCCGGCTAGCTTGCGATCTCCTCGAGCACCGCGCCGAGCACGTCGAGTCCCTCTTCCAGCTCGTCGTCCGTGATCACGAGCGGCATGAGCGTGCGGATGACGTTGCCGAAGGTGCCGGCCGTGATGGTCACGAGGCCGCGCTCGGCGCAACGTCGCGCGACCGCCGCGGTCTCGTCCCGAGCCGGGGCGCGCGTGGACCGGTCACGCACCAACTCGAGCGCGCCCATGGCTCCCAGGCGGCGCACGTCGCCGATCAGCGCCAGACGCGCCTGCCAGTCGCGCGCGCGGGCTTCGAAACGCGCTCCGATGTGTTCGGCGCGCGCCGCCAGCTCGCCGCTGGCCACGCGGTCGAGCACGGCGTGGGCGGCGGCCAGCGCCACGGGATTGCCGCCGAAGGTGCCACCCAGGCCGCCGGGCACGGGCACGTCCATGATCTCCGCGCGTCCCGTGATCGACGACAGCGGCAGCCCGCCGGCCAGCGACTTGGCGGCGATCAGCAGATCCGGGACGACGCCCGAGTGTTCGATCGCCCACTGACGCCCCGTGCGGCCGAAGCCCGTCTGCACTTCGTCGGCAATCAGCAGGATGCCGTGACGCGTGCACAGCTCGCGCAGGCGCGGCAGGAAGTCGGTCGGCGGCGTCACGAAGCCGCCTTCGCCCAGCACGGGCTCGACGATGACGGCCGCCACCTCCGCCGCGGCGACGGAGCGCTTGAACAAGTCTTCGAGCGCGTCGACGCAGTGCAGACCGCAGGCCGGATACGCGCGGCCATAGGCGCAGCGGTAGCAGTAGGCGTAGGGCGCGCGGTAGATCTCGGGCGCGAACGGCCCGAAGCCGGCCTTGTAGGGATGCACCTTCGAGGTCAGGCTCATGGCCAACAGCGTGCGGCCGTGAAAAGCGTCCTCGAAGGCCAGCACGGCCGGACGGCCCGTTGCGGCACGCGCGATCTTGACCGCGTTCTCGACGGCCTCGGCGCCGGAGTTGGCGAACAGCGTCTTCTTCGCGAAGTCCCCGGGCACGCTGGCGTTCATGCGTTCCGCGAGCGCCACGTAGGCCTCGTAGGGCGTGACGTGGAAACAGGCATGCGTCAGCCGCGCGAGCTGCTCGCTCGCCGCGCGCAGCACGGCCGCGTCGGTGTGTCCCACGTTCAGGCAACCGATGCCGCCGGCGAAGTCCAGCAGCCGGTTGCCGTCGACGTCGGTGAGACGCGCGCCGTGCGCGTCCTTGACCCAGATCGGCGTGGCGTTGTACGGTCCGCGCGGCACGGCGGCCTCGCGTCGCGCCTGCAGCGCGCGCGCCCGCGGGCCGGGAATCGCGGTGACGAGTTGGATGGCGCTCATGGCAGCCTCATGTTCGTGAAAGCGGCGCTCGCGTGAGCGCGCCCGTCGCCGTCCTGGGCGGGGCCGGGGCCATGGGCCGCGCCGCCGTCTTCGACCTGGCGCGCCAGGGCCGCAGCGTGCGCGTGCTCGACGCCGACCTGCAGGCCGCGCGGCGCGTGGCGCGGCGTTACGGCGCAGGCCGCGCGACGGCCGCGCGCGTCGAGGCCGGCGATGCCCGACTGCTGGCGCGCGCGCTCGACGGCGTGGCGGTGCTCGTCAACTGCGCGCCCTATCATCTCAACCTGACCGCGATGCAGGCCGCGCTCCTGGCAGGCTGTCACTACGTGGATCTGGGGGGACTGTTCCACGTCACGCGCCGGCAGTTGCGGCTCGACGGGGCCTTCCGACGCGCGCGCCTGCTGGCCGTGCTGGGCATGGGCAGCGCGCCCGGCATCGTCAACGTGCTGGCCCGCGCGGCCGCCGCCGGCCTGCGCCGCGTGCGCGCCATCCGCATCTACAACGGCGGCTGCGACCACACGCGCTACGCCGCGCCGCTGGCGTTCGGCTTCTCGCCCGCGACCGTGCTCGACGAGCTGACGCGGCCCGCCATGATCTTCACGCGCGGCCGCTTCGCCGCGCGGCCAGCGCGCAGCGGGGCCGAGGAGTTCGCCTTCGAGAGCGGCGTCCAGCGCGTGCATCTGAGCCTGCACTCCGAGGTCGCCACGCTGCCGGCGAGCTTCGCCGCGCGCGGACTGCGCGAGTGCGCCTTCAAGATCGCCTATGACCCGACGCTTGTCGAGCGCCTCGATCTGCTGATCGCGTTGGGCCTCGACGATCCACGACCGGGAGCGCTCGGGGTGGCGCCGCGCGACGTGTTGCTCGCGGCCTTCAAGCGCCTGCCGCCGCCGCCCGACTTCATCGACGACCGCGACTCGTTGGCCGTCGTCGTGGAGGGCGAGAACGCACGCGGCCCGGTCGTGCGGCGCTACGACCTGACCGCCACGCCGCTGCGCCGGCCGCCGCTCTCGGCCGTGGCCTGCGATACCGGCTTCCCGCCCGCCATCGTGGCCGGGCTGTTGCTCGACGGGCGCCTGCGCGCGCGCGGGGTCGAGCCGCCGGAGCGCTGCGTCCCCGTGGGACCGTTCCTGCGCGAGCTGGCGCGGCGCGGCCTGGTGGCGCGGCGCTCGTGACGGGGCGGACCGCGGCGCGGCCCGCCCCGTCGGACGGCTACGCGCTGGCGAACGTCTGCAGGGCTGCGAGCGCGCCGCGCCAGGCGGCGCGTTCGCGCGCCACCGCGGCGGCGTCGGGCAGCTTCATCACCTGCACCACGACGGCGCATTTGCCGTCGGCCCGCAGCGTGACGCGCACGTCGACCGTCGGCCCGTGCGAGACGGCGTAGCGCAGACGCACGTCGCGCTCGTCGACGCGCACGCCGCGGCAGCGCGGGGCGCGCAGCGCTGCCTCGAGCGCGCGCCAGGTCGCAGGCGAAGCGTCCCCGAGCCACCTCTCTCTGGCGCGCGCCTCGGCCCAGGCCGAGCCGAGCCGGGCCAGGGGCGCGGCCACGACCTTCGAGATCGAGACCTCGAAGTCGCCGGAGCACTTCTGATTGACGACCCGCAGGCCGCGCGCGCGTTCGTAGGAACCCGTGATGCCCTGGGCATACCAGGCCGAGACGCCGTGCGCGTCGCGCAGGTGGCGCGCGGCCGCGGTGTGGCCGTGGGTCAGCGCGTCGAAGCGCGCGAGCACGTCGAACCAGTGCTCGAGCGGCTGGCCGGTCACGGCCAGCACGCGCGCGGCGCTGACCATGCCGGTGGCTGCCGGGGGGGAGGCCGGCGCGACTGCGGCTTCGGGCGGCGCGGGCCGGACGTACGGGGCAGTCGGCGTGCGCTTGGCGAGCACCTGGCGCCGCGCGGCGGCGTAGCTCTCGCCCGTCTTGCGCGCTCGCGCGCGCACGCTGCGCTTGAGCTTTCGGGCTACGGTCATGGCTTCGTTCCTCCGTCACACACGGCTGCGCCGCCCCCGCCCGCGCGTCCGTGCCGGTGGAATCGAAACCCGCGCTCTGAGGCTTGGTGACCCCTTTGCCCCGTCGTTGGGCCTCGCGGGGGGAGGCCCGATGGGGTGAGGCGGTGAGCCACCGCCTGCACCGCGGAGGGTGCCACGCCAGGCGGCCGGCCGTCAACCGCTCGGGTTTGTGAAGAGCGCCCGGCCCATGCTAGGTTCAACGCTCTGCTGGGGCGTTGCCCGGCGGGAGCCCCCAGTGACAGAGCACAGCCGGCCCGGAATTTCGATCTTCTTCCCTGCCTACAACGACGCGGGGACCATCGCCAGCCTGGCGCTCGTCGCGCACATGACCGCGCGCGAGCTGACGGACGACTACGAGGTCATCGTGGTCGAGGACGGCAGCCCCGACCACACCGGCGCGCTGCTCGACGAGATGGCGCGCGCCTTCCCGTGGCTCAAGGTCGTGCACCACGAGAAGAACCGCGGTTACGGCGGCGCGCTGCGCTCGGGTTTCGCCACGGCCTCCAAGGAGTTGGTCTTCTACACCGACGGCGACGCGCAGTACGACCCGCGCGAGCTGCGCGCGCTGTATGAGGCCTTCGGTCCACAGGTCGATTTCGTCAACGGCTACAAGATCGGGCGTTCCGATCCCCTGCACCGCATCGTCATCGGCCGGGTCTATCATTGGTTCGTGCGCACCGTCTTCGGCCTGCGCATCCGCGACGTGGACTGCGACTTCCGCCTGATGCGCCGCAGCGTGTTCGAGAAGGTGCAGTTGACGCGCTCGTCGGGCGTGATCTGCGTGGAACTGATGAAGAAAGTCCAGGACCACGGCTTCCGCATCGCCCAGGTGGGCGTGCATCACTTCCATCGCAGCTACGGCAAGAGCCAGTTCTTCAACTTCGCGCGCGTGGCCCGCACGTTGCTCGACCTGGCCAAGCTGTGGGTGGAGCTGGTGCTGCGCCGGGAGCATCTGAAGCGCGCCTGAGCCGCGCCCGCCCGCTCACGTGCCGGCGGCCCTTCGCAGTAGGATTTCGCCCGTGGACTACCGCGACTTCTATCGCGAGCGCAGGGTGCTCGTCACCGGCGGATTGGGCTTCATCGGCTCCAACCTGTGCCGCACGCTGGCCGACCTGGGCGCGCGCGTGACCGCCGTCGACAGCCTGCTGCCCGACTACGGCGGCAACCCGTACAACCTCGCGGGCTACGAGCAGCGCGTGCGCATCAACGTGGCCGACGTGCGCGGCCACGGCATGCAGTACCTGGTGCGCGATCAGGACGTGCTCTTCAACCTGGCCGGCCAGGTCAGCCACGTCGACTCGATGAACGACCCGTTCACCGACCTGGAGATCAACTGCACGAGCCAGCTCCACATCCTGGAAGCGGTGCGCAAGAGCAACCCCGAGCTGAAGGTGGTCTACGCCGGCACGCGCCAGATCTACGGCAAGCCGCACTACCTGCCGGTCGACGAGAAGCATCTGCTGGCACCGGTCGACGTCAACGGCATCAACAAGATCTCGGGCGAGTTCTACCATCTCGTCTATCACTCCGCCTACGGCCTGCGCTGTTCGTCGCTGCGTCTCACCAACACCTACGGGCCGCGCCAGTTGATCCGCCACAACCGCCAGGGCTTCATCGGCTGGTTCGTGCGCCTGGCCACGCTGGGCGAAGAGATCCAGATCTTCGGCGACGGCCGACAACGCCGCGACTTCGACTACGTCGACGACGTGGTGGAGGCCTTCCTGCGCGCCGGCGCCAGCGACGCCTCCGACGGGCAGGTCTTCAACCTGGGCGGCGACGCGCCGGTCTCGCTGCTCGACCTGGCCGAGCGCCTGGTGCGTCTTGCGGGGCGCGGGTCGTTCCGCCTGGTGCCCTTCCCCGACGAGCGCAAGCGCATCGACATCGGCGATTTCTACGCGGACGCGCAACGCATCCGCGACGTCCTGGGCTGGCGGCCGAGCACGCCCCTGGACACGGGCCTCGAGCGCACGCTGCGCTACTACGAACGCCACAAGGAGCATTACCTGTGACGCCCGCCGCGACCTCCGTCCCGTTCGTCGACTTCCGCCCGCACGTGCGCGCGCTGCGCGCCGAGTTGGATGCCGCCATCGCGCGCGTGCTCGACTCCGGCTGGTTCATCCTGGGGCCCGAGAACGAGGCCTTCGAGCGCGAACTGGCCGCGGCCCTCGGTGCACGGGACGCCGTGGGCGTGGCCAACGGCACCGAGGCCATCCAACTGGCGCTCGAAGCGCTGGGCATCGGCCCGGGCGACGAGGTGATCACGTCGCCGCTCTCGGCCGCCTTCACGGCCCTGGCGATCACGCGCGCCGGGGCGCGACCGGTGTTCGCCGACCTCGACCCGGCCACGCTCAACGTCGCGCCCGAAGCCGTGCGCCGCGCGCTCTCGCCGCGCACCAAGGCCCTGCTGCCCGTGCACCTCTACGGCCATCCCTGCGATCTCGACCCGCTGCTCGAGCTCGCCCGCGAGCACGGCGTCCCGTTGGTCGAGGACGCCTGCCAGGCCCACGGCGCGCGCTACAAGGGGCGCACAGTGGGCGCCATCGCGGGCCTGGGCGCGCTGTCGTTCTATCCCACCAAGAACCTGGGCGCCTTCGGCGACGGCGGCGCGATCCTGGTCGATGACGCGTCCTTGGCGGCCAGACTGCGACGCCTGCGCAACGGCGGCCAGAGCGATCGCTACCGGCACGAGATCGCGGGAGTCAACAGCCGGCTGGACGAGATGCAGGCCGCGATCCTGCGCGTCAAGCTGCGCCACCTGACGGCGGGTGGCGAGCGACGTCGCGCGCTGGCCGCGCTGTACCTGACCGAACTCGCCGGCTGCGGCGTCGAGCTGCCCGTCGAGGCGCCCTACGCGCGCGCCGTGTATCACCTCTTCGTCGTGCGTCACGCGCGGCGCGACGCGCTCATGGCCGCGCTCGCGGAACGCGGCATCGGCACGCTCATCCACTACCCGCTGCCGCTGCACCTGCAACCCTGTTTCGCCTCGCTCGGCGGCCGGCCGGGCGATTTCCCCGTGGCCGAACGGGCCGCCGGGACCATCCTGTCGCTGCCGATGTACCCCGAGCTGACCGACGAGCAGGTGATGACGGTGGCGCGCGCGGTGCGGGAGTGCGTGGCGGCCCTTTGAGCCACAGGGCCGTCAGGTCGGGGCACGCGCGCCAGCCCGGCCCGGGAGCACGACGCGGGTCGCACTCGTGACGCCGCTCGCGCCGTTGCCCGCCGTGCTGGCCGGACTGGTCCTCTTCCTCGTGCCCGGCCTGCTGTTCCTGGCCCTGCTGCCGGAGCGCGAGCGCGCCCAGCTCGACCCCGACGAGGCGCTGTTCCTGTCCGTCGGCGTGAGCGTCGCGTGCGCCGCATGGTTGGCTCTGCTGCTGGCCGAGTTGGGCCTGTTCCACGTCGTGACCGCCGCGCTGCTCGTGACCGCGGTGAGCGCCGCGCTGGCGCTGGCCTGGCGCAGCCGTCTGGTCTGGCCGCTGCGCGTCCGACCCGCGCCCGACGCAACCCGCCTCCACACGTTGCGCGCCTGGGCCCCGGCGCTGCTGCTGCTCGCCGTCGCGCTCGCACTACAGGCCCGGCCCACGGAGTACCTGTTCGGCGGGCGCGATCCCGGCACCTACGTCAACGCCATGGCGCTGATCGGCCGCACGGGCGCCATCGTGCACGTCGACCCGGCGGTGCGCGCGATCCCGCCTGAATTCGTGAGCCTGTTCTACCGCGAACCCGACAAGCCCGGCGCCTTCGAGTGGGGACGCTTCATGGGCTTTCCGCTCGAACGCCCGGAGACCGGACGCGTGCTGCCGGAGTTCTTCCATCTCTTCCCGGCTTTCGGCGCGTACCTGTTCCAGGCCATGGGCGTGAGAGGCGCTCTGGCGACGCCGCCGGTCTTTGGCGTGCTGGCCACGCTGGCTGTCTACTTCGCCCTGCGTCTGCTGCTCGGACGCGGGCCTGCGCTGGTCGCGACGCTGCTGCTCGCGCTCAACGTGCTGCAGGTGTGGTTCGCGCGCTTCCCCGTGTCGGAGATGGTCTCGCAGTTCCTGATCTTCGTCGCGCTCGGCGCCCTGCTGCGCCTGGAGCGCGGCGCCGGGCCAGCCTGGGGCGCGCTGGCCGGCGCGCTCCTGGGTCTGTCGCTGCTGGTGCGCATCGACAGCCTGCTGATCGCCGCGCCGCTCGGCCTGTACGTGCTGACGCGCGTGGCGCAGGGCGCGTGGCCGCGCCGCAAGCTGTTGGCGCTGGTCGTGCCGTTTACGTTGTGCGCGCTCCACGCCGGCCTGCACGGGCTGTTCTTCGCGCGCAAGTACGTGCTCAGCATCGTCTCGCGCCCCTACTGGCGCCAGCCGGCCTGGGTCTGGCTGGCGGCGCTGGCGGTCTGCGCTCTGGCGCTGTGGGTTGCGCGCCGCCACGGCGCGCGACTGGCGGCTGTCGTGGTCGCGCGCGAACAGGCCCTACGCGCGGCGCTGGCACTGGCCCTCGTCGCGCTCGCTCTCTACGCCTGGTTCGCGCGTCCGCGGCTGTCGGCCTGGGCCGGCGCGGACGGCAACCCATCGGCCGTGCGACTGCTGGTCGAGCCGCCCACGACGGCGCTGTTCATCGACGGCCGGCCCGCGGGTCACGTGGCCGACTTCCAGGCGGACGGCCTGCCGTTGCACGGCGAACACGAGCTGCGCCTGGAACTACCGGGGCACGTCAGCCGGCGCGTGCCCGTGTTCGTGCGCAGCGGGCAGGCGCTGGAGCTGCGGCACGTGATGACGGCCGGCGCTGGCGAGAGCGCGAGCGCCCCGCTCGGCGGGCCGCTCGCCCGGCAGAGCTGGCTGGCGCGACTCGGCTTCGACCGTCTGGCCGCGCAGGATGCTCAGGCGCTCTTGCGATTCGGTTGGTTCGTGACGCCGCTGGCCATCGCGCTGGCGCTCCTCGGCCTGGTCGTGGCGCTGCGCGAGGCGCGCCGCGAGTGGCTCTTCGCGCTGCTTCTGACGCTCTCGTTCGCGCTCTTCTACTTCTACAAGATGCGCGTGTGGAACGACTACTACTTCGCCATGCGCCGCGTGGTGCCCGTCATCCTGCCGTTCACGCTGGCCTTGGCCGTGCTGGCGCTGGCGCGCCTGGCCGCGCGCGGAGCCTGGTCGCGCGCGCTCGCGGCGGGCCTGACGCTCGCGCTCGGGGGCGCCTACGCGCGCGACGCGCGCGCGCTGTGGACCTACACGGACTGGAAGGGCGCCGTGCGCTTCACCGACGAGCTGGCGCGGCGTTTCGGCGACCAGGACGTGGTGATCTTCGAGCAGCCGCGCAGCATTCATCTGCTGGCGCTGCCGCTGTGGGCCGTGCACGGGCGCAACGTGCTGGAGCTGGCGCGCTTCAATCCCGACCCGGCGCGGCTCAACGAGTTGGCGCGCGCCTGGCGCTCACGCTTCCGGCAGATCTACTTCGTGCACACGTACAGCACCGACCTGTGCGGCGTCTTCCTGCAGCGCGTGCAGGATCTGGAGTTCGGCACGCTGGAATGGGAGCGGCCCACCGAGCGGCCGCCGCGGCGCCCGGAATCGCGCGGCCTGCGCTTCACCATTTCGCGCGTCGTGCCGCCCGAGCAACTGCAGGTGCCGGCGCTGCCCGAGCTGGACGTGGGCGGGTCCGACGACTTCCAGGTCTCCGGTTTCTTCGACAAGGAAGTGGCGCGTGACGCGCGTACGGGCGCCTTGCGCAGCTACCGCTGGAGCGCGCGCTGCGCCTCTTTGTACCTGCCGGGCGCGCGACCCGGGGCCGAGCTGCTCGTGACGGCCAGCGCCGACAAGCGCCCGCCCGAGATCCCGGCGCTGGTGCGCGCGTCGCTGAACGGCGTCGCGCTGGGCACGTTCACGCCCGGCGCGGAGTGGGCCGACTTCAGCTTGCGCCTGCCCGCGACGCTGCCGCCAGGACCGCCCGTGCTGCGCTTCGACGTGGCCGACTGGCGACCGGCGCGCGCGTTGCCGGGCTCGAACGACGTGCGCGATCTCGGCATCGTGGTCGACCGAGTGGCCGTGCACGCGGGAGCTCGCTGATGCGCGTGCTGATGATCAGCTCGTCGTACCCGAAGTGGCCGGGCGAGACCACCGCGCCCTTCATCGAGGAGATCGCGCGCGGCGTCGCGGCCCGCGGCCACGCGGTCGACCTGCTGCTGCCGCATCACCCCCGTTGGCGACGCGCGCCGGCCGAGGGCGGCGTGCGCTTCTTCCCCTACCGCTATGCACCCGACGCCTGGAGCCTGTGGGGTTACGCGCAGAGCCTCGAGTCGGACGTGCGCGTGCGCCGCAGCGTGTATCTGCTGGCGCCGCTCGTGGCCCTGGCGCTGCGCAGCTCGCTCTCCGCGCGGCTGACGCAGACCCGTTACGACGTGGTGCACGCGCATTGGGTCGTACCCAATGCCGCG
>WBZQ01001749.1_pt2 | contig 12858 bp, 9 predicted proteins | sample 5204251 | NCBI WGS metagenome assembly WBZQ01 (sample SAMN12412402, study PRJNA552823) | activated sludge metagenome | isolation source: activated sludge from nitrification reactor of wastewater treatment plant... | place: USA: Virginia | collected 2017-09 | reverse complement strand
GGATGCCGTTTTTCCATGCGCCCACCCAAAAAATGTATTTTAGTTCGGAAGGCCGGCCCGGACTCGGCGGGTACGATATTTTCTCCGCAAAAAAAGAAGGAGAAGCGTTTGCCAAAGTGGAAAATGCAGGTAAAGGATTGAACAGCAGTTACAACGACGTGTATTTCTTCCTCAAGGCCGACGGGGAAAACGGTTATCTGAGCAGTAACCGCCCCGGCTCGATGTACCTCGACGAGGCCAATAAAGCGTGTTGCAACGACCTTTATTCATTCCATTTACCGAAACAGAAGCCGGAAATACCGCCTGTACCCTCCAAAGGAGATACCTTGCCGGCGATTTCCGTTAAGATTACGCCCCTGACGACCGAACCGCTACCGCCGGAGCCACCCAAATTGCAGGATTTCGTCGGATTGCCCTTGTTTTTTGACAACGACGAACCCGACAAACGAACCCGCCGCACGACGACGCAAAAAAGTTACGATGAAACCGTTCAGGCTTTTCTGGAGCGCCAGCGCGAGTACCGGGATCGTTTTTCAACAGGACTCACAGGGCCTAAAGCGGATGACGCAGAGGCACTGGTAGACAACTTTTTCGAAAATGAAGTACGCCGCGGATACGACCGCCTGGGCCAACTGTGCGAACTATTGCTGAGCCGGCTCCAGAAAGGTGAAAAAGTCGAGGTATTGATAAAAGGTTTCACCAGCCCGCGGGCGCAAAGCGATTATAACCTCAACCTCGGCAGGCGGCGTATCAGCAGTGTGCGCAATCAATTCGAAGTGTTTTCCGATGGGGCCTTGCAATTGTTTTTGCGTTCCGGACAACTGAAGATCACCGAAACGAGTTTTGGTGAAACTACCGCGCGGAGCGGGATCAGCGACGCGCTGAGCGACGAGCGAAACTCGATTTACCACCCCGATGCCGCCCGCGAACGCCGGGTAGAAATTGTAGAAATCCGGGAAAAATAATTTGCTCTTTCAAAACCCAATCTTATAAATTTGCCGCAAACGGAAACCGGACGCCTCATCTAGCGTCCTGATTATCAAAACCAAATTATATAACCTGGCCTTGACTAAGAAACGCGTTGTCAAAGATTACGATGCCCTCCCGGAGGAAATCGTCCGTCTCGTAAAAATGAAGTATCCGACCGGATATGCCGACCACCTCGTCACCTACAATGACAAGGAAGGCAAAAAAATTTCCGCATTGCCGTTCGAAACGGACGATGCCTATTACCTTATTCGCATGACCATACTGGAAGCCAAACGCCTCGTGAAAGAAGACGAAGACTTCGACGATGAAGGAGTGCTCCGTGAAGATTTTGCCGATGTGGAAGTAGGCGACGAATTCGACGGTGAAGGGGAAGAGGACGATGAAATGGCCGACGGCTCCTCCGACGAGGACGATCACATCATTGTGACCCGCCGTCGCGACGAGGAGGACGGCCACGATATTGCCGACGATACGGACTATTGAGCCGGCCGGCAAGTGGCTGAAAGACCCGGAGTGCATACACGCGCTTCGGGTCTTTTTTTTCGGCCCGGAGGCAACTTTTCCGTTTTTTTACATCTTTGCTCCCGGCTTTGGGAAACAATTATTTTCTCCGGGCCACCAACAACGAACACCGTCTTTCGAATTAAAAACCGCATGGCTCTTTCAGCAACCTCCACCCCCGCCGGCACGGATACCAAGCCCCTGCTTTCCACCCGTTCCATCTGGAACATGAGTTTCGGCTTTCTCGGCATTCAGGCCGGTTTTGCCCTGCAAAACGGCAATGCCAGTGGCATTCTTCAGCGCTACGGTGCCGACGTACACGAACTGCCCAATTTCTGGCTGGTAGCCCCCATCATCGGCATGATCGTGCAGCCGATCATCGGGTATTACTCGGACCGGACCTGGAACCGCTTCGGCCGGCGCAAGCCCTTCTTCCTGGCCGGGGCCATTGCCGCCTGCTTCGGTCTGATGCTCATGCCCAACGCCGGCGTGCTGGCCACAGCCCTGCCTCCGGTACTCATGGGCGCCGGCATCCTAATGGTCATGGACGCCTCATTCAACGTGGCCATGGAGCCGTTCCGGGCGCTGGTGGCCGACAAACTGCCTTCCCGGCAGCGGACCCTGGGTTTTTCCATACAAACAGCCTTGATCGGGATTGGCGCGGTGGTGGGTTCCTGGCTGCCGTGGTTTTTGGCCAACGTCGCCGGCGTCAACGACACGGCACCGGAAGGACTGGTACCTGAAAACGTCAAGTGGTCGTTTTACATCGGCGCCCTGGTTTTTTTGGTGGCAATCTTATGGACGGTATTTACCACCGATGAATTTCCACCGGAGCAGCACGCCCGGTTTATGGGCGAGGATACGCAACCTGAAAAAGGAGGATTGAGTCTGATTCTTAAGGATTTAGGCACCATGCCGAAAACCATGCGCCAGTTGGGAGCAGTGCAGTTTTTCTCCTGGTTCGGGCTTTTTTCCATGTGGGTATTTACCACGCCCGCTATTGCCAACCACGTTTACGGACTCGCGATAGAGGATACAGCTTCCCGGCAATACAGCGACGCTCAAAACTGGACGGGGGTAATTTTCGGGGTGTACAACGCAGTCTCAGCCGTTTTTGCCTTGTTGTTGCCCAGAATAGCCGCCCGGGTCGGCCGGAAAAAAACCCACACGCTGGCCCTGATCTTTGGCGGCCTGGGGCTCATTTCCATTTACTTCGCTCCCAACCCGAACTTCCTGATCCTGTCCATGGTCGGCGTCGGCATCGCCTGGGCCAGTATTTTGGCCATGCCCTACGCCATTCTGGCGGGGGCCATTCCGGCCAATAAAATGGGGGTTTACATGGGCATTTTCAACCTGTTCATCACCATACCGCAAGTTGTGAGCGGCATAGTCAACCGGCCCATTGTACACAATCTTTTCGGCAACAAAGCGATCTACGCCATTGTCATGGCCGGGGTATTTTTCCTGATCGCCGCTTTCTGCGTACGGTTTGTGGAAGATAAAGACGACGTGGTGGCCGCTGAGAATTAAAACTTCAACTCCCTTTGAAAAGCCTGGCCGCCGGCCTGCAGGCGGTATTGGTAGGTACCCGGAGGCAGAAACCAGTCGGTGGCCTTGAAATCGAAAATATAACTGCCCGGCGTTTTGTATTCGTCGATCAGCGTCCGGAGCACGTTGCCGGCCTTGTCGAGGATGAGCAGCCGGAGCGGCCCGTCCTGCATGACCGAATATTTGATCTGAATGGTGGCGGCCAGGGTCGGATGCAGGTTGTGGCCCAGCAGGGCGCACTTGGCGTTGTCGCCGATGGCCGCCGGGATGGCCGGCACCAGTCCGTTGAGGATGGGAAACGATTGTTGCCCCATGACGAACTGCACCAGTTCGGGTGAATTGCCCAGCCAATCCTGCAGTACCGTGGCGTAAACCGAGCGAAAATCGACGCTGAAGGACGGATCGGTGAACGGATCGGGGTTGCTCAGATCCTGATACTGCCCGGCAAAGCCATTACCCAGACCGCCGCCGAACAGCAGCACGTGGGTGCCCCAGCCGTGGTCGGTGCCGTTCGAGCCGTTTTCAAAGATGGTGCGCCCGAATTCGCTGAAGGTCATGCCCAGCACTTTTTGCTCCAGTCCGCTGCTGCCGAAGGCCAGGTCGTCGTAGAAGGTTTTTACCGATACGGCCAGTTGGTTGAGCAGATCCAGGTGGGTATTGAACTGTTTGGCGTGCGTATCGAAGCCGCCGATTTCCACCATAAAAATGCGTGTTCCCAGATTGCCCTTGATAAGCCGGGCAATGATGGCCAGTTGTTCGGACAGGGGATTGTCGTCCGGATTGGGATAGGCCACGTCGTTCTTACCGTTGGCATAGGCTTTCTGGATGGTGGATGAATACCGGAACGCCGCGTTGGCGGTCTGGCGAATAAAAGCCAGTTCCAGTTCGCGGGGCATATTACCGAGCGAGGCATTGTACAGTTGGCCGCTCTGGGCGATCTGGTAAAACTCCTGCGGGCTGCTGATGGCCAGCGACATATTGGCCACGTCGGATTTGAATACGAGATTGTTTTGCAGGCCGATCTGCAGGGCCGGCGGAATGACCGGCGGCGCTTCGAGGAAAGCGGCATATTCGGTGCCCAGAAAGCGCCCGAGCCAGCCGGTATCCACTACGGTATTGGAATCGCTGGCCGAAGCGACGATATCGTAGGAACGGAAGTGGCTGTAGTTCGGCTCCGGGTAACCTACGTTGAAAACGACCTTCATCATGCCGTTGTTCCACATCGGCTGCAGGACGTTGGTAGCCAGGGGCATCCCGTATTGCGGGCTGAGCGCCCACATGTTGTTTTCCTGGATGGCGATGGTCGGCCGGATGTTGTAGTACTGGGCGTTGCCGCGCTGAACGACCGTATTCAGGCCATCGTTGCCGCCGTCGAGCCGGATCAGCACCAGGATCCGGTCGTTGTCGCCACCGGAAAGCGCTGCCATCAGCGGGGTGGGCTGAAAAGCCCGGACGGGCAGTTTTCCGAGCAGCAGGCTGCCGGCGCCCAAAAAGCCGGTGGCGGTGAGGAAATCGCGGCGCGACCACAACTGGTGGTCCCGTTCGTGGGCGTCACGATCGGAAAGCGTGGCTCCGGGGCGGGAATTATGATGAGACTGGCACATGATTCAGAAGGAAAAATGGAGAAATGGCTTACATCAACTGAAATTCCGGCAACTTCACCAGGTACCGCAACAGGTTCAGGATCTGCTGGGGCACTTCGTCCCACAGCAAATTCCAGGAACCGTCGAGGTAGTAGTTTTCGGGAATACCAGCCTTGAAATACCCGACGGCCGCCTGCTGGTGGACGGGTTCGAGGTTCTGGCCGAGAAAAAACTCCACCAGTGCGGCGGTGATGGCGACCGGATCCTTGCTGTTTCCACTCAGGGTCTGGGCCAGTGATCGCAGGCCGTCGAGCACCGTGTCGTTCTGTTCGAGCAGGTTTAGTGTCTTGACCGCGTATTCCCAGCGAAGGGTGAGCGTACTTTCGTTGATCCAGGGCCGGTGTTCTTTCCAGCCGGATACGTTCGGCGGCTCGAAAAGTTCCTCTTTCAGGATGTAAGCGTAGAATTCCAGTTCATTGAGCCAGGAATCCGTAACCTGGGTCGGGTAAACGGCGCCCGACATTTTTACAAGGGGCACGAAGGTTTCCAGCGGGCTTTTGATCCGGGCATGGATCAACTGTTCTTCGAAGAAGTGCTCGCTTTTGAACAACTGTTTCAGGACCGGCAGTATCTCCCAGTTATTGTTTTTAAAAGTATCGGCCAGGCCGTTGATCACCTGCTGGTCGGGGTTCTGATAGACGAAGTACTTGTATATTTTTCCGGGGATGTAGTGCGATACCTGATCGGTTCTGGCGGTAAAGATCAGGTTGTGGGCCCCGTCGAAATCGTAATTGCCCGACTGGCCGAAGATGGTTTTGGAGCCGTTGTCGTGTTTGGCGGCATTGTAGGTGGCCGGTCCGCAGTCGTCGTCGTCGGCCTGCCAGCCGGTGAGGGCGCGGGCCATTTCCACAATGTCGGCCTGGGTATAGCCGTTGCTCTCGCCCAGGGTGAACAGTTCCATGAGTTCGCGGGCGTAGTTCTCGTTCGGCTCGTCGACAATATTGAGGTTGCCGTTCAGGAACTGGAGCATGGCCGGGCATTTGCCGATGGCCAGCACGAAATTTTTAAAATTCCCGAAGGCATTCTGGTGCAGCAACAGGTAGTAGTTCCACAGCCAGGCGGTACACATGTGGGTCGACAACTGGGTCACAAAGTGGTCGTGCCAGAAAAAGGCCATTTTGGCCCGGATACCCTCCCCGACCATCTCGGCCAGCCATTGCCGCTTCAGTTCGCGGATGTGCTGGATGAGCAGGGCGACGTTGCTGCCGTACTGCGCGGCGGTCCAGTTGGCCCAGACCGGCGCTACGGGGGCCGGCAGCGCCGCCGCCGTATTCAGCAAAGTATCAACCAGTTGCGAAGGGGTCATCAACAGTCCCGCCTGTATCTGCGCCTGCGTGGCGCCGTAACCGAGGCGCCGGTAGAGGTGTGCCACCCGGCGCGCGTTCCAGGGTTTGGCAGCCGTAGGAACGTAGGGCATAAGCGGATCACCTGACGGCGGCGAAGCGGGCATCGCGGAAGCGGGCGGGACAAATACAGCGGAGGCAGACATGAGAAAAGTGTTTGCAAAACGGTTTTCAGAAGCAAGATTAGTGAGGATTCCGTAAAGCGGGCGTTAAATTTACGTTCCGGTCACTTTTTGGCTAAAAGGTACATTTAACACATAATATACACCGTCCGAATTTCAGACTAAGTACCTTTCACACCGGAAATTCAAATCAAAACCGAATGTCATGCGTCTGCGGTTACTTGTTTGCCTGTTACTCCTCTCTACGCTGTCCCTGCCCGCGCAGGTGACGCTTTATTCGGAAAATTTCAACAACTGCGCCTTGCCGGCAGGCTGGCAGGTGAACGTTTCGGGCAACCCGGCGCCTACCTGGTCGGTCGGTATCTCCCAGAACAACGACGCCCCGGGACAAAGCATCGACGGCTCCTGCTTCCTCTTCATCGACGATGAATCGGAAGGCAACAATACGCCGGCCTACACCATCAGTTTCACCTCCCCGGCCTTCGACGCCTCGCAACACACCAAGGTGGAACTCAGCATGGACGTCCACTATCACGACTGGGACGGCGCCAACGACTATCTGTCGATCTTCGTGCTCGACGGCACGACCGAGAAACTGATTTCCCGTTTCGACGAATTCCGGAAAAACGGCAGCAACATCTCCGACCACTTCACCCTGAAGGCCGACCTGGCACTGCTTACCCAATCGCCCACGGCCCGCCTGATTATCCGCTACAGCGACGGCGGCGGCGAATGGGTCTGGTGGGCCGGCGTGGACAACATCAAGATCACCGGCTCCGGCACCGGCTCCAACGTGATCCGCGAAACGTTCAGCGGCTGCGCCAAACCGGCCGGCTGGACCACGGAACTGCTTTCCGGCTCCGACAACTGGCAGTTCGGACTCCTCCAGCCCGGCTCCAACGCCCTGCAGGGCGGCAATTCGATGGACGGCACCTGCTTCGCCTATTTCAACGACGACGAAAACGGCGGCGATGCCACTTTTTCCAAGGCACGCCTGTATACGCCCTGGATCGACGGCACCCCGTTTTCCAACTTTGAATTGAATTACGACCTCATTATGCGCCATTACAAGGACAAAGTCAGGGTGCTGGTCCAACACGCTTCGGGGGAAGAATTCGTAGTGCAGGAAACCTTCAGCGATGTGGGCGGCCCGTATTTCCCGAATTACGTCCACCAGCGCTTCGATATTTCTCTCTACCGGGCCCAGCAAATGCGCATCGTATTCGAGTATTGGGACGGCAACGACTGGAGCTGGTGGGCCGGGGTGGACAATGTGAAAGTGACCGGCTCCGGCGTAGCGCACGATCAGTGCAGCCAGGCCATTACGCTGCCTACCGGTGGCGCCTGCACCCTGGAAAACAACATTTCGTCGACCTTCAACGGCCCGGCGCCGGCATGTGTCGACCGGAGCGTGGGCGCGCTCTGGTACCGCTGGCAGGCGCCCTTTACCGGCACGGCCAAACTGACCACCCAGGCCCGCTTCAACGACCTGGTCACCGTTTTCACCGGCGGCTGCGCCAGCCCGGCCACCGTGCAGTGCAACAACCGCGACGAACACGGCTTTACCGGCGAAACGACGTATTTCCCGGCCCAGTCGGGCACCGAGTACCTGATCCGGGTGAGCGGCGTGGAAGGCGGGTTCGGGGTTCCCCGGGGTGAACTTTGCGTCGGTGTCGTCCAGGAAACGGCCCCCGCGCCGCCGGCCAACGACAACTGCGCCACCGCCACTTCGCTGACCGTAAACGGCGCCTGCTTCGCCGGCACCAACCTCCACGCCTCCACTTCCCCTACCCTGCCCTCGCTCAACCTGCTGGCCCGCGCCGACGTGTGGTACACCTTCACCGCCGGCACCCTCGGCGCCGGAGAAAACCTGGAAATCCGCAGCAACGCCTCGTTTTCCGACATTATTACGCTCTACTCGGGCGGCTGCAACGCGCTGCAGGAAGTGGCCGGCAACCACAAAGGCGGCCTGCTGGAATTGCCCGCGCTGACCACCGGCCAGCAATACTGGATCCAGATCGCCGGCAATTTCGCCACAGTCGAGGGCAGCCTGTGCGCGCAGATCCTGAAAAAACAAAGCAACCCGCCGGCCAACGACGAGTGCGCCGGGGCGGTATCCGTGCCGGTCGGCGGACAATGCACGGCGGGCAACAACATGACCGCCAGTTTCTCGGGTTACGTGCCGGCCTGTGCGGTGAGCGTCGACCGCGACATCTGGTTCAGTTTCACCGCGCCGGCCTCCGGTTCGGTGCGCCTGAATACCGGCGCCGATTTCGACCACACCCTGGCGGTCTGGCAGGGCGCCTGCAGCGGGCTTACCCAGGTATTTTGCGCCCAGAATCCCCTGCGCTGCAACGGATTTGCCAGCGTGAACGGCCTGACGGCGGGGCAAACCTACTACGTACAGGTGGCCTCGCGCGACGACGTCGCCGGCCTCAGCGGCGGCGCGGTTTGCCTGAAGATCACCGACGGAGCGAACGCACCGGACTATGTCGCCATGACGCTCGGCGTGGTGGAAAACTGCACCGGCGAAGACGTGGCCGAACTCCAGGTGACGGTCGGCGGCGGCGTACAGCCCTATACGTTTGCCGGAAATACCAACGGACAATCGCTGCCCAGCGGCGCCACGTACCTGGTGGTGGTCACCGACGCCATCGGCTGCGAACAAAGCGTGGGCGGCACGGTGGACAACTGCGACGCCATCTGCACACTGGCCGCCACCATACAGGCGGTGGAACCGAAGTGTTTCGGCGCGGCCACCGGAGTACTGACTGTCAATCCCAGCGGCGGCATGACGCCTTATTCCTATAAATGGTCGAATAATGCCGTTACTGCCTCCATCACCGGCCTGACCGCCGGCACCTACTCGGTCACTGTAATCGATGCGCAGGGCTGCGAAACGATTCTCAGCCGCACCCTGAACGCGCCGCAACAGATCGTCGTTACGCCCGAAACGGTCCAGCCGAAGTGTTTCGGCGACGCCAACGGGACCATTACCGCCAACGTCGCCGGCGGCATTTCCCCCTACCAGTACAAATGGTCGAACAACAGCATGGCCGCGACCATTGCCAACCTGCCGGCGGGCAGTTATACGGTAACCGTCAGCGATGCCAACGGCTGCTCGTCCACCATGACCCAGCAACTGTCCGCACCGAATGCCCTGACCCTGAACCCCGGCGTCCAGCATCCGAAATGCGCCGGCAACAGCGACGGCTCCGTGGCCGCCAATGCCGGCGGCGGCACTGCGCCCTACCATTACCAATGGTCGAACAACGACACCACGGCGACGGTCAACAACCTCCCGGCCGGCGTGTACACCGTTACCGTTACCGACGCCAACGGCTGCAGCAGCACCGCCAGCCGGACCCTTACCCCACCCCAGGTGATCCAGATCGACCAGGAAGATGCCATAAAGCCGACCCAGGGCCAAAGCAACGGCGCGCTCGGCGTGACCGTCACCGGCGGCATCCAGCCGTATACCTATATCTGGTTCAAAAACAACGTCCTGTTCTCCTCCGGTTCGGAAGACCTCATCGACCTGGCCGCCGGCGAATACCGGCTGGAAATAACCGACGCCAACGGCTGCAAAGCCACGTATACCTACAACCTGACCGAAACGGTCGGTACGACAAACCCGGGCGAGGCCTTCTACGCCGAGGTGTTCCCCAACCCGGCCTCGGATTGGGCGACGCTGGCCGTGGCTTTCCCGCAACCGCAGAGCCTGAGTCTTTCCCTGGTGGATGCCGCCGGACGTATTGTGCAGACCTGGATGGTGGATCAGGTCACCGAACAGCATATTCCGCTGGACCTCAAGGATCTGCCCGCCGGGGTGTACCGTCTGCGCATTATGGCGGGAGAAGAGATGGTGGGGAGGATGCTGGTGGTGGGGAGGTAGTACGGCCTTCAGGCCGTCCCGGTCGAGGCCATTCATGGCCGGCGTAGGACGGGCTTCTCCCGTAGAGCAGGCCCCTCCCGGCCTCCCCAAAGGGGAGGAGAAGGACTTAAGCCGGGCTTTGTGGCGTTAAGATCCGGTGAAGATGCCCATGGTAGCACGGCCTTCAGGTCGTCGGTACAGCGCCATTCATGGCACTGCTAATTTTCCGAAAAGGCCCGGCGGTCCAACAGCCCGCCGTGATACCTGAAGTACAGGTCGTTGATGTTTTTTTCGTTGATCTCCCAAACTTCTGTGGCAATTTTTCGATTAGACCGTTCCATATATACAATTTTATTTGAATAATCGATTTTACGAAACGCAACCGGCCGGGCGGAATCTCTCCGCCCGGCCGGTTCTTATTTCTTCAAAATAATACGATCTGTCAATCCTTCGATTCCCGCCGCTTCAACTCGTCGCGGATCTTGGCCGCCGATTCGTAGTCTTCCGCCTCCAGCACTTCCGACAGGCGGCGTTTCAGCGCTTCCATGGAGAAGGTTTCCAGCGCGTCGTTGTCGAGGTTGGCCGGCATCTTGGGAGAGCCGACTACGCCGGTGCCGCCGCCTTCTTCGGTTTCTTCCAGCACCACGCCGGCGGCTTCCAGGATAAAATCGTAGGTAAAGATCGGGCACTCGAAGCGCACGGCCATGGCGATGGCGTCGGAGGTGCGCGAGTCGATCTCGTAGAGTTCGCCGTTCTTCATGCACACCAGCCGGGCGTAAAAGATGCCGTCCAGCAGGTTGTTGATGACCACTTCTTTCAGTTGGATGCCGAAGGTATCGAGGGTGCTTTTGAACAGGTCGTGCGTAAGCGGCCGGTTCGGGATCATGCGCTCCATGGCCACCGCAATTGCCTGCGCCTCGAAACTGCCGATGACGATCGGCAGCCGGCGTTGGCCGCGGCGTTCGCCCAGCACGACGGCGTAGTTGTGCGATTGGGTCATGCTGTGCGACAGGGCCACTATGTCCAGTTCAATTCGTTTCATTGCAGATAAATTGTTTGGTGTCGAATGGGGTAGCAAAAATAATAAACGCTGCCGGTTATTGGTTGGCCCGGGCAAAAATTCTGCCGGGAAAACCAGGCGGTAACCGCCCGGTTACAAACGCAAAAATACGTGCCGTTCGGCAGCAAAAAACAAAAAATATGGAAGGCAGGTTGGATGGTTTGATGGTTGGAAGGTTGGATGGTTTGGCCGAACGCGACTCAAACCATCCAACCTTCCAACCATCCAACCTTCAAACCTTCAAACCTTCAAACCTTCAAACCTTCAAACCTTCAAACCATCAAACCTTCTCAATGCGCCGCCTTGAACTTTTTGAACGCCTCGTTCAGCCGCGGCACCACTTCGAACAGGTCGCCCACCACGCCGTAGTCGGCCGCCTTGAAGAACGGCGCTTCGGGGTCTTTGTTGATGACCACGATCACCTTGGAGTTGTTCACCCCGGCCAGGTGCTGGATGGCTCCGCTGATGCCGATGGCGATGTACAGGTTGGGCCGGATGGCAATACCGGTCTGGCCCACGTGCTCGTGGTGCGGGCGCCAGTGGCTGTCGGCCACCGGGCGCGAGCAGGCGGTGGTAGCGCCGAGGGTTTCGGCCAGGTCTTCCACGATGCCCCAGTTGCCGGGTTCTTTCATCCCCCGGCCGGCCGACACCACGATCTCCGCTTCGGGCAGCGGCACCCGGCCTTCCTGGGTTTTCACTTCTTTCACCCGGATGCGGCCGGTACCGGCGTCGGCCGATACGGCTTCCACCGTAGCCGGGCTGCCCGTGGCTTCGGGCTTGACGGCGTTGCCCATCAGCGAAATGATCCGGACCGGGCTGCTGATCTCGTATTCGGCCACCGCCTTGCCGGAAAACACCGGCTTTTTCACCCGCAGGTTGCCGCCTTCCACAGTGGGCAGGCTGTTGACGCCCGATACCAGGCCGGCGTTCAGCCGCACGGCCAGGCGGCCCGCGATCGACTTGCCGGTGGAGGTATGGCTGGTGATGATGACCGTAGCACCGTTTTTCTGCGCCACGTCGGCAATGGCGGCGCTATAGGTCTGGCTGTCCAGGTTGGCCAGGGCAGGATCGGCGACGTGCAGGACACGGCTGGCGCCATAGCGGCCCAGTTCCTCGGCGCCGGTGGCCGGGCCCAGTACCAGGGCCAGGCAGGAAGTGCCGAGCAGATCAGCGGTCTTTTTTCCGTAGGTGACGGCCTCGAAGGCCGCTTTTTTGAGGTTGCCGCGCGGGCTTTCAGCAAAAACAAGTACCATATTTTTAATGGGATAATTTGATAATGGGATAATGGGATAATGGGGTAATTTGATAATGGGATAATGGGGTAATTTGGTAATGGGATAATGGGGTAATTTGGTAATGGGATAATGGGGTAATTCGATAATGGGGTAATTTGATAATGGGATAATGAAGGAATGGGATAATGGGATAATGGGGAATTAACGGAGTACGCCACGGACATTATCAAATTATTCCATTCCCGCCATTATCCCATTCCCTCCATTATCCCATTAAATTACTTTGGCTTCCTCGTGCAGCAGGCGCACCAGTTCGTCCATGTTGTCGGGCTCGACCAGTTTGACGCCGGCTTTGGGGGGAGGCAGGGTGAATTTTACGGCTTTGGCCGGCTCCCCGGCAGAGACGGGTTTTACCTCTTTCAGCGGTTTGGTGCGGGCCGCCATAATGCCTTTCATATTGGGTATGCGTTGTTCGGCCATACCTTTCTGGCAGCTTATTACCAGCGGCAGCGCGGCTTCGCAAACTTCTTCACCACCTTCAA
>WBZQ01000643.1_pt1 | contig 12863 bp, 22 predicted proteins | sample 5204251 | NCBI WGS metagenome assembly WBZQ01 (sample SAMN12412402, study PRJNA552823) | activated sludge metagenome | isolation source: activated sludge from nitrification reactor of wastewater treatment plant... | place: USA: Virginia | collected 2017-09 | reverse complement strand
GACGTTATCGAATCGGGAGTTCGACATGTTCGTATCCGTACTGGTCCAGCGACATGCGCGTGAGCGACTCGTATTCTTCGCTCAACTTCTTGATGCTCTCGTGCGCAGTGATGAGTTCGCTGACGATCTGACTGATCGGCAGGTTCTCTTCATGCATCTTGATGAGATACTCAAGGTTCTTCTGCGCAACCTCGTTGAGGCTGCTGTACGCTGCTCCCATCAGAAGGAGCAGTGTCTCATCGTCAACGGTTTTCCTGACGACCTGCAAGCATTCTCCGCAGTACGTCACTTGCTGCTTGTAGTCGCTGACGATGTTCTGAAACGCTTGGTTAAACGATCTGACTGATCGGCATTCAGTGATGACTTGGTAGGCATCCATCAGACTGCGACCTTCTCCTTGCGCGCTTGCTGCTTCTCGCGGTGAGCGTGCGCACTGGACTTGTTGGAGTTCTTCGACTTGTCTTGCTTGGGAGTCGGAGCACTCTTCTTCGCCTGTGCCTCTGGCACTTCGGGCTGCTCTTCACCACGCTTCTTGGTGAAGATGCCCTTGACCTTCTTGGCAGCGCTCTTGACGGTGTGAAGCACCTTCTTGAACGCCTTCTTGATCCCCTCCCACATCGACTTGGCGACGGAGGTGATCTTGGCCCAGACCTTCTTGAAGAAGTTCAACATGGCCTACCTTCCTGCAAGGAGAGCCTTTCTCCTATTGCGTGGTGCTTCTGGATTCGAACCAGCAAAGACCAAAATCTCAAGCACCTGGACTTGTAACGCCCTAGTCCAAAGGGACGGTGTGCAGCAGGGTTCACTCGTAGTCGCATAGGCGTCAGGCTATTACCGCCCTACGTCCCCTTCCCATGCACAACTGGATTGCTGCGCATGAACTGTCTTGCCCACACCTCTAAATCTCTTTGATTGTTTGGTGTGTATTGCAAGCGAGCAGTTTTACGTCATGCTCAGGACGTTGGATTACTTCTCGACCCGATCCACGTAGAACCTCTTCGGATCGAGAGCCACGTTGTGTCGTTGGTAGAACTCAACGATCCACTTGTCGTGCTTCCAGACGAAATCGAAGTTATCGAGAGCACCGACGATGATTTCGTGGTAGCGCCGCGCAACGTTGTGCGAGAAGACACTTGGCCTCGCGTCCAACAACCTACGCTCGATGTCGTAGTACGTGTCGTCAGATGCGAGAAGCGACTCACGAACACCAATGGATTTGATGTCGGAGATGTTCTCGTTGAAGTAGTCGCGCATGTCTGAGAACCCCCTCAAGAGTTTGAGGATCATCTCAGCGCCAGAGTCATCTTGGTTGATTTCTTCCAAGGTGATCTCTTCTTTCCAGTCCATTTTGGCCTCCTTAGCCTAGTTGGGACGGAACGCAAGAAAGCCCCAGCGTTGGATCGATATCACCTTCTCGTTTGATAGGTGTATCCGCTGGGGCTTTCAAGAAGCACTTTACGCTCCCGTGTGGAGCATTGAAAGTCTAAATATGTGCTTCTACCATGAAACTATAGTGAAACTGAGGGCTATTTCAGGGGTGTTTTGGTGTCTAAAAGTGACGTTGTAGAACTACTTTTGAGGCGCATTTCACTGCTTCAAGACAGGATTTTGGTCACTCAAGACTACTTTCTTAGAGAGAATCTTTCTGAAGACCTCAGAAACTGTCGAAAGAAGTTAGAAGAGGTTCTTAAAGCATCTCCTGCACTGGACCTTTCCCAACCTCCCGAAGAAGGTTAGGGGCTTTCTGCACTAGGATTACTCAACTTTACAGAGTTTATAGCGCTTTATAGCGCTGTATAACTCCTTCAGAAGCCCAAAATCAGGTCATTAGGCTGATTCCAGCGGTATTTGTGTACGAGGCTTGAGAAGAAATACGCGGCTGTCCTGGGACGTATCTGCCGCACACACGTTCTTACGCACTGATCTCAGCGCTTCTTCGCTGTGTTTTGGTATCTCGGCCACTTCATACGCAGGCTACGCGTCAGAATCTCCACACAGATCAGTGCGTTTTCAGGTGCTCTGCACACCTGGGGGCTACGACAGCCACGAAGTCCCTGATGGGTCGTCAGGGGCGTGTCTGTGATAGACCCACGAGCCTTGTCTACTCCGCTCAGCGAGTGCGGCTTTAGAAGAGTCGCCGCCTCTTGCGTGTCAAAACGCTTGACCTACGCACTGTAAGTGCTACAGTGATGCTATTCAGTTGTTTGTGGTTGTAGTTAATGGCTGCTTCTACTTACTGATCTCATGTTGAGGCCCCCTGCTTAGCGCGGGGGGCCTCAATGATTTCAAGGTCAATTTCTCCAAAAGTTCCATCGTGAAGGTACTTGCACAGGTGCTCAGCGTCTTCGCGGTTGTAGCACGCGATCACAGCCCCGATGTCCGAGGTCTTGATCACACGACGGCGCTGTCCACTCTCACACTGCTCCTTGTACGCCAAGAACCAGCGGTGAGGGGAAATGGCGAAGACGTACACGGGGTAGTCGGGCCACTCTTGGACTGCCATGCCCCACACCATACACACAGATTCCAGCCAATGTGACCAAATCGCTTGACGCGCCTTTGTTAGTGAGATCAAATACCGGACATGAGATCACGAAGGAGCACCGCAGAATCACTGACGATCAGTTCGCTGATCAACACCGGAGAAGACCCCATCGTCTACGGCATCACCGAGGACATGTTCTACTCCTACCGCGCCGAGTTCAACTGGCTGGCCTCGTACCCGAAGTTGTACGGGAAGAAGCCCACGCCAGAGGTCCTCACCCACAAGTTCCCCGATCTGCCGTACATCGAGGGTGCTGAGGACGTTGCCTACGCCACCGACGAGTTGATCCAGAATCACACCCGAAAGGTGCTGGTCAAGCACGTGGCTGAGGCCACCAACCACATTCAAGAAGGCGACATCGAGAGCGCGATGATGGCGATCTCGTCCTTCATCCCGCCACAGCGCACACAGCCGCTCCCTAACGATCTGGACGACGCGTCGTTCCTACAGACGTACTCAGAGCGCGAAGAGACCCTGGGAGTGCCCTGGAAGTCGTTGGAGCAGATGACTGGGGGAATCCGTAAGGGCGATCTCTGGTACGTCGCTGCACGGCTGTCGCAGGGCAAGTCCTGGGTGCTGGGCAACTTCGCCGCCACGGCGCTCATGGAGGGCAGGCGGGTCAAGTTCTACACGTTGGAGATGACCCGCTACCAGACGCTGATCCGTATGCACGTGCTCCTGGGCAAGATGCTGGGGGCAGACGTAGATCACATCGCCATGCGTGACCGCATCTACGATCCGGTGGCGTACAAGAAGTTGCTGAGTCGTATCTCCAAAGAGGTCACAGGCGAACTGCATGTCCACGACTCAGCGAACGGCAGGGTCACCCCCACCAACATCGCGCAGGACCGCGACTGCGATCTGGTCATCATCGACTATGCGGGGCTGATGAGCACCCCACTGGGTGATCGGGCAATCAACGACTGGCGTGCGATGGGCATGATCTCCAACATGCTGAAGGAGATGGCGCTCAGTACTGGGGTGTCCATCGTGGCAGCCGCTCAAATCAATCGTGAGGGCGAGAGCAGCGGGGCATTCCCACCGAAGGTCCACCAACTTGCGCAGTCAGACGCGCTGGGCCAGGACGCAGATGTAGTCATCACGCACAAGCAGATGAGCAAGTCCGTGATGGTGTACAGCGCGGAGAAGAACAGGCACGGGGTAGCGGGTCAACGGTTTTACACCCGCTTCCAGCCAAACAAAGGTAATTTCGAAGAGATTGACAAAGAGACCGCTGAGGACATCCGTGATGATGAAAATTGAGAAGGAAGACAAGGAATTGATGGAACTGGCAATAGCGCTTGATATGACGATTGGCGAAATCGTTGATCTTCAGGACTACATGAAAGAGAAGAGCATCGTGGATGTGCAGACATTCGTGAAGAACTTGATCAAGGAGGAAATGCACAAATGACAAGAGGTCCTGGCTTTGAGCCTTCGCTGACATACGCCAATACTTCTGGTTGGTCAGGAACTGAGACAAGTAAGCGGCGTGCGTTTGATAACGACGAAAAAGGCCACACTGCTCATGTACAGCGTGACATTCTCATGGCTGTTGCGTCTAAGGAAGAGCGTGGGGCGACGGTGGCTGAGTTACGGATGATGTTCCCGCATAACCACCACGGTTCTATTTCCAGCGCTCTGACAAACCTTCACAGGGACGGACGCCTTGTGCGTCTGCAAGAGACACGCGAGCGCTGCAAGGTATACGTGATCCCTGACTGCTGGAATGGTCGCCCATTTGAGCCGCCCATCACTAACGTCAGGTGGAAAGAGCGTGCTGAGAAGTTGGCAGTTGAGAATGAGAACCTGAAGCGTCGGCTAGGTGCTATTCAGCGTGAAGTACGCAAGTGGCAGACACAGGGTCAGATGGTTCCGATCCGCAAACTGCGGCAGATTCTTGACCAATGATCACCGCGCAGGACGCTCTGGCTCGCGGTAATGGCGACTGGCGCTCATTCACGTGTCCTGTGCATGACGACAGCAACCCATCGGCGCGTATTCACGTACTGACGGGATTCTGGGTCTGCATGTCCTGCGGTGCCAAAGGGCGCTACCAGGGCGAAGAACTAGAGATTCCTGAGCATGTTGTGTTCCAGGCAGTTGAGAAACTCAATGTAGAATTGGATGTCGATTTGCCTGAGTCGTACATGAGTTTGTACGAAATCCCTGGCAAGTACTGGCTGGATCGCTTCACGCACGCTGCCTGCATGACCTGGGAGTTGGGCACCGACACCAACACCGACACCCCCATCTACTCCATCAGGGACGAGAACGGTCACCTGATCGGCGTAGTGCAACGGGTCGATGATGACCGCACGAAGTACAAGTACCCGAAGGGGTTCAAGTCCACACAGCACGTATACGGCGCACACATGATCGAGTCGAACAAGCCCATCGTGCTGGTCGAAGGTGCACCTGACGTAGTAGCGATGTGGGAGTCAGGCATACAGGCTGTGGGGACATACGGTTCAGTGCTGCACCCTCGTCAGATCGAGATCATCGGCTCCTATGACCCGCGTCTGGTCATCTGTGCCTATGACAACGACAGGGCAGGCCGACAAGGCGCAGCATTGGCTGTCAGGGCGTTAGGACAGGCCGGGATCATGGCTACACGCGCTGTGTGGCCCGACGAGTACAAGGACGTAGCGGAGATGCCGATGCACGTGAGGGCGAACGTTTTCAGGCAGTTCTATGAGCGTTGAACTGGACGACTCGATGCAAAAGGGTCGTGGGTTCTTCGTCTGCGGAGACTGCGGAGAACTCATTGGCGAAATCTATATGCCTGACGGATATTTCAACGCCAGACATGTAAGATCAGTGTATTGGGCGCACTTGTGGCACCAATGTAGAAGAAAGTTGAAGAATGGAAATCGAAGAACTAGTTGAGATGTATCGCAGGATGGACGAGATCATCAAGAGCGCTGACGTAGTAAAGGCTCAGTGTGCAGAGGCGCTCATCGCTTATGGAAAAGAGCACGAGGAACTCGTCTTTGAAACGGCCACCGCAAAGGCCACTATCGTTTATTCAGACACGGTGCAGTATGACATCGTTGGTCTGCATGACGCATTAGGAGATGAACTATGGAAGAAGGTCACGAAGAGTTCAGTGGATCAACGCAAGTTGTTGCAGTTGATCGAGTCTGGGGAGGTGGACAGCCAGAAGGTACTCCCTCTGATGACCACCAAACCGAAGAAGCCATACGTGCGTGTATCGAACAGAACCCACGAGACAACATCACACGACATGTCCGACGACTAGGAGAGTTCTTGACTATCCGCGAAGTGGCGAAGGCTGTTGGCCTCGCCCCTCACACCATCCGCAAGTACCACCAGCAGGGCAAGGAGGGCTTTGTGTCCACTTACACTGCGGTGCTTGGCAAGATGAACGTTCACCTGTACTCAGTGGACGACGCAGTGAAAATGAAGAAAGTTGCAGATTCTGCGAAACCACTACACAGAGGCGCACCGCGTGGTAGCGTCTATAACGAAGACGAGATCGCAGAGCGTTCCCGCCTTTACTCCCGTAAGGCTTACTGGGAGTCAAAGTTGCGCAAGAGCGAGATGATCGGGGACACCCTCGGCATCAAGCAAAGCCACGGTGAGTTGGACAAGGTGTACACACGCCTTGACGAACTCTCCGCTGAGGCACACGAACGTGCTGGCAAGCCGCGACGCAAGAAGTACGCAAGGAAATCACGAAAGGTATAGGAAAAGTGGCATTCGGAAAGAAGAAGTCGGAAGTTACAGATGACTACGATGGCGAAATCCTTAAGTATCTTCGCAACTTCCGCGACGGCGATAACGTTGTCCGTTTCATTGATGAAGTGGATGAGTGGATCGCGTACAAGGAACACTTCAACGCGAACAAGCAGGGATACCCCTGCTCCCAGGATTCTCAGTGCCCTGGCTGCAACGCAGACACTGAGGACGAGCGGAAGGCCAGTCGCAAGTACGCGACGAACGTCTATCTCCCCAGCGTGAAGTTGGTGCTCCCGTATCGGGTGCCCATCACGTTGGCGAAGAAGATGTTCACGCGTTCTGAGCGCAATGGCACGATCACCAACCGCGATTGGGTGGTGATTCGCAGCGGTAAGGGCTTCGACACTGAGTATGACGTTGAGCAGGACGAGAAGTACGCCCTGGACCTCAACGTGCTGCGTGGTGAGGCGCTGGACATCGAAGAGGTCTTTGAGGCCATGTACAACGATGTCTGGGGTCAGCCGGAAGAGCCGAAGTCCGAGAAGGTTCCCGACGTTGAGGAAATCAGCGAAGAGGAAATCTACGACATGAGCCTTGGGCAGTTGAAGACTCTAGCGAAGAAGGAGGGAATTGATCTTCCTCCTTTCGATCTGGACAACCAGAAGGCCTTGGCGAAGTACATCGTTGATGAACTGAGTTAGTTGAAAGACGTTGCGTCGGAGAGGTTGGCGACAGAAATCAAAGTTCTGTCTGCCTTCCTTTCCGGCGCAACAGTTAAGGAAATCTCCGCGCGTCATCGTCTGTCTCAGACCAAAGTGCGGTCTATCATCAAGAACTACAAACTGAATAAGTCCTGACTCGCAGGCACCCCCCGGCTTGGCGGCGACGGTTCATGACCGATCAGGACACGTGAAGATTAAGAGAAATTGGTGGAACCTCCATACCCACTCCAAATTCTCTGCCAACGATGCCCTGCCTGAAGTACGGGACATCGTGCAGACCGTTGCTGATTACGGTCAGAAGGCCATTGGGCTGACTGACCACGGCAACATGGGTGGGACGGTTCAGTTGTACTCAGAGGCCGCTAAGCGTGGCCTGAAGCCCTTCCCCGGCACAGAGTTGTACGTCGTGGAGAACAGGCAGGACAAGAGCGCGAAGCGCCACCACATGTGCGTGGTCGCGTACACCACGAAGGGGTACGAGAACCTCGTCCACATCAATACGGTGGCGAACGAGAACTTCTACCACAAGCCACTGCTCGATCACCGCGATCTCGCTGCGTTAGCAGACGACGGGATGCTGGAAGGTATCGCTGCCACATCCGGCTGCTACTTCAGCATGATCTCCCAGGCCATTGTGACGGACAATGAGCAGCGCGCTGTGCAACTCATGCAGGCGTACGGGGCGTGGTTCGACAAGTTCTACGTGGAGTTGCAGAACCACAACATCGATCATGGCGATGGGTGGAACGACAATGCCCTTGCTGACACGCTGATGAAATTGGCTGAGCAGCAAGGGCTTCCTTGTGTCATCACCCAGGACTCTCACTACTGCCACGAGGACGACAAGCCCGTCCACGAGACCCTCAAGCGTCTGGTCTCCTACGGGACGGGCGAAGATGCCGTCTTCCCAGGTGACGGCTTCCATCTTGCTGACGCTGAGTGGTTCGAATCTCATCACGACAAGCAGCGTCGGCTGCGTGGATTGGAGGGTCTTCGTGACCTGTACGACTCGCACGATCTATCAATTCGACAGTTGGATTCCTACTCCTACAACATCCCCTTTACAGTCGATGACCCTGACGCCGAACTACGTCGTCGCGCTTACGAAGAATTGGAAGGACAATCCCTGGGCGCGAAGTACCGTGAGCGACTCAATGACGAATTGGAAATCATTCACGACACAGGTATGGCGGGATACCTGTTATTGGTGGCAGATGTAGCGCAGTGGTGCATCGACAATCACGTGTTCTATCAGGCACGTGGTAGCGCTTCGGGATCGATCCTGTGCTGGCTGCTGCACATCACGCAGGTAGACCCGATCAAGCACGAACTGCGCTTTGAGCGGTTCATCTCCCGTGATCGGATGAAGCCACCGGATGTTGATCTAGATGTGGAGCATGATCGCCGTAAGGAACTCATTGAGTGGTTGAGCCTGAAGTACTCCGTGAACCAGATCGGTACATGGATGGAGTACTCCTTGAAGTCTGAGGACGATGACGAGAACGCTAAAGGCTCGCTGTTGGTCAGGTACTACTCCAAAATGCGCCAGAACGAGCAGCCCATCTCAAAGTGGACTGACATCCCTGCGGAGGATCGTCAGCAACTCAAGACCCTCAGTGACATGAGCACGATCAGTTCGTATGGGACGAACGCTGCGGGACTTGTCCTGACCACTACGCGTGATGAGTTCGCCAAACTGGTGCCGCTGATGAAGGTTGCCAGCAGCAAGACGTTCGTGTCTCAGTACGACAAGGACGAGATCGAGAAGTTGGGTCTGGTCAAGATGGATGTGCTGGGGCTGAAGAACCTCAGCGTCGTGCATCGGTGCTTTGACTACTTGGGTAGGAGCGTCTTCGACGGACTTGACTGGATTCCGTTCAGTGACCGACAGACCTTCGCGATGATCTCCAAAGGAGAAACTGCGGGGGTCTTTCAGTTGGAGGGCAAGGCAGCCAAATACGGATGCATGAACATGAAGCCCACGAAGGTAGGGGACATCATCGCCGCTATGGCTCTGTACCGCCCAGCCACGATGCAGTCTGGGGCTACGGACTCCTACGTAAAGCGTAAGCACAAGCAGGAAGAGATTCCGCAGCGTCACGATCTGATCATGCGGGTCACGAAGGACACGCACGGGATCATGCTCTATCAGGAGCAAGTCATCCAGATTCTGCGGGAACTGGGGATGACCCCAGACGACCTGACGGCGTTTCTGAAGGCTGTGAAGGCCTCAAACTCTGATATTGGCAACGCTGGTGATGTCATCCGTGGCTACAAGGACTCACTGTCGGCGCTGTGTGAACAGGCCGGGATGAATGAATCAGACTGGAAGTGGCTGTGGACGGCTATTGAGGGATTCGCTGCATATGGGTTCAACAAGGCGCACGCCACGGCGTATGGCACTTTGGCCTATCGGACTGCCTATCTAGCCTGTCATCATCCAGTGGAGTACTTCGCAGCACTATTGGATGTGTTTGGCGGGGATAAGAAGGAGTTGGAGTACAAGAAAGCATGTCGGGTACGTGGCATTCGCATAAAGCGCCCACACCTGAACGAGTCTTCTGTGTCTTATTCTGTGGACTCTACCGGACGCTGCATTCGCCAGGGTATTACGAACCTCAAAGGTATTGGTCCCAAGACTGCCCAACGGATCGTTGATGTGCGCCCTGAGGGCGGCTACACATCCATCGAGCATTTCGCGCGCACGGTAGGTAACAGGGTCTCTGGCGTGAAGCCCTTCATGGAGTCAGGCGACACCACAGTAGGCGCGCTGTCGATTCTCAAAGAGGAAGGGCTGTTCGATGACCTCTAGGGATGATGTGGTCAAGCGCGCTGGTGGTCGCTGTGAGGCGATGGTTGAGGTTCAGCCAGGGGTCTTCACCCGCTGTTGGCAGTACCCCGTGGAGGTCCATCACATGCTCACGCGAGGTCGTGGCGGGAGGGTGCTGGACGCTATCGGTGAGACCTATCACCTGATCTGCCTGTGCAACTCCTGCCACCGCAATGCTGATGGAGGACAGGCGTATGAAGACGGGATGCTGATCGACGGATACGTCTTGTCACACCCTGATGGAACAGTTGAGTACGTAGGAACAGACGAATATCTAAAGGAACGATATGGCAACGTTGGCTAAGTTGGTTCGCGGTCAGAATCTGGCAATCACCACCCGTCACACGCAGTGGCTTCAGAAGTACGGCTCCAACATTCAGTACTCCGACAAAGCCATTGAGTTGGCGCACAAGGTCTTCAAACAGGAGGTCGGGGGAGCGCGCAGCAGGACGACATCATTCCGGTCATCGAGTTCAGACCAATGTATGCGTCGTCAGGTGTATCGTGCCATCAATGCTCAATCAAGCGCTGACATAGACGACGCTCTCGCGAACATCTTCGCGACGGGCAACTTCATGCACCTCAAGTGGCAGATGATGGGCCTGACTGAAGGGTGGTTGACGGATGCTGAGGTTCCTGCGGAGTCCCCTGAGTACGATTTCGGCGGTACGGCAGACGGCATTGTTTGGGATGATTCGGTCTTTGAGTTCAAGTCGATCAATTCACGTGGATATTCGCGTGTATCCACATACGGCCCTACGCAAAGCCACATCCGGCAAGCCCACGGATATCTATGGCTCCTTGGCAAGAGCGTTGCATCCTTCGTCTACGAGGATAAAGGAACCGGAGAATGGCGAGAATTCAGAGTGGAAAGAGATGAGGTGATCATTGACGAAATCAAAACCAATCTATTGACGATGAAAGAGCACGTAGCATCAGAAACATTGCCACCCATTTTGAGCGGATGTATCGACAAAGAAGGCTATGAATACAGGGGCTGCCCCTATAAGGAAATTTGTGTCGGAGGAAAAGAATGACGTACTTAGACGATGTGAGATGGCAGAAAAGAGTAGAAGAAGCACACCCACCGCTGCTCTACGAGCACTTCGTATCTGCGGTGCTGTTCGACCTTTCGGGTATCGCCAACAGCCTGGACTGCGTGCCGCGTCTGGCACGTATCGTGGCGACCTGTCAGATTGCTCTTCGTAAATGGGACGCTGAGGCGTTCATCGAGCCTGACGGGTCAGAGTTCACTGGTGTCCCTACCGTTTTCCAACTGCTGTGGGCATTCACGCAGAACCGCGATCCCAACACTGAGCCGACGTTCGATGATTGGTACTCGTTGGGCTGTGCTGCCGCTGGGTGGCTGTCCACTGCCATTCGGGAGGGTCTGCGATGACTGAACGACGACCCCACTGGACGGATGACCTGATCGAGGCGGTGAAGGACGCGATCTCCGGGTGGTGCTTCGACCATGTTGAAGGTCCGTTGTACGACGAGGATGTGTACCCGGTCATCGCCGCCGTTGAGGACTGGCACAAGGCGAAGCGCGACAGTCGAATCCGCACCCACAGCGAGGGTTGCTGGCGGTGGCACAACGAGTGCGCCGAGGGTCTGATCGAAGCACAGCAGAGGAAGATCCAGCAACTCGCCAATGAGTTGCTCACAGTGGGCGGTGCCGCATGAGCGACAGCGCCCGCCAGTGGCTGGCCAGGGCCGACCGCGCCCATCGGCGCGAGGACATGCAGGACTTCATCGAGCGTGCCGCCGCCGGGGCGCTGGTGGAGATCGCTGGGGCCCTCGAGGAGATCAGCAACGCCCTGCACAAGGCTCAGCACGCCACCATCCAGCGGGTGCGGGAGTTGCACTACAACACCGCGACACACCACCCCAGCGGGTGCTGCTCCGAGTGCGGAGGCACCTATCCATGCCCCACAGTCCGCGCCCTGGATGGTGACAGCGATGAGTGAGACAGGCTGCGGTTTCCAGCGTGCCGAGGACAGGCACGACCCCGAATGGTTCTGTGTCGTGCACCTGTGCTGGTCAAGCACTACTGATCTGTGTCCCTTACAGCGTGCCGAGGCCGCGTTGCGGCGGGTGCGGGAGTTGCGTGACAGGTTCAGAGATCACGAGAAGTGGGTGTCCTACCGAAACGTGGAGACACTGCTTACCCACGCCCTGGAAGGTGACGCATGAGGGAACACACCAACGAGATACGGGTCTACTGCGATGGCTGCAGTTACGCCGTGGTGGAGGCCCAGGCCGACTACATCGACCGTGCCTTCGATGGGTGTGGCTGGCTTCACCGTGTGCGGGACGGGCGCAAGGAAGACCTGTGCCCAATGTGTCGGCCCGATTCCCCGTTCGAGGCTGTGCAGCGACAGATATGGGAGTTGTGCCAGTCGGCCAGGGTCAGCATCTCCAAGGGCTGCCTGTGCCACGGCGACGAGTGCAGCGGAACCTGTGGCCGTGGCAAGCCACTGGCCTGGAATCTCAACCCCGACGACATCCTCCGCATCTTGGACGGTGACGCATGAGCGTGTACAGCGAAGCGTGCGGTTGCCAGTGGTGCGCGAATCTGGACGCCAAACCATGCGTCGTCATCGAGCGTCTGGAACAGCGGATCGCCGCGCTGGAAGGGCGTGTCGCTGCCCTGGACGGTGACGCATGAACGCCAAGCAGACCTCTACGACCGCATCATCGCCAAACGCAACGAGAGGAAACACCGATGAGTAAGTACATCTACACCGCCGCCTACATCGGCGTCATCGTCGCCGCCAACTGGGCCACATCTACCTTCGGCCTGGTCAGCCTCGGCCTGCTCGGACTGGCCGTCACAGCCGGCACCTTCTTCGCCGGAGCCGCGCTGATCGTCCGCGACGGCCTGCAACTGCACGTCGGGCGGGCATGGATGATCGCCGCGATCGTCGCCGGTGCGCTGATCTCCGCGGTTACCTCCACCCCTGCGATCGCCGTCGCATCCGGCGTGGCGTTCCTCGTCTCCGAACTCGCGGACTTCGCGGTCTATACCCCGCTGGCGCAGCGACGGCTGGTGTTGGCCGTG
>WBZQ01001157.1_pt1 | contig 12868 bp, 13 predicted proteins | sample 5204251 | NCBI WGS metagenome assembly WBZQ01 (sample SAMN12412402, study PRJNA552823) | activated sludge metagenome | isolation source: activated sludge from nitrification reactor of wastewater treatment plant... | place: USA: Virginia | collected 2017-09 | reverse complement strand
CGGCAGCCCCAGGACTGGAGGGGCAACGGGTTCCGGCAGTCGCTCGGACGGCCCGGTCAGGTCCACCACCAGCCTGAGGGGCGCGGCGGGCAGGAAGGGCAGGCGGGTGATCCCGAGCCCGCGCGTTTCCAGCAGCCCCGCCAGGCTTTCGGGGGCCGAGGCGAAACCATCGGGCGAGACCCGTACCTGATCATCGGCCACCAGATCGAACCCGCGGCCGAGCAGGCGCAGCACGAGGTCGGACTTGCCTGAACCCGGGGGACCAAGCACGAGCACCGCCGCCCCGTCACGGGCGGCGCAACTGCCATGCATCAGGCGTGCGGGTTGCATGTCGTCACTCTGATCCGGATCGCGCCAGAAAGGAAGCGCCTTGTCGTAGCGGGGCGGTCATGTCAGCGTCGTTTCCTGACATGACAAATCGCACCACCATCGCCGCCGCCGCTCGTCGCCTGCATAAGTATGTGAGGCATACGCCCGTACTGGAGGTCCCGCCCGGGGAACTGATGGCAGGGGAAATGCCGATCGAAGCCCCGGTCACGCTGAAGCTGGAGTTGCTGCAGCACGCCGGCAGCTTCAAGCCGCGCGGGGCCTTCAATCGGCTGCTGTCGTTGCCCAGCCTGCCCGAGCGCGTCATCGCGGCCTCGGGCGGCAATCACGGCGCCGCGGTGGCCTATGCCGCCCGCGCGCTGGGGATCACGGCCGAAATCTTCGTCCCTGAAGCGACTCCCGAGGCCAAGGTGGCGCGGATCGCGGGCTATGGCGCCCGCGTGGTACGAAGCGGCGCCGCTTATTCCGAGGCGCTGGCCGCGTCCCGCGCCCGCCAGGCGGAAACCGGGGCGCTGGAAATCCATGCCTATGACCATGCGGACGTGTTGGCCGGCCAGGGGACGGTGGGGCGGGAGTTCGAGCAGGACGCGCCGGACCTGACCCATATCCTGGTCGCGACCGGCGGTGGCGGGCTGATCGGTGGCATCGCCGCCTGGTACGCGGGGTCGGCCGCCGTGATCAGCGTCGAGCCGGAATCCTGCCCGACCTTGCACTCGGCCTTGCGCGAGGGCCGGCCGGTCGACGCCCCGGTGGGCGGCGTGGCCGCCGACAGCCTGGGGGCGCGCCAGGTCGGCGGCCTGATGTTCCCGATCGCCCGCGCGCATGTCACCGAGGCGGTGCTGGTGCCCGACGACGCCATCCTGGCGGCGCAGCGCCTGCTGTGGGACCGGTTCCGCCTGATCGCCGAACCGGGCGGCGCGACCGCCCTGTCCGCCCTGCTATCCGGCCGTTTCGCTCCGCCGCCCGGTGCGCGCGTGGGCGTGCTGGTCTGCGGGGCCAATACCGATCCGTCAAAGGTGACGACATGACCAAGGACCTGGTGACGCTGGACATCAGCAAACGCGGCGTGGCGACGGCGACGCTGAACCGGCCGGAAGTGGGCAACGCCTACAACGAGGACATGCTGCATCAGTTGATCGTTGGACTGGAATCCCTGGCGAAGAACGATGACGTCCGCTGCCTGGTGATCCGCGGTGCCGGCCGCCACTTCCAGGCCGGCGCCGATATCAAGTGGCTCGGCCAGGTCGCGCACTACCCGCCGGCGCAGAACCACGCGGCGTCCTATGCCACGACCAAGGCGATGCAACTGCTGAACGAGTTCCCGAAGCCCACGATCGCCATCGTGCACGGCGCCTGTTTCGGCGGCGGGGTGGGCATCGTGTGCTGCGTCGATGTCGCCTTCGCCACGCCGGACGCGATGTTCGGCATCACGGAAATCCGCGTCGGCGTCGCGCCGACCCCGATTTCGACCCACATGGTCAACGCGATCGGGCTGCGCCAGACGCGCCGCTATGCCCTGACGGGGGAGCGCTTCGGGCCGCAGGAAGCGGTCCGGATCGGCTTGGTGCACGAAGTCGTGCCGGAAGCCGAGATGGAGGCGAAGCTGGCCGGCGTGGTCGACGCGATCTTCCTGGGCAGCCCGACGGCGATCGCGATGACGAAGCGCAGCTTCCTGGGCGCGAACGGGCTGCTGCTGGATGAGCGGCAGATCGACCTGCTGTCACATGAAGGCTGGATGCAGCGGCATTCGCACGAGGGGCACGAGGGGACCTCGGCGTTTCGGGAAAAGCGGGTGCCCGCGTGGTACCGGCCGGTGGAGGAGTAATTCGGGGGACGGTGCCGTCACCACAGCGTGCCATGCGCGCCCAGCACGGCAGCGGCAACGGTGACCGAGCTGAGGCTCAGCAGCGCGATGTGCAGGCGCTGGACCAGGCGGAACGTGCCGTCCGGGTCACGAGACGAGCGTTGATGGAACCAGCGATGCAGCCATAGCGGTTCGGCGATGAACAGCATCACGGTGAAGACGACCCAGACCAGGACCATCGCGTGCATCCACCACGATCCGGGGTCCAGGAGGCGGTCCCAGGCGCCCATGCGATCGGTCATGAAGACGCCGGTGGCCCCGGCGACCAGGGTTGAGACCCTGGCCTGACTTGCGAAGCGGCCCTCGATCCGTTCGAACAGCGCCAGACGCTCACCGGGCGCGGTGTCGCGGATCAGGCTGGGCAGCAGCACCAGCGTCACCATGGACACGCCGCCGATCCAGTGCACCACCGCGACGACGTGCAGCGCCCGGGCCAGGGTGATCTCGTCCATGCCTATGCCTGTTCCGTCGGACGGTCGGGTCGCCGCGTCCCGTGGCGCGTGATCCCGCCCGGATTGTCGGCGGTATCAGGCCGAGCGGTGGGGCGGGAGAGGAGGAAGGCGGCGACGCAGGCGAGGATCACGGCCTGCACCGCCAGAACCCAGATCGGCAGACCGGCCAGGACCCCGCCCAGCAGCGTGGCCAGCATCACGGCCACGGCCAGAGACTTGGCTCGCGCACTGATGGCCCCGTGATCACGCCAATCGCGGATCGGCGGCCCCAGCCGGGGATGGTTGAGCAGCCACGCGTGCAATCGCGGCGAGGACCGCGCGAAGGCATAGGCGGCCAGCAACAGGAATGGAGTCGTCGGGACCAGCGGCAGGACGATCCCCGCGACCCCGCAGGCTGTCGCGGTGACGCCGACCAGCAGCCAGACCGGCCGCATCAGGCCCGCACTACGCGCCCAGCTTCCGCCCGCCGCAGGAATAGACGCCCCAGGCATTGTTCAGGAAGAAGTCCCGCCGCCGCTGTTCCGCCACCCCTGGCGGCAGCACCTGGGACGGGTCGTCATAGTCCCAATGCGGGTAGTCGGTCGCGAACAGCAGTCGGTCCCAGCCGATCCAGTCCATCGTGTCGAGCACCCGGGTCTTCTGCTCGGGTTCCTCCATCGGCTGCGTGGTCAGCCACACATGTTCCCGGATGTATTCCGATGGCGGGCGCTTCAGGTGCGGCACCTCGTTCCGCATCCGGGCCCAGAGTTTGTCCAGCCGCCAGCACAAGGGCGGCAGCCAGGCGAACCCGGCCTCGATCAGCACGATCTTCAGGCCGGGGAAGCGTTCGAAAATCCCCTCGAACACCATGCTGGTCAGCAGGGACTGGCTGGACTGGGCGTGGCCGACCATGTCCTCCATATAGAAGGACGGCCAGCCGGCGCCGGAGACAGGATAGCCGCCGAAGCCGAAGGCGTGGATGCCGACCGGCAGGCCGGTTTCCGACGCGGCCTGATAGATCGGCCAGTAGCGCTTCTGCCCCGCGGGTTCGGATGTGCGCGACAGCATCAGGATCTGCACGTAGTCGGGATGGTCGGCCCAGCGATGGATTTCGGCGGCCGAAGCCTCTCCATCCTCATACGGGACCAGGATCGAGGCCTTGAGGCGCGGCTCGGGCTGCGTCCATTCCGCGACCTGCCAGCGGTTCATGGCCTGACACACGCCTTCCGCCAGGTGGCCGTTCTGGAAGCTGCCGGGATGGGGGCGGATCATCGCCAGCACGCCCAGGGTGATGTTGTGGGGGTCGAGATGCTGTTCGCGCATGAAGGCGAGCGAGCTGCCCGGCCGCCCGCCCTGTGGCGGCCAGGAATCCCGGCGGGAGGCATCGGGCTGGCTTTTCGGATAGGCCGGGCCGTTCTGGAACGCCTGTCTCGGCAGGGCGCCATAGGCGTCGAGATGGCGCTGCCAGCGTTGTTCCATATAGGGGAACAGGCCCTTCATCCCGGCGGCGGGGCTGTGATGGATGTCGCAATCCGCGATCGCGAGTTTCGTCTGATTGGCCGGCGCGGTTTGCGGTCGGTCCTGGATGACGACGTTCATGGCGGCGGGTCCGGGTGTTGGGTCTCGGGGGACGGTAGCGGATTGGGGTGGGGTGGGACAGGGTTGTCAGGTTCGCCTTCGGAACCAGCGGCGCCAAGATTTCTTCGTCGACCCCAACGCCGCGTAGGCCCAGGCGAAGGGGTTGGGATCGGGCGGCGTGGTGTCGAGCAGGCGGCGAGACAGGGTCTCGGCATCCCGCTGGAATGTGGTCGCCTTGGTCGTATCGCCCAGAAGTGCGTGGACCTCCGCCAGGTGGGTCAGCGCATCGCGCTCGGCCCAGGCATAGCCGCGGGAACGGGCGAGGATCAGAGCCTGATCAAGATCGTCGCCGGCACGCTCGCCCCCGTCGCGCGGCACGGCACCAGTCCCGGCGCGCGCTTGGTCCAGCCGGATGAGGCCGCGCAGAACCAGGGCATCGGTGTGATTCAGCAGCATCTTGCGGGGTGCGGCGAGGCGTAGTGCGGCTTCGACGGTGGCGAGCGCCCGATCCCATTCGCTCTGGCGGCGTTCCAGATCGGCGCGCGCCAGCAATGTGGCGGGAAGGTCCTTGATCTGATGCGCGCGGCGGAACACGGATTCGGATTGGTCCAGGTGTTGCGTCGCGTCCGTGAAGTCGCCGGCCAGCGTGGCGAGAATGCCGAGCAGGCGGTGGCAACGGGCGATGTCTTCCTGCCAGTGGTTGCGTTCGCAGATGCGCAGGTTGGCCATGGTTAGCACCTGGGAGCGCTCGGTCTGCCCCATGCGGATCAGCAGCGTGGCCCACTGAACGCCTCGGAAACTGTAGAGTTCAGCACCCTGATGATGGGTGCGCGTCTGGATTGCGTTGGCCGCGGCAAAGGCCGCCAGGGCCTCGCCGCCGCGGCCCTGGGCGGCCAGCGTGTCGGCGAGGCGGCAGAGCGAATTCAGGGTATGCTGGCTCGGTGTGTCCTCCGCCGCGCGGGCGGTGGTAAGCGCATCGCGCGCGATCGCTTCCGCCTCGGCAAGTTGGCCCAGCAGGCTCAGAAGATCCGCCTCGTTTCGCAGGCCGGTGCTGAGGCTTGCCTTCTCGTCGAGTTGGCGGTTGATCGTGTTGCCATCACGCAGGAACGGCAGCGCCTCGGCGAACTCGCCACTGTTCATGGCGAACAGGCCAACCTCGTTCAGCATGAAACTAAGTCGCGGTCGCCCCAGCGCCTGCTCACACGCCTGTCGTCGTGCGGCGTCGCGGACAAATCCCATCGCGCAGCGCTGTCCCTCGATCGGCGCCGGCACCCACTTGAAGAGCTCCCCATTCTCCAACCGCTCCCGATACAACCGGTGCGCGCCGGCGAAATCCCCTGCGTCCAGCAGCAACTCGATCGCCGTCAGCGCGGGCTGCAACTGCGTCACGCTGGTCACGCGCTCTTGCGACGGTGTGCCGGTCAGCAAGCCGGCGGCTTCGGCGGCCGTCCCCGTTCCCCAGCCCAGCAGCGTCCGGCGGAAATGGTCTCGTAGCACCGGGTGGCAGGACCAGACGGAGGATCCGTCCCCGGCCTGGTCGCAAATCAGCAGATGTTCGCGCGCCATCGCCCCCAGCACCTGGCTCAACGCCGCGTCTTTCTGCCCACCCAGCGAAGCCGCGACCGCCGGCAACCCGCGCGCGAGCGTGAGAATTGTCGTCTCCGGCACCGGCGCGCGGAACAGCGACACCAGGCCGAGCAGCGCCAAGCGTTCGGTGGGCAGCGACTGTTCATAGAACAGCAGCAGGCGGCTGAGCTTGCCTTCCAGCGTGCCCGTCTCCCCCGCATGCGCCACGTCGAACACACGATCCACCAGCCGTGTCGGATCGCCTCTTGCGCGATCCTCCAGCGTCAGGGCGAAGATCCGCAGCGCCAGAGGATGGCCTTCGAACCGGCGGCTCACCTCCTCCCGGTCCGCCGCCGAACCATCCACGCCGAACGCTTGCAACAGGGCGGCGCCGTCAGCGGGCGAAAGAAATTCCAGATCCAGCGTCCGGAAACCGCCGCCCAGATGGGGCGTCAGATCGGGAAACGGGAATCGGCTGGTCAGCACCACCAAGCTGCCAGCCGCTCGGCGACAGGCGCCGTTCAGCAGATCGTTCAAGTCCTGGTCGAGGAATGCGCCGTAGTCCGCCTGATCGGGACGTTCCTGCAACACCTCCATCCCGTCCAGCACCAGCAGTACTGGCCGCGCAACCAAAATCGCCAATGCCGCGTCGCCGGGTTCACTATCCTTGGGCGGCGCGCGAACATGCAATGCGCGCTCCGCGAACGCGACAAAGGTGGCGGCAAAGTTCTTCACATCGCGATCGGCGTAGAAGCTCCAGAAGAACAGCCCAGCAAAGGGCCGACCTCGCGCGCCATTTGTCCGCTTCAGCCAATGACCGATCAGCGAGGTCTTGCCCAACCCACCCATGCCGGTGACACCAATCACCCGCACGTCGGGGTCGGCACACCCGCGGTCCAGCCGCGTCAGCGCGTCGGTGCGGCCAGTGTAGCGATCATCCTCGGTGGTCTCATGCGTCCATTGCGCCATCATGGCGGAGGCCCTGACTGGGGCGGACGGCGGGGTGGCCACAGGCGGTGGGGCTAACGGGGGTGGGGTCGGTGGCAACCCGCCAGGACGGGTCCCCGCACCGGCGGGCGGAGCGCCACCGCCCAGCGCGACCAGAATGTCCAGCAGCGCCGAATGATCGTCCGGTTGGTCCGATTTCTTGACCACCCGATAGAACAACGGTTCCGCGTCATACTGATCCACGAACAGATCGCGCATGAACGGCGCATATTCCTCATCGCTCGGCAGGCCGATCAGCGCGACGTGTCGCGGCTCGGTCGTGCGCCTGCCGCCCGTGGTCAGCACCTCATTGGCGATGAACTTCACCCAGTCATCAGCGAAGCTGAAGCCGGCGAACACGAGATGTTCGGTGCTCCACAGATGATCGAGCAGGCGGCGGAAGGCGCCGGGACGATACGCCTCCCGATACTCGCCCATGCCGAGGACGATGGTGTCGCTCCTCTCCCATGATCCATGCGCGAACAGGATGGGGCACGGTTGATCGGTGAAGATGTCGCCATTCTGCCAGCGGGCGACGGCGTCTCCATCCTTCCAGGTCGCGTAGCTGGTGCCGCGCAGGTCAGGCCGCAGCGCGATCCGAGCCTCCAGCAGTCCGGGATCGAAATTGGTGGTGATGTGTGCCCGGAACTTCAGCCGCAGCAGCGCCGCGTGGATCGGCGTGAAGTGGTTGCCGTCCGGTCCGGCCTTGGGGCCAAACAGCCGACGCAGGGTTTCGGCGTAGATACCCTCCCCCAATGCGGTCTTGATGCCGCGGACGACCTGATCCGGATAGTCGTTGCGCTGCTTCAGCCACGCCGCGCGCTCGGCGTCGCTGGCACGTCCGCGGGCTTTCGTTTCGTCTACAAGGCGGGTGATCAGCCCGCCCCAAAGCGGATACAGGCCCGCCGACGTGCCCGCCCCGACGAAGGAGATCGCCTTCCCGCCACCGAGTAACGCGCGCAGCCGCTCGAACGCATGTTCGTTGCCCGGAATGTCACGCCAGGTGGTCATCGTCGTTTCTCGCGTTCATTTCAGCCACGGATGTAACGTGCTCTGCTGGGTCTGACCCCGGTGATTTCCGGAACCACGGCAGTTTGACTGTTCGGTTCCGCCTGGCAAGTGTCGTGATGCACAGGCGGCGGTCCACACGCCCTTCGTGCTCGTCGCGCCTTCGTGGTGATCCAATCACCCCGTCGATCCACATCACCCAGATCGTCCGAGTCCCCCGATGGGCATTCAGGAGGCCTCAACCACCCACAAGTGCAATGAACCACAACGGCGCGAAGGGCACGAAGACGTCGTGGCGCTGGAAGACGCGAAACCCCGGTTGCGCCGAGCGATCGGGCGCGCGATCGAAGTGCATCGGACGCTGGGTCCGGGGCTTCAGGAAGGCGTCTACGAGGCATGCCTATGCCGCGAACCGACCCAAGGCGGGGTTAGCGTATACCAGGCAGGTCCCGACCCCACCGACCCGAGCAACGCCGCCGCGTCGGGCTGGCTGGTTACACGTGACGTAACCGCCGGTCCGGGGTAGGTATCAGCCCCCCGCCACCAGAAAGACTCCCCCATGTCCGGTACCCAAGCCCTGCGCGCCCGTCGCCTGGAACTGGAACAGATCATCGAATCCCGCCAGCGGGAGCTCGGCCCCGATCACCCGAACCTCGCCGACGACCTGCGGGAACTTGGCCGTGTCGCGCATGAGCTGGGCGACTTCCCGGACGCCGAGGCCTGCCTGAAACGCGCGCTGATGATGCACACGATGCTGCATGGCGAGGAGCACCCGGAAACCGCCACCGATTTCAACCATATCGGCCTGATCCTGCACGACCTGGGTGACCTCGATGCCGCGCACCGGATGTTCGAGAAAGCGCTGGCGATCGATGAGGCGACGCAGGGCAGCGACCATCCCAGCGTCGGGCGCGACGCCAACAACCTCGCGGGCGTGCTGCGCGACATGGGGGATCGGTTTTCGGCGAAGGAGGCGCTGGACTGGGCGCTGGACATCTATACGCGCGCCTATGGGTCGGATCATCCGACGACGAAATCGGTGGCGCGGAACCGGGCGTTGTTGGGGTAGGGTCAAGACGCGGCTTACGTCGACCCGCAAAGCACGCCCCCCGTCATGCCGACGCAGGTCGGCATCCACGACTCGCGAGGCTGAAACAACGGAAAGTCGTAGGTGACGGGCCTGCGCCCGCCATGACGGGGCGTGACAGCCGGCATGATCATTACGGTTTTGCACGAATACCCCCTCGCCGCGCCCGCCCCAATCTCACCCCTTCGCCGTTTCCGGCGCGAAACGGGCCACCAGGTCGGCGATATGCCCGATCTCCTCCAGCCGCAGATCCTCGGGCGCTGACAGCTTCCGGTTCCCATGCGCCACCCGGCGCGGCAACGCGGCCGAGTCAAAACCCAGCTTGGACGCTTCCTTGAGCCGAGCTTCGGCCTGGGCGACCTGACGGATTTCGCCGGACAGGCCGATTTCCCCAAAATAGACCATCCCCGGATCGGTTGGCTTGTCGAACGCGGCCGAGGCGAGCGCGGCGGCCACCGCCATGTCGGCGGCCGGTTCGTTGACCCGCAGCCCGCCGGCCACGTTCAGATACACGTCATGCTGGTTCAGCCGCACGCCGGCGCGGGTTTCCAGCACCGCCAGCAGCATGGCCAGCCGGCCGCTGTCCCAGCCGATGACCGACCGGCGTGCCGACCCGCTGGGATTGGGGGCCAGCAGCGCCTGCACCTCCACCAGCACCGGCCGCGTGCCCTCCAGCCCGGCGAATACCGCGCTGCCGGTGACGTTGCCGCGCCGTTCCGCCAGGAACAGGGCGGATGGGTTGGGCACCTCGGCCAGGCCACGATCGGTCATTTCGAACACGCCGATTTCGTCGGTGGCACCGAAACGGTTCTTCACCGCGCGCAGGATGCGGAACTGGTGGCCGCGATCGCCTTCGAAATACAGCACGGCGTCGACCATGTGTTCCAGCACGCGCGGCCCGGCCAGGGCGCCATCCTTGGTGACGTGACCCACCAGCACCAGCGCGAAGGACGCGGCCTTGGCCAGGCGGATCAGCTCGAACGAACAGGCGCGGACCTGGGCGACGGTGCCAGGCGCGCTGTCGATCGCGTCCAGCCACATGGTCTGGATCGAATCGATCACGACCAGCGTCGCGTCCTTCGCCTGTTCCAGGCTGGCGCCGATGTCGCGGACATTGACCGAAGCCGCGAGCTCGATCGGTGAATCGGCCACGCCCAGACGGCGCGCGCGCAGGCGTACCTGCTCGATCGACTCCTCGCCCGAGACATACAGCACCCGCCGTCCGGTCCGTGCCAACGCGGCGGCGGCCTGCAACAGCAGGGTGGACTTGCCGATGCCCGGATCGCCGCCGACCAGCACAACGGATGCCGGGACCAGCCCGCCGCCCAATACGCGGTCGAGTTCCGCGATCCCGGTTTCAGCTCGTGGCGGCGGTTCAGCCGATCCGCCGAGGCCGACAAAGGACACGCCCTTGGCGGGCGACAGGGGCCTGGCCTGGCCCTTGCCGCCGGGGCCGGGCGCGGCGGTGATCGCTTCTTCCAGGATGGTGTTCCACTCGCCGCAGGTTTCGCAGCGGCCGGCCCATTTCGGGGTGACGGCGCCGCAGGCCTGGCAGACGAAGCGTGCGGTGGCTTTGGCCATGGGTCAGGCGGTTCGGCGGTCGGCGGCCGCTTCCCGGCCGCGGATCTGCTCCTCGAACGCGCGCAGGCGTTTGTAGACCGAGATCAGCTCGACGATCGTGGTCCAGGAATTGACCAGGTACTGGAAGCTGCTTTCGACCCGGCCGAAGGCACGCACGATCTGCTGCATCACACCCAGCGTAAACGCACCCGCCACAATGCTCGGCGCCAACGCGATATAGGGCACCAGCACGCCGAATTGCAGATAGGACCAGCGGGCAACGTCGAAATACATGTAGTGGAAGAACAGCCGGAAATAGTTCCGCCGCACGTCCTGGAACAGGATGCGGAGCTGGTTCTGTTCGGCGCGGTCGACGTTGTCCTCCCCATAGACGAGTTCCTTGCGGTAGGCGGCTTCGACGCGCTGGTTCTGGAATTCCAGGCCGGGCAGCTTGATGCCCACCAGCGCGAGCGCGACGGTACCGGCCAGCGCGAACAGGATCGCGACCCAGATCAGGGAGTGATCGACAGGCCCGATCCAAGGCAGTTCCTTCACCTGCGCCGACAAGCCCCACAGGATCGGCAGGAAGGCGATCAGGGTCATGACGGATCGCATGAAGCTGACGCCCAGGCCTTCCACCATGCGGGCGAAGCGCATCGTGTCTTCCTGGATGCGCTGGGACGCGCCCTCGATATCGCGCACCACATGCCAGTGCGACGCGTAATAGTCGTTCATCGCGTGGCGCCAGCGGAACACATAGTGCTTGATCAGGAAGTCGGTCACGACAGCGATAAAGACGTACAGCCCAGCGATTTCCGCGAAGGTAGCGAGCTGGCTCAGGTATTCCTCGATCGTGATCGAATTGGGCTTGCCCAGCGCCTTCTGGATCAGGTTGTAGAACTCCCCGAACCATTCGTTGATCTTGACGTCGAGCTCGACCTTGTACCACGTGGCGTAAAGGATCACCGCACCGCCCGGAATCGACCAGGGCAACCAGCGGCGCGTCGCGAAAAACGATCGGAACAAGCTTTGCCTCCCGTTCGGGTCGGAATTGCGACCCGTGATGCCGGAGCCTAGTGCGGATCAAGCGAAACCGTAAGCGGCAAGGATGACCGGCAATGGGGCCGAACGCGGTCAGGCGCGGGCGAGGAAGGCCCGCGGCGCCACCGCCCGATCGCCGGCGGGGGCGCCGCGCGCGCCATAGCGGGACGCCTGGGGCTGGCAGGCCCCGGCCACCAGCGCGACCACCTGGCCCTGCACCGTCAGCGCCCGCCGCAGCAGGGTCTGGTTCGCACGCGCCGCGTCGCGCAATTGTTCCAATAGCGGGAGCGGGATCGTGTCCGGGCTGGCAATCCGATCCAGCGCCGCGACGGCACGTTGCTTGTCGGGCAGCAGCGCCATCGCCTGGTCCAGGTCCATCGTCGCCAGCGCGGCGTTCTCCCGCTCCAGCACGGCGATCGCGGCCTGCGCCAGGGTCTCGGTGTCTGGCGGCGGCGGATTCGGGGCGGCGGTCATTGGGTGCGAGCCTCCTGCAAGCGCAGCATCGCGTCGTGGATGGGGCGGGCAAGCCCCAGGCCGCCAGCCGAACTGAGCTTTTTCGCCATCTGCTCGATCATCATCGGTCGCCAGGCGGCCTCGCCGGCGCCACCGCCAAAGGGTCCCTGGCTGGGATCGACCGTTTCGAACATCGGCGTGAGCAGGGCGCCGATCGCCATCGCCTCGAAGGCGCGCGCCGCCTCCCGCAACTTGGCCGGGTCGGTGGGGATGCGGGGTTTCACGTCCGGTTCGGCGACCGGCGCGGGGATGGATGGGATCATCATCGCACGATCAGGTCCGCTTGCAGGGCACCCGCGACCTTGATGGCCTGCAGAATGCTGATCAGGTCCCGCGGGCCAACGCCCAGGGAGTTGAGGCCGGCCACCAGGTCGCGCAGGGTGACGCCGGTTTCCAGCACGCCCATTCGGCGTTCGTGCTGGTCGTCGACCTGGATCTCGCTGCGCGGCACAACCACTGTTTGCCCGGCCCCCAGCGGATTGGGCTGGCTGACGACCGGGGTTTCGGTCACGCGGATGGTCAGGTTGCCCTGCGCGATCGCCACCGTGCTGATCCGCACATTGGCCCCCATGACGATCGTGCCGCTGGCTTCCTCGATCACCACGACGGCGGCGTTGTCGGGGGTGACGCGCAAATTCTCGATCACCGCCAGGGAGTCGATCGGATCCCGGGCGCCGAGGTCGAGCGCGACCGTGCGCGGATCCAGTGCCTTGGCGATCGGTCCCAGGGCGCCGTTGATCGCGCTCGCGACGCGTCGTGCCGTGGTCAGGTCGGGGTTGCGCAGGCCAAGCCGCAGCGACGAACCCTTATCGAGGCGGAACTTGATTTCCCGCTCCACCGTCGCGCCATTGGCGATGCGCCCGGCGGTGGGCACCCCGCGCGTGACCGATCCCGCGGCCCCGCGCG
>WBZQ01002155.1_pt1 | contig 12876 bp, 10 predicted proteins | sample 5204251 | NCBI WGS metagenome assembly WBZQ01 (sample SAMN12412402, study PRJNA552823) | activated sludge metagenome | isolation source: activated sludge from nitrification reactor of wastewater treatment plant... | place: USA: Virginia | collected 2017-09 | reverse complement strand
GCAATAACGATACGTTGAAGTCGCTGGTGGCGCGGTATCAGAAAGAGCTGAAAGATCGCTCCCATGCCGGGCCTGCAGCGGGGGCTGCCACGCTGACTCCCAATCAACCTTCTTCTGGAACTGCTCAGGCAACCCCGGTAGCACCATCGGCGGCGATGAATATCAATAAAGTCTCGGCGAACGACATGGTGCTGTTCCTTGGTCTGAAACAGGATGAGGCGGAGCGCATTGTGAACAATCGTCCCTATCGTGTGAAAGGCGAGTTAGTCGCGAAGAACGTGGTGCCAAAAGAAACCTTTGATCTGATTAAAGATCGGATCTCAGTCACGCCCTAGATAAGACCGCGATCAGTTTCTCGGTATCCCACGGGCCGTTCTCCGTAGATGGAGAACGGCCCGTTTATTATTAAGAATACTTTCCTCTGGTACTGGCTCTTGCGTTTCCGCATGAGTATGGCGTGACTCCTTCGCTTCTGCGACCCTCCCGCTACCTTCTCGCAAAGCCTAACCAACTGCTGAAAAACTCGGTGGATACAAACGGAGGTAAAAGCTGTGTTATGCTTATCCGGTTGTTTCAGCAGGCCGCAAGAGCTTGCGATCACGGGCATGCTGAATCTGTGCGTAGGCCGTAGGACCTCGGCTGCCGCCAAGGCCGAGCAGGGTTTGAAAGGCGGCCCTCGGTTCACAACGACGGTTCGTGCGGAAGACGAATTCATCGAGATAGACCTGGAGCTGGCTGTGGCTCACGCCGTGGTGTGTCCCGACCAGCCAGCTCTGAAGGTTCCCAATCATCCGATCGGCAAGCGGAACGACGGACTTGGCTCCTTGACGCAACTGGAGCGGGGGCGGCTGCGTTCGGAGCAGATGGGTATAGCCGCTCGCCGCGAGTACCGCGAAGCTTGGGAGGCCATCGGTAGAGATGGTGGTACCTGGGGCGATGTTTCTGGCCGCAAATTCCTTGATGGTGCTTCCTGCAAAATCGGGGATGACCTCCATCCGGACTCGACCGGACGCCCGCCCTCGTCGTTCGACAGCTACCAGAACCAGTGCGGCGTTGCGCCCTCTGAGCTGGCGACTGCCCCGCAGTCCTGCCTGAGTTCCCCCGACCCACGTCTCGTCCATCTCAACCTCGCCGCGAAGCGGGTCCCGCGCTGCGTTCACCATCGCGCGACGGAGCTTGTGCAGCACCATCCACGCGGTCTCGTAGCGCCTGAGTCCCAATTGCTGCTGCAGGAGGAGGGCCGACAGCCCACGCTTATCCGTCGTCATCAGATACGCCGCCCAAAACCACGTCGTGAGCGGGGTCTTCGAATTGTGGAGTATCGTCCCGGCTGTCACCGAGACCTGATAGCGGCAGGAGGTGCACTGCCAGCGACGGCGGCCTGCCAAGCCGTACGCGGACGTCTGACTGCACCTCGGACACCGAAAACCGTCTGGCCAGCGGCACGCCGTCAGGTACTCCGTGCAAGCATCCTCGCTGGCAAACTGTTGCTGAAATTGCTGCAGGCTCTTGGGGAAGCTCGGTCTCGGCATCCCATGATACTACCCATTGCGGCCTGCTGAAACAACCGGATAAACATAAGCTGTGTAATCAGAGGTTGCCTGCCTTCCTCAGACGACATGAAATAACTGCCCACACTACCCTTTGTACTGTTCATTGTCTTACTGACCACTTCGCTCCCCCTAGATGCTTCTCAGGGGTCCCTGAGGGCTTCTCAGGGCACATCCTGAATAGGCTTGTTCCTGCCGCCATGTAATGATGCCTTAGTACCAATCATTAACTGTAGCACACCTTCATGCACAGCACTCAGAATTCAGAGAACTAGCCTGGGGTCTGACACCTGAAGGAACTGATATGGACCCATCACCAATCTCTCGAACGCAGAACACATTTACGCTGGCCATCGTGGTGGGTCTGTTGGCTGGTGTCGTGACAGGGGTGGCACTGCATGCCACCTACCTGGCAGCGGACCATGCGTTGTTGCACACCATCGAGGCGCAGCAGAGAGAGATCCGAGAGGAACGATCGCAGGCCGCAAATCCCGATACCCGTCGTCAGCTTGAGCAACAACAGCAGGAACTTGCGTCCCAACACACGGCAGCAGAGGGAGCACGTGACCAGAAAGTCGAGCTCTTTGTACTGTTGGGCGATCTCTTTCTGCGCCTCATTCAAATGATTATCGCGCCGCTGGTCTTCACCACCGTTGTGGTCGGCGTGGCGAAGCTGGGTGACAGCGTAGCGGTGGGGCGCATCGGAGGCAAAACGTTTGCCTGGTTTCTGAGCGCCTCCTTAGTGAGTCTCATGCTGGGCCTGCTCATGGTGAATCTCCTGGAACCAGGCGCTGCCTTACAGATGCCCCTGCCTGACACCAAGGCGGGTTCCGTTGTTCAGCACGCGGACCTGTTGCTCACACAGTTTCTCCATCACCTCATCCCATCCAGCATTGTCGAGGCGATGGCCCACAATAACATGCTGGGGATCGTGATCTTTTCCGTCTTGTTCGGCGTCGCCACTGCTGCGCTGGGAACACAGGGTGCCATCCTGGTGCAGGTCTGTGAGGCCGCGGCGCAGGTGATCTTGAGGATCACGGGCTACATCATGCGCCTGTCGCCGGTGGCCGTGTTTGGGGCCATGACTGCCATCATCGCGAAACAAGGACCGGGCATTCTGGGTACCTATCTCGTGTTCATCGGTGAATTCTACGGCAGCCTGCTGGTACTGTGGGCGGTCCTGATCGTGGCGGGCTTCTGTATCATCGGGAAGCGGGTATTTGTGTTGATGCAAAAGATTAAGGAGCCGATCCTCTTAGCCTTCTCGACATCGAGTAGCGAAGCGGCGTTTCCGAAAACGATGCAGGCATTAGAGCACTTTGGGTGCAAGTCGAGCATCGTCCGGTTTGTATTGCCCCTCGGGTACTCCTTTAATCTGGACGGCAGCATGATGTACATGACCTTTGCGACCCTCTTCATTGCCCAGTCGTATAGCATGGACTTGCCACTCCTCACACAAATCAGCATGCTCGTGATCCTGATGCTGACGAGCAAGGGCGTGGCCGGGGTGCCGCGAGCGTCCTTGGTTGTGATTGCTGGAACGTTAGCCACGTTTGGTATTCCAGAAGCGGGTCTGGCCTTACTCTTGGGGATCGACCCGATTCTCGATATGGGTCGGAGCGCCACGAACGTGGTGGGGAACAGCATTGCGACGTTAGTGGTGAGTACGTGGGAAGGGGGACTGAATCCTCCACTTGATGAGAGAGGGTTACACCGTTCAGTAGAGTTCGCAGAGCCGCATGAACAACAGAGAAAGCAGGGAGGGAGCTACCCATGATCTCTTGGCTTAGAGACAGAATTCAACGACAGACGAAACTAGAGGGTAAGATACGACTGAGTTTCCAATTGGTTTTGGTGTCCGTCGCTGTTGTCATGGTGAGCGTGTTGACGGCCGGCATCATCGGCCACTATCGGATGCTGACGGAGGATTTAAGAGGCTCCACGATGAAACGGTATGAAGACGAAGTGCGGCACATCGTTGAAACGATGACGACAACGATTGAAGCGATCGTGCCATCCGAGATTGGGCCGGATATGGATAGGGATGACCGGAAGCACGTCATAAATCTAATCCACGAGGCACAGTATGGTCATCCAAACGGCTATTTTTTTATGTTTGACATGGATGGAACGGTAATTGCGCAACGCATTCATCGCGGTCATGAGGGCATGAACCGTTTTCATGAGAAGGATGTTGGTGGAAAGCTCTATGTTCAGGAGTTGATAGAAGCAGCAAAACGGGGAGGAGACTTTGTTAAGTACATGATGGAAAAACCAGGGCAGGAGGGGAAGGGGAACTTTCCCAAAATTGCCTATGCCAAGATGTTGAGAGGGAACAGGTGGTGGGTGGGATCTGGAGTCTACATGGATACGATTGACGCAGAAATCCTTGCGCAGAACAAGAAGCTGTTGGTTCAGGTTGGGTTTGTCATGATTCTGAGTGGTGGATTTTTAGTTGGCGTCCTGTGGATTGCTTTTAGACTCAGTGCGATGCTGGGTCAACAAATCACGGAGCCGATTGCGAAGCTTGCCATTGGTGCGAAGACACTTTCAGTAGGTGGGTATGGGCATCGTGTATCGGTGGACACGCAAGACGAATTCAAAGAGCTGGCCGAGGTGTTCAATACCATGGGTGAAACAATTGGCCGGACCATATCGGACTTACAGACTGCGCAGGAAGAGAGCAAAAGCTTGCTGGAACAAAACCGGGCACTCACAGACAGAGAAAGGACTCTCGTCGAAGAAGAGCGGAAACGAATTGCGAGGGAGCTTCATGACGACATTGGGCAGAAGCTTGTGACGTTAGAGTTATTGCTTTATCTAGCACAGACAAAAGAGGACGACAACGCGCGCCAGGTGGTGTTGGTCCGCGCGGAGAAATCCATTCAAACAATGACCAACGGTATTCGGAGGATTCTGCAGAATCTGCGCCCAGTTCTTCTCGATGGTTTGGGATTCTCGGCTGCTCTGAGAGTGCACTTGGAAGAACAAGCTGAAGCCGCGAACTTAAAAATAGACATTCATGATCAAAATAGTGCAATACGTTTGCCATCAGAGGTAGAAAGCAATCTCTTTCGGGTGGTCCAAGAAGCGATGGCCAATGTGGTGCGTCATGCTCATGCACATCGGGTGGATGTGTCGATACAATGCAAGGAAAAGATGCTAGAAGTTTGTATGCAAGATGATGGTATAGGACTTGATCACAAGGCGATGACGTGGCGTCCAGGAGACTCACAGCATTCTGGAATAACCAACATGAAGGAGCGTGTCAGGTCTCTCGGGGGAACCATTCAGTTTGTCTCTTTTCCTACAGGTGGAACCAAGGTAATACTTCGCATTCCATTGAGTGGATCTGCAATTGAGAAAGCTTCAGCAATAGTGGAGGGAATATGACCATGATTCGGCTGATGGTGGTGGACGACGATACCACTTTCCGTACCACCTTCTGTGAATTGATGGGTTCCGTTGTATACAATCGGACAGAGCAGAATGGGCAGCACTCCATTGAGGTGATCCAGGACGTGGGAAGTGGTCAGAAAGCACTAGAATATCTTGAGCAGAGTGAGGTCAAGCCTGATGTGATTCTCATGGACATCAGACTCGGGGAAGCACAACAACCGAGCGGATTGGATACGACCAAACGGATCACAGCAAGGTATCCGACTATCAAAGTCCTGATTTTTTCATTGTGGGCTGAAATAGGCTATGTCAAGCAGGCTTTTCGGAATGGGGCCAGCGGCTACTTCGTGAAAGGGGGAGAAGAAGGATTTCCTGGCTTGGTCTCTGCAATCGTGGACGTCTGGAATAAAGGCTATTACCTCAGTCCACGAATTCAGGAACGCATGATTGAAATTGTCAAAGTGACTGGGGACAGAAGTGATCCATTTGGGTTGACGGATCGGCAACTGCAAGTGGCCAAACTGTACGCAAGAGGGATGCCGGACAAAGAGATTGCTTCTAAATTGGAAATAGCGCCTGGAACGGTTGACACCCACAAGACCGAAGTTCGGAAGAAGTTGAAAGCGGAAAGTCCCAAAGAAGTCAAGGCACGTTTAGTCGAAGCTGGGCTACTCTCCTCAGATGTGACGGAATAACTGTTCCCCACAATACTGTTTCTTCGTCCTTACCTTTGTCTCAATAACTCCTTTGCTCCCCGTAGATCCTTTTCAGGATTCCCTGATGGCCTCTCAGGGCACATCCTGATTGGGCTGTTGCTTCCCGTCATGCGATATTTCTGCAGTGACAATCAATACCTGCAATGCATCTTCACAGAAGGAGAGCACCATGGATTGCATATGGCACAGTCGGGGACTGAAGCGGCTTACGGATGACATGATTATTGAAAAATTTAATCAGGCACAGCTTACGAGAGATGAGGCAATGTTTCATTCGGCTTTCGATGATCTCATGCACTCGCTGTATCACAAGTGTTGCAAGTATCTGTCTTATGACGACGCGATGGATGTGGTGCTTGATGCGGCGAAGCAGCTATGGGCTTGGATGAAGCGGCAGTCTGAGGAAAGGGAACGCGATGTGGAACAGTTGGCTTGAGGATGTGTATGCGCACACAGATCGAGAGCTGCGAAGATCGGTCCGGAGATGGACTCTGATTGTGTACTCAATCTCCTATCGCTGTCATCCGGTCATGACTCGTTCAGGTCTGACCTCGTGGTGAAGGAGGTGAAGACAATCAGAATCTATTATAAACATCCTGGGGTCACACATTCGGAATAAGGACTGTCAGTTTCCTCGTGTTCCTCGACGATAGGGTAGAGGAGTGTAAGCCTTCTTGGTTGAGATCAACGCCGGTCGACCTGGGTATCGGACAGCGATGTAGCGTCGCCATGCGTCACAATTGTGGCGGTCGGACAAATGAGCATACGCATGGCTTGCACATAGGGCGGTCGCGGACCGAGGCCGAAACAGGAGGAAGCCATTAGTGAGAATGTGGATCAGGCATGGCTATTGATAGACCTAACGTTGTTTGAGTCGGTCAGGGAGGGTCTCACCGCACGCGCTGTATTACATGTTCCATCGGTCGTTGGACCATGACGACGCGATTGACGCGGTAGCATGAGATAGGAACGACCAGTCTCTCATGAGGGGAGGTGTGACGATGGTGGACAACAGGATATGCGAACCACTTTTAAATGGTTTTGATGCCACGAGGTTTGTGGGCTTAGGCAATTCAATACTGTTTGGGTTTACGGTGCGTGGGAAACGCGTGGATGGGCTGGTTAAGAAGAAAATGGTTGAGCGCAATCGATCGGAGTCGCTTGATGAGCCGATCCATCGTTACCCGGATCAAGCGAGCGAGGAACTGACAAGGGGTAGTCAACTTCCGGATGAGCGTGCACTGCCGGACGAAGAGCTGGATGGGCTTCGCCTGCAGTGGAGTCACCAATCGGCACGGCAGGACGCTGTGCAGAGAGCGACCCGTTTCATGTCGTCGGTGATTGCTGAAGCGGAGCATGTGGTGGAACGAGAAACCTTCGTAGGGTTGCTCATCTATGCCCAGGCGTGTGCCGAGCGAGATGAACCGGCCATCTTGGATTCGGTTGCAATTGAACGGGTGTTCCCAGACGGCCACCGTGAGCGCGTCGACGAGGTACGGTTAGGACGGTGTCTTGAGCACGGTTCAATGGGGACCGCGCTGCCAAAGCATCCTACCGGACATGTTTATCTTGTTCCGAAGCAGAATTGGAAAACCGCGAAGAAGCTAAAGGCTTTTCTCAGTGAGCAGCCGGATACCACGATCAAATGGACATCGGCGACTCCAGCAGCAATCCATAAGCGCATCGATCGCGCCATTCGGAAATTGAAAGTGCACGGACTTGTGGCAGAGTGGTGTTTCCACGAGGAAGATGTATGAAACCCCTTTCTTGTCTAGAGGTGAGAAATTCGAATCTTGTTTGTAAATGGGTGAATGAACAGCTCAATGTGGGTCGTGCTGGCGAAGTTAGACGACACTTGAGGGCGTGTCCGTCTTGTTTCAGCTCCCTTATGAGGACAACGGCACACAATCTATTTACGTACTTGAATGATGGTGATACGGCGCAGTTGTCATCCTTCAGGGAGCAGTTGTCTCGCGTACTTAGTCATAGCCAGCCGGCGCAGCAGAATCCCAATGAGCCTATACCAGCCTTTTCCCCTGACGAGTTTGTCATCTTGCAACTCCTTCAATGGGATCAGTTTCAGGAGGTACATGGTCTGGAGCTTGTGAGGAAGTCTGAGTTAAGACTTCCTCGTGCCACGATCTACGTCACGTTAAAGCGAATGCAAGAAAACGGCTTTATCGAATCACGACATGAGCAAGAAGACCCGTCTGATCCAGGTATCTCCGGATGTCTGTATAAAGCAACTGCGTTTGGGAAGCGAGTCTATCGGGCTTGGTCTAATAGTCGGATTGAGGAATCAATCGCCAAGGAACCTTTTAATCCGAAGCCAGCATGAGTCTCTCCGATCGGAGGACACATATACTGGAAATGTGTGAGACAGACTGGCACGAAAATCTAGAGAATAGTCTGTAAATGATCCAATTCTCTATCTCCTTGGCAGGCACACTATCCCGATCTAGCCTCGCGAACCATTTGTAGGCTCAAAGCCTGGCTATTCTCGGTGTGCAGATCTCAATGGTGCAACGGTTTCCACCAACGCGTAATGATCGGAAGAGTGGTGCCCTGCCCGTGCCAATGCTCTACTGAGTGAGCAAGCAAGATGGATCATGATCAACGCATATGTCGCATGCACCGTCGACGCTTTTCACGTCGGGGCGGGTTACACCTCGATGTGACGCATCCTGTGCGCCGACGTGTAGTGGTAAGATTCATACCAATCTGGTCCACCTCGTGTAATCAGATCTCCTCTCACCCACTGCGATAGTCTTTACCGAACAGAGCAACGCTCCTGACTGATGCTCAGTTACGGGTGCGTGCATCGCGGTTGTGCTGTGTCTCAGCCGGTTCGTTCGTAAGGAACCGCACATCATGCGCAGCGGATGTTCTTTTCAGCTTTGACGATTACCCTCAGCCTGAGCGCGGGTACATTCGTGGGAGCACGGACATTCCTTCGATGTAGGGTCAGTCAGACTCTTCGTAACGTTCTTCGTCACAGGTTGATGTCAGAAATAATAAGACATCGTGCAATAGAGAGATATGAGAGCACAACGATCAAACGTAGCGGGACATCGCGGCTTTACATTTGGCGCCAATGCAAATGCCGCTAGGAACATGCGTCAGGGTCGTCAGCGCACTCATAAAGGAAGCGATAAGGAACTCCATCGCTTCAGTAGCCATCATCACACACATTCAAACCTATGAAGGAGGAGCACATGAAGAATCAACGTCACCGTATCCTTTTGGCAACCATGGTTGGGACATTGGCTTTGGGTGCCTGGAATTCTACTGAGCCGTCATGGGCCATTGATCTCCTAGGTCAGATCAAAGATGTGGGAACAAGTGTGACGAGCGGGGCAACAGAAGGGGTAATCAAGCAGCTTAAAGAGGCGAGGGATAAGGCGAAAGCGGAGCTCAAAGCAAAGCTGGAAAAGGAAATGCGTGCGCAGCTGGATAATGGCTTTAAGATGCTCGACGATGCATGTGAGAAAAAGATCAAAGAACTGGGGGGGTGATCAAGAAGCCACGGATCCGGCTCGTCCTAATCAGACAAACGCTTAAGGACAGACGAGTCAATAATCGCTAATTGAGCCGGGTTATGGGTACTGGAGCCAGCCTAGTAGTCAAGGTGGCTGGCTCCAGCTGCATACGTGGCCGCGAGTGGTTTCGGGGATTATTGACCTCTTCGGGTAACAGGCAGGAAGTCGCTCGATTCGAAGATTGGCAACTCAATAGCAAACTCAGAGAAAGGGAGAAAGAGCATAATGCCTACATTAGAAATCGTAACTGTTGCGACAGAAAAAACGCGATCGCGGAGTCTTCGACCACTATGGATTGTGTTGCTTCTCGTTGGCATAACGATGCGGGTTGCGGACCCGCTCTATGCTGGCGATTTCGAGGAGGACATTGGTAACACTTCCAGCATCTTGGGGGCAATTGCTGATCAAGGCGATCGATCCAAGGCTAAGGAAGCCAGTATGAAGTATCAAGACGCTAGAGCACGTGTTCTGAACAACCTCTTGGACATTCTGAAAAACACAAGACCTGAGGAAAACAGGAGCCCCTGGAATAGCGAGGTGGGGAATGGAGTGTCAGCCCTCTCTAGCTTCGCAGACGCACTTCCCTCTGGCGTGAAGGATAAATATCAAGAGTTTCTTCAGAACGAGAAACGCATGTGGGAACACTTCAGCGGTGCCCCGGGATTTCTTTTTTCTCGACATGTCATTCTTAGTCTCCTGAACAAGACGGCTGAGGTACGAGTGAAATTGGATGACAAGTGGAAAGCGATCGAGCGCGAGGACGCCGCCCTTGATGCAGCAATCTATCGCCATCAGAACGAGGCAAAGGACAACCTGAAGCAAACCATTGCAGGATTGTCCAAGCTCATTGGGGCCGGCCTTGGCCAACTCGGCGTGGATGGGGCAGGCACGGTCGGCGAACTCATAACAGAAATTGGTGGAAAATACCTTCGGACTGTAGAGATGTTGCGAAAAGAGACCGCGGGCTGGAGAACATTCATGAATGAACGGGAAGTCGCTCGGAAAATCCATGAGGAAATTAACTATGACCAAATTGTAAAGGCCATGGACTACGCGAAGAACCTGTCTACGCCCGGCGATCGTAGAGACTATCGAGTATTCAAGGACCGAGCGATGAGTGTATTGGAAGGACACAGTAGTAAGGCTAGAGAGGAATACGAGAAGTTCATCGCAGAAAATAAAGGCAAATTCATCGGATCTCTGGATACAAGTTGGTTCTTGATTCTTGTAGATCAAGATGAAGTGAACAATTGGATGGAACTTTTTAATATCCATACCAGCGATCTGGACAGTCTGCTGAAGAAGCATCAGGAAGGTTTCGTCAATCTGACAGATAGTGATCTGAAAAAGAAGCTCACAGAGACTTCTAACAAGATGATGAATAATTCGCAGGAGGCCATCCGCAATTGGCGTGAGGGGAAAGCCATCTACGACGAGTATCAGAGAGAACTAAAAAAATGATGCACTTCCAGGTTTTTCAGGCGTTGTGAACACAATCAATGCAAGTAGTAGAGCCAGCAGACGCAGGCTCACCATAGAGAGGTAACCATGACTATGAGAACAACCATCGAACAGAACATTCGTTCCTTCTTATGCCTGAGCATGCTTTTCCTAAGTGGATGCGGTAGTAAAGATTCACCGGAGCAAGGGGCTTCTACGCAGAACCCAGTGGTTGCGACAGCGGAATTATTTGCAGGCAACCCACTCTATGAAGAACCCATGGCTCGACCGGTGGATGGCCAGGGTTTGCGGGATAATCCACCACTCGGGTGGAGGCCACTCCTGTTTGTCGGTGAGAAACTCGTCACAGACATCCAACGAGAGATTTGGTATGCAGATTTGGCGGTCGGCAGTCCCACCATCAGACGCATCGCTGGCCGAGAAGACTCGCCGAGCGAAGTCATCAACCCTGGCGCTTGCCCAGATGCGCGTTTCTCCATTATTGCAGGCCTCGCCCTCAAAAGCGATGGCTCTATTGTTGGCGTGAGCGCAACTACCCAATCCGGCAATACGATCTTTGTTATCCAGGACCCGTTCGGTCCCAATTGCATGGTAATCTTTCTAGCCGGACCCACGGTCGGTGGCTTTGTCAATTTTGGTGACGTTGATGGACCAGGTGCAACAGCTCGCTTTGCGTATGTGGAGTGGCCAGCCGTCATCGACGACAACATCTATGTCATCGATTCGTCGAATCAGAAAATTAAACGAATCGCAAACGATCCTGTCCACACCGTCACAACGATCGCTACACTGCCGCAGGATACTTATGATGCGATGATTGCCCTCAATGGGAAACTCTATGCGGTCGGAAGCCAAACGGGAGAAGGCTACCTTACTGAAATAGACCCGGTGACAGGAACCGTTCACGACATCATACGTGCTGGTTCTGCAACGTTTGGCCATCCAACTGGTATTCACCTCTCGGGCCTTGCGACGGATGGGAAAGGGTTCTTCACGTACAACAGGGGATACCTGCTCTATGTATCGCTTGACGGCAAAGTGACGCGTCTTGCTGGAGATGGCACCTATTTTGAGTTTACCCCTTCCTACAATCCAACTCGCCCACAAACGGCGGAATCAGTTCAGCTCGTTGTGGGTGGTGCTGGGAAGGTATTCTTAGCATTTCATGACAATGCGGTGTATTTCAGTGCCGACGCGCAAACGAGGTATGTTGAGCGTATCGCGTTCAAGTAAAGCAAATGATTCAGGATGAATGCAGATGATCGGATACCGTTGTATCCATTCTGATGAGGGTCTGCCAGACCAATGGTAATTCCACCGGCCGTTCTCCTCTTAACGGAGAACGGCCCGTTTCTTCTGTCGCCCACGATCAACTTGGATTGCTTGAGTCTGCTTACGGTTGTGAGGGAGAAATTTGCACAACGATTTCTGGGAGAGAGGGGTCTTGGTTGACGATGTAGTGGATCGGTGGCGGGAAACCGGAGATTTCGTCGGCCATCATCGACTCACGCAGTTGACTTCGAGTGAAATCATCGAGCAGCGTTTTATCGAAAGTTGCCGAAGGTATACGGTCCGTACGAGAGAATCGGATGATGAGCCTACCAGGCATCGATGGTACGGGAATGGTTAGGTGTGCATGGGCTGCGAGTTTGGAGTAGGGCTGCTCCGGCTCTGAGATTGGGAAAAGGAGTTGGGGCCTTGAGGCCCCAACTTGCTTCCATACTTGCAAGAAGCCGTCTTGATTGGACTCAAGCGTAAGTTCCTGAGGCACTTCAGGCGTGGCCGTATCTGTGGCACCCTCTTGGTGGAGGTCTGACTGCCCTTTGGGGGTGAGACTATATCGAATACTTATTGGTAGCTGAGGGGAGGCGCGCTTACTCTTGGCCATGGCCAATGATTGGGTTGTGAGCTCCGATTGGCCTGGAGACTGTCCAGATTCACTCGTGGCCTTCTCGCGTCGTCGGTTATCCAGTGTCGTTGATTTGTCTGGGCCCTGCGGTCGCGCTCCATAGAAGAGCGAGCGGGCACTCAGAGAAGCACGTTCTTGGGAGGGCACTGCGCTGTCTACTTCGGATTGGTCTTGCAGGGATGGGGAAGCTGGCTGAGATGGCGCAGTGGCAGACACGGTCGGTTGATGCGCGGACGGCGAGGATTCGTCAGTTGATGTGTGTAACAGGTTGGTGACTGATTCGGCCTTGTTTGGAACCGTAT
>WBZQ01001693.1_pt1 | contig 12886 bp, 10 predicted proteins | sample 5204251 | NCBI WGS metagenome assembly WBZQ01 (sample SAMN12412402, study PRJNA552823) | activated sludge metagenome | isolation source: activated sludge from nitrification reactor of wastewater treatment plant... | place: USA: Virginia | collected 2017-09 | reverse complement strand
CGATGACGACTACTTCTTCCTCAAGATCAAGGCCGCCTTCCCCGGTAAAGCGCGATGAACCTTTTTTTGCTAATCTCTCCCCATGAGTCGGAAGTGGCCTGACCCCACCCGGGTCCTAGTCGTGGAGGATGACCAGGCAACCGCCCGGCTCATCCAGGCGCGCCTGGAGATGGAAGGGCTGCAGGTCTACATGGCCCCCAACGGCGTCGAGGGACTGGAGCTCCTCCAGCGCGAACCCATCGACCTGGTCACCACCGACCTGATGATGCCCGCCATGAACGGCTTCCGCCTGGTCCAGGAGATCCGCGACCTGCCGCCGCCCAAGGGGCGCGTGCCGATCCTGCTGATCTCCAGCAACCAGAACGAGCAGGACATGATCCGCTGCCTGGCGGCCGGGGCCGACGACTACATGACCAAGCCCATCTCGGCCCAGGTCCTGGTGGAACGCCTCTGGCGGATGCATCAGCGCTCCTCCAGCGCGGGCTGAGGCAGGCGATGCACCTGCCTCCGGCGATGGTGCTCCAGGTCCTCATCTGGGGAACGGTGATCCTGGGCAGCCTGGTCTCCGGCCTCGTGCTCCTGGGCGCGGGCATCCAGCTGCGACGCGACCAGCAGAATCGGCATCGCATCGCCCGCTACCAGGCCTGGGAGACCGACCTGGCCGCCTACCTCTTCAGTGGCGATGCCATCCCCCCCGCCTTCCCTCGCATCGCGCCAGAGGACCGCCGGCTCTTCCAGAAGTTCCTCACCCGCTACCACGCCACCCTGGCCGGTCGGGAGGCGGAGGCCCTGCGGGAGCTCTACCTTGGCCTGGGCGTGCACGAATCCCTCCCCAGGCGCCTGCAACACCGCCAGGCCGCCGTCCGCGCCCAGGCCGCGCAGGAGGTGGGGATCTTCAGGCTGGGAGACCACCTGGACGCGGTCGTCCCGCTCCTGGATGACCCCGTGCCCTACGTGACCCACCTGGCGGCGCAGGCCCTCACCTGGAGCGGCGATCTCCGCTTCGCCCAGCCCGTGGTCGACTGGGTGCTGCGGGAGGAACGCTACCAGCGGGAGCGGCTGCTGCGGGTGCTCGAGGGCTTCGGCCCGGACCTCCTCCCCTGGCTGGAAGCGCACCTCGAGCCGGCCGGAGTCGCTCCGGAACCCTGGATCCTGTTCGCCCTGCTGGCGGGATCGCACCGGCACCGCGCCAGCGAGCCCCGGCTGCTGGATCTGCTGAGAGAACCCAGTGTCGACCTGCAGGCCTCGGCCCTGAAGGCGCTCGCGGCCCTGGCCGACCCGCTCACCTATCCCAAGGTGGAGCCCCTGGCCCGCCATGAAGCCTGGCAGGTCCGCGCCCAGGCCGCCAAGGCCCTCGGCCTGATCGGAGGCCCTGATGCCATCCCCGCCCTCATCGGCCTGACGAGCGATCCGATCTACGAAGTCCGGCGCAATGCCGCCCAGGGCATGGCCGACCTGGGCCACGCCGGAACCTCGGCGCTGACCTGGCTCGCGGAGGATCCCACGGCCGACCGCTTCGCCCGGGACATCGCCCGGGAGCGTCTGGAATGGGCCGACGAGCGGGGGCACCAGTGAGCTTCCGCGGCTTCGTCACGGTCTTCGTCGAGTGGGGCATCCTGGCCTATTTCCTGGCCCTCCACCTCACCCACCTGTCCCTGATCCTCCGGGCCTTCTTCTCCATCCGGCGCTACCTCGAGGAGGTGGAGACCGATCGCCTCGACACCGCCTTCGAGACCAGCCACTACACCCCCATGACCCTCATCTGCCCCGCCTACAACGAAGAGGCGGGCGTGGTCCCCAGCGTGAACAGCCTCATCAGCCTGCGCTACCCCGAGTTCCAGGTGGTGGTGGTGAACGATGGCAGCAAGGACGCCACGCTGGAGAGGCTCATCGAGGCCTTCCGGCTGAAGCCCAGCCACCGCGTGCTCCGCCAGCTCCTGCCCACGAAGGAGGTGCGCGGCATCTACGAGAGCGCCTACGTGCCCAACCTGGTGGTCGTGGACAAGGCTAACGGCGGCAAGGCCGATGCCCTGAACTGCGGCATCAACCTCGCCCGCTATCCGCTGGTGTGCTGCATGGACGGGGACAGCCTGCTGGAGAACGATTCGCTCCTCCGCATCGCCCGGCCGTTCATGGACCGCCCCAACCTGGTGGCCTCGGGCGGCGTCATCCGCCCACTCAATGGCTGCCGGGTCACGGCCATGGGCATCCGCGGGATCCACCTCCCCGACTCCTGGCTGGCGCGCTTCCAGATCGTCGAGTACCTGCGCGCCTTCCTCTTCGGCCGCGTGGGCCTGGCCTCCCTGGACACCATGTTCATCGTGAGCGGGGCCTTCGGCGTGTTCCGCAAGGAGCTGATCGTCCAGTCCGGCGGCTTCGAGACGGCCACCATCGGCGAGGACTTCGAACTGGTGGTGCGCATGCACCGGTGCCTGCGCGAGTGGAAGCGGCCTTACCACATCACCCTGGTGCCCGACCCCGTCTGCTGGACCGAGGTGCCCGAGGACGCCAAGGTGCTGGGCCGGCAGCGGAACCGCTGGCAGCGGGGCCTGCTGGAGACGCTCTGGAAGCACCGGCGGATGTGGTTCAACCCGAAGTACGGGCGCGTGGGCCTCTTCTCGATGCCCTACTTCATCTTCTTCGAGGCGCTGGCACCGGTCATCGAGGTCCTGGGCTATGCGGTGTTCGCATGGTCGCTGTGGACCCACTCCATCAACAGCGCCTTCGCGATCCTCTTCATCTACGTGGCCCTCCTGCTGGGCGTGCTGAACTCCGTGGTGTCCGTGGTGCTCCAGGAGATCAGCGGCCACCGGTACCAGGGGCTCAAGGCCTGGTCCCTGCTGCTCTTCACGGCCGCGGCAGAGAACTTCGGCTACCGGCAGATGACCGTGTGGTGGCGCCTGAAGGGCACCTTCGACTGGATTCGCGGCAAGGAGGGCTGGGGCCAGATGAAGCGCAAGGGCATCGGCCCCCAGCCGCCACCGCCCCCGAGCCCCACAGCTTGACGGGGTGCACTGAGCCATTCATCCTTGATTCTCGATCTTTGGCAGTCCTAGAGCGTTATCCAGAAAGGTGGAGGGAAAGGCCCTGTGAAACCTTGGCAACCTGCGACAGCAAGGTGCCAACTCCTGCCCTCGGCGCGCCCGGGGGGAAGATACCGAACCGTCACAGACTGACCCGAACCGACCTGGATGCCGATCAAGGGACTGCCACCTCCTGGGCGCAGCCATGACCTCCTCCACCTTCCAGCAGGCCCTCGACGCGGGCGAGTGCTTCCTCTTCGACGGCAGCACGGCCTCGGCCCTGCATGACCGCGGGATCACCCTGCAGCGCAGCTTCGAGGAGTGCAACCTCAAGGCGCCGGACCTGCTGCTGGCCATCCACGGCGAGTTCCTCGCCGCTGGCGCCCAGGTGCTCACGAGCAACACCTGGGGCGCGGGCCGGCTGAAGCTGGCGACCCGGGGACTGGATGGCGACCTTGCCGCCATCAACCGCACCGGCGTGGAACTCGCCCGGCGGGCCATCGCCCAGCAGGGAAGTCGCGCCTGGGTCGCCGGCTGCATCGGCCCCCTGGGCGTGCGCATCGAGCCCTGGGGGCCCACCTCCTTCGACGAGGCCCGGGCCCTCTTCCGCGAGCAGGCCACGCCACTCATCGAAGCCGGGGCCGACCTCATCGTCCTGGAGGGCTTCGAGGACCTGAACGAGATCCACCAGGCCATCCTCGCCGTGCAGGAAGCGGGTGATTTGCCCATCGCCGCGCTGATGACCACCAACGAGGACGGGCAGGCCCTCTTCGGCGCCGAGCCGGACTGGTTCATCAAGCAGCTGGACACATGGGGCGCGGACATGGTGGGCCTCATCGGCGGGAATGGGCCCGCCCCCCACTTGCGCCTGCTGGAGAAGCTCAAGGCCGTGACGGCCAAGCCCATCGTCCTCCAGCCGAACCCCGGCCTGCCCAACATGGTGGACGGCCGCCTGATCTATGGGGCCAGCCCCGAATACCTGGGCGGCTTCGCGAGCCGCGCCCTGGCGGCGGGCGCCCGCGCCGTGGGCGGCTGCAGCGGTACCACGCCAGCCCACATCCGGGCCATGCGCGGCGCCTTCCAGCAGGAGCGGGCCTTCGTCCAGGCCGGCGGTGGCTTCGAGCTGAAGCCCCACGAGCAGCCCCAGCCCGAGGTGCCCTTCGCCTTCCGCAGCCGTTTCAGCCTCAAGCTGGCCCAGAACGAGTTCATCCACACCGTGGAGCTGGTGCCCCCCAAGGGCATGGAGTACGACAAGCTCGTGGCCAAGACCCGCCAGTGCCGGGCCCTGGGCGTGGACGCCATCAACGTGCCTGACGGCCCCCGCGCCATGGCGCGGATGTCGGCCCTGGCCACGGCCCTGATCATCGAGCAGCAGGTGGGGCTGGAGACCATCCTCCACTACGCCTGCCGCGACCGGAACCTGCTTGGCATGCAGAGCGACCTGCTGGGCGCCGCGGGCCTGGGCCTGCGCAACCTCCTGGCCGTCACGGGCGATCCCCCGAAGCTGGGCCCCTATCCCCAGGCCACCGCCGTCTTCGACGTGGACGCCATCGGCCTGGTGAACATGATCAAGCGCCTGAACACGGGTCTCGACCTGGGCGGCGCCAGCATCGGCAAGCCCACCTCCTTCAGCGTGGGCGTGGGCGCCAACCCCGTGGCCGCGGACCTGGCGCGGGAGAAGACCCGCTTCCGCTACAAGGTGGAGGCTGGCGCCCAGTGGGCCATCACCCAGCCGGTCTTCGACGCGGAATCCCTCTTCCGCTTCCTCGACTTCACCGAAGCCCTCGATGGCAAAGGCGGCCTGCCCATCATCGCGGGCATCTGGCCGCTCAAGAGCCTGCGCAACGCCGAGTTCATGGCCAACGAGGTGCCCGGTGCCTATGTGCCGCCCGCCGTGCTCACGCGCATGGCGAAGTGGCCCACCAGCGAAGACCAGCTGAAGGAGGGCCTGGACATCGCCCGCGAAGTCATCGAGCTCATCCGCCCCCGCGTGCGCGGGCTCCAGCTCTCGGCCCCCTTCGGCCAGGTGGAGCTGGTGGCACCCCTGCTGCCGAAGCCGGAGGCCCCATGGTAAGGGTCCACTTCCGCCTCGAAGACCTGCTGGTGGAGGCCCCGGCGGGCACGCCCCTGCAGCGCATCGCCGACGCCGCCGGCGCCGACATCACCTTCGGCTGCCGTACGGGCTCCTGCGGCACCTGCCGCGTGCGCGTGGCGGAAGGACTCGTGCACTGCAGTGAGCCCGGTCCCGAGGAACGCGACTTCCTGGAAGGCCTGGACGCCCCCGCCGACCAGCGCCTGGCCTGCCAGGTGTGCATCCACGGCGATGTGGCCATCGACTACCTGGGGCTCTGACATGACGACCCTTGACGAGATCCTCCGCAACAAGGTGCTGCTGCTGGATGGCGGCATGGGCACCCAGATCTTCGCGCGGAAGCCCACCGTGGAGGACTACGGCGGCGCGGCCCTGGAAGGCTGCGTGGACCTGCTCACGGAGCGGCGGCCCCAGTGGATCCGTGAGATCCACGAGAGCTACTTCAACGCCGGCGCCGACGCCGTGGAGACCAACACCTTTGGCGCGAACCCGCTGGTGCTGGGCGATTTCGGGCTCTCTGCCAAGGCCTAAGACCTCAACGTGCAGGCGGCTTCCATCGCCAAGGAAGTGGCTCGCAGCTTCGACCGGCCCCGCTTCGTCATCGGCTCCGTGGGGCCGGGGACCAAGCTCATCACCCTGGGACACGTCAGCTACACCGAGCTGCTGGCCTCGTACCGCGTGCAGATGGACGGCCTTCTGGAGGGCGGCGCCGACGCCATCCTCATCGAGACCTGCCAGGACCTGGGCCAGATCAAGGTGGCCGTGCGGGCCGCCCGGGAGGCCATGGCCGCGAAGAAACGCCGCGTCCCGCTCTGGGTGCAGGCCACGGTGGAAACGACGGGCACCCTGCTGGTGGGTTCGGACATCTCCGCCGTGCTCACCAGTGTAGAACCGCTGGGCATCGATGTGCTGGGCCTCAACTGCGGCACCGGCCCCGATGAGATGCACGCACACCTGCAGACCCTGGCGGAAACGAGCCCTTTCCGAATCAGCTGCCTGCCCAACGCGGGCCTGCCGGAGAACCGGGGCGGCCAGGTGGTCTACCCCCTGGACCCGGAGCCCTTCGTCCAGAAAGTGCTGCACGCCGCTTCTGAATTCGGCCTCGCCATGGTGGGTGGCTGCTGTGGCACCACGCCGGATCACATCCGGGCTCTGGCACCCGGCGTGGCCAGGCTGAACCCGCCCCAACGCACTCCGAAGTTTGAGCGCAGCGCCGCCAGCCTCTACCAGAGCGTGACGCTGAAGCAGGAACCCGCGCCCCTCATCGTGGGCGAGCGGACCAATGCCAACGGCTCGAAGAAATTCCGCGACCTGCTGGCGGCTGAGGACTGGGACGGCATGATCACCCTGGCCAAGGAGCAGCAGCGGGAGGGCGCCCACCTGCTGGACATCTGCGTGGCCTATGTGGGCCGCGACGAGGTGCGCGATGCCGACGAACTGCTGAGCCGCCTCATCTCCCAGATCACCCTGCCCCTCATGATCGACAGCACCGAGTTCCCGGTCATCGAGAAGGCCCTGCAGCGCTCCCCCGGCAAGTGCGTCATCAACTCCATCAACTTCGAGGACGGTGACGCCAAGGCCCGGGCGATCCTGGACCTCTGCAAGACCTATGGCGCCGCCGTGGTGGCCCTCACCATCGACGAGCGCGGCATGGCGAAGAGCCGCGAACAGAAACTCGAAGTGGCCAAGCGCCTCTACGCGCTGGCCGTGGGCGAATATGGCCTCGATCCCGGCGACCTCATCATTGACCCGCTCACGTTCACCCTGGGCAGCGGCGACGAGGAGTTCCGCGGTTCGGCTATAGAAACCCTGGAGGCACTGAAGCTCATCAAGGCCGAGCTGCCAGGCGTCATGACCATCCTCGGCGTGAGCAACGTGAGCTTCGGCCTCAACCCCGCCAGCCGCCACGTGCTCAACGCCCTCATGCTGTATCACGGCGTGAAGCACGGGCTGGACATGGCCATCTTCAACGCCTCGAAGGTCATCCCCGTGGCCAAGATCGATCCCGAGGACCGGAAGATCGTAGAGGATCTGCTCTTCGACCGGCGGAGCGATGGCTACGATCCCCTCAAGGCGCTCATGGCCCGCTTCAGCAGTCGCAAGGCCGCCGCAGTGGACGAGCACCGGGCTGACCTGCCCGTGCTGGAGCGGCTCCACCGCGGCATCCTCGATGGCGAGAAGCAGGCCATCCTGGCCGATGTGGACGAGGCCCTGAAGGAACATGATCCGCTGAAACTCATCAACGAAGTACTGCTGGGGGCCATGAAGGTGGTCGGCGAGCGCTTCGGGGCCGGTGAGATGCAGCTGCCCTTCGTGTTGGAGAGCGCCGAGGCCATGAAGGCCGCCATCAAGCGCATCGAGCCGCACCTGCCCCGGGAATCCAACTACCAGAAGGGCCGCATCCTCCTGGCCACCGTGAAGGGCGACGTCCACGACATCGGCAAGAACCTGGTGGACATCATCCTCAGCAACAACGGCTTCGAGGTGAAGAACCTGGGCATCAAGCAGCCCATCGAGGCGATCCTCAAAGAGCTGGAGGCCTGGCCCGCGGAGGCCATCGGACTCTCGGGCCTGCTGGTGAAGTCCACGGTGATCATGAAGGAGAACCTGCACTTCATGGAGGAGCTGGGCCTGAAGGTGCCGGTGATCCTCGGCGGCGCCGCCCTCACGCGGGACTACGTGGAAGGCGATTGCCGCCGCAGCTACGGGGGCCCAGTCTATTACGCGGAAGACGCCTTTGAAGGGTTGCGGCACATGCAGGCGTTGGTGGCTGGTGAGGTCAAGGTTCCGGCGCCTGCGGCTTCCCCCTCCGCCACGGGAGAGATCAAGATCCTCCACCGAGGCGCGGCGGCCGTTCCTCTGACAAATCAGGGCCAGAGCAGCTGGGTGCGCCATGATGCCGCCCTGCCGACGCCGCCCTTCTGGGGCGTGCGCGAGCTGGCGGACGCGCCGGTGGACCTGTTCGAGCATCTGGACGCGTTCGCGCTCATCCGCAACCGCTGGGGCTTCAGCCAGGGCAGTCAGAGTGACGAAGCCTTCTCCGCCATCCTCCGCGACAAGGCCGTGCCCCAGCTGGTGCGCTGGAAAGAGCGGCTGGCGACTGATCCGCTGTTCCAGCCGAGGGCCCGGTACGGCTACTTCCCCGTGCGGGCCGAGGGCGATTCACTCCGCGTGTTTGATCCCGCGGATCCCAAGCGAACCCTCGCGCTCCTGGCCTTCCCCCGGCAGGCCACGGGCCGCCGCCTCTGCATCCCGGATTTCTTCTCCGCCGAGCGCACGGACGTGCTGGCCCTGCAGCTCGTGACCCTGGGCCAGGCCGCGGCGGACCATGCGGCCAGGCTCTACCGGGAAGACGGCTACGCGGACTACTTCGCCTTCCATGGCCTCGCCACGGAGCTGACGGAAGCCTACGCCGAGCGGCTCCACGCCCGCATCCGTCGGGAGCTGGGCATCGCCGGAAAGGACCTCCCGGGCCGCGCCCTCTTCGCCCAGGGCTACCAGGGCTCGCGCTACTCCTATGGCTATCCGGCCTGCCCGGATCTGGAGGGCAACGGCCCCATCCTGGACCTGCTGGGCGGCCGCGAGATCGGCGTCACCCTCAGCGACAGCCACCAGATGGATCCCGAGTACAGCACCAGCGCACTGGTGGCCTGGCACCCGCAGGCACGCTACTTCTCCGTGTGAGGGAGACCTCCAGGAGGGGGTCCGTCCTTATCTTGCGGCGGAGCCAGCAGGTTCGTCCTCCCCTTCCTCAGAGTCGGCTCCGCTGAACAGCTGCTTCCAGCCACCGATCATCATGGCGGCCACTGCCGTGAAGATCCAGGCGAGGAAGCGGGCGATATTAGCGGCACTGGCGCTGGCCTCCCGATCCTGTTCCGCCGCGTCGGCCAGATCCTCGAAGGCCTTGCTCAGCCTCGCCTCAGTCGGCTCCCACTGCGCGATGAGGGCGTCGTTGCCCTCCGGGGCCGCTTTTGGATCGAAGGCCGTCAGGGCCGTACCCACCTCCTGGGCGATCCTGGCGGATTCCTCCAGGCTCTTCCGCTGATCCTCATTCATGTCCACCTTCGGCAGGAACTTCTGGAGCGATTTCCCGCTGTGTGCCATGGCCCGGCCTTCCGCCTGGATGATGTCGGCCATGGTCTCGGCCTCTTCCTGGCGAATGGCCCGCTCCGACATCTCGGCGGCCTTCTGGCGAAGCGCGATCTCGGCCAGCTTGAGGTTCAGGCCACGGATCTCCCGCCCCTGCTGCTCGCGCTGTTCCTGGTTGCCCTGTTCGATGAGCACCTGCTCGGCCTCCCGGGACTGCTCCTCCAGGAGGGTGGCCAAGTGGTCCTTCAAGAACCAAGGCAGAACGACCAGGGCGAGGGGAACCAGCTTGCGGACCCGGCCCCCCTTCTTGAAGAGGTTCATGTTCCCTCCTGTTGCGGTGACAGTGCACTCAAGGCGAGAGGCCGGGACGGACAGGCGGAACCCGGGACAAAGACTAGGAAACCGGAGCGAGGGCAATAATACCCAAATTGGAATGTTTAACCGTATTTTTCCAATTTTTCCATTCCCGTCCCCCAGCCTGGCTCCGTCAGAGCAACGGGATGAGCCACACCTCCCGGGACAGGCTCTTCAGGCCTGTTCCAGGCACCTCAGGGAGGTCCTGCAGCCGACCTGAACTTCCGCGACAGGGCATGTCGCTCCAGCGGCCACCTGGGACTCGGCGTGGCGCACCAGGTGGTGCAGCCCCACCATGCCGTAGCTGGCGGCGAGACCCGCCAGGCGATGGAGCGCCTGGGGCACCTGGCCGGGCTGCTCCAGGTCTTCCAGGCAGGCCTCGGCCGAATCCCGGCAGGCCCGCAGGCCCCGGGCCCAGGTCTCCTCCCCCAGGTCCCGGCGGATCCGGGCCACATGGGCCTTGTCCACCAGGCCCGGGTCGGGCGGGACATCTTCCAGGCCGGGAGAGGTCAGGCCCGCCAGCAGGGCCGCGAGGCGCTCCTTCCGGAGGGGCTTCGGGAGGATCCCCTGCACGCCCGCCCCGAGGTCGGCCTGGAGGCGGGCGTGCTCGGTGTCCGCCGAGGACAGAAACACGGGCAGGCCTGCCACCCGGGGGTCGGCATGGGTCCGGATGCGCCTCAGGGCTTCCAGTCCGTCCATGTCCTGCATGTGGAGGTCCAACAGGACAGCATCGAAAGAATGGCTCTCCAGTGCCTCCAGCGCCTCGCCCCCACCTGCCACCCCCAGGGCCCGATGCCCGAGCCGCCCCAGAAGCCCCGTCGCCACGATCCGGTTGGCTTCCACGTCATCCACCACCAGGATGCCCAGGGGCCTCGTTCTCTGTAGGGCTTCGGCGGGCTCTGGCCCCTCCTCCCCGTGGGGCAGGACGAGCCGGAAGGCGAAGCGGCAACCCTGGCCGGGGACGCTCTCCAGGGTCAGTTCCCCACCCATGGCTCCCACCAGTTCGCGGCTGATGGCCAAGCCGAGGCCTGCCCCACCGTGGCGCCGCTGGATGGACATGTCCCCCTGCTCGAAGGGAGCGAAGACCCGCCGCTGGGCCTCCTCGGCCAGTCCCGGCCCCGAATCCCGCACGGCGAAGGTGCAGTGCAGGTGACGAGGTGGATCGGAGGCCTCCCGGACCTCCAGGGACAGCACGACCTCCCCCTGGTCGGTGAACTTCACCGCGTTGCCGACCAGATTGCCCAGCACCTGACGCAGGCGCAGGGCGTCGCCCACCAGGGTGGGGGGCGTGGGGCCGGTCTGCTCCACCCGGAAGCCCAGCCCCTTGGCGCGGGCCTGCGGCAGGTGGGCCCCATGCACCGTGGCCAGCAGGTCCCCGCAGTTGAAGGCTTCCCGGGTCACGCTCAGGTGGCCGGTCTCGATGCGGGCCAGGTCCAGCAGGTCGTCCAGCAGGCGGGCCAGCAGGTCTCCGTTGCGGGCGATGATCTCCACCGGCTGGCGCTGTTCGGGGCGCAGGCCGGGAGCCTGGAGCAGCTGGACGCCGCCCAGCACACCGTTCAGGGGGGTGCGGATTTCATGGCTCATGACGGCCAGGAAGCGGCCCTTGGCCTCGTTCGCCCGGCGCGCCTCCGCCTCGGCCGCCTGGCGCTCCGCCACCTCCTGCTCCAGGCGGGTCCTCAGGGCGAAGTCCCGGCGCTGGATGCGGTTCCAGGTCGCCCGGAAGGCGACCCCGACGCCGTTGGCGAACAGGAGGTAGAGGGCCTGGAGGCCCACCTTGGGAGCGCCCGGCCCTTCAGCGGCCGCAAGGTAGCCCAGGAAGACCACGGTGCCGAAGAGCGCCGCGGCCAGGCTCAGGCGCAGGGGAAGGGGCAGCATCATGTAGATGCCGAGCACGAAGAGGACGATGAAGGGGAGGTCCTGGGGGTGGGAAGGGCCCTGGATCAGGGCCAGCAGGTGGTGCTCCACCACCTCGGTCACCGAGACCAGGGTGACCCCCGTGAACAGGAAGCCCTGGGCCACTCCCAGGGACCGACCCGGCTTGGCCAGGGCCCCCGAGATCGCCACCATTCCCCAGACGCCGAGGCGCAGGGTGGTCAGTCCCCAGAAGGGGCCGCTGGCCCCGAATGTCGAGAAGTCGAAGAGGGCGGCCGCCAGGTAGAGGGCGGGCAGGAAGGCCAGGAAGCGGAGCTGCGCGGCAAGGCGCGGCCGGAGGTCCTCCTGGAAGGCCGCCTCGGTGGCGGGGTCGATGAAGGTGCCCAGCCAGCGGGAGAGGGCGAGCGGCCCCGAGAGCACGACTCAGCCCTGGGCCCGGTAGCCCACGCCCGGCACGGTCTGGAGCAGGGCGGGCCGCTTCGGATCATCCGCCAGTTTCCGGCGCAGGCGGGATACCAGGGTGTCCACGCTGCGGCTGCAGACGGTGCTGCCATCGGGGCTGACGATCTCGGTCAGGTCTGCCCGCGTGAGCACCCGGCCTCGGGCCTCCAGGAGGGCGGCAAGCAGGTCGAACTCGCCCCGGGTGAGCGTAATCTCCACACCTGCGTGATCCAGAAGGCGCCGACCCGGAGCATCCAGGTGGAAGTCGCCGATGGGCTGTGAGTGTGGATGGGGCTCACCGCAGCGCCGCAACAGGTTCTGGATCCGCGCCAGCAGCTCGCGGGGGTCGTAGGGCTTCTCCACGAAGTCATCCGCCCCAAGCTCCAGGACCAGGAGCCGGTCAGCCGGCCGACAGGTCACGACCAGCACCGGAATGGCCCGCTGGATCAGCTCCCGAGCCAGCTCCAGGCCATCGCCATCCGGCAGGTTCAAATCCAGCAGTACCAGATGGGGGTGGGCGGTAGCCAAGAGGGCCCGGCCCTGGACCAGGGTCTCGGCCTCCTCCACCAGGAAGCCGGCCTGGCGCAGATAGGCCGCCAGCAGGAGACGCTGGGCGGGATCGTCCTCGATGAGCAGGATGGGAGTCGGTTTGCTCATGGCAGGGGGGGTTGACAATCCATTGTCTACCCATTGGCAAGCTATTGACATCGGCTGGGTACATTTCCTCCACATTGCAGGCCCGACCAACCGCCACACGCCACTGCGGAGGATCCCATGAGCCAGGGAATCCCATTGCGTATCCCCTTCCTGCTTGCCCTGCTCTGCGTCCTCGGCTGCGGCGGCAAGAGCACCTCAGCGCCGCCGGCGCCGGGCGGATTGACCATTGCCCAGGTCTACGAAAAATCCCTGGCCTCCCTCAGAGCGGGCAATCCCGATACGGATGGGGACGGCATCCCGGATGACGTCGAGCGCGATGTGATCCACACCGACTCCATGAAGGTCGACACGGACGGGG
>WBZQ01001459.1_pt2 | contig 12889 bp, 10 predicted proteins | sample 5204251 | NCBI WGS metagenome assembly WBZQ01 (sample SAMN12412402, study PRJNA552823) | activated sludge metagenome | isolation source: activated sludge from nitrification reactor of wastewater treatment plant... | place: USA: Virginia | collected 2017-09 | reverse complement strand
TTGAGGCTTTGCTTGCGGCCAACCCTCCCGCTGAGGTTGCCTGGTCCATCGGCGGCATGCCGCAACCCGATGCCGACACCGAAGAGGCCGCCTCGACGTTGCTTCGCTGCGTGGTCAAAGACCCCTCCGCTGACGTTGTCGGGCGGGCCTTCTCCGCGGCTGCAGTGGAGCTAGCACTGGCGTCGTACCCCGGCTTCACGATGACCGCCCCGCCAGGTGCGGCCACGCCGTACGGCGTTTATCGGGCCGCCTACGTCGAGCGATCGGTGGTCGAACCTGAGGTGGTGTTCGCATGAGGGCGCCCCTGGGGCTGCTCGCCCACGCACGCTCTGGCGATAAGGGCGGCGACGCCAACATTGGGCTGTGGATCGGTGCGGAAGCCGATGAGCGCGACGCAAAAGTGGCCTGGTTGATCTCGTTGATCACCCCTGAAGAAGTGCGCGAACTCCTGCCCGAAGCCCGAGACCTCGACATCGAAGTCCACCCCCTGCCCAATCTGGGAGGAGTAAACGTGGTCATCCATGGACTGCTCGGCGACGGGGTCGCAGCCGCGACGCGCTTTGATCCCCAGGCCAAAGGGCTCGCTGAGTTTGTGCGGTCGCGGTTTGTTGAGGTGCCCGACGGGTGGCTCGCCGGGGCGAAGTTTCACCGGGTACCCGGTGAAACTGACGCTTCCCCTGTGAAACTTCACATGGGAAGCGCAAGTTTTGCATGGGAAGTACGCCGATGAAGTGGACCCCCGAGCAACTCGAACTCCAAGCGACAACGACTCGATTCGTCAAAGATCACGTCACGCCTCACCTCCAGGAGTGGGAGGACGCGGGCGAGATTCCCCGCGAACTTCACCTTCAAGCCGGAAACGCCGGACTGCTTGGGGTTTCGTTCCCCGAAGAGGTCGGGGGGCAAGGCGGCGACATGCTCGACTCGATTGCCTTGCAAGAAGCGTTCTTTGCGGCGGGTGGGTCGAGTGGGCTCGCGGCAGGACTCTTCACTGGCGGCATCGCGCTGCCACACATGGCGACCTCCCAAGACCAAGCGCTGATCGACCGTTTTGTGCGGCCAACCTTGGCCGGGGAGTTGATCGGTTCGCTTGCTATCACCGAACCCGGCGGCGGGTCCGACGTCGCCGGCATCACCACACGAGCCCATCGCGAGGGCGACGAGTTCGTCATCAATGGCGCCAAGACCTTCATCACCAGCGGTGTCCGAGCCGACTTCGTCACCACCGCAGTGCGCACCGGCGAGCCTGGGCACGCCGGGATCTCACTCATCGTGGTCGAGAAGGGCACCCCCGGATTCTCGGTCGATCGCAAACTCGACAAGATGGGTTGGCGCTGCTCAGACACCGCCTCGCTTTCGTACGTCGGCGCCCGAGTGCCCGCCGCCAACCTGATCGGCGCCGAAGGCTCGGGGTTCTATCAAATCGCCGACCAGTTCGTTGTGGAGCGCGTCGCTCTCGCCGTACACGCCTATGGCATTGCTCAGCGATGTGTGCAGTTGACCTCGCAGTACGTCAAAGAGCGCGAGACGTTCGGCAAGCCGTTGAGTTCGCGCCAAGTCGTGCGACACAAACTCGTCGACATGCATCGCGCGGCCGAGGTGGCCAAGGCCTACACGCACCTGGTCGCACAACGACACGTCGCAGGCGAGGCAGTGATTGCCGAAGCCTGCCTAGCCAAAAACCAAGCCGTCGAGGCATGCACGTTTGTCGTCGACGCCGCCGTACAACTGCATGGCGGCACTGGCTACATGCACGAATCCGAGGTCGAACGCCACTACCGCGACGCCCGCATCTTGGGCATCGGAGGAGGAGCAACCGAAGTGCTCAATGACTTAGCTGCGCGATTGTTGGGGTACGCCGGATGAGCGCGAACCGCGAGGCCATCTTGGCCAAGATCGCCGACCTAGAGGAGCAGCAGGCGGTCGCGGTGGCCGGCGGCGGCGAGAAGTACGTCGAGCGCCACCATGCCCGCGGCAAACTGCTGCCCCGGGAGCGGATCGAACTTCTCATCGATGAAGGTTCGGCCTTCCTCGAACTCTCCCCGCTGGCCGGTTGGGGCTCCGACTTCACCGTCGGCGCATCGGTGGTGACTGGCATCGGCGTGGTTGAAGGGGTCGAGTGCTTGATCTCGGCCAACGACCCGACCGTCAAGGGTGGGGCCTCTAATCCATGGACGGTTAAGAAGATCTTTCGGGCCGCCCAGATCGCCGAGGAAAACAACCTCCCGACCATCTCATTGGTGGAGTCGGGTGGGGCTGACCTGCCGACGCAGAAGGAGATCTTCATCCCTGGCGGCAAACTCTTTCGCGATCTGACTCGGGCCTCGGCTCGGCGGCAGCCGACCATCGCGCTGGTGTTTGGTAACTCCACGGCTGGCGGGGCCTATGTGCCTGGCATGAGTGACTACACGGTCATGGTCAAGGAGCAGGCGAAGGTCTTCCTCGGCGGTCCGCCCTTGGTCAAAATGGCCACCGGCGAAGACGCCGATGATGAGTCGCTGGGCGGTGCCGAAATGCACGCCCGAGTCTCGGGGTTGGCCGACTATTTGGCAGTCGATGAACTCGACGCGATTCGCATCGGTCGGCGGATTGTGGCCCGGTTGAACCGTCGTACTTCACCCAAGCGTTTGTCACATAACCCAGGTTGCAACCTAGGTGAAGTGCCACATGGGGTACTTGACCTGGGCTTTCGACAGGCGTACGCCGAGCCCGACGTCAACCCCGACGACCTGCTCGATCTCATCCCCAGCGACCTCAAAGAGCCCTTTGATCCCCGGGAAGTGATCCGGCACTTGGCCGACGGGATCGGTCCCGACAATGGGGCTTGGTTTGATGAATTCAAACCGCTATATGGGCCCTCGCTTGTCACGGGATGGGCCAAGATTCACGGTCGGCAAGTGGGGATCGTGGCGAACGCTCAAGGGGTGCTCTTTAGCGAGGAGGCGCAGAAGGCGACTCAGTTCATCCAGTTGGCCAACCAGATCGACGTACCCCTCTTGTTCTTGCACAACACCACCGGTTACATGGTCGGGGCGCAATATGAACAGGGCGGCATCATCAAGCACGGCGCGCAGATGATCAACGCGGTCTCGAACTCCACGGTGCCGCACATCTCGATCATCATGGGTGCGTCCTACGGTGCTGGAAATTACGGCATGAACGGTCGCGCCTTCGACCCGCGCTTCCTGTTCACCTGGCCTTCTGCGAAGTCGGCGGTGATGGGTCCGGCTCAGTTGGCCGGAGTGCTGTCGATCGTGGCCCGGGCTGCGTCGGAGGCGCGCGGCAAGGAGTACGACGACGATGCCGACGCCGCCATGCGGGCCTTCATCGAAGCGAGTGTGGAGGAGCAGAGCCTGCCGTTCTTCCTCTCCGGGATGTTGTACGACGACGGCGTGATCGATCCCCGTGACACCCGCACCGTGCTCGGTATTTGTCTCAGTGTCATCGAGAACGCCCCGATCAAGGGCGCCGAAGGTTATGGGGTGTTCCGCACATGAGACTGACCCGAGTTTTGGTTGCCAACCGCGCCGAAATCGCATCACGCGTCTTCGCCACCTGTCATCGCATGGGCATTGAAACCGTGGCGGTGCACTCGCCCGCGGATGCGGAGTTGAGGTTCGTTCGCGAGGCCGACTATGCGGTGCAGTTGCCCGGCGATGCGCCCAGCGAGAGTTACCTGCGTGCCGATGCGATCTTGGACGCTGCCAGGCTGACGGGCGCCGATGCGATCCATCCTGGCTATGGGTTCTTGTCTGAGAACGCTGACTTTGCCCGCGCTGTCATCGACGCTGGTCTCGTCTGGATTGGCCCGAGCCCGGAGTCGATTGAGGCGATGGGTTCCAAGATCGAAGCCAAGCAGGCGATGAAGGCCGCTGGGGTGCCTGTCTTGGAAGTGCCGAGCCAGCCCAGCTCGGCTGACCTGCCCTTGCTGATCAAGGCCAGCGCTGGGGGTGGTGGCCGGGGGATGCGCGTCGTACGCGACCTTGGCGATCTGCCCACCGAGATTGCTGCCGCCCAGGCCGAAGCGTTGAGCGCCTTCGGTGACGGCACCGTGTTTATGGAGCCCTACGTCGAGCGGGGTCGGCACATCGAGGTTCAGGTCATCGGAACTCGCGATGGTGTGTTGGCCTTGGGCACGCGCGACTGTTCGGTGCAACGGCGCCATCAGAAGGTGATCGAAGAAGCGCCTGCTCACGACGTCAGTGAGGCGTTGGTCGAGGCCGCTCGTCTGGCTGCTGCCTCCATTGGCTACCTGAACGCCGGCACCGTGGAGTTCCTCGTTGAGGGTGAACGGTTCTTCTTCTTGGAGATGAACACGCGACTCCAAGTCGAGCACCCGGTGACCGAGGCGATCTATGGACTCGACCTGGTCGAATTGCAGCTTGAGGTTGCCGCCGGGGGTGGGCACAGCGCACGGGTGCAGGAGTTGATCCAGAACCCGCCGACACCTCATGGGTGTGCGGTCGAGGCGCGCTTGTACGCCGAAGATCCAGCCGCTGACTACCAGCCACACAGTGGGGTGATCCATCGGCTGGACATCCCCCAGGACACCGAGTTCGCGCCTCATCGCGATGGCATCCGCCTCGATGCGGGCTTCGGAAGCGGCGACTCGGTCGGCACTCACTACGACGCGATGCTCGCCAAGGTCATCTCGGTTGCCCCCTCGCGAGAGCAGGCGATTGCGCAACTGCGCCGGACCTTGATGCGCTCTCGGCTGCATGGGTTGGTGACTAACCGCGACCAACTCGTGGCGATTCTTGATGCTCCCGCTTTTGCCGAGGGGCCCGACACCAGTTTCTTGGCTGAGTTTGAGTGGAAGAGCCCAACCCTGGCGCTCGCGCCTGTGGCTGCGACCCTGGCGTTGGCTGAACATCGCGCCGATCAGCGCGTGGTGCACCGCGGCATCCCGGTCGGCTGGCGCAACGTCCAGGCGGGCTATCGCAGCACTAGCCTTCGCTGCGGCGATGAGGACCTCGAGGTTCAGTGGCGCGGAGGGCGCGACGGGTACCAGATCGATGGCGACGTTGAGGTGGTCAGCGCGAGCGCGACCCAGGTGCGATTGCGCAGCGCTGGGGTCACCACTACCTATGACGTCTCCATCGTTGGTGACGCCATCCACGTCGACACGGCACAAGGGTCAGCGGCATATGTCGTCGTACCTCGTTTCACAGATCCTGCTGCCCAGATCTCGCACGGATCGCTGCTGGCACCAATGCCAGGCACTGTCGTGAGTGTGGGTGCGGCCGAGGGAGAGGTGATCGAGGCCGGCACGCCCGTGCTTGTCATCGAGGCCATGAAAATGCAGCACACAGTGAGCGCTCCCAGTGCCGGTGTGCTCACCAAACTCAACGTCAAACCAGGTCAACAGGTCGCCTCTGGCGAGGTGTTAGCAATCGTCGAAGCAAAGGAAGAATCATGAGCACGTTCACAGAGTCCGAAGAACGCCAAGAACTCCGCGCCCAGGTGCGTAAGTTGGCTGGCGGTTTTGGCCGCGACTACTTCACAGCCAAAGCTCGCGCTGGCGAGAAGACCACGGACCTATGGATGGCCATCGCGAACGCCGGATATCTCGGTGTGAACATCCCCGAGGCGTACGGCGGTGGCGGTGGCGGCATTGGTGACACCGCTGCAGTCTGCGAAGAACTCGCTGCCATGGGCTGCCCACTGTTGATGATGGTCGTGAGTCCGGCCATTTGTGGCACCGTGATTTCGCGCTTTGGCACTGAGGCACAGAAGCAGCGCTGGCTCCCTGGCCTGGCCGACGGCACTGCAACCATGGCCTTCGCGATCACCGAGCCCGATGCGGGCACCAACTCACACAACATCACCACCACTGCTACTCGCGATGGCGATGGCTGGGTGCTGAAGGGCCAAAAGATCTTCATCTCCGGCGTCGATGAGGCCGCCAACGTGCTCGTCGTTGCTCGTACCTCGGATGCCAAGACTGGTCGGCTTAAGCCGTGCCTCTTCGTGGTCCCGACCGACGCTAAGGGGTTGTCGTACACCAAGATCGAGATGGAGATCGTCTCCCCCGAGTGGCAGTTCCAGGTCTTCATTGACGACGTGCGCCTCCCAGCCGACGCTCTGGTCGGTGACGAAGACGCTGGCTTGATTCAACTCTTCGCGGGACTCAACCCCGAGCGAATCATGGCCGCATCGTTCAGCACGGGTCTGGCTCGTTATGCGCTCGACAAGGCTTCGTCGTACGTCAAGGAACGCAACGTGTTCGGCGCGCCCATCGGCAGTCACCAAGGCCTGGCCCACCCTCTGGCCCAGTCAAAGATCGAGATTGAATTGGCGCGGCTGATGACTCAGAAGGCTTCGGCGCTTTATGACCTGGGTGACGACGCTGGAGCAGGCGAGGCGGCCAACATGGCGAAGTACGCCGCCGCCGAAGCCGCCTGCGACGCCGTCGACCGGGCCGTCCAGGCCCACGGTGGCAACGGCATCACCACCGAATATGGCCTGGGTGGTCTGATCGTGGCCGCGCGCGCTGGTCGCATCGCGCCCGTGAGCCGCGAGATGATCTTGAACTACGTAGCCATGCACTCCCTTGGGCTGCCTAAGTCGTACTAGGAGATCACCATGCTCGTTCGCACGGAGTACGACGACGCCATTGCCACCATCACCCTCGATTCACCGGCAAACCGCAATGCCCTGAGCAAACAGTTGGTCACCGAACTCATTGATGCGCTGCATGCCACCGCTCAGAGTGCGGCCAAAGTAGTGGTCATTGCGTCAAGCCAGCGGGTCTTTTGCTCCGGCGCTGACCTGAGCGAAGCCGCCGAGGGCGGCATGGCTGAAGGCGCCGCCGCACTTGTGGAGATTCAGCGACTGATCTTGGCTCACCCCCTACCCATCGTGGTGCGCCTAGATGGCCCCGTGCGGGCCGGCGGGCTGGGGATCGTGGCTGCCGCCGACATCGTTATTGCTCACGAAGCCACCACATTTGCCTTCACCGAAGTGCGCTTGGCTTTGGCACCCGCAGTGATCTCGTTGACCGTGCTGCCGCGACTGAACAACCGTGCCGCCTACGACACCTTCTTGACCGGTCGCACCTTCCCCGCCGAGGAAGCCGCCCAGATGGGGTTGATCACCCGCGCCACCGACGACGTCGACTCCGCCGTCGCCGACGTGTGCGCAGATCTCGTGAAGGGACACCCTCAAGGTCTCGCCCAAACCAAGGCGCTACTGGCCAAACCGATGTTGAGTTATCTCGAAACCAACGCCGATGAGATGGCTGCACTCAGTGCTCGGTTGTTTGGTTCCGACTCTGCCCGCGAGGCGATGTTGGCCTTCTTGAGCAGGTGAAAAGTCACAGGTTTACTTGTGACTTTGTCGCTTTGCCGGGGGGATCTCCTGGGCAAAGCGTGCATCTGCCGGGTGAAGCGATAGCAAGGATGTTTCCGTCGCCTCGAAGCTAGAGCCACGTCGCTAACCGCGAGAGGGCTTCGGTGATCTCGGTGTCGGTGCCGGCAAAACTCATCCTGACGAAGTGGTTGCCAGCAGCGGTGTCGAAATCAACCCCGGGTGCGACAGCGACCCCGGTTTCGGCGAGGAGTCGCAGCGCCCAGGCCATGGAATCGTTGGTGAGGTCGGCGACGTCGGCGTACACATAAAACGCGCCGTCGGCGGGGGCGAGTTTGCTGATTCCCAAGCCGCGCAGGCCTTCGAGCAACAGCGTGCGGTTGGCCGAGTAGCGAGCGACGTGACCATCGAGTTCGGCGTACGCCTCGGGCGTAAATGCCGCCACGGCTGCGTGCTGGGAGAGCACGGGTGGGCAGATCGTGAAGTTGCCGGTGAGGATGTCGACCGAGCGGCGCAGGTCTTCGGGCACGAGCATCCAACCCAGACGCCATCCGGTCATAGAGAAGTACTTCGAGAATGACCCGAATGTGATCCCTGTGCGAGAGGTCTGCCAGGCCGAGGAGGTGGCGGGGCCGTAGGAAATGCCGTGATAGATCTCATCGCTGATCAACCGAACGCCTGTCGATTCACACCACGCTGCGATGGCCGCCAGTTCATGAGCTTCGATCATGGTGCCGGTGGGGTTGGCGGGTGAGGCGATTACGAGGCCGTGGATCGGCCCGGGCACTGCTTGCAGTTGGGCCAGAGTTGGTTGGAAGCGCGTCTCGGGGCCGCACTCAATCTCGACGACCTCGATGCCCAAGGCCGTGAGCACATTGCGGTAGCAGGGGTAGCCCGGGCGGGCCATCACCACACGGTCTCCGGCCTCGAAGGCCGACAAGAAGGCGAGCAAGAAGCCGCCCGAGGAGCCAGTGGTCACAACAACGTCATCAGCGTGTACGTCGATGCCTGAAGCGCGCGAGTGGTGTGCCGCAATCGCAGCTCGCAGTGGCTCAATCCCAGTAGCGACTGTGTATCCGAGGGGGCCAGCCTCCAGAAGTCGCTTAGCCTCCTCGATCACCGGACGAGGAGCCCCCGTGGATGGCTGTCCGGCGACCAGGTTGCAAAGGTCGCCGTGACTGGCTTGCCGAGCGCCTGCGGCCGCGAGCAGATCCATCACATGGAACGGCGGCACATTTGCTCGTTGGGCAACTTGCATGCGGTTCACATTCACCACCCTAGTTTTGCAACCAATCTGCCACCTGCGCGGTCTAACGAATCGTGTTGGATCATGGTGGCGCGCAGTTAGGAGACGGTGAAGAGTCCGTGCTCAAGGTTCGGTGGGTTCTGGCGGCGGTGCTGTGCGCCTGTGTCACTGCCCTATTTCTGATTGTTCCGGTTCAGCAACCAACCCCTCTGCTCCCTTTCGTCAAACCGTCGACTACCTCCGAGCCGGCCCCGAAAGTGGCTGTCGCTCTGAGCGGCGACGTACTCATCCACAACACGGTCGCTGCCGCTGCCCGGCGGGGTGGCAGCTATGACTTTCGGCCACTGCTGGCCGGTGTGAAGCGGACGGTTTCCGATGCGGACATCGCCATTTGCCACCTGGAGACACCCATTGCCCCCGATGGCGGCCCTTATGAGAGCTACCCCCTCTTTTCGGTGCCACCTCATATTGCCCCGGCCCTGAAATGGGCTGGTTATGACGCGTGTACGACAGCGTCGAATCACAGCGTCGATCAGGGGTACGACGGCCTCACGCGGACTCTGGCCGCGTTGGATCGGGCCGACCTTAAGCACGCTGGCACGGCCCGCTCGTTAAAAGAATCGCGTCACATTGTGCGCTTTGAGTCTCATGGCAAGTCCATTGCGTTGTTGAGTTACACCTTCGGCACCAACGGCATGCCCGTCGTGAATCCGTGGTCGGTCAATCTGATCCGTGCAGCCCGGATCAAAGCCGATGCGGCTCGGGCCCGTGCCGAGGGTGCCGACGCAGTGATGGTGGCGATGCACTGGGGCACGGAGTACCAGCATGAGCCGTCGTCGTACCAAATGCGGCTAGCCCGACTCCTCACCAAGAGCCCAGACATCACCTTTATTTACGGCCATCACGCCCACGTCGTGCAGCCGATCCGCCGGATCAACGGCAAGGTCGTGATCTTTGGGCTGGGCAATCTTGTAGCCGATCAAGCTGCCGTGGCACCGGGGGTCGACCAGGGCATGATCGCGCGGGTGACCCTGGGTGGTTCGCCGATGACCGTGGAGTCAGTGACGGTGACTCCGACGCTGATCGATTCCTCAGCGCATCGAAACAGCGAACGTGTCATCGACGTACGCCGCGAACTCAAGCGATCGAATCTCGATCGTGAGTGGCGAGCGCTGTTGCGCCGCACGCTGCGTGATGTGATGGCAGTTGCAGAACGCTGACGCTCGCTAAATTCTTTTGTACAACCAGGCAACCTAATCGCCGGGGAAGCCGGTACTAGAGGACATGACGGTGACAACTTCTGCAGCTGCCCCAGAGCAAGATGCTGTGTCTGATTTCGACGACTATGTTCGATTTCGCTCAGCAGCACTCTTGCGTACGGCGTACCTGCTTACTCACGACGCCGCCCTTGCTGAAGATCTGCTCCAGACTTCCCTTGCTAAGGCATGGTTTGCCTGGAGTCGCATCGAGGGCTCGCCCACTCCCTACATCCGCAAGATCATGGTCAACACGTACTCAAGTTGGTGGCGACGCAAGTGGTCGGGCGAGGTTCCCACAGAGGAACTTCCCGAGACCGGCGCGCATGACTCGGCTATGAACCATGACCTGTGGCAGGCCCTGGGCAAGCTGCCTCGCAAGCAGCGCGCAGTGGTCGTGCTGAGGTACTACGAAGACCTCTCTGAGGCCGAAACCGCCGACGTGCTCGGGATAGCTCCCGGCACCGTCAAGAGCCAGTTGAGCAAGGCAATCAGCAAGCTCCGGCTCGACCCCTCACTCATCGAAGGAGCAATGGCATGAGCAACCAAATCAAGGACGTGCTTGCGCACCAGGCAGCAAGCGTTTCAGGCGTTGACATCGAGCAGCGCATGGCGGGGGTCAAGGCCCAGGTTCGGGCCCGTCGGACTCGCCGCAACTCAGGCATCGCAGCAGGCGTTGCGTTCGCGTTGGTTTCATTCGGGGCAATGAACGGCGTCACGTTTGGCGGCGGCGTGCAGGCCGCCTCACGGCCCGCACAGTTGGCAGGTCACGAGGTGCCCGGCACCACCTCATCGCTGGGTTACGGCTTCCGCTACGCCGAAGGCAAGCAAGGCGAAGGGAAGGTGACCTTGAAGGTGAAGGGTGCCTCAACAGCGCGCATGCTGCGCTTCGCGGCGGACAGTGGCGAGGTCGTGGTCATGGGCCTGGATGAGAGGCCAATGGTTCTGAAGACGGCAGATGGGTTCACCCGCACCTGGCAGCTACTCAGCACCCAGACGACTACCGTGCGCGCTACTGCCGTTGACGGTGGGCCTGTTGGGATCGCGGTTTATGACTACTCCAAGGCTGCGCCGGGGGTTTCGAAGGGGACAACCACCTATCGTCAGTCGATCGCCAACGGTGCTGAACTCGTCGCAGCCAAGATCGGTGACAAGGGTGAGTCAAAGGTCAGCGTTCAGTTGCCCCGTTTGAATCCCACGATGAGTTATCAAGCGGACTGCTTTGAAGAGCGCGGCATCGACGTGTGGGTGACCATGACCGTGAACGGTCAGTCGATGGGTGGTCGCTCCTGCAGCGGTGAGGACACAACCGATTGGGATCTCGGTATCGGTGGCGGTGGCTTCCGCAATGAGATGGTGATCAACCAACCCGTCACTTTGGAGGCTCGCCTAACTGACAAGGACGGCGAGCCGGTTGACTCCTCAACGGTGCGCTTGTCGATGGCGGTCTACGACATCTCGGCGTCTGATGACTCAATCGTGGAATTCGCTGGTCACGCGTGGAAGTTGAGCGAGACCCTAAACGCCGAGCCCAACGCGAAGACGATGACTGCCTCGATTGATTCAAGTAGTGAGCCGGCGCTGGTGGTTGCCGGATCTTTGAGTCCGAGCACGTCAGCGACGGTGGCACAGTTTGTTGACGGAGTGGAGCGCTCGAGCTTCTCCGGTGGGTTGAGTTCCACGGTCGTGGCCAGTGGAACCGCTAAGTCGCCGATGCGCCTGGTTTACACAGGCCCGACTCCGGCCAAGCTGCAGATGGAGATCTATCGGATGGTGGCCGACAACTAGTTCAACCTCATCAACAGGGCTGACTTCGGTCAGCCCTGTTGTGTTTTTCAGAGAGCCAGTGATGCCGCGTGTCGGCCGGCCCGACGGCCGAAGTACGACCCCTCGCCCAGCTGTGTGCCTGAGGCGTAGCTCTTGCCGTCGACGGCGATGTTGACCGCGCAGGCGCCGGAGGCATAAAGACCGTTGATGATCGAGCGGTCAGCGCGTTGCACCCGGCCATCCACATCGACGCGCATGCCGCCCATCGTGAAGCCGGCGTAAAGCGCTTTGCCGAGGGTGAGGTCGTAGGCGCCCCACGGTCCCTGGTCTTGGGGGGAGAGCCAGTCAGGGTGCTTGTGAAACTCAGGATCTTCGCCGTTGGCCGCGTGAGTGTTGTAGTCATGGAGAGTGGCTGCCAATGCGCCCGCGGGGATGCCGAGAGCCTGTTCCATCTCCTCAATGGTTTCCCAGCCGTCGATGAAGGGGCACAGCGGCATGTCGGGGTGTTCGATGTGCGCGGAGTCGACGATGAGGTAGGCAGCCTGGTCGGGTTGGTCGAGCACAAACCCACTCGTGCGCGAATGATAGGAGTCTTCGGCCACAAACCTCTTGCCGAGTTTGTTGACCACGATCCCGGTGACCAGCTTCGACGGGGGATAGAACGGCGCGGTGATGAACGCTTCATGCATGCCCAGAAGTTCGGCACCGACACTGGCGCCAAGGCGGATGCCAAGGCCATCGTCGTACGTCGACGCAAGGGGAAAGAGCTTCTTGCTCAGTTGGGGCGTGAACTCCTTGACCATCTCGTCGTTGCCGACATAACCACCGGCAGCGATCACGACCGCTTTGGCGCGGATCACGCCGCGCTCGTCAAAGCGTCGCCAGGCCACACCGACCACGTCATCACCCTCAGTGATCAATGCTGAGGCGCCGGTCTCGAAGCGCACCTCGACACTGGTCTCGGCGATCCGATCGGCCAAGGCGTCCATCACGATCTTGGCGCCGCCGGTGTCACCAGGCTTGGGCACTTTGTGGCCCCGCGGGGCCGGCACTGCCTGGTCACGGAAGGGATAGACCTTCTCATTGCCGGTGAACATCAATCCCTGGGTGCCAGGCTGGATGACAGCCTTCTCTGGATAGAACGATCGCTCGAACTGCATACCCAGCGCTTCGATCCAGTCGAAGTGGGTCACGGAGTCGTCGCAGTAAGCCCGAATCTTGGCAACGTCTGGGTCTGGCGAGACGGCCATGAGGTACTTGAACATCTCCTCGGCGCTGTCTTCGATCCCCAAGGCCTTTTGTACGCCGGTAC
>WBZQ01002151.1_pt1 | contig 12894 bp, 11 predicted proteins | sample 5204251 | NCBI WGS metagenome assembly WBZQ01 (sample SAMN12412402, study PRJNA552823) | activated sludge metagenome | isolation source: activated sludge from nitrification reactor of wastewater treatment plant... | place: USA: Virginia | collected 2017-09 | reverse complement strand
AGGCTCGGCGGAGGTGGCGCGAGCGCAGCGAGTGCCGGTGGAGCCGAGGGGAAGCCGGGACCGCCCCATCAACCGGGCGGCGCTCGGTATCAGCCGCCGTACTGGGGCTTGAGCACCCCCGCCAGCGCCGACAGTGGCACGTGCACCTGCACGTTCCCGCCGTCCATCGACCACTGCATGGTCAGCGGGTCGTAGTTGAGGGGCGTGTCGTGGGCGACCGGGTAGTCCGGCAGGTACAGGATCAGCTCGTCGGGCGTCAGCGCCCAGGCCCGGTAGGCGCCGGAGAACACCTTGTCCGGGGTCCAGCGGTCGGCTACGAACGGGTAGGTGCCCGGGGTGTGCGGCGGCGCCGCGGCGTCCAGTGCCGGAATGAGGAACGGTTCCACCAGCGGCGGCAGGGTGACCAGCGGGTCCGCGCCGTTGGCCATGATGTCGGCCAGCATCAGCCGGCGGCCCTGGGACATGTCGAAGGTGAAGGTCCGGTAGGCGTTGGCGGGGAACGGCCCGTCGGCGTGGTAGTCCTCGTGGAACACCACCGAGGTGGCCGGGCCGTGGTTGAAGACCTCGAAGTTCTCCTCGCCGAAGCTGTCGGCGGCCATCTTCCCGGCGTGATCGCGCCAGTTGTTCATCAGCGTGCGCAGGTAGTCCTTCAGCACCGGGCCCGAGGTCGGGTTGTCCAGCAGGTCAGACGGCATCGCCATCTTGATGTCGCGCAGCGCCTTGCGCTCCGACGGGACGGTGGTGTGGCAGTAGGCGCCGTCCCACTGTCCGCCGATCTCACCGCAGAACGAGGCCGCGGACGCCGACGAGACCGGCGCCGTGGCCAGTGCGATGCCTGCCGTGACGACGGCGACGCCGAATTTCTTGCCGATATGCACGCTGTTCAACCCCCTTCGGGCCGGTTACAAGATGCTGATGTCGCTGGCCCGCCAGCGGCCGTCCACATACTCCATGGTCATCTTCATCCGGCTGCGGTCCAGCCGGGGGTCTGGCACCTTCGCGTTGGCCACCGCCTGGTCGACGAACAGCAGCACCACGACCTTGTTCTTCTCGGCGGACTGCACCGCCGACTCCAGCACCCGGCCCTTGGCGCTGGCCTTGTTGTCCACCAGCAGCTGCTTCAGCTCGGTGCTGCCGGCGGAGTACTGGTCCTTCCACTTGCCGGTGGCGCCGTCGAGCACCTTGGCGAAGTTGGCGTCGAGATCACCGGAGTCGACGCTGGTCAGGATCAGGGCGTAGTCGTCGGCGGCCTTCTGCGCGGCGTTGCGCGCGGAGTTGAGCCGGTGGTTGTCGTACACCTTCCAGCCCAGCACGCCCAACCCGGCGGCCATCGCCAGGAACACCAGCGCCACGGCGGCGATGGCGACGGGTTTCTGCCACTTACCGGAGCGGCGATCCTCGCCGCCGGTGATCCAGTCCAGCGCCTCGTCGTCAGGCACCGCGCCGTCGTAGACGTCGTCCACCGATTCCTCGGTCATCGATATCTCGGCGACGGACACCGGGGGCTCCTCGGCGGACACCGCGTCGAGTTCGATCGCCGTCGTCTGCTCGTCGGCGTTCCCGGAATCGGACTTCTTGTTGGTCTTCACGACCATTAATCATGCTCCTGCACACTGAACACCCGCTGTCGGGCGTCGCGGCAATGGGACACCGGCGGGCGCCGGTGTCTCCATCGCCGCCATCTCATCGAGGCGGTTCGATCGGAAGGGTCGGACCACCGTACTCGGTCGGGATCGTGTAGCGCCCCTTGGGCGTCGGATCCGTCTGCGCACCCAGGTCGGCGCCCTGCGGGGGGCCTGCGGTGTCGTCGCCGGCCGGCCGCGGCGCGTTCTTGGCGCCACGGATGAGCACGGCCGGATCGTCGTCACGGCAGTAGGTGTACATGAACGGCTCCGGGTAGTCCGCCGATGACGGAGGACGACGCGGGGTGCCGTAGTCGCAGGCGTACCGCGGGTAGATGTCGAGGTTCACCCACACGCCGTAGTCGTGCATGGTGCCGCCGAGCGCGTCGAGCATCGAGCCCCGGTAGTTCGGCCACAGCGAGCTCAGTGCCGGCACCCGCAGGTACAGCAGCTGCGAGGTCGACGCCAGGCTGCCCAGCAACTCCACCATGGTGTCGGAGTTGTCGTCGAACAGGTTGTCGGCCTGGTTCAGCGTGGCCGGGGTGATCTCGGTGAGCTTGCGGTAGCCGTCACGCATCTTGTTCACGCCGGTCAGTACGCCACCGATGTTGTTGGCGGCCTGGTGCATACCGGCGTTCTTGTCGGCGATCAGGTTCAGCGCCACCCGGCTGGTGCGCAGCGTCTTGGTGGTCTCCGGCAGCACCCCGTCCAGCGTGGACAGCAGGAAGGCACCGCCGTCGACGATGTCGGCGAGCTTCTGCGGACCCTCGGTGCTCATCGAGAGTTCCTTGCGGATCACCTTCAGCTTCTCGGTGTCGAGCTGCTTGAAGAACCCGTCGCCGTGGGCCAGCAGGTCGGCCAGGCTGACCGGCAGCTTGGCGTCGGTGCCGTTGATGACGCTGCCGTCGCGCAGCGGGGCCCCGTCGCCGTCACCGTCGAGGTTGACGTACTGCTCACCGGCGGCCGACAGGCCCGACACCCGGATACCGGTGGTGTCGGGGATGTGGATGCCGTTGTTCAGACGCAACGTTGCGTGCACCCCGGACGGCGTGAGGGTCAGGTCGTCGACCTTGCCGACGGCCACGCCGCGCAGCGTGACGTCCTGATCGGCCAACAGGCCACCGGACTCGGGCAGGTCGACGCTCACCAGGTAGGTACCCACGAACGGGTTGAACCGCAGTGCGTTGACCATGATCCACAGGGTGGCCAGGACCAACACCAGGAGCAGGGCGATGGCAGACAGCCAGGCCTTCTTGCCGTGCGCGTATTTGACCGAGCCGACGAGTCCGTCGGCCACCTTCCCCATCACGGTGCCGGCTCCGCGGCCGGGGCCGGGCCGGGCAGGCCGGGCGCGGGGGCATGGGCGGCGGCCGGGGCGGCCTGGGCCGGTGCCTGGGCGGCCGCAGCCGCCGGGGCTTCAACCCCGGGTCCGGGTGCCGGTCCCTGCGGCACCGGGATCATCACGCCCGGTTCCGTCGGGCTGGGAATGACGGGTGTCTGCGGCACATCCGGCCCCTTCCCCACGATGCGCTCCTGCAGTCGCCACAGCGTGTACTTGAACGCCCCGACCAACTGCTGGAAGTTGTTCCACTTCGGACCGTGGTATCCCAGGTCACCCGGGAATCCGGCGTCCGGAATGTGACCGAGGATCAGTCGGTCGACGCTCTGCCGCGTCGACAGCGAGTTGCTCGGCGTCGCCTTGATCACCGGCGGCATGACCCGGTTCAGACCGTACAGATCGGTACCCGGGGCCACCGCGACGTCGTTCCAGGAGGCCGCGATGGTGTTCAGATCCGCGACCACGCTGCGGCCGCTGTTATCCGTACCGGCGATCGACGGGAACTTCTCCAGTTCCTTGGTGGTGGCGCCGGCCAGCACCACCAGGTTCGCGATCTGCTGGGTCTGACCGGAGAGCACATCGGTGGCCGGGTTGGCCTCGGCCAGGATCTCGTTGATCTCTTTGTTCTTGCCCTCGATCGACTTGGCCAGCTCGGAGGTCTTGGTCATCGCGGTCTTGATCTGTGCCGACCGCGCGTTGAGCTTGCCCAGGGTGCGGTTGGTCTGGGAGATCAGGTGCCCGAACGCCTCGCCCTGGTCACCGGTCGCCTTGCCCAGACCGTTGACGATGTTGGTCATGTTCTGGATCGCGCCGCCGTTGACCATCAGCGCGGCACCGCTGAGCACGGCTTCGACCGTCGCCGCCGACGCGGTGTGATCGAGCTCGATGCGGTCGCCGTCCTTGAGCAACGGTGTGCCGGCGGGCGAATTGGCCGGCGGGGTCACCGCCACGAACACGTCACCCAGCGGGGTGGCCGAGCGCAGTTCGACGGTGGTGCCCAGCGGCAGTTCGACGCCGTCCTGGATCCGCAGGGTGGTGACGGCCGTGTAGTTCTCCGCCTTCATCGACTCCAGGCTGCCCACGTCGGCGCCGCCGAGACGGACCTTCGCGTACGCGGGCAGGTTCAGGGCGTCCTTGAACACCGCCGTCAGCAGGTAGCCGCCACCGGCAACACCCGGCCGCGGCAACGGGAGGCTGTTGATGCCGTCGGAGGCGCACCCGGACAGTGCCAGGGTCAGGCCGGTGGCCAGCGCCCCGGCGACCACCGCCTTACGCCGGGCCATCATTTCTGCCCCATCGCGGCGAGGCCGTCGAGCATGTAGGTCAGCCCGAAGTCGGGCCCGAAGTCCTGGATGGTGCCGGTGCTGCACCCCAGCTGCCGGAGTCGCAAAATGTTGCACATCTCCTTGCTCGTCTGGGTCTCGAACAGCACGCGGTCGGTCATCAACCGGATCCGCAGCGAGCCGTTCTCCCGGTCGACCGAGTTGTAGACGTTCTCCAGCACCAGCGGCGTGACGTCGAGAAACTCGGCCAAGTCGCGCTTCTTGTCGACGCTGGTCGTCAGCACGGTGTTGGAGTTCGAGACGATCGTCTTGATGTGACCGCGATTGGCCGCCAGGATGTCGCCGGCCTGCTTGAGCACGTCGTTGATCTTGCGCCCGGTGGTGCCCGTGCCCAGGTCTTCGTCGGCCAGAACCTGGGTCAGCGCGTTGATGGTGGTACCGAACTGCCGGAGCGTGGCGTCGTTGTCGGCAGCGGCACCGAACAGCGAGTTCACGTTCTGCACGATCGTGGTCATCTGCTCCTTGGTGGTGTCACCGCGGTTGACGCTGAGCCGGAAGGCGTCGGACAGTTCCGACAGCGCCGACTTGATCTTCTCGCCGTTCCCGTCGACGACGGCGGCCGAGTTCGTCACCACGTCGGCTACCGGTCCGGTGCCGTCCTTGTTGCCCGACAGCGCGGTCGCCAGCTTGTCGAGCGTGTCGAGCACCGCGTCGAACTCCACCGGCACCACCGTCTGGCCCAAACCGATGGTCGATCCGCTCGGCAACTCCTCGCCCTCTCGGTAAACCGGCTGCAGCTCGATCTGCCGGTCGGTGAGGATCGCGGTCTGCAGTGCGACGGCCTTGACCTCCTTGGGCACCTTCACGTCGCCGTCGACGGTGAATTCGACCTCGACGTAGCCCTGCTTGGGGGTCACCTTGCTGACCCGGCCGACCGGCATGCCCAGCACGGTGATCAGGTTGTCCTCGAAGATGCCGGCGGCACTCTTGAACTGCGCAGTGTAGTGCTTGGTGTCGAGGTGGCTGCGCACCTCCGAGTAGATGAACCCGCCGATCGCCAGGGCCGCCGCCACGATGATGGCCCCGATCACCAGCAACCGCTTGCGTGCGCTACTCATTTGCAGTCCTTGAAGTACTGAATCATCCCGAACTGTTTCGCCCGCCCGCTGATCGCGCACATCCACGAGTCGTTGAGCAACCCGTTGGCGATGTTCATGTCGATGGCGTTGCCGGTACCGGTGGCGTTGGCCAGGCCGCGCAGCGCGACCGGGGCGACCTGCAGGATGTTGCGCACCAGGTCGTCGTGCTGGGACAGCATGCCGGTCAGCGTGTCCAGGTCGGCCAGCAGCTTCTCCACCTGCGGCCGGTTGCCGATGACGGTGTCGTCCAGCGTCGTCATCAGTTTGGTCAGGGACTGCATCATGGCGTGGAACGCCGCGCGGCGGGTGACGAAGTCACCGACGAGCTGCTGCCCCTGGTTGACCATCGCGCCGATGTTGGCCTGCTGGCTGCGCAGGGTGTTGGTGACGGTCTGGGTGGTGCTCAGCAGCGAACCCAGCTGATCACGGCGGTCGGCGATGATCGACGACAGCGTGTGCACGTTCTCCATCGCCTGCGGCACCACCGGCGGCAGGGTCTTGAGCTGTGTGCCGAGCACGCCCAGCGAGCTGGCCAGCTGTTTGGCGTCGAAGTTCTCGTAGTTCTCCGTGACGTCCTTGAGCGCCGCCTGCAGGTCGTACGGCGGCTCGGTGCGGCTGATGTCGATGTTGTCGTTTTCCAGCGAACCGTCGCCGGCGGGCTCCAGCTGCAGGTAGCGGGCACCCAGGATGCTGGTGACCTTGATGACGGCACGGGTTTCCTTGCCCAGGCGCACGTCGTCCTTGACCTTCATGCCGACGGCGACGTGGTCGCCGGCCAGCTTCATGCTGGTCACCCGGCCCACCTGGATCCCGGCGATGGTGATCTGGTCTCCGGGGCGCAGCGCACCGCCCTGGGAGAACTGCGCGGTGTAGTCCTTGTAGCCCAGGCCCATCGCGTTGATCAGCAGCATGGCCGCGATCAACACGGTGACCACACCGAGCGCGATCAGTCCGAGAACCGTGCGGTTCCGGTCTTCGAGCGTCTTCTCCCTAGCCATTCGCCATGCTCCTGCACCTCGGCGTGTACATCGCCTGGCCGCCCGGGGTGGCGGCGTTGACGATGATCGGGACCACGTCGTTGAGGCCGGGGAAGAAGCCGGTCAGGTTCAAATCGCAGACGTACACCTGCGCGAACGCGCCCTCGTTGGTCATCCGGGCAATGCCCTTGAGCATCAGCGGCAGGTTGTCACCGGTGAAGGCCAGCTGCGGCTCGATGGAGATCATGTGGCTGACGAAGCCCGGCTGGCGACGCAGCAGGTCGTCCAGCGACGGCCGGACCGCGTTGGCGGTGTTGCCGAGTTCCTTGGTCACCCGGGAGATCGAGCCCATCGCGTCGACCAGCTGGGGACGACGGGCATTGAAGTCGGTGACCACCTTGTGGGTCTGCTTGATGACCTTGTCCAGGCTCTCGTTCTGCGCGGCGAGGTTCACCACCACCTTGTCCAGGTTGGTGATCACCTCACCGAGCGCCTGGTCCTTGCCGGCGAAGGTCTCGGTGACCTGCGAGGTCTGACTGACCAGCGCGGTGATCGAGTTCTGGTCGCCCTGCAGGGACTGGATGATGCCCTTGGTCAGGTTGTCCGCGTCCTTGGTGGACAGAACCGAGAATAGCGGCTGGTACCCGTTGAGCAGGTTGCCGACGTCGAAGGACGGGTCGGTCTGCTCGACCGGGATCGTCCCACCCGGCTCCAGGACGTTGTGCTCGCCGATGCTGCCCAGAGACAGGCCGAGGAAACGCTGGCCGACGATGTTCTGGTAGACGATCGAGCCGACGGTGTTGCCGTAAAGGGTCTGGTCGTCCTGAACCACGAACCGGACCTTGGCCTTATCACCGTCGAGGTCGACGGCCTCCACCCGGCCAACCCGCACGCCGGCCATCCGGACGTCGTCGCCTTCATTCAGTCCGAAGACATCGGTGAAGACCGCCGAGTATTCGTGGGTCTTGCCGGAGACGTCACGGCGAAGCGTGACGAACACCAGCCAGGTCAGACCCAGGGAGATGACCATGAACAGGGCGAGCCCGATCGCCGGGCCACGGAATTTCATCGGGGCCCTCCGGTGGTTGCGGTGGTGGCGGAAGCGGGCTTGACCGCGGCGGGATCGGCATTGCCGACATTGACCGTCATGCCGCGCACCAACGGCCCGAGCAGGACCTGGGTCGCCGGGGTGGCGGGCCTACCGGTCATCACGGAGAGCTGGACGCGCTCCTTGGCGCTACCCACCGGACCGACGGTTCCGCCGAAGGACGCCGGTGCGGCGACCTCTGCCGGGAAACTGCCGGCCGGAGCCGGGTCGGCCGGCGGCTGCTCGGCCGGGGCCGCGGGCGCCGGTGCGGCGGGCGGATCGACGTTGGCCGGGTTGGCGGTCAGCGGCACCGGCGGCGCCGGCGTGAAGCCCGGCGGCAGCGGCGGGTTCGGGTCTGCCAGGTTCGGGTTCGGGTTGATCAGCGGCGGGCCGACGGCGACCAGGTTGCCGTTGGGCCCCAGGACGGTGCCGCTGGGCGGCGCGAGGTCGGCCGGCGGCTGGTAGTTCTGCGGCAGCAGCACCTCCGGCAGATCCGGGCGGACCGGGATCAGCGGGGCGGTGAAGCAGCTGTTGCCCTTCAGCGCGCCGTAGGTCGGGCAGTCGGCCCGCGAGTAGGTGTAGGTCGGGGCCAACGCCAGGTTGATCCGCATGTTCGGGGTGTCGACCTCGGGGATCCACACGGTGTCGAAGAACTTGCTGGATACCACGTTCAGCTTCTGGAACGCCGGCACGAAGTTGTTCGACTGCTGGGCCAGGCTGCCGAGCACCGGGGTGAGGTCACCGGTGATCCGGACCATCTGATCACTGTGGTTGGCCAGGGCGGTCTGGGTGGTGCCCAGGGTGTTCAGGCCCGCGGAGATCATGCTGTCCAGAGCGGACTTCTGCTCGACGAAGGTCTTCATCGGCTCGATGGCCTGGTGCAGCGCGTCGACGAGTTCCGGCGCGGTGGACTTCAGCCCTTCGCTCACGTCGATCAGCGCCGACACGGTGGTGTCGTTCGGGTCGGTGGCGATGATGCCGTCGAGCTCGGAGAGCAGCCGGTCCAGCTGGGCACCCGAGGTCAGCAGTTTGGGCCGACGGTTCTGGGTGGCGACCTGAACGGCCTCCAACACACCGATGGTGCGGTCCTCACGGCCGCGCCCGGTGGCGAACAGGACGTCGCGCAGCTTGCTGATCGTGGTCTGGAAGACCACGGTCGGCAGCGTGTTGTCCTGGGTGATCTGATCGCCGGTGCGGATCGCCGGGCCGGAGCCGTTGTCGATCAGTTGCACGGCCGACACCGCGAAGACGTTGCTGGGGATGACCCGGGCGGTCACCGTGTTCGGGATCGAGCCGGCGTGCCGCTCCTCGAGGTTGATCATCACCTTGTTGGGTGCACCGTTCATGCCGGGCTCCACACCGGAGACCGAGCCGACGATCATTCCGTGGTACTTGACGTCGGACTTCTCCGGCAGCCCGTCACCGACGTTGTTCATGTTGGCGACGATCCGGGTGTAGTTCTCGAACCGGCCGTTGGACCGCATCATCAGCAGCACGGTCAACAGCGCCAGGGTCACCAGCAGCGCCAGGCCGCAGAGGAACAGCAGCCGTGCACTCAGCCCGCGCCCGTCGACCTCATACGATTGCGACATCTATCCACCAAACCTCACGCCGGCGTCGACGCTCCAGAGCGTCATGGTGAGCAGCATGTTGACGATGACGACGACCGTGATGGCCGCGCGCATCGCGTGACCGGCGGCGACACCCACGCCCTCGGGGCCGCCACTGGCGTAGAAGCCGTAGTAGCACTGCACGGTGGACGCGATGAACACGAACACCACGCATTTGAGCACCGAGTAGACGACGTCGGTACCCGAGAGCATCAGGGTGAAGTAGTGCATATAGGACCCGTTGGACCCGCCGCTGGTGATGGCGACGACGGTCTGGGTGGTCAGGTAGCTGACGGCCAGGCAGAGCACGTAGAGCGGGATGACCGCGATGACCGACGACAGCAGCCGGGTGGAGACCAGGTACGGGATCGGCCGGATGGCCAGCGCGTCGAGCGCGTCGATCTCCTCGGCGATGCGCATCGAGCCCAGCTGCGCGGTGAACCGGCAACCACCCTGGGTGGCGAACGCCAGCGCGGCGGCGATCGGGGCCAGCTCGCGGGTGTTCACCAGCGACGAGATGACGCCGGTCGCCGGGCCCAGGCCCAGCAGGTTGAGGAAGTTGTAGCCCTCGATGCCGACCAGGGCACCCACGGTCATGCCCAGCACGACGGCGACACCCGCGGTACCACCGCCGACCACCAGCGAACCGTTACCCCAGGCGATGTCGGACAGCAGCCGGACGAATTCCTTGGTGTAGTGGCGGACCGCCAGCGGGATCCCGGCGACCGCGCGCACCAGGAACACGATCATGTGCCCGAGCTTGATGACCGGGCCGGTGACCTTGTCGACGGTCTGCGACAGGATCCGGTTGACCGGGAAATAAGTTGAAGCGGTCACGTCAGAGCCCCGTCCTCGGGAACAGCATGGTGTAGAGCTGGCTGATCGCGACGTTGACGACCATCAGCACCAGGATCGATTCCACGACCGCCGCGTTCACCGAGTTCGCGACGCCGGTCGGACCGCCCTTGGTGCTCAGGCCCTTCTGGCAGGACACGATGCCCACGATCGCGCCGTAGATGACGGCCTTGATCATGGCGACGACCATGTCGTCGGTCTTGGTGAACGAGGCGAAGGTCGCGACGAAGCTACCCGGTGCGCCGTTCTGGAAGTACACGTTGAACAGGTAACTGGCCAGGAAGCCGACGAACATCACCACGCCGGTCAGCGCGATACCGACCAGGATCGAGGCGGCGAACCGGGGCACCACCATGCGGCGCAGCACCGAGACGCCCATGACTTCCATGGCGTCGATCTCTTCGCGCATCTTCCGGGAGCCGAGGTCGGCGGTGATGGCCGACCCCACCGCCGCGGCCATCAGCACCGCCGAGACCAGCGAGGCGGCCTGGCGGATGACGACCAGGCCGCTGGCAGCACCGGCGAGCGATGTTGCGCCGACCTGCCCGGCCAGCAGGGCGAACTGAATCGACAGCGTCACGCCGATCGGCAGCGCGACCAGGATGGTCGGCAGCACCGAGGTGCCGGCCATGAACGCGCCCTGGCGGACGAACTCCTGCCACTGAAATTTTCCGGTGAACAGGTCGATGAAGAACCACTGGATGGTGCGCACACCGAGGATGAACTGGTCGCCGACGGTGTCGACGGAGGCCATGGGGTGACGCTTGACCCAGCCGGTGGTCCAGTCCTCGATGGCCTTGACGCCACCGTGGCCGGACCGCGCGGGCGCGGCTGCGGGCGGCTCGGCGGGCCGTTCGTCTTGGATCGTCATGGAGTCGGATCTCCCTCGGCGGTCCGGCCCGGGGTCTCGGGGCCACCGGACAAACGGTCGGCGGCGCAGCGTTCGCACTGGCGGCGCAACGTCACTTTTCCTCCCATAAATCGTCCGGCGCGTCGGCTGGCCAGCAACCTATCAGCAATCCGGTCAGCACCGTCGCCACACGGTATGGCGGGCCGGCGGCAGACATCACCGTTTTGCCGATATTGCCGGTAACCTACCACACAGTAGCTTAATCACTGTGAACCGGGTAACCCCAGCCCTTTGACAGTTTGCGGGTGGTTCGTAACATTGCACTGCTGACCGGCGGCGTTGGAAACGGGCTGGACACCGCAGAATTGGTAGTTATCGGCCCGATTCTGGGGCATGCGTACCAGTGCCGGGCGTAACATGGTCCCACTCGGCGCCGGCCCGGGCGTCCTCGGCGCAGGGCCCGGCGGAAGCCCGGTGCGGATGCCGTCCCGACGGGGGGCCGACGTCCGCCCGCCCCCCGCCCCGCAAACACGGCGACCGCGCCACGCCCGGCGCCGACGGGGGACGACTCGTTCGAAGGCCCGGTGGTGCACACCGCCCGCTGGGACGACGAGCTGCAGACCGACGGCAAGAAGATCGCCGTCCTGGGCACCGGGTCGACCGGCGTGCAGGCGGTCTCCGCGCTGCAGCCGGGCGCCGCGAAACTCACCCACTTCGTGCGCACCCCTCAGTGGGTGCTCTGGGCTCCCATGACCCTGCCACAGCTCCCCGGCACCGCAATGGTGCTCGGCGGTCTGGCGGAGTTACACAAGGCGGTTTACCAGGGCTTCCTCTGGGGTTCGGGGATACTCGCCGACGTGCTGACCCGGCCCACCTGGCGCCGGAAACTGGTGCAGCTGTACGCACAGCTGTCGCTGCGCGCCCAGGTACGCGACGCCGGACTCCGCGCGCAGCTCACACCCGACTACCAGCCGCTGTGCAAACGCCCGGTCGTCTCCGGCAGCTACTACCGGGCACTACAAAAGCCGAACGCCGAACTGGTCACCGCGGGCATCGAGAAGGTCCCGAACCTGTTCACGATCCTGGGCCCGAACTCGCCGACCGCCTCGATCTCACTGCAGTATTCCGCGGAACTCACCTCGAAGTACATCGCGCAGTGGCTCGAACGGTGGCGCAACGGCGACGTGGACCGCATCGAGGTCACCGAGGAGGCTACCGACGACTTCTATGCCGCCGTCGACGAGGCCCTGGGTCCGACGGTCTGGAACACCGGCTGCAACTCCTGGTACTTCACCGACTCCGGCAACATCGACCTGTTCCCGTTCGATCGCAAGGCGATGACCCGCATGCTGTCGAAGCCGGATCCGGCGGACTTTCACCTGGCCAGGGTCAGCGCAGATTCGGCCGACGGCAAAGCCGAGGCTTAGGCTGGAGGCATAACGACCTCGATGGTGCGACACGCCCGCCGCACCCTGCACGCAGATGGGACACCGATGCGCACTTTGACGGACGCCGACTACCTGACGGAACTCGAATCGGCAGCAGAGAACGCACTCAACCAACACCTCTCCAGGACCACGGACTGGTACCCGCACGACTACGTGCCGTGGGACAACGGCAGCAACTTCGCGGCGACCGGCGGCCAGGAGTGGGATCCGGCGCAATCGCAGCTCAGCGAACTCGCCAAGGCCGCGATGATCACCAACCTGCTGACCGAGGACAACCTGCCGTCGTACAGCCGTGAAGCCATGACCCACCTGTCCCTGGACAGCGCTTGGGGAACGTGGGTGAATCGCTGGACGGCCGAGGAGAACCGTCACGGAATCGTCATGCGTGACTACTTGCTGGCGACTCGCGGGGTGGATCCCGTTGCGCTGGAGCAGGCGCGAATGGAACACATGACCAACGGTTTTGCGCCCACTCCCGAAGAGGAAGAAGCGATCGGCACCCACGTGTTGATGGCGATCGTCTACCCCACGTTCCAGGAGCTGGCCACCCGGGTGAGCCACCGGAACACCGGCAAGGTCTGCAACGATCCCGTGGCGGACAAACTGCTGCAGCGGGTGTCTGCCGACGAGAACCTGCACATGATCTTCTACCGGCAGCTTTCCGCCGCGGCGTTGGATCTGGCA
>WBZQ01002150.1_pt1 | contig 12894 bp, 8 predicted proteins | sample 5204251 | NCBI WGS metagenome assembly WBZQ01 (sample SAMN12412402, study PRJNA552823) | activated sludge metagenome | isolation source: activated sludge from nitrification reactor of wastewater treatment plant... | place: USA: Virginia | collected 2017-09 | reverse complement strand
GGCGCGGGTGAACGAGATCGTGCCCGGGCTGCAGTTGGTGTTGCCGAGCGAGGCGCAATGGGAGTACGCCTGTCGAGCCGGGACGAAGACGGCGACGTATGCCGGGCCGATGGAGATTCTGGGTCAGAACAACGCGCCGGTGCTGGACGAGATCGCCTGGTATGGAGGGAACAGCGGCGTCGAGTTCGAGCTCGAGAACGGGGCGGATTCGTCGGACTGGCCGCAGAAGCAGCACCAGCACTCGCGCGCTGGATCGCATCCGGTGGGTTGCAAGCGAGCGAACGCGTGGGGTTTGTACGACATGCTGGGGAACGTGCTGGAGTGGGTGGAAGACACGTGGCATGCCGACTACGTGGGAGCCCCGGGCGACGGGGCGGCGTGGGTGGATGCGGAGCGGGGCTCCGCCCGCGTGATCCGTGGCGGCTCCTGGCCCGGCGGCGCCAGGCGCGTGCGCGCTGCCTACCGCTACGGGCGCGCGCCGGATGACCGCCGCGGCTACCTGGGCTTCCGCTGTGCCCGAGTTCAGGAGTGAGCCAGCCAGGCGAGCCGGAGGCGAGAGCGGACGACGGGCCGCAGCGCGGAGCGCCGGCCCCGTCGTCCGCGCGCTCGGACTTGCCGGGCAGAACGCGGGCTCGACTGCCGAAGCGGCCCTGCTCCGCCCGCGTTTCCATCCTGAACGCGCAGCGGGAGTCGACGCCCCCACACGTAGTGACTCTCGCGGTCGAGGAACTCCCTCGGAGTCTCGCGCTCCTGTTCCTGGAGCCGCGCTTGCTGCTGTCGTATCCAGCCCAGTTTGCCGATCGCGAACGCTGGATGGCGTCTGCGCTGGCATGCAGGGGGGCGACGATGCGGACGCGGACGGCCGGCGGAGCCAGCGCCGGGGTCGTGCTCTCGCAGCGTCGACCGGCCACTACTCCCACGTCTCGTGACACAAGGGGAGCCGGTTCAGGCTCCGCCGCACCGAATGCCAGTTGGGCAGGTGCTGTTCCATGAGCGCCACGAACCTGTCGCCATGCCCATGGACCCGAAGGTGCGCCAACTCGTGAACGACCAGGTACTCCAGGCACTCCGGCGGCTTGCGCGCGAGTTCGGTATTGAGCCGGATCGTCGCCGTCCGCGGATTGCAGCTTCCCCACCTGGTCTTCATGCGCTGCACGAACACGCGCGGCGCGCGCACGTCCAACGCGGCGGTCCAGCGCGTGAGGAGCGCTGGCAGCGCCGCGCGGATCTGTCTCCGGTACCACTCGTCGAGGACCAGGCCGCGCTTCGACGCGGGCGTGCCGGGGCGCACGCGCAGCGTCAGTCTCCTTGGCGAGAGATCGACCCTCGGCGCGGCGTCGGCTTCCTGAACGCGCAGCAGGAGTCGACGCCCCCACACATAATGACTCTCGCGGTCGATGAACTCCCTCGGAGTCTCCCGCTCCTGTTCCTGGAGCCGCGCCTGCTGCCGCCGTATCCAGCCCAGCTTGCCGATCGCGAACGCCCGGATGGCGTCTGCGCTCGCATGCAGGGGGGCGACGATGCGGACGCGCCCGGCCGGCGGATGGACGCTCAGGTGGACGTTCCTGACGTCTCTGTGCAGAACCTCGATCTTGACGCCACCCAGGAGCATGGAGGCTTCGTCAATACTCCGAGCGAGCCTTGATCACGGGGAAGAGACGCTCGACCAGCGCGGCGTCCCGCACGACCTCGTAGATCAGCCCCTTGACCTCCCGCTCCTTGGTTAGGGCGCCGCGCCACGCGTCAGGAGCGCTTCCGCGGAGCCGCGCATCGATCTGCTGGACGATCTCGAGCAAGGGCTCGCTCTCCGTGTCGTCGGAGAGCGACGGCTCGGACTTCCAACCCGCGGCGGCAGGCATCGTCGCGAGCGTGTTGTAGAGCGCTCGCAGCGCCGGGTTCTGCCGAAGGGGTTCGGGCGTGTTCTCTGCCTGGCCGGCAAGGACCTGCGCGGCGATCCCGGACATGCGCCGCAGGAACTCCTCGTAGTCGATCCGACGCGCCTTCAGATCCGCCAAGACCTCCGCCAGAAGAGTCGACATCCGATCGTAGAAGGCGGGATCGCGCAAGTGCTCACGCATGATCCGGGTGCGCACGTTGTTCGTGACGACCTCGGCCACGGCATCGCGGCGGCTTCGAATCCCGGCGGGCAGGCTGGCGACCGCCGCTCCGATGCCGCCCTTCACGAGCAGGTCGACGAGGCCCACTTCGCCGAAGTCGGAGATGCTCCGGGCCTCGTCCGCCTTGATGTAGGCGTCGATCAGGTGGCGCATGTCGGCCTCGTAGGCCTTGAGGTCGAGCGTCTCCCCGCTCGCTCGGCGGATGATCTCTCGGAGCTCGACCGCGCGCGTCACCTGGCCCGTGACGGTTCTGGCCTCGGCCGACGAGTAGCCTGCCTCCTCGAGGTTGTCGGCGATGCTGGCAAAGGCGCGCACGAGCGCTGCGACGGTCCTGTACAACTCCACCCGCTGGGGCTCGTGCCGGGCCAGGTCGTCGGCGACCTCGGTGTTGCCGCAGAAGTGGCGGATGTGTTCCAACTCGTCTTGCGGCGGCGCGACCGGCTCGCAGAGCAGGGCCAACCTCTCGCGCGCTTCCTCCAGGCACTTGCGGCCCGCTTCCAGCCGGTTCTGCAAGAGGACCTCGGGACTGGCGCCACCGTCGCTCGTGTCCAATTCCGACGTGTAGACGGCCAGGGCGCCTTGGACTTTCCTGAAGAGGTCCTTGTAGTCGACCACGTACCCGAACGGCTTGTCGTCGCCATCCAGTCGGTTCGTGCGACAGATCGCCTGGAACAGGCCGTGGTCCTGCATGGACTTGTCGATGTAGAGGTAGCTGCAGCTCGGCGCGTCGAAGCCGGTCAGGAGCTTGTCCACGACGATGAGCAGGCGCATGTTCGCGGGCTGCTCGACGAACTTCTCCTTGGCGTCGTCCTCGTAGGTCTCGGTCTTGCTCTTGCCCGGCCGCGGCACGACGTTCTCGAGCAGGGCCGTGTAGGTGTTGTAGAGGAACTGCTTCTCGGTCTCGGTGTTGGCCCCGGTGTCCTCCGTCGTCACGTCCTGCGCCTTCGGATCGTAGGACGTCACGAGCGCGCAGCGGCCCCGGAAGGCGCTCTTCTCGAACAGCTCGAAGTAGCGGCAGGCCTCGTAGATGCTCGAAGCCACCAGCATGGCGTTGCCGCGTTGGCTGGCGAGACGTGGTTTGAGGCTGAAGTCGAAGACCACGTCTTCGACCACGCGCTCCATGCGCGATCGCGAGCTGAGCACCTTCTGCATCGTGCCCCACTGCTCGCGCAGCGTGGCCTTCTGCCAGTCGTTGAGGCCCCGCGTCTTGGCTTCGAACCACTGGTCGATCTTCTCCTGCGAGCCCAACGCCTGCGGAATGTCGCGCGCCTCGTACACCAGATCGAGGACCGTGCCGTCCACCACCGCCTCTCCGAACTTGTAGGTGTGGATGTAGTCGCCGAAGACCTCCAGGCTCGTCTCCCGATCCTTGCGGAGCAGCGGGGTCCCGGTGAAGCCGATGAAGACCGCGCCCGGCAGGAGCGCCTTCATGGTCTTGTGCAGCTTGCCGCTCTGCGTGCGGTGGCACTCGTCCACGAAGACGAACAGCTCGCCGACGGCGGGGCGTGGTTTTCGCTTCAGCTCCTCGATGAAGGCGTCGAAGGCGATGGCGCCCCTGCGGCCGAACTTGTGGACCAGCGAACAGAGCAACCGTGGACGGGCCTGGCCGAGCTGGGCCATGAGGTCCGCGCCGCTCCGCGTGCGGTAGATCTGCTCGCCGCCGTCGCGGAACACGCCCTCGATCTGCTTGTCCAGCTCGTCCCGGTCGGTCACGACGAGCACTCGGGCCTTCGGCAGACGTTCCAGCATCCACCGCGCGAGGAGCACCATCACGATGCTCTTGCCGCTCCCCTGGGTGTGCCAGATGATCCCGCCCCGGTACTCGCGAACGCGCCGCTGAGCGGCCTTGACGGCGGCGTACTGGTGCGGCCGCGGGAGCTTCTTCACGCCGCCGTCGAACAGCACGAAGTCCTGAATCAGTTCGACCAGGCGGGCCTTCTCACACATCTTGAGCAGGTACTTGTCGAGCTTGTAGTCGCGGTTCTCGGCCTCGTCCTCTTTCCAGGGCAGGAACATCTTCTCCGGGGTGCCGATCGTGCCGTAGCGCAGCCCTTCGGCGTCGTTCCCGGCGAACACGATCTGGACCGTGCTGAAGAACCAGGCGTTGAACTCCGGGGCTTGGTTGGAGATGAGCTGACGGACTCCGTCGCCGACGCTCACCGCGCTGCGCTTCAGCTCGATCACGCCCAGCGCGAGGCCGTTGACGTAGAGCACCAGGTCTGGCCGGCGCGCGTGAGCACCGAGCAGCGTGACTTCCTCGGCCAGGGCGAAGTCGTTGGCGCCGGGGTCTTCCCAGTCGATCAGCCAGACCGTCTCGGTGTTTTCTCCAACCTCGGTCTTCACTTTCACGCCGTAGCGCAACAGCTCGTAGACCGCCTTGTTGTTGTCGTAGAGGCTGCGGGTCGGGTTGTTGGCTTCACGGCCGAGGACGTCCAGCGCGCGGCTGATTCGTGCGGGCGCGTAGCCTCGGCCCACCAGCCAGCCGCGCACAAGCGCCTCCTCGACGTGCTGGTTGGCGCGCTCAGACCAGTCGCCCAGGTAGCGGTAGCCCAACTCGTCGCGAAACAGCGCGATCACGCGGTCCTGCGTGGCGCGCTCGGGCTTGCCGACGCTGCTCACGATACCGGTCCCTGGTTGGCCGCCGCCGCCAGGACGGCGCGACCCTTCTCGGTCAGGCGGTAGCCTTGGAGGCGGCTGTTGGGCGTGTCCGGACGTGTCAGTTCGAGCAGTCCGTTGGCGACCGCGGGATTCAGATAGCGCTCGCGAAAGTGCTTCCGATCAACCAAGCCGAGTCCGGCCATCAGCGCCGCGCGCCCGGCCTCACCCTCCACGGCGCGGAGCAACTTCAGAACCTCCGGAGCGATTTGGGGGGCGACTTGGGGGGTGACTTGGGGGGCGACTTGGGGGGTGACTTGGGGGGTGCCCACCCCCGAGACGGCCCGGACATAGCTCCGCGCAAACCAGAACTCCAGCCAGAAATCCCCGGGCTGGTACCGCACGAGCGGCTTCGGAGCACCCGCGTCCCGGCAGGCGTCGAGAATGCGCTGGATTCCTCGCCCCCAGGCCTCGATCTCTCCCGCTCGGAAGAGCGTGTTGGCCACGACGGGGTTGAAAGGCGCGGAAGCATGTGGCCCAAGGAGGTGTGCGACGGACCAGTTCTGCGGCAGCTCGCCCGGATTCCAGATGCGCAGACGATCTTCGTAGACGCGAATCTGAATCGGCGCTCCGCTCGAGTAGTCCTTGTGAATGAGGGCATTCAGCAAGGCCTCCCGAAGTGCCGCCTCGGGCACCGGCAGCGACTCGATGCGCTGCAAGCCAGCATACGAGATGGCCGCCCTCAGGTACTTGGTCAGCAGGAGGTCCAGCGTCGTGCGCGCCTGACGGAACAGGTCGCCATGCACCTCGTCGTGGTAGAGCAGGTCCGCCTCGGAACGGAAGTACCCGATCTTGACGAACGCGCCGACCACGAAGCGCTCGGGGTCGGGATGGAACAGCAACACGGCGGCCCGCTTCAGGTGCGAGCCCTCGACCAGCCGCAGCTTCTCCAGCAGGCTCGCCGCTGATTCGCGCAGAACGGTGGGATCGAGCCGTCCGCTCTGGCGAGCCAGCCTGCGAAAGGCCGCCAACGCGTCTCTCGACAGGTCTCGGCTCGCGACGTGCGGCACTGGCACGCCGTCCCAGGTGCGGCCCTGCCTGCGCAGGAGGAAGCGGTCGAGAGCCGCGCCCTTCAACTCCTGCTTCGTGCTGCCGCTGCGCACGTGGTACTCGCCCTTGTAGCTCACGGGGTACGGGTAGGGCTCGACCACGACCTCGAGCCACTCCTTGCCGGCCGCCTCGTGGAGGTTCACTCCCACCACGATGCCGAGCACGTCGCGCACCTTGTTCGGGATGTCCACGAGGAGCCGAGCCGCATTGGGCACGCCGACTACGACGCCCCGCTCGTTGCGCCCGATGTGAAGTCGTCCACCCTCGGCGTTCGCGAACCCGCAGATCCAGCGGAGGTAGTCGTCCCGCCACGACTCCTTCCACTCGATCTGCTGGTGCTCCTTCATACCAGACGAATTCTCCCGGTCAGCAGCTCCTGCAGCATGGCCTGCTTGAGGGCGCGGGTCTTCTCGCGGCGCGCTTCCAGGGCGGCCAACTCGGCGTCCATGTCGGAGAGCACTTCGGCGATGGCCGTTTGCTCGGGCGGCCCCGGAAGGCTGAATTCGATACCCGCAATTGTTCGAGCACTGAGACTGGGAACGCCAGAACCTTCATTGTGCGTCGTCCAGTTGATCAGGCAGAGGCGATAAAAGAGGAACTTTACATCGTTGAGCCCGTGGTTCACAGAGTAGAAGAGGGTGTCGACCGGCCAGAATGGAGTGTCCATGTACTGAGGCCGGTCGATCGTCCCCTTCCGGCCTATCAGGACGGAGGGCCCTGCGCACAGGCACTGGCGCGCTCTCCCGATCTCGCCGCCTGTTCCTAGAATTGGGTAGTCACCATGCGCTGACTCGATCCCACGTTGGCTCCTGCCGTGACGGATGGAAAATAGCGCTCCGACCGGGCGCGTTTGCCAGTGACCATCAAACCCAGTGAGACGCGTCTGACCGGTGAGGAGCTGTTGCATGGCGGCCTGCTTGACGTCGTGCTTCTTCTCGACGAGCCGGTCCAGGCCGGCAATGAGCGCGTCCACATCCCTGAGTGCGCCCGCGATCGCGCGTTGCTCTCGCACATCTGGGGGCCACGGCAGGCGGACGGAGTGGAGAATCGACTGAGTGACCAGCGGCAGATCGTTCCGGTTCTTCAGGTCGTTGAGTCCTGCCCGCTGCAACGCCAACGCGAGGAAGGCGAGATCGAATGGGCGGTGTAGCTTGGATGGATACAGCGCGTTGTCCGTGACCCATGCTGGCCCACCCGTGACGTGAACCTGGCCGCATTTTTGGCCAACCCGGCCGACCACAACCGACGGCTCGCGCAGCAGGGCTCGGCGTGTGAAGCCGGCAACGCCATTGCCGCCGTAGACCGGCACCGGGTCGTCCGCTGATTCCTCACCGAGCGACGCCACACTGATGCCAACACCCGATGTGAAGGATGCAAGCGAGCCTACGGCTGCGATCTCCCATTCCGCTGGGATAGTCCCCGCCTCGGTCTGCTTGTAGCCAGACGTCACACCCATGCTGCGCCCATCTTCTCCAGGTGTGCGACCACCCGCGCAGCAAGAGCCTCGGCCTCGGCATGGAGCCGCGGCAGCGGCGTCGCGTAGCGCTCCGCGAGCTGGCGGACGCGCCCCGTCAGGGTCTGCGAGACGCGATCCAGCTCTGCCTGGACGGCGGCGGTGAGGATCGCCAGCCACTTGTCGTCGACGACCAGTCGCTTGATCTCCTCCTCGGTGAGCTTCGGATACTTGGCGTCGAGCTTGGCCTCCAGGTCGTCCCGAACCTCCCTGATCTTGGCCCGAAGATCTCCCTGGCTGTCGAGCAGCGCGGCATAGTGCTCCAGTGCCGCGCGCTCCTCGACGAGCTCCGGGTCCAAGTCGATGTCCTCGAGCCGCGCCCTGATCGCCTTCGCGGTGATCTTCTGCTTGTCACCGTCCCCGTCGATGACTTCCGTCAGCAGCCCATCCTCGTCGCCCTGCTCGTCCCTCCGCTCCTCGAGATGCTGCTCGACCGACGCCAGCTCGCCCTCCAGGGCCTCGATCCCTTGCTGCTCCGTGCGGAAGTATCGAGCAATGAGAAGCGAAGCTGGAATCAAGTCCGACCTGAACCGTCGCCTGCCCTTCTTGAAGTGGTGCCCCTCTGGCCATGTGAGCTTGCCGTCCTTGTTCTTGGCCTGGATCAGCTCGCGCGGCTGCGCGCCGGCCTTCCACCCGTCGGCGGCGATGAGAGAGCAGTCGTCCTGCATCGTCTCGGCCCAGTAGTCCATGAGGTGCTGGTAAACGTCGTAGGCGTCGACAAGGGGAGAGCTGCGGAAGGCAGCGAGGAGTTCCTCGGCGAGAGTCTCGATGAGCGCCTTGGGGTGGTCGCCCTTCTTCAGGTCCACGAGCCGCGCGCGTGCATCTTTCTTCCAGCGGCCGAAGGGGCGCGTCGCCGATCTGTTGAAGGCCGCGAACTCCGGGTGGTCGAGGATCGTCTTCTTCAGCTCCGCGGCCGGCACCGCGAGACAGGAATAGCCAGGCCGGCCCGCGGACTCGAAAAGCGCCGTGCGCACGCCGGGCAGGACTCGCCAGTAGCGGTCTAGAGCGTCCAGGTCGCGGTCGGGGATGCCGCCGCGGAGGTGGCCGTCGATGTCCTCCAGATCCTCGGGCTCGCTGGAATCGATGTAGCGCGGCAGGTTGAGGTTGTAGTCGTTCTTCGGGTCGGCGATCTCGGTGACGGGAACGAGGCGCGAGTAGCGGGCGATCTCGGCCTGTCTGGCGAAGGCGTCGACGATCCTGTGGATGTCCTGCTCCCGCAGACGGTTCTTCGGGCCGTCCTTCCTGAAGCCCCGCGAGGCGTCGATCATGAAGATGCCCTTGCGGGCTGCGGCGCCCTTCTTGTCGAGCACCACGATGCAGGCGGGGATGCCGGTGCCGTAGAACAGGTTCGGCGGCAGGCCGATGAGGCCCTCGAGGTAGCCGCGTTGGACGAGGTTGCGCCGGATGGCCGCCTCGGCGCCGCCACGGAACAGAACCCCGTGCGGCAAGATGCAGGCGCCCTTGCCCGTGCTCTTCAGCGACCGCAGGATGTGGAGTAGGTAGGCGTAGTCGCCCTGTTTGGCCGGCGGCACGCCGTAGGGCTGGAAGCGCTGGTGGGGATCGCGCTCGGCGTCGAGGCCGGTGCCCCAACGCTTGTCCGAAAAGGGCGGATTGGCGACGACGTAGTCGAAGGTCTTGAGCGCGTCGCCGTCGAGGAAATGCGGGCTCGCCAGCGTATTGCCCTGCTGGATGTCCGCCGTGGCGTAGTCGTGCAGGATCATGTTCATCCGCGCGAGGCCGGCCGTGGCGTTGTCCTTCTCTTGCCCATACAGCGACACGCGCACCTTGCGCCCGTGAGCGGCTTCGTCGCCGACCTTGAGCAGAAGCGAGCCCGAGCCGCAGGTGGGGTCGTAGACCGTCGTTCTCGCGGTGGGCTTCGCGTGGCGGATGCCGAGAATCTGGGCGATGACCCGGCTGACCTCGGCCGGGGTGTAGAACTGGCCCTTGCTCTTGCCGCTCTCTGTCGCGAAGTGCCGCATCAGATACTCGTAGGCGTCGCCGAGGAGGTCGTCGCCTTCGGCGCGGTTCTTCGAGAAGTCGAGCGCGGGGTTCTCGAAGATCGCGATCAGATTGGAGAGGCGTTCGACTTTCTCCTTGCCGTTGCCGAGCTTCGTCGAGTCGTCGAAGTCGGGCATGTCGGCAAGGCGGTTGGCCTGGGCCAGCGGGCCGAGGATCTTCTTGTTGATCTGGTCGCCGATGTCCGGCCGGCCCTTGAGCGCGGCCATGTCGGCGAAGCTCGCGCCCTTGGGGATCACGATCTCGGCATAGGGCTGGCCGGCGTAGCGGTCGCTCACGTACTTCACGAACAGGAGGACGAGGACGTAATCCTTGTACTGACTGGCGTCCATGCCGCCGCGTAGCTCGTCGCAGGAGGCCCAGAGGGAGGAGTAGAGCTCGGACTTCTTGAGGGCCATGGCGTGCTCTTCCAGCGTCCTCGTTCGGTAGGAGGAGTATCGACGCAGGCGCATCCTACCTGCAATCAAACTCGCCGCGGACGACCGAAGCCTGGAGATGGATCGACGAGAGTGGGGGCAACAACGGCGCACGCAGAGCGCCCTGGCCGGCACCACGAGCGACGGACGGCCGGTGAGCGGTCGCGGCCTTCTCGCGATGCGGGTGATGCGGCACCGGCGCCGTCTTGGTTCGATCGTGCGCGCGGCGCGCTGTTCGCTACCGGGCCGACTCCACGAGTCTTCTGGTGTGCTTGGAGCCCGCGTAGGGGCTTGAACTCCAGACCTGTTCGCAGTGAGGCAGAATGCTGGCGCCGAGGGTAGGGATTCGACTCGCCGCTGCTACCACGCTGCTACCACTCGAGGCCAATTCAGGGCCATCAACGCCGACGTCGATGCGCAGGCCCGCGCGCTAACTCGTTGCGATACATTGTCTTAGGCCGGCATGCCAGAGTGGCCGAAAAGGCGGAATCGACCTACGAATCTGTAGGTTGGCCGTTCGAGTCGGCCCGGGCGCACCACCTAAGCCAAACAAAATAAGCCGGTTACGGCGATGCCCCCGAAGGGGAGCCCGAAGGCCACTTCCGCTGGGGTTGCACTGGGGTTGCAGAAAAACGAACCTTGGTGAAACCCGTTGGGCCGCCCATGTCGGCCGTCGGATCGGCGGGACGCCTGGCGATCGCCCGCCATCCCCGCATCGCGCCCGGTCGCGCTGCGCGCTCTGGACTGCGGCGCCCACTCCCAGCGTGAGCCGAACCGGACCAGCCACGTCAGCGCGCCGCCAAACCTTCTTGATCTAGTAGCCCCCACCAACCCTCGAATGTACGGCCGGCGGCTTGGTCGGTATCACCAGGCCAGCATGCACTCGGGAGGACGACGAGCATGCCGGCGATCCTGGACGACGCGACGCTCGGGCCGCAGTTCCCTCGCCGGCACGAAGCGCCACCGTGCCGAACTCGGCACCGCCAGCACGGCCGGGGTAGACGCAGGGGAATGTCGTAGAGATGGCACGTCGAGCGTGCGCATGCTCGCGCCTGCGTCGACATCGTTCGCCAGGCGATCGCCGAGCCGAGCGCTTGCGCGCGTCGCGGCGCTGCCCACGCGAGGCGCCTTCAGGGAAGCGGCGCGCCTGACACGGCCGCGGTCGCGGTCACGAGCGGACGCTCCGTGCGCCGGTTAGCATCTGCGCGAGCATGACCAACCCCGCCCGCGACGACCGTCCCGCGCTCGACCGCTGGCTCGCGCGCGCCTTCGACGACGACGAACCCGTCCGGTTCGGCAGCGGATGGCTGAGCGGCACGGCGAGCGTGTTCCTGGGCGTCATGGGCCTCCTGGCCGTGACGGTGCTGTGGTTTCCCGAGTGGTTGAGCACGGCGCGCTTCCGCTCGCTCTACCCAATGCCACTGGTGCGCGCAGCGATTCAGGCCGTGATCGCTGTCGGCTTCGCACTCGGCTGCACCAGCCTGCTCCTGCGCCGACGCAAGGTCCTGGGCCTCGTCGGCGTTGGGCTCTCCGTGCTGGCTGCGCTCCTCGGCGGCGGGTCGGTCGAGTTGCCCGGAAGCCTCGAGGCCCGGCCGACGCTCGGGCTCGACTGGTTCGTGTTGAACCTGTTCCTCTTGGCGCTCCTCTTCGTCCCGCTCGAGCGCTTCTTCCCGCGTCGGTCGGGACAGAGTACCTTCCGCCTCGGCTGGACCACCGACAGCGTGCACTTCTTCGTGAGCCACGCACTCGTCCAAGTCTTCTCGTTTCTGATCCTGCTGCCCGCGGTCACGGTCTCGCGCTTCTTCGAACCGTTGCCGCTCATGGCGCGCGTGCACGCCCTGCCGCTCATCGTCCAGTTCGTGGTCGCGGTGCTCGTTGCCGACCTCGCGCAGTACGCCGTGCATCGCGCCTTCCACCGAGTCCCGCTGCTGTGGCGCTTCCACGCGGTCCACCACTCGAGCCGCGACCTCGACTGGCTGGCCGGATCGCGCCTACACGTGCTGGACGCGGTCGCGACGCGCGCTCTCGTGCTCGTACCGCTGCAGCTCCTTGGCCTCGCGCAGCCCGCGCTGCACGCGTACCTGGTGTTCGTCTCGTTCCACGCCGTCTTCATTCACGCCAACGTGCGCTTCGACATGGGCGTGTTCGAGCGCGTCTTGGTCATGCCGCGCTTCCACCACTGGCACCACGCCGCGGCCGACGCGGCGCGCGACAAGAACTTCGCGGTGCACCTGCCGTGGCTCGACCGTCTCTTCGGCAGCGCCTACCTTCCGAAGGATGCCTGGCCGGAGCGTTATGGAATCGCGGGTGACCCGGTGCCCGAGGGGTACTTGGGCCAGCTCACCTGGCCGTTCCGTGCGCAGGTGTGACGGACGCCGGACACGGCAAGTCGTCCTTGTAGGCAGTTCCGCCGAGCGGCGTTCGCGGCAACCATGCGAGACGCTGGCCGACGACGGCACGCTGGGCTTGGTCGGCAAGGTGATCGACCGGCGCGGCAAGAGCGTCCTGCGGCGGATCGGCTCGGTCGCGCTCACCGCGGCCGGTGCGACGGTCGCCTACGGCGTCCCGGGCGGCGACGGAGTGCTGGGCCGAGCCGGAGACGTGGCGGCCGACCAGGCCGGCCGCCAGCTCGAGCGCATGGGCCAGCAGCGCGAGTGGCTTCAGGCCGACAAGGTCGTCGAGCTGCGCGCAGGCGCGCCCTGTGTCGTCTACGTCTCGTCCGACGTCGTACTGCCGCGGGAGAGCGAGCGGTGATCTACGTCCGCGTCGGATCGAGCCTCGCGCTCGTGGCCTTCCCCTGGCCGCTGGCGACGCCCGCCGGCCGCGACTACCTCGACATGCTGGCGGCCAACTGGCGTCTTGCGTGACGTCCTCACGGTGCGAATCTAGACCCGCCGCACCGGTCCCGGATAGCGAGCAAGCTGAGCGTCCGCGGTCAGTAGTGTCACGCCCTCGCAGTGTGCCTGCGCCAGCAGCAGGCGATCGAAAGGGTCCTTGTGCAACGGCGGGAGGGAGTCGATGTGGACGGCGTGCTGACTCGTGACGGGGAGTTCGACGTACCCGTGGTCCAACAGGCCCCGACGCAACAGACGCGGCTCCACACGAAAGTCCGCGCGCCCCAGCGTGC
>WBZQ01002149.1_pt1 | contig 12904 bp, 8 predicted proteins | sample 5204251 | NCBI WGS metagenome assembly WBZQ01 (sample SAMN12412402, study PRJNA552823) | activated sludge metagenome | isolation source: activated sludge from nitrification reactor of wastewater treatment plant... | place: USA: Virginia | collected 2017-09 | reverse complement strand
GGCTCGTGCACGTCCGCGTGCGAGCCGAGCGCGATGCCGGCGGCGCGCAAGGCGCGCACGTCGTCCCAGGAGAGCCGCGCGCGGTCGTCGTCGTCGGCAGGTCCCTCTCCGCCGAGCGCATCGATCAGGCGCGCCAGCAGGTCCTCGCGCAGCGCCGCCTCCAGCGCGTCGCACGCGCGCATGACGACGGCGCAGGCGCGCTCGCGGGCCGCCGCGCTGTCGAGCGCCAGCGCGCGGCCCTGCCAGGTGAGCGCAGGCTGCGACGTGGCTTCGAACGCGCCTTCGAGGCGGTCCTGCCACAGCGCGCGCCGGTCGTTGCCCGTGAGGACGAAGACGGTGGCCGGCACGCCGCGCGCGCGCAGCCGTGGCAGGGCCTGGGTGAGGACGTTGCGGTAGCCGTCGTCGAAGGTGAGCACCACGCCGCGTGGCGGCAAAGACTGGCCACGGGCCAGAAGCGGCACGAGCTCGGCCAGCGCCAGCGGCTGCCAGCGCGCGCACAACTCGTCGAGGTGGCGCTCGAAGAGCGCGGCCGGCACGTGCAGGCGTCGGCGGTTGCGGAATCCTCCGGACGGGGCAGCCTGCCCCGTCACGCCGTGATAGGCGAGGATCGGAACGCCGCCCCAGACCGCGCGCTCCGCGACGGCCAGCAGCCCCGAGAAGCGCAGGATCTGGAAGGCGACGCGCTTGACCGGGCCGTCCTTCATCGACGCGCCCAGGCCAGCAGCGAGTCGCCCAGTCCCGTCAGCCCCAGGATGCCGTGCACGCTCTCCTTGACGGCGTGCAGGACGCGCGAGGCGTCGACGCGTTCGCGCGTCGCGGCGGCCGCGCAGGGATCGAAGCGCGCCCGCTGCTCGTCGCCCGCCGGTCGTCGCCAGGCCCACACGTCGAACCCGCGCGAGCGCACGCGCGCGCCTGCGAAACCGGCCGCCCGCAGCGCGGCGCCCAGCGTGCGGGCGGTGAAATAGCCCAGGTGCTCGGGATCGATCACGCGCCAGCGTAACCCCAGCCCACGCCGGCTCAGGCCCGCGAAACTGGGCGTCGTGAGCAGCAACAGGCCGCCCGGCCGCAGCACGCGCCGCAGCTCGGCCAGCGTGCGAGCGGGCTGCTCGAGGTGCTCGAGCACCTCGAGCGCCACCGCGCAGTCGAAAGCCTCGTCGAGATAGGCGGCCTGCGCGAGATCGCCCGCGAAGACGCGCGCGCCGCTCGTGCGCAGCACCTCGAGCCCGGAACTCGAGACCTCGGTGGCGTCGACCTGCCAGCCACGACGCAGCGCCGCGCGCGCGAACGCGCCGCTGCCGGCGCCGATCTCGAGCAGCCGCCCGCGCCCGACCTCGCGCTCCGCGCGTGCCAGCCATTCGTCGTAGCGCGCCACCGGCGGCGGCGCTTCGAGCAGCGCCGCGTGGTAGTAGCCGGCATAGTGCTCGATGCCCAGTTCGCGCGCCGGACGGCCGGAGACGAAGCCGCAGCGCGGGCAGCGGTACAGCGCCACGTCGCCGCGGTCGGCCCAGCGCGGCGCGGCCGTCGCGCACAACCGACAGGCGAAGGTCGCGGGCGCAGCCGTCACGACGGCCGCCAGGTGCGCCCACGCAGCCGCCGGCCGTAGTGCGCGAACAGCGCGCGAGCGTCGTCGCACACGTCGCGCGCGTAGGCGTCACGCGGCCGCGCGCGCCGGCGCGCGCCGAACGCCGCCAGGCGCAGCGCGGCGCCCACGAGGCGCACGACGTGGGCCGCGCCCGAGGCCAGCACGCCCTGCCAGCGCCGCAGCAGTTGGTGCTCCGAGATCAGGCACCGGTCGACGCGCCCGGCGTCGCCGAACAACCGATCGGCGCTCTGGTGGTTCAGGTGTCCGACGCGCGCCTGCGGGTCGAAGACCACGCGCAGGCCGCAGGCGCGAATGCGCCGGCACCACTCGACCTCTTCGCCATACATGAAGATGCCGGCGTCGAAGCCGCCGGTGCGCACGTACGTGGCGCGCGGCAGGAGCAGACAGGCGCCCACCAGCCAGTCGGCGTCACAGCTCGTGACGTGATCGAAGAAGGGGCCCAGCAGCAGGCGCGCGGCCGCCGCGCGCGTCAGACAGCGGTGCAGCCAGAGCTCGGAGAGCAGCAGACGCTGCAACGACGGGAAGCGTCGCGCGCTGTTCTGCACGCGCCCGTCCGGCAACACGATCAGCGGGCCGACGAGCCCCACGGCCGGCTCGCGCTCCAAGCGCTCGACGAGGCGCACGAGCGAGTCGTCGGGCAGCCAGGCGTCGCTGTTGAGCAGCACCAGGACGCGCCCCCGGGCCACGGCCATGCCGGCGTTGGCCCCGCGCCCGAAGCCGAGGTTGGCGGCATGCCGCACGAGCCTGACCTCGGGAAAGTCGCACGCCACCATCTCCGGCGAGCCGTCGGTCGAGGCGTTGTCGACCACCACGACGTCGTGCTCGCAGTGAAAGTGATCGCGCACGCTCTGGAGGCACGCGCGCAGGATCTCGCGCGTGTTCCAACTGACGACGACGACGCTGGCGCGCAGCGCGCCGGCCGCCTCCGGAGCGGGCATCGTGTCGGGCGCGGCGCGCGCGGTCGTGGCACGGCTCGGGCTGGTCGCCATGCGGCGGCTATCATCGCACGCGCGGCGCAGCGCTGGCCGCCCGACACTTTGTGCCCTTCGGCCGACAATTGTCGGCTCTACCCAGCTCGGACCCACGCACAGCGGCCACTCCGTACACGTCGGCAGCGGCACGCCGTTTGCACACTTCCGTGGCATCGATCGCGTCGCACCCTCGAGCAATCGTCGTCCGTCCGGCACTTGCGGCCTGTACGCCGGAGGTGTGCACCGGGGCACGGGTGTGACGAGTTCTGCGACGGCGAAGCATGAAGGACTGACGGTGAGCGCGGTGCGTGTGTCTGGCAGTTGGTCCGCGACGTGCGACTGATGCGTGAGGCTTGTTCTAATAGAATTATTGTGACTTCGTAGAATCTACTGGCATCCAAAATGCTTGAGTGATGCGACGTCGTATGCCTGTTCGAACTGTCACTCGCATGGAGGAGGTCGCTGTGAAACAGCGCGTCGAGGGGTTCACCCTTCTGGAACTGCTGATCGTCGTCTCCATTCTGAGCCTGCTCGCGATCATCGGCATCCCGAGCATGCGACGCGCCAAGATGAGCGCCAACGAGGCGCTGACCAAGAGCGAGCTGCGCAGCGTGCAGCAGGCGGCCGAGCACTATCGGCTCGAGCTCGGCGCGTTTCCGCGCGCCCTGGTGTGCCTGGCCGTCTATGCGCCCTGCGGACAGTTGCCGCCGGGTTGCCCGTGCCTCGACGTGGAGTTCATGGACGAGACGCTGGCCGACAGCGTGCGCGCGGGCTACGTGCGCACGTGGGTGCCGGGCAACCCGCTGCCCGTCGGCAGCGACGGCTTCTGTCTCCAGGCCGTGCCGCAGACGCTGAACCTGACCGGCACGCGTTCGTACGGGCTCGACGCGCGCGGCCGTCTGGGAGCCGCCGACGGGGCCGTGGCATGCTGCGCGAGCGGCGGCCAACTCGATCTCCAGGCCTGCCCGTTGCTGCGTTGACGCCCGCGCGCGCACGCGCGCCTCCCGTTCGATCGATCACAAGAACCGGCGCCACGCTCGACGGCGAGCGCTGATCGTCCGCCCGACCACGTGCGCGCTCGCACCACGCGCGCATTCACACTGGAGGAGAACATGTCGAACCTGCCGAGTCGCAAGAAGTCGCAAGCCGGCGTGACGCTGATCGAGCTCCTGATCGTGATGATGATCATCTGCGTGCTGGTGCTCGTGGGCTGGCGCTGGTGGCGGCGGCCGCTGGTGCTGGCGAACGAGAAGGCCACGGTCGCGGACCTGCGCTCGCTTCACACCGGAGCCGTCGCGTACTACGTGCGGGGACGCTTCTTCCCGCCTCAGCCCATCTGCCTCGCGGTCATGGCGCCCTGCGGCTCGCAGCCTCCGGGCTGCCCGTGCTATCCCGAAGGCGACCCGTTCATCGATCCGGCGCTGGGCTCGACCGGCCCCGCCAACCCGCGCTTCGGCTACGTGCGCGAGTGGTTCCCTGGCCCGCCGTTGACCACGGGCAACTCGAGCTTCTGCTACCAGGCCACGCCGGAGGTGCTGACGCAGACCGGCACGCGTTCGTTCGGGGTGGACGCCAGCGGCGTGATCGGCGTGGCCGACGGCGCGGTCGCGTGCTGCGCTGGAGGGACGCTGAACACGGCGGCGTGTCCGGCGCTGCGCTGATTCCCCGGACGTGGGCGGGCGCGCGCGGCGCCCGCCCACGCCGCGCCGACGAGTGGTAGCCTTGCCACGTGACCGTCGACTCCGCGAGCGCCGCGCGGCACGTCTTCGTGTTCAGCGTCACTTCTCTCGGCGATCTGGCGCTCGCCACCCTGACGTTCGATCTCGCGGCCCCCACGGGTGACACGTCGCTGACGGTCGTCGGCCCGCCGGCCGCCGCGGCGCTACTGCCGCCCGACGCGCGTGTGGCGGCAGTGCGCGTCGTGCGCTCGAGCGCGCCGCTCACGTGGCGACGCGAGACGCTGCGGCACTTGCTGGCGGCGCGACGCGCGCGCGCGTCGGTCGTCAACCTCGAGCTGTATGCGCCGCGCTTTGGCTTCGTGCGGCGCGCGGCGCGGCTGTTGCGCCTGTCCGCGCGCACGCTCGATCTGGCGGCGCTGCGCGACGACAATGCGCGCTCGGCGCAGGGCCGGCCGACCGCGCTGCCGCACCGTGCGCACCACTACGCCCGCGCGTTCGACCACGCCGGCGAGCCGCCTGCCGCGCGACTCACGGTGGCGCCCGCGTCGCGCGCGGCGCTCGAGCGCCGCCTGCGGCACGCGCTCGAACACGAGGCGCTCATGGCGCGCGGCGACGCGAGCCTGCTCGCGCGACCACGCCTCGTCGTGCATGCGGGTTCCAGCGAGGTCGCGCGGCGTCCGCCCACGGCGCTGCTGGCGGCGCTCGTCGAGCGCCTGGCACGCGCCAGCGCCGGCCTGACGTTGCTGGTCGGCACGAGCGACGAGTTGGCGGGCGCGATGCGTCTCGAAGCCGCGCTCGCGCGCGAGTTGCCGCGTCTCAACTTGTGCGCGCGCCTGCCGCTCGCCGAGCTGCCGGCCCTGACGCAGGGCGCGCTCGCCTTCGTGGGCGGCGATTCGGGCCCGCTCAAGGTGGCCGAGGCGTCGAACGTGCGCACGCTGTCGCTCTGGGCTCCGGGCGCGACGGGCCCGGCGTTCGCCGGGCCACGTGGCGCGGGGCACTGGACGCTGCCCTTCGATGCGCAGCCGGCCGCCGTCGAGCGAGCGACGAGCGCGCTGCTGCGCGGAGCCTGAGGCGCGTCACGACGGGCGTGGCGCGGCCCATGGCCCCGCCGGGTCAGATGCGGCTGCCCTCCAGGAAGGCCTTGAGCTTGCGGCTGCGGCTCGGGTGGCGCAGCTTGCGCAGCGCCTTGGCTTCGATCTGGCGGATGCGCTCGCGCGTGACCGCGAAGCTCTGGCCCACCTCTTCGAGCGTGTGCTCGGAGCCGTCGCCCAGGCCGAAGCGCATCTTGATCACGCGCTCCTCGCGCGGCGTGAGCGTCTTGAGCAGCGCTTCGGTCTGCTCCTTCAGGTTGATGTTGATGACCGCCTCGGACGGGCTGACCACGTTGCGGTCTTCGATGAAGTCGCCCAGGTGCGAGTCTTCCTCTTCGCCGATGGGCGTCTCGAGCGAAATGGGCTCCTGGGCGATCTTCAGCACCTTGCGCACCTTGCTGACCGGGATGTCCATGCGCTTGGCGATCTCTTCCGAGGTCGGCTCGCGGCCCAGCTCCTGCACCAGCGCGCGCGACGTGCGGATGAGCTTGTTGATGGTCTCGATCATGTGCACGGGGATGCGGATGGTGCGCGCCTGGTCGGCGATGGCGCGCGTGATGGCCTGGCGAATCCACCACGTGGCGTAGGTCGAGAACTTGTAGCCGCGCTTGTACTCGAACTTGTCGACGGCCTTCATCAGGCCGATGTTGCCCTCCTGGATGAGGTCCAGGAACTGCAGCCCGCGGTTCGTGTACTTCTTGGCGATCGAGACCACCAGGCGCAGGTTGGCCTCGACCAGCTCCTTCTTGGCCTGCTCGGCCTGGCGCTCGCCCTCGACCACGGTGTCGAGCGTGCGCTTCAGCTCGTCGGGGCGCGTGTCGAACTCGTCCTGGATCTGGCGCAGCAGCTCGCGCTGTTCCTGGATCTGCTTCTTGACGTGCTTCTTGAATTCGTCGGAGAACTTGCCCTTGAGCTTGGGCTCCAGGCGCGCGATGCGGTCCTCGGCCTGCCAGATGCGGTCGACCGACTCGCGGATGCGCTCCACCAGCCGGCGCTTGACGGCTTCGGCGAACTCGAAGGCGCCGATGGCCTTGGCCACGGCGATGCGCAGGCGGCCCAGGCGCCACTTGGCCTTGACGTAGCGCCGGTCGCGCTTGGGAACCTCGAGGAACTTCTTGCGATAGGCGAGGTAGTCGTGGTGCGCCTCGGCCACGGCCGCGACCAGCTTGAGCGTCTCCTTGATCTTGTTCTCGACCTTGTCGTCGGTGACTTCCTCTTCCTGGAAGACCACGACGTCGCGCACGGCCAGCTCCCCGGCCTGTAGCTTCTCGCCCAGGCGCATGACCTCCTGGGCGGCCATGGGCGTGCGCGCGATGACGCGCAGCACGGCCTTCTTGCCGCGCTCGATGCGCTTGGCGATCTCGACCTCGCCCTCGCGCGTCAGCAGCGGCACGGTGCCCATCTCGCGCAGGTACATGCGCACCGGGTCGTTGGTCTTGTCGAGCGTCCCTGGAGTCAGGTCGAGCTCGGCGCCCTCCTCGGACTCGGCCTTCTCGCGGAACTTCTGCTCCGAGTCGACGACCTCGATGCCCATCGAGCCGAACATGCTGAAGATGTCGTCCAGGTCGTCGGACGAGCTGATCTCCGCGGGCAGCATGTCGTTGACTTCCTCGTACAGGAGGTAGCCCTTCTCCTTGCCCATGGTGATGAGCGTTCGGACCTCGTCGTACTTTTCTTCGATTGAAAGCGCCATTGCTCGTCGCTGCTCCCTTACAGGTCCGAACCGTTCGAAGACGTGCGCGGCCGCGCCGCGTCGTTCCGCATGACTCTCAGGACGTCGCCGTCTCTTGGCGCGCCAACTCCGCGATGCGCTGGCGCAACTCGAGCTTCTCGCGCAACAGCGCGTCCAACTCGCCGGCCGCCGCGGGCTGCGCCAGCGCGCGCCCGATCTCGGCCATGCGCGCCTCGAGCGGCCAGCACTTCATCTCGCTCACGCAGCCCATCGGTGTGGCGTCGCCGGTGGGCTGCGGGTCGGCCGCTTGCGCCGTGACCAGGCGCTGCAACGACTCGTCGCGCAGCTCGGAGGTCAGGGCCGCGGCGTCCACGCCGGCTCCACGCCGCAGCAGGCCGAGCAGCGTCAACCACAGCTCGGCCGTCGGCAGAGCGGCCACGTCGGCTTCGTCCAACTCGCCCAACGCCTCTTCGATGCCGTCTGCCCCGCTCACGACCATCGCCAGCAGGAACTGCTCGGCCTTGCGCACCTCGCCCCGGCGCTGTTGCGGCGGCGGCGGTTCGGGCTGGGGCGCGCGCACCGGCGCGCTCTGGGGCTGCTGGGCGCGGCGCAGTTCGGTCTCCAGCGCGGCCACGTCGAGGCCGCCCAGCTCGGCCGCGCGCTTGAGCCAACCGGCCCGTTCCACGGCGCTGTCGATGCGCGCCAGCACCGGCAGCAGCTCTTTCGCGAAGGCCGCCTGGCCGGGCGGCTGCGCGAGGTCGTGGCGCGTGGCGGCGCGCTCGATGGCCCACTGCGCGAACGGCGGCGCCTCGTGCAGCCGGGCGCGATAGGCCTCGGCCCCGGCCTCGCGCAGGTACGTGTCCGGATCGTGACCGGGCGGCAGCGTCACGACGTGGATCTGCAGGCCTTCCCCGGCCAACGCCTCGAAGCTGCGCCGGGCCGCGTTCTGTCCGGCCTCGTCCTGGTCGAAGTTCAGCACGACACGCTCGCTGAAGCGTCGCAGCAGACGGGCGTGACTGGTCGTGAGCGCGGTGCCACAGGTGGCGACGGCCTCGCCCACGCCGGCCTGGACCGCGCGTGCCACGTCGAGATAGCCCTCCATGAGTACGATGCGGTTCTCGCGGCGGATGGCGTCCTTGGCCCAGTACAGCCCGTAGAGCGTGCGGCTTTTCTGATAGACGGGCGTCTCGGGCGAGTTGAGGTACTTGGGCTCGGAGCCGTCCAGGCTGCGCGCGCCGAAGGCCACCACCTTGCCCGACTCGTTGACGATCGGGAAGACGGCACGGTTGCGGAAGCGGTCGTAGGGGCGCCGCCCGTCCTTGCCGGGCAGCACCAGGCCCGCGTTCAGCAGCACGTCGACCGGAAAGGAGGGCGCGAGCGCCGCGGCCAGGTCTTCCCACTCGTCGAGCGCCGCTCCGGCACGGATGCGCTCGAGCGTGGTCTTGTCGAACCCGCGGCCGTTCAGGTAGTCGCGCACGCGTTGGCCGGCCGGCGACCAGAGCCGGCGCGTGAAGTGCAGTGCCGCGGCTTCGAGCGCCTGCAGGATCTGCTCGCGAGCCTGGCGTTCGGGGCCGACGTCGCGCGTGCGCTCGGGCACCGGTACGCCGAAGCGGCGCGCCAGCAACTCGACCGCCTCGGGGAACGAGCAGCTCTCGCGTCGCATCACGAACTTGAAGACGTCGCCGCCTTCGCCGCAGCCGAAGCAGTGGAAGATGGGCGGGTCGCTGCGCACGTTGAAGGACGGGGTCTTCTCCTGGTGGAACGGGCAAAGCCCCTTCCACGACGCGCCGACGCGCTTCAGCCCGACCTGGTCGGAGACCACGCGCACGATGTCGGCGGCGCGACGCACTTCGTCGACGAACGCGTCCTGGAAGGTCATACCCGCGTCCGCAGCCTCGTCATTCGCGAAGCTCCACGAGCGTGACGCCCGCCCCGCCCTCACGCGGCTCGGCCGACCGGAAAGCGGACACGTGCGGATGCCCTTGCAACAGTTCCGCCACCGCCTGGCGCAGCCGGCCCTGTCCGAAGCCGTGCACCACGCGCAGCGTGCGCCGGTCGGCCAGGGCTGCATCGTCGAGGGCCTTGTCGACCTTGGGCAGGGCCTCGTCGACACGCAGGCCCACGACGTGCACGTCGACGCTGCCACCGTCGAGAGTGGCGACCGCGGGAGCCGGGCTGCCCGTTCCTGCGCGGGCGCGGGCGGCCGGGACAGTCGTTGGCGCGGCCAGGACGACGAGCTCGGCTTGCGGCAGACGCAGACGCTTGCCCGACACGGCCAGCTCGGCGTGGCCGTGGGCATCGAGAGCCAGCACCTGGCCCACGAGTCCCAGCGTGCGCACGCGCACGCGGCAACCCACTTCGAGCACGGCGGACGGCAGCTCGGGCTCGGGCGCCACGTAGGCCGCCACTTCGGGCGCCGCCAGGGCTTCGGCCTGAGCCGCGCGAATGGCGCTCAGCGCTTCGCCGCGCGCTCCAGCCGCGGCCGTCGTGAGCGCGCGCCGCGTGCTCTCGAGCTTGCGTACGGCCTGCTGCACGGCGTCGGCTGCCTTGCGGGCCGCGACTTCGCCGCTGCGCGCCAGGTCGCGCCGGAAACGCTCGACCTCGCCGCGCTTGCGCGACTCCAGCTCGCGCTCCTGGGCCTGCTGGCGCGCGAGCGCCGCCTCGAGCTCACGCGCCTGCGCGTCGAGCCGGGCGCGTTCCAGGCGCAGCGCCTCCTGCTCGTCGGCCAACCGTTCGAGTAGCGCTTCGGCCTGGGCTTCCTTGGCGTCGAGGCGCGCGCGCGCGTCGCGCACCACGCTCGCCGGCAGGCCCAGGCGTTCGGCCATCTCGAGCGCCAGGCTGCGGCCCGCGGCGCCCAACGTGAGCGCGTAGGTGGGCTCGTAGGTGTCGGGGTGATAGCCGAAGGAACCGCAGGCCACGCCCGGCGTGGACTGCGCGTAGGCCTTCATCAGGCCGTGATGCGTGGTCGCCACCGTCATGGCGCCGGCGGCGCGGAAGTGCTCGACGATGGCCACGCCGAGCGCGCCGCCCTGTGTCGGATCGGTCCCGGCGCCCACCTCGTCGAGCAGCACCAACGCAGGCAGGCGCAGGTCGCGCGTCATGCCGACGATGTTCGCCAGGTGGGCGGAGAAGGTCGACAGGTTGGCGGCGATCGACTGGTCGTCCCCGACGTCGGCGAAGACCCGTCGAAAGACCGGCAGCAGGCTGCCCTCGGCGGCCGGTACGTGCAGACCGGCCTGCGCCATCAGGGCCAGCAGGCCGATCGTCTTGAGCGCCACGGTCTTGCCGCCCGTGTTGGGGCCGCTGATGATGAGCACGGGCGCGCCGAAGCCGACCCGCAGGCTGACCGGCACGGGTTCGCGCGCGCTGCGTCGATCCTGACCAAGGCGCTCGCACAGACGCGGCATCAGCAACGGATGACGGGCGCGCACCAGGTCGAGGTCGGCGCCGTCGGCGATGCGCGGCGGGGTGGCCTCCATCTCGCGCGCCAGGAGCGCCATGGCTTGCACGGCATCCAGGCGCCCCAACACGTCGACGGCGGCACGCACGTCGGCGGCGCGCGCTCCGAGCTGCTCGGTGAGCCGCGTCAGGATGCGCAGCACCTCGGCGCGCTCCTCGTCGGCCAGCGCGACGATGTCGTTGTTCAGCTCGACGGCGGGCAACGGCTCGACGAACAGGCTGGCGCCCGAGCCGGACGCGCCGTGCACGACGCCGGGCAGTTGGCCGCGATGGTCGGCCTTCAGCAGCAACACATAGCGGTCGTTGCGCGTGGTGACGATCTTGTCCTGCAACAGGCGCTCGGCGTCCTTGCCGTGCAGGATCGATTCCATTACGGCTTGCAACTGGAGCTTGAGGCGCGCCAGACGCCGCCGCACGTCGGCCAGATGGGACGAGGCGTCGTCGGCCACTTCGCCCGTGGGCAGGATGGCGCGGCGGATGGCGTGCGCGATCTCCGACGTGTCGCGCATCTCGCTTGCCAGGCGCGCGAGACGCGGGGCGCCCTCGGCACGCACGACCGCCCGCGCGATCTCGCTCGCGCCCTCGATGAACGAGGCCACGTCGAGCAGCCCGGCCGGCTCCAGGTGCAGGCCTGCAACTTGTGCTGCGGCGAGGAGTTCGGCGATGTCCGGTAGATCGTGGTAGGGCTGGCGTCCGGGGCGCTGCAGGAGCCGCACGCCCTCGCTCGTCGTGGCCAGGGCCTCGCGCACGGCGGCCGGATCGGTGTCGGGCTCCAGCGCCTGAAGACGGGCCTGGCCCGCCGCCGAGCCCGCGAGCGTGACGAGCAACGACCGGACAGTGTCGAACTCAAGGGCGCGAAAAGTCTGCGCGTTCACGTTTGGTCGTCTCTCCGGAGGCCGTTCGGGGCGCGCATCCCGCACCGGGGTCTGCATCGCAACATGAGGCAGTGTCAATACTTGGGAGGATGAGACACGCTGGGGTGCCTCTGGCGGGGTCCCCTGGGCCTGGCCTCCCGGCCGTTGGCGGCCTCAGGGCGCGCTTCCGGCTCTCCTCACAAGATGAGAAGCACCAATGGTTTTGTCAAGGATGGGGAGGAAACACGCAGTATAGCCGAGGCGGGCTGCCGTCCGTGAGAAAAAAATGAGCCTGGGATGTCGTTCAGCGTCGGTGACCTGGACCACGCAGCACCCGGCCGGGCCGGGCCGCGGTGATGGCCCCTTCGTCGACCACGAGTTGGCCGTTCACCACCACGTACGGGATGCCGACGCTGTACTGGCGCGGTTCCGCGAAGGTGGAACGATCCGCGATGGTCTCCGGGTCGAAGGCCACCAGGTCGGCCGCCAGGCCCGGGCGCAGCAGCCCGCGGTCCAGCAGGCCCATGCGCGAGGCCGGCAGCGAGGTCATCTTGCGCACCGCCTCCTCCAACCCGAGCAGCTTCTGGTCGCGCACGTAGTGGCCGAGGATGCGCGCCGCCGAGCCCCAGCCGCGCGGATGGCCCTTCACCTCGGCCAGCGGGCCGTCGAGCGCGCCGGCGCTCGAATCCGTGCACATCGACACGAGCGGGTGACGCAGCGCGGCGCGCACGTCGTCCTCCGCCATGATGAACAGGATGCCGTAGGCGTTGCCCTCGTCGGCGACGATGACGTCGAACAGCACGTCGAGCGGATGCTTGCCCTCGCTGCGTGCGAGTTCCTCGAGGGTGCGACCTTCGTATTTCCTGAGCGCGGGCTGGAGCACCGCGCCCACCATCACGCCGGCCGCGCCGCCCGCGCCCAGATACTGGTTCTCCCACGATGGATCGTCGCGCAGGATCTCGGCCTTCATCTGCGCGCGGGCCTCTGGATCGCGCAGGCGCCGCAGCAGCGCCTCGCGGCCACCCTCGCGCACGGCCAGCGGCAGACAGGCGTCGAGCCCGTTCATGGCCGCCGTGTAGGGATAGACGTCGGCCGACACGTCGAGGCCCTGCGCGCGCGCCTGCTCGAGACGCTCGAGCACCGCCGGCATGCGGCCCCAGTTCGGGCGATAGGCGGTCTTCAGGTGGTAGATCTGGGTTGCGATGCCGGCTTCGCGGGCGATGCGCAGGACCTCGTCGAGGCTCTCGTCGATGCGCGCCGACTCCGAGCGCTGGTGCGTGATGTAGCTGCCGCCGTAGCGGGCCGCCACGCGCGCGAGCGCGATGATCTCCTCGGTCGAGGCGAAGCGGTCGGGCACGTACTGCAACGACGTCGACAGACCCAACGCGCCGTCCTCCATCGCCTGCGCGACGGCGGCCTCCATGGCGCGCAGTTCCTCGGGCGTGGCCGGCCGGTCGAGCTTGCCGATGACCAGGTCGCGCACGCCGCCGGCGCCCACGAACGTGCCCAGGTTGAGCGCCGGCCGGGCGCGCTCGAGCGCCTCGAAGTAGGCCGACAGCCGGCCGAAATCGGGCC
>WBZQ01002147.1_pt1 | contig 12906 bp, 9 predicted proteins | sample 5204251 | NCBI WGS metagenome assembly WBZQ01 (sample SAMN12412402, study PRJNA552823) | activated sludge metagenome | isolation source: activated sludge from nitrification reactor of wastewater treatment plant... | place: USA: Virginia | collected 2017-09 | reverse complement strand
TACCGATTCTTTTGGTGATGACAACATCAAAGGCGGCGCCGGTCATGATGTCATCAACGGCGGTCCCGGTATTAATCTGATTTTGGGAGGTGACGGCAGTGACTTCATCGTAACCGGTCAAGATATTTCCGAGGTTTTTGCCGGGCAGGGTAATGACTTTATCTTTGGTAATACCCCCAACGAAGTCATGATGGGTAACGAAGGTGATGACTGGATTCAAACCGGAACAGCCGATGGTGCACCTGGTGATAACTTTGATCCGTTCAATCGCGATCCAATTCGCGGTAACGATGTCTTTGTCGGTGGCGGCGGCCTGGATGAATTTCTAGGTGAGGGTGGCGATGACTTGATGAATGGCATGGCCGGTGCGGATAAAAACGACGGTAATAGCGGGTTTGATTGGGTTTTTACCAAGGGTAGCAGTATTGAAGCCGATATTGATTTGACCAGGCCTATCATTCCAGGCGTTCCCGTGGATGTTCTCGATCGTTACGATTTTGTCGAGGCTGCATCCGGATGGGATCTTGACGACACCATACGCGGTGATAATGAAACCGTTGCCGAATTGACGTTGATCGATCCAAACACCGGACAGAATAATGCATTGGACGACGTCAATAACCCAGCTGCAGGTGGCCATAGTGCTGCCGATCGCATTGCATTGATCGAGGGACTGAGTACGCTGCTGGGCGGTGCAACGGCATTCAATTCCGGTAATATTTTGCTAGGTGGTGCTGGCAGTGATCTGTTTGAAGGGCGTGGCGGCGATGATCTGCTCGATGGCGATGCGTGGCTTAATGTGCGCATCAGCGTCCGCGATCTGAATAATCCTAATCTGGAAATCGCAGCTTTCGAAAATATAACGAGTGCTTTGAGGACCGCGATGCAGAATGGGACATACCGGCCTGATCAGCTCAAAATTGTGCGCAAGATTGAGACGGCTCCAGCCGGTACGGATGTTGATCGCGCTGTGTTTAGGGATGTCTTCGCTAACTATGACGTAACGTTTAATCCGGATGGTTCGGTTACCGTTACCCATGTTAACCCTACCATCGCTAATATTAATGACGGCAGCGATACCCTCCGGAATTTTGAAGAATTGCAGTTTACCGATAGGGTGGTGGCGCTTAATGGCGGTGGAGGGAATGTCGGCACACCGGGTGATGATAATCTGGTGGGTACGCCCGGCAATGATACGCTTGATGGCTTGGGTGGCAACGATACGCTCAATGGACTGGGCGGTGAGGATTTGCTGATTGGCGGTCCAGGCAACGATACCTTCATAGTCGATACCACTACTGATACTCTAACTGAGCTTGCAGGCGGCGGTACTGACATAGTGCAAAGCTCAGTGACCTTCACGCTGGGAGCTCAACTTGAGAATCTGTTGCTGACCGGAGCTGCTGCAATTAACGGTACGGGTAATGGCGCAGCCAATGTCCTTACCGGTAATAGTAACAACAATACGCTTAATGGCCTTGGCGGCGCCGATACGCTGAACGGTCAGGGGGGAGGAGTGGATACGCTGATCGGCGGTACCGGCAACGATACTTACATAGTGGATACAACCACGGATATCATTACCGAGGCTGCCGCTGGGGGTAACGATACCGTGAGCAGTTCAGTAACATTCACGATAGGTGCTAATGTTGAGAATCTGACACTTACCGGGGCTGCTGCAATTAATGGTACCGGTAATGGCGTGGCCAACATTCTGACAGGTAATGCCGGCAATAACTCCCTCAACGGTTTGGGCGGCAATGATTCACTCAATGGCCAGGGGGGGGTCGATACATTGATTGGCGGTGGGGGTAATGATATTTATATAGTGGATACCACTACTGATATCCTTACTGAGCTTGCAGGAGGCGGTGCTGATATGGTGCAAAGCTCGGTGACGTTCACGATAGGCGCTAATGTTGAGAATCTGACACTTACCGGGGCTGCTGCAATTAATGGTACCGGTAATGGTGCTGCCAACATTATTACGGGTAATGCCAGCAACAATGTGCTCAGCGGTTTGGGTGGCAACGATACGATAAATGGCGGTAATGGCAATGATAACTTGACTGGTGCCGCAGGTGCCGATTTGTTAACGGGGGGACTTAACGCCGATACTTTCATTTATCTTGCCACACTTGCTCATTCCAACGGTGCCACACGGGATACGATCAACGATTTCACCAGTGGAAGCGACCGAGTCAACCTCAGTGCCATTGATGCTAACACAGGAGTTGGTGGTAATCAGGCCTTTATCTTCAGGGGTGGACTTGCTTTTAACGGTCCAGGGCAAGTGCGCTATGCCGGAGGAATCTTAGAAGCCAATGTGAATGGAGGTCTGGCAGCAGACTTTCAGATCCAGTTGTCGGGTGCTCCTGCGCTTGTCGTGGGGGATTTGATTCTTTGATTGGTGGATAGTGATAGTAAATTGCCCCCCCTTGATACGAAGGGGGGCAATTAAAGTAGATTTTTAAAACTATACTGCGAAAGTGCCCATAACGTATTCTTGTAATTTGATGCAAGGATACGTTATGGGTTTAATTAATTGACTTTGAGTGCACCGCCTTTCCCCATACCACCTTCCACATCTTGAGCTTCATAATTTTTTAGCGCACGCACCATTCCGTTATAGGCGTCTATGAAGGCAGCAACTGTGGCTTTACCTGCTGGTGTTTGCGAGAATCCATGAAGCGAACCGCCGACTCCACTACCAAATGCATTCATCGCAGCACCAAAATTGCTGGCAGTTGAGCTGCCTTCGGAGGCAGAAATCTGTACTGCTGAGCGAATGTCAAATAACGTCAGTGTCACAACCGATACTTTGCTTTCCATGGATCCGGACAATGCTCCGCCAACCGCTGGATGAACAAATCCGCCCACTAATCCACCCAGCGCGGCACCCATTTGTCCTGTCGATGCATTGTTAATGATGATACTAGGTTCTAAATAATAATCGGCGGCTACCCGTTGCCCTTTCTGTTGTTTTGATCCGGCGCGGTATTCGCCCGAATTGCGCTGAATATCGGTAACCCTGGAAAGACGGCTATCCGTGCGCAAATTACCGATTGAGGTAATGACAAAACAGTTAGATTGTTGAACGGCTAAGCGAATCAATGGCTCTATCGTTGTGATATGCGTATCGCTTCCGAATCGGCCATACCAGTCAGCCGCTCTGCCATCATCAACGGCTAGCGTTCCTAACGTTTTATCACAACGTTCCAATGACTGGTTTGCGCCAACGCTGGTGCCCCCACCTGCAGCGCCGGAAACTTCCGTACTGTAACTGCCCGGTGTTACCGTTGCACATCCGGCCAGTGCCGCTAAACCGATGGTAATGGCAAGGTTGCGTTTTAAAACCTTATTGTCTAACATTTTGCTATTTCTCCCTCTAAAAAATAATCGATACTTCATCTACTTAAACGACCTTAATAACATAAAATTAATTTTTTTCCAAGAAGGGCGTTGATTTGAGCGGCAAGTTATGAAAAAGTGGGAGTTCTTCAATTAATACATGCAGTAACGTTCACTTAGGCGTGTTTTCGTTGAAATAAAACGAGCCTTCAATTGAGCCATTTTCCCAAGGCACTTGCTTTCCTCCAGTTTCTTCTTTTACTTTAGTACGTACCTGGCGCAGCATCATGCCAACTTCCAATCCTGGCTGATCAATATAGTGTAATAGATGCTTGGTATAGGTGCCATTTCTACCAGTCCCGTCTTCAGCAACATTATTCGGGTTTGTGGAAAATATTAATAACGTGCCGCTAGGAGCATTCATGCTGGTTAGGCCGCGATTTGCGCCGCGATTGCTACTTGGAAATGGATTGTTACGGCAAGCATCTAGGAATACCAGGTTGAGATGACTTTTTCCTTCTCCCATTTTTTCTAGAACGTCACTGGCGTTGATCGCTTTGCGTCTGACTTCATCTTCTCTGGCTAGGTTGGTATCGACAGGAAGCAAGTAATTTTCACCTTTGACTTGTATTCCATGTCCGGAATAATAGAATAATCCAACGCCACCCCCTTTCAAGTTCTCGCCAAAGTGATGAATAGCATCGGCCATTGCTTCAAGTGTTGCATCTGTTTTTAGGGTCACTTGAAAATTATTTTTTTTCAAAGCATGTGCCATATCTTGTGCATCATTTACCGGATTAGACAGCCGTCCAGTGTGTTGGTAGGCGCCATTCCCAATAACCAAAGCGATTCGGCGAGTACCTGGTTGATTGTTTTTTGTAATGTCGGTGGCGGCAGATGTAGTGGCTGTGGATGGATGAACATTATTCTGTGCCTGTGTTGCCGTTAAATCCGTTTTGCGTTGATAGCTTTGTTGTTCTGGGTTTTCTGATTGTGTAAGGCTAGTTGCGGCAGTTTGCATAGCGGAGGGACTGGTTTGCTTGTTCTCGCGTAATAATGGCGCAGATGGCTCATCATAAACTGCTGATCCAGTTTGGGGTGGAGGAGGTGGATAAGGTGCGATAGAGGGTGGTATGGGTTGCATCGGCATCCACTGGTTTGTTCCCCACTGCCAGTTGTATGGATAATTGCGATACCAGCCGTTGTAAAAGTTGGGGCGCCAGCGATTTTCCCATTGGTGGCGTGCTTGCGTTGATCTGCGCGCGCTGGTTGCCTCTTTCAATAATGTAGCGGCTTCTTTATCGCCTCTACTCACAGTGATCGACAACCATTTTTCCGCTTCGCCCGGGTCTGCACCCATCTCGCCGAAACCGGTCAAGTAAAGCCTTCCCAATGCCATTTGGGCTTTCAAATTACCACGTTCTGCTGCATCACGCATCCATTGGATAGCTTGGTAGCTATCTTGACGTACACCGTCACCCCTGAAGAAGCGTAATGCAAGATCATAAGCAGCGCTGGGATCTCGTGTTGCTAATTTTTTCAGTGCTTCGAATTGTGGATTTTTTGTAATGTTGGATGTAGTTGTTGGCGAGTCAGGCGCGGCATATCCTATCGGCCGGTCAACGCATCCGCCGGAATTGCAGATTTGAACAGTTTCTTTCGAAGATTGTTGAGTAGCGCAAGCAGCAACAATCATCAGAGAAATAATAAGCAATGATCTTTTGAAAGTTGTGCAGGTAGGCCACATAATGATTACTCTCGGTTATAGAGGTTAAAAAAATATTCAGATAAAGATAATCTTAATGATTTAACAGGTTCTTGTTCGCATAATTTATTGTTGTAAAGAATAATAAAATCATTATCTTGTTGTAGGCTTGCGCTCGATGCATACACCAAGCTTTTTTACCCCACGTATAATTCCTAACTTTGCAATACTAACTTTGATCCAAGGCGAATGAAATTCTGTCAGAATGGTTTGTGCGATATGTTCTGCCAGGGCTTCTAGCAAGGAAAAATGCTTATTTGCCAGAATGTCACGAACTCGTTCAATAATTAAAGCATAATCCAGTGCATCTTCAATTTTATCTGATTGGCATGCACGACTGGTTGGAAGTGCTATTTCCAGATCGATCTGAATGGTTTGAGGGACTATACGCTCCCAAGGGTAGATGCCGATTAGGGTTTTGGCTTTAAAGTCATGCACAAAAATGATATCCATTAATGATTAAACGCTAAAATGAATCAATTATTTTAAAATTTATGGGAGTTTTGCAGGTACGAGCTATGCAGGATTTTATTCTATTTTATTCAAGTGGTGCTAATACATAACATGACACTTTTGGTATTTGGTTTGTTGGCTTATTTGTTGGGGTCTGTGTCTTTTGCTTTAATAGCCAGTTGGATTTTTAACTTACCTGACCCCCGCTCCTACGGCTCCAAGAATCCCGGGGCAACGAATGTTTTGCGCACTGGTAAGAAAGCGGCGGCAGTATTTACTCTTGTGGGTGATGCTGGAAAAGGCTGGTTGGCGGTATTTCTGGCGCAATATTATGCGCCACTTTGGGGTCTTGGAGATGAGAGTATTGCCGTCGTTGCACTGTCCGTGTTTTTAGGGCATGTTTTTCCGGTATTTCTACGTTTTCAAGGCGGTAAGGGTGTGGCAACGGCTGTAGGCGTATTGTTGGGTTTGAATCTGTGGATTGGATTGATGGCTATTGCGACGTGGATATTGGTTGCGATGATCTGGCGTATATCATCTTTGTCCGCTTTAGTTGCAGCGATATTGACGCCAATTTATACCGTAGGTGCGCTTGGATTAGGGAACAATTCTTTCGCAGTTTTGTTGATGTCACTGATACTGATTTGGAGGCACCAATCAAACATAGTTAATTTGTTGGCAGGAAAAGAAGGCCGCATCAATGAAAAAAAATCTTCCGGTTCATGATCAAGCACTGGGTAAATCGATCATTTCTAAATTCCAACGTGCATTAACAGTGAAACTGCTTGCTGGTTTCCAAGTATTGATATCTGCGGCTTGTAGTCGCATAGCCCCTGCAAAAGCAATCATGGCGCCATTGTCAGTACAAAATTCTAATTCTGGATAAAAAACGGTTGCTTCAACCGAAGCTGCTTTGTGAGTGAGATTGTCACGTAACTGTTGGTTTGCACCGACACCACCAGCAACAACCAATTGTGTCAGGCCGGTTTGTGATAGGGCGGCCAAGGATTTTTCCGTCAATACTTCCACTACTGCATCTTGAAAAGCTAAAGCGATATCTGCACGGGTTTGTGGCGTAACTTCTTGCTTATTGATCAAAGTTAGCACCGCAGTTTTCAAGCCGCTAAAGCTGAAATTGAGATCTCCGCTGTTTAGCATAGGTCGAGGAAGCTTGAATTGTCCTCGTTGTCCTTGCTTTGCGAGTTGTGATAATGCTGATCCGCCGGGATAGCCTAATCCCAACAACTTTGCGGTTTTATCAAAAGCCTCCCCTGCTGCGTCATCAACGGTTTCGCCTAACAGTTTATACTGACCTATACCGTCAACTTGCATTAATTGTGTATGCCCTCCTGAAACCAGTAGCGCGATAAATGGAAAATTAGGTGCGGGAGAAGATAATAAAGGTGAAAGTAGATGACCTTCCAGGTGGTGGATGCCTAGTGCGGGAATTCCTAGTGCAAAGCTTAGTGATGCACCAATACTGGCACCAACCAACAACGCACCCGCCAATCCAGGTCCTTGTGTATAAGCAATGGCATTAATGTCGTGAAGCTGGTATTTTGCTGCAAGTAATGCTTGATTGATTAACGGAAGTACTCGGCGAATATGATCGCGCGAAGCCAATTCCGGTACGACACCACCATATTCACTATGCATTTCTGTTTGTGAGTGAAGGGTGTGGCTAAGTAAGCCCTGTTTTGTGCTGAAAAGCGCAATTCCTGTTTCGTCGCAAGAGGTTTCAATACCTAAGATAAGCATTTATTGCAATAGTAGCTCGAGAGGTTTTTCTTTTATAACAAAATTCTTAATGATATAATTAAAAGCTTTTGTTGCATCTTATTGATTTGTTGACTGCAAAAGTTTATTTTTTATTATACTATTGATTTACTATTATTTTCACTGAGGGTTTTGCATATTTATGACAACTATTAAAGTAAAGGAAAACGAGCCATTTGAAGTCGCTATGCGTCGTTTTAAGCGATCCATAGAAAAAACCGGGATATTGACAGAATTGCGCGCCCGTGAGTTTTATGAAAAACCAACTGCAGAGCGCAAGCGTAAGCTTGCTGCAGCTGTAAAACGCAATTACAAACGGTTACGTAGTCAACTACTTCCTCCTAAGCTTTATTAGATCATAGTATAAAAGTTTTAATTGAAAGATAGCCTTGACATCTTTCATACCAAAGGCTGACGATGAATAGTTAAGTATTTGATTTATTAAACTAGAAGTTTCTATGAGCTTGAAACAGAAAATTACTGATGATATGAAAGCAGCTATGCGTTCAGGTGACGTCAAACTGCGAGATACCATTCGTTTGTTACAAGCTGCTATTAAGCAGCGGGAAGTGGACGAACGGATAGTGCTTGATGATGCGGCAATTATCGTAGTAATTGAAAAAATGCTTAAGCAACGTAAGGATTCTATTACACAGTATGAAGCTGCAAAACGGAATGATTTGGCGCAAAAAGAGCAGGATGAGGTGGCTATTTTAAGTGTATATATGCCACAGGCGCTGAATGATTCCGAAATAAATGCTTTGATTGATGAGGCAATTTTGGTAATAGGGGCGAAAGGGATGCAAGATATGGGCAAAGTAATGGCTGAACTGAAACCAAAACTTGTGGGGCGTGCCGATATGGCAATGGTTTCAACGCTGATTAAGGGAAAGATAGCCAACTAACTGATTGTTTGGTAGAATCTCTTGGGGTAATTTCTTCACAATTAATATGAGGCATTGTTGATAATACTCGGTAGATGATTCCTCAGCTTTTTATTCATGATTTACTCAGTCGCGTAGATATCGTGGATGCGATTGATCGTCATGTTCCACTTAAAAAGGCTGGCGCTAATTTTATAGCGTGTTGTCCGTTTCATAGTGAAAAAACTCCTTCGTTCACAGTCAGTCAGACTAAGCAGTTCTATCATTGCTTCGGTTGTGGTGCACATGGTAATGCAATCAATTTCCTCATTGATTATGGTGGACTAAGTTTTGTTGAAGCAGTGAGTGACTTGGCTGCTAATGTAGGTTTACAAGTACCTCAGGAGAGTGATAAAACTTCAAAAGAAGTTAATTCAAATGACGTTCCGCAATCTTACATAAATGAGCATAGTACTCATAGTTCTGAGATATCATCGCAGGATCTAATCGCGGTAATGCAGACTGCCACTCAGTTTTATCGAGAAAAACTTAAAGTATCTGAAAAAGCTATAGCTTATCTTAAAGAACGTGGGCTATCCGGCAAAATAGCAGCGCGATTTGCTATTGGCTACGCACCAGCAGGTTGGCAGAATCTTGGAGAAGTTTTTCCTGATTACAAATCTGAAAGCATTCGGAAATTATTAGTTAAGGCAGGGTTAGTAATCACAAATGATGATTCTAACCAATATGATAGATTCAGAGATCGTATTATGTTTCCTATCCTCAATCAGAGAGGCCAGATCGTTGGTTTTGGAGGTAGAGTACTAGAACAGGAAGAACCTAAGTATTTAAATTCTCCCGAAACGGCTTTGTTTGAGAAAGGGCGTGAATTATATAATTTATTTTCATCGCGTCACGCTATTCGTGAAGCCAATTGTGTAGTGGTGGTAGAAGGCTATATGGATGTAATTATGCTGTCGCAACATGGGATTGATTATGCAGTGGCTACCCTGGGCACGGCTACAACCAGTTTGCATATCCAAAAACTCTTACGTCAAACAGATAATATCATTTTCTGTTTTGATGGCGATAATGCAGGTAAGAAAGCAGCTTGGCGAGCGCTTGAAAACAGCCTGGCACTTATTTCTGATGGTAAGTATTTGAGTTTTCTTTTTTTGCCAGAAGGTGACGATCCTGACAGCTATATACGTAATTATGGAAAAGAATCCTTTGAAAAAAAACTTAAGCAATCAATACCGTTAACAGAGTTCTTGTTTGCAGAAATATGTTCAGAATTAAATCTTCAAAGCCTTGAAGGTCGCGCAAAACTTGTAAATGATGTAAAACCTTTATTGCATCAAGTGAAAGCATCGGCGTTATCATTGATCCTTCTCAATCGCTTAGTTGAATTGAGTGGAATTAATCGAAATGAACTGGAAGAATTGTTACAAATACGACCCCCTGGGCGTAAGATTCGCAAGTTGGAAAATTTAGCTAGACGACAATTAACTACGCCTTATCGGCGATTAATTCGAGCACTTATTTACAACCCTAATTATAGTGTTAAACTGGATAGGAATTTACTTGTCGAATGCAGTGTGAGCGATGAAGAAGCTAACGCACTAAAAGAGCTTATAGGTTTTATTGATATGCATCCTCATTTAATAAAGAAGACAAAATTGACGACTTCGCTATTAACATTTCTGCAGGATAGTCCTTATAGATCGTTGCTGGAAAAGATTGAAAGTGAGATTCTAGAATGGGGTGATTCGATCGACTTAGAAGTGGAATTTTTAGGGGCCTTAGAAAAATTACAGCAGATTCATCGAAATAGGCGCATGACTGAATTGCGTAGCAAGTCTTTGAATAAATTAACTGAAGAAGAGAAGCGAGAATTACAAAGGTTGGCTATGTTATGAGGTTATTTTCTGGGTGTCAGTAATGTCGAGTTTTGATATAATCTGACAATTTTAGCTTTAAATTTATCCTATTATTGGAATCCGATATGCCAAGAACAAAAACGATTAAGTCAAAAGATACTGAAGCTCTCAAAAAAGGAAAAGTAACAGTAACAGAGAAAAAAGTACAAAGCACTGATCAGGAAATGGTGGAAAACGGAGTGATTGAGCGGCTAGCAGTTAAAACTAATAAAAAAGTAAAAGTAGCAGATAACTGCAGCATTAGTGAAATCGCCCAGGCAGTGCTGGATGCAACTGCTATGGAAGGCAATGGCAGTAAGAAAACAAGAGGTAGAGTTCCTAAAAAAATAAAAGTAGCCGCCTCTGACAAAGAACAGTTTGATGAATTAGAGCCTATTGCAGTTAATCAGAATAATGCGTCATTGCCATTGGACATTGAAGCGCGTCGTATGCGCCTAAAAATGCTTATTGGCTTAGGCAAAGAGCGTGGTTATCTGACTTATGCTGAAATTAATGATCATTTACCTGATGATATGTTGGATGCAGAGCAGATAGAAGGTATTATCAGCATGATCAATGACATGGGCATATCCGTTCATGATGAAGCACCAGATGCTGAAACTTTATTGATGTCAGATGCCGCAACAACCGTTGCTGATGAGGATGTGGCAGAGGAAGCTGAAGCTGCACTTTCAACGGTGGATTCAGAATTTGGACGAACAACTGATCCGGTACGTATGTATATGCGTGAAATGGGTTCAGTTGGTTTACTCACGCGTGAAAGTGAAATTGAAATTGCAAAACGTATAGAAGGCGGCTTACGCCATATGATTCAAGCGATCTCAGCTTGTCCGCCTATTATCGCCGGTATTGTCAATTTGGCAACTGATATTGAAAAAGATAATTTAAGAATTGATGAGGTGGTCGATGGATTGTTAGACGCTAATGCACAAGACATCATGAACGAAGAGTTTTCAGAAGAATCATTGGAACAGGAATTAGAAGCCAGTGATGATCTTGAAGATGAAGACGAAGATGGAGACAGCACAGCGGTTGCCAGTGCCAATTTATTGAAGCTAAAAACTGATGCATTGGAGCGTTTTACGATTATTCGTGAAATTTACAATGAAATGCAAGCATTGCTGGAGAAAGAAGGGCCTTACCATTCCGGTTATATTGCGCTGCAGGATAAAATTTCATCGGAGCTAATGAGCATTCGTTTTTCAGCGAAAATGGTGGAAAAATTGTGCGATACGCAGCGTGCACTAGTTGGCGATGTGCGTAATTGTGAACGTAATATCATGGAGTTATGTGTTACAAAAGCAAAAATGCCAAGAAATCATTTTATTAAGGCTTTTCCTGGAAACGAAACGAATCTTGATTGGTTAATGCAAGAGATTGAAGTTGGGAAACCCTATAGTCAAGCTCTTGAGCATTATAAGCCAGCAATTTTGGAGCAGCAGCAGAGCTTACTTGCGCTTAGAAACATGGTTGGTATTCCAATCAAGGATCTGAAAGAAATCAATCGTAAAATGTCTACAGGAGAAGCTAAAGCTCGGCGAGCTAAACGTGAGATGACGGAAGCAAATCTGCGTCTCGTTATTTCTATTGCTAAGAAATACACGAATCGTGGATTGCAATTTCTTGATTTGATTCAAGAGGGCAATATCGGTTTGATGAAAGCAGTTGATAAATTTGAATATCGGCGTGGTTATAAATTTTCTACGTATGCAACATGGTGGATACGTCAAGCAATTACTCGCTCAATTGCCGATCAAGCGCGCACTATTCGAATTCCAGTACATATGATCGAAACAATCAACAAAATGAATCGTATTTCGCGCCAAATTCTGCAGGAAACTGGCCAAGAACCAGAACCAGCCGTTCTGGCACAAAAAATGGAAATGCCAGAAGAAAAAATTCGTAAAATTCTTAAGATTTCCAAGGAACCGATTTCGATGGAAACACCAATTGGTGATGATGAAGATTCTCATTTGGGAGATTTTATCGAAGATGCTGCAACCATGGCGCCTGCCGATGCGGCAGTTTATGCGAGCTTGCGAGGAGTTACAAAAGATATACTTGATTCACTAACGCCTCGTGAAGCCAAGGTGCTGAGAATGCGCTTCGGAATTGAAATGAATACGGACCATACATTGGAGGAAGTTGGAAAGCAGTTTGATGTTACGCGCGAACGGATTCGGCAAATTGAAGCTAAAGCATTACGTAAATTACGTCATCCTGCACGTTCTGAAAGATTGCGAAGCTTCCTTGATACAGGTAATAATTAAAAAGCCAGAAAATTTTATTAGGGTCTGTAGCTCAGTTGGTTAGAGCAGGGGACTCATAATCCCTTGGTCGCTGGTTCGAGTCCAGCCAGACCCACCAATAAATCAAGAGGTTAGAGTATTTTTCTAACCTCTTTTTTCTTAGACTGTGTCAAATTTGTGCCAATAAAGACATTTGAAACCAGTTCGGCATGCTGTAAAAGTTGGGGTTTTGATAGTGTAAATTTTCGTTTTATTTGGTACTATTTTTCGCGTTATTTGGTACTGAGCATTTATTAGTTTAACGGGTTATTTTTTAAAAATTCCTGATTATTAACTCTGACCGTTGTGCCGATCGATTATTACCTCCTATTGTATAAATCGCCCGCTCTGAATAATCCATAACGATATGATTTTATGTAATGAGTTGATAAATTTGAGCGGTTAAATTCACCAGTTTTTGGTAAAATTGCAGCAATTTCCTGCAAATTTAGCGAGAGTTACATGGGACC
>WBZQ01002146.1_pt1 | contig 12907 bp, 10 predicted proteins | sample 5204251 | NCBI WGS metagenome assembly WBZQ01 (sample SAMN12412402, study PRJNA552823) | activated sludge metagenome | isolation source: activated sludge from nitrification reactor of wastewater treatment plant... | place: USA: Virginia | collected 2017-09 | reverse complement strand
ATCCATATCCAGATGAGCAATTCTGCGAGCAGTAGCGATTTTCATTACCATATCAATGCCAATACCAAAAAAGCAAATGCCTATCCATTAGCACAATTTTTTGTTAATTGAGAAATACAGTATAAATCTTCGTTATTCAAACTAACGTAAAATTTAATAAGCGATATCATAAGCAAATCATGGCGGAAGCATTGCGCGTAAACGAATATTTTTCTTAACAAAAGTATCTTTCATTATCAAATAATAGTCGCTTCATCATTACAGAATAACTTTATGATTTATAGAGAAATAAAAAATAGGATTGCGATGATCGTCGTACTGAGCATCATCGCCATTGTCGGTTCCATTAAAAGCTTTACCGTGCTTGGCGGAGATCAATCTCTATTTGTTGTCATTGCGCAAATGTTTGATGCTGGAAAAATTTTGTATAAAGACTTATTCGATTTCAAGCAGCCGGGCATTTTTATCTTTTATTTTTTTGCAGGAAAAACACTGGGATGGAGTGATATTAGCATCCATTATTTTGAATTAGGTTATTGGTTGATATTTTCACTAGTACTTTATTTCTCTATCAAACAATATTCACTATTCTATAAAAATGAATTAAGTAGCAGCTTGTTTCCGCTATTTGTTATTGGTGTTTATTACTGCAACGCTACCGCATTCCAACTCACACAACTCGAAGCACTGATTAATGTTCCTTTATATTTAATTGTTTGGTTATTGGATAGAGCATACAAAGACGAAAATAATTTATTAATAACTTATTTCTTAATAGGATTATTGATGAGTATTGTGGTTCTTTGTAAATTAATTTACAGCCCGATTATTTTTGCCTTTATGCTCATTCATTTTATATTCTGTTTAAAGAACAAGGGATTAAAGTATATCTTAGTCAAACAATTACCCCCGATAATCATCGGTTTTGCGATTCCAATCACAATTTTCTTAAATTATATTTTTACGCATCATATTGAAAATTTAGTAACCGATATTTTCTTTAAAATACCCACGCAAGTCATTGGCCTAGGAGACCAAGTACATCCAGAAAGACTGTGGAGCTCGATCAAATGGTTCGGCAAGCTAATGATTATTTATCTAATACTGGCTGCCATCGGTGTTTTTTTGATTTCCAAAAAAGAATCACATTTTTTCAGTATGATCATCGCTTGGGTAATCATAGGGTTTTCGGTTATTGTCATGCAAAAAACTTCCTGGTGGTCTTACCATTTTCAACTACTATACGTACCCATCGCATTATTTTCTGTATTAGCGCTGGATTATTTGATTTATCACTTGCTGGTCTATGTGGGACTTAACAATTCATTCAAAAGGATCCCTATTATTCTGATTATTTTGATTCTTGTTACCCACAATCAATTCATATCCCTGCAAACTAGTTTATATTCCGAAAATTATTCAAGGTTATTAGGTTTTGATTATGCAAAAAACCATGCGCTATCAGTTCTTAATATACTGAAAGAAGAAGATACTATTTATGTATGTGGTAACCCTAGAAAATATTTGATCACATCGCGACTGCCTGAGTTAAGCACTAATGGCTGGATCTTAGAATATCAGTTAGATTATCAATGGGAAAATTTCTATCAGGAATTCCGAAATAAACCACCCACTTATCTATTTATCAGTAAAGAATACGAAAATCTCATTCCAACGAAGCAACCTAAATTGTGGGATTTTATCACCACGGAATATAACCAATTCAGCCTTGAAGAAACCGGTATATGGTATAAAAACTCAAAGAATTAGCGGTGTTATGAAACTTGATGCATTCAAATCAGTTCATCAGGTAAATTTTCCTACGCTACATACATCGTTCTCGTTTGTGGAGAAAAACAAAGCTGTATTTTACAAATAGTCTTTAATCATTACTTTACTATCAACCGTCTATACAACCACGACCTTTGTGCACCTCTCCTTCAGTTCCTTGTATCTATTGATTAATTACTGCCAGCAAACCGCTTTTTTTCCAAAAACCTAAACCAGTCAAAATTAGCAGCAGTTACTCATCCTTAGTTCCCACTCTCAGGATGTTTTATTAGGCCTCCATGTAAAAATTCTGGCACTTGGCCATTTGTGCAGAATCACCACCCATAAATTTCTCATCATATAAAAAACAAAGAGAAGATTGTATTTCCTAACCTCTATTTTTTTGGTAATATCCAACTGGAATAAATGATCATAAGTAAATAATCAATGATGGGCTTTGAGCCCATTTTTTATTTGTAGTCGACAACTATGGAACTGGAAGTGTTAATAGCATCAACTCTCGAAGGAATGGGTTACGAGTTGGTAGAAATAGAGCAATCTGCGCATAATAAATTATTAAGAATATTTGTGGATAAGAATGAAGGAATCGGTATTGATGATTGTGTATCAATAAGCAATCATCTTACTCGCCTATTAGCAGTAGAAAATATCGATTATGGTCGCTTGGAAGTGTCATCGCCAGGGCTAGATAGGCCTTTACGAAAGGAATCTGATTTTACTCGTTTTAAAGAAGAAACGATCAAGTTAAAACTACGCATCCCGCTTGAGGGGCAAAGAAATTTTATAGGAATTTTGCGGGAAGTTAACAATGGTGCGATTAAGCTTGAAGTAGAAGGAAAATTATTGAATCTTGAATTGAGCAACCTCATGAAAGCTCGCTTGGTTCCAAAACTTTAACCGCATTAGATTTGAATGGAGAACTATGAGCCGAGAAATTTTACTGCTGGTAGATGCACTAGCACACGAGAAAACTGTCGAAAAAGAAATAATCTTTATGGCACTTGAACTCGCATTAGCATCTGCTACCAAAAAACGCTTTCAAGAAGACATAGACATTCGCGTTTCCATTAATAGACAGACCGGTGATTATGAATCTTTTCGTCGATGGTTAGTAGTGGATAATGGAGCAATCGAAAATTCGATACGGCAGGTTACACTTGATGATGCACAGAAAATACATAACACTATTCAATTAAACGATTACCTTGAAGAGCCCCTTGAGGGAGTTGAATTTGGTCGCATTGGCGCACAAGCAGCGAAACAAGTCATTTTTCAAAAAATTCGCGAGGCAGAACGTGAACAAACGCTCAATCAATTTCTTGAAAGAGGCGATTACTTGATTTCCGGCACCATAAAGCGCATCGAGCGTGGCAATGCAATTATTGAATCTGGAAAGATTGAAGCTGAGCTGTCACGTGATCAAATGATTCCGAAAGAGAATTTGCGTGTAGGTGATCGTGTTCGCGCCTATTTACATAGAATCGATCGAGTTGCACGAGGCCCACAAATCAAACTTTCGCGCATTTCACCAGAATTTTTGACGAAACTATTCGAATTGGAAGTTCCTGAAATAGAAGAGAGGATGATTGAAATTAAGGTGGCAGCGCGTGATCCAGGTTCACGTGCAAAAATTGCAGTCAAATCAAACGATCCACGGATCGACCCGATTGGTACTTGTGTTGGAATGCGAGGTTCACGTGTACAAGCCGTGATTAGCGAACTTGCTGGCGAACGCATCGATATTATTCTATGGTCAGAAGACCCTGCTACTTTTATCATCAATGCCTTAGCACCTGCGGAAATTAGCAGCATCATGGTTGACGAAGAAAAACACAGCATGGATATTGTCGTCGATGATGACAACTTGGCGCAAGCGATTGGGCGAGGCGGGCAAAACGTTCGGCTTGCTTCCGAATTGACAGGCTGGGAATTGAATATTATGACTGTTGATGAATCTAAGGCCAAGCACGAAAAAGAAACATCGCAAATTTGTCAGCTTTTTATGGAGAAACTGGATGTCGACCAAGAAGTTGCGGAAATACTGGTGCAAGAAGGTTTTTCTACGTTAGAGGAAGTTGCCTACATTCCCATAAACGAGATGCTGGAAATCGAATCCTTAGATGAAGATACCATTCACGAAATACGTAATCGAGCACGTAACGTACTTTTGACTGATGCCATTGCTAAAGAGGAAAAGGTTGAACATATTTCCGGGGATTTATTGGCACTCGAAGGCATTGATGATGATATCGCTCGTCAATTAACGTCAAAAGGTATTAGTACACAAGCTGATTTGGCTGATCTGGCTGCGGATGATTTGGTTGAAATGACAGGTATTGAGGTTGAACGTGCTAATCAGCTTATTATGAAAGCGCGCGAACCGTGGTTTACTTAATATTGAAATATCATCAATGAATAATAAAGTATTGAATATTACAGGATTTGCTGATAATTTTGATTACAGAGAGGTTATAGATTACAAATGGCTCAAATCAGTGTAGAACAGTTTGCTAATGAACTAGGCCTGCAACCAACCGTTTTATTGGAACAACTTAAAGCGGCTGGCGTAAAAAAAATCATGGCTGAGGATGCTTTGACAGAGCAGGACAAAACACAACTTCTTGAATATCTGAGAAAAACACACGGCGCCTCAGAATCAAAAAGCAAAATCACTTTAACGCATCGTCAAACCTCGGAAATCCGGAAATCGGATAGTACCGGGCGTCCCAGAACGATTCAAATCGAAGTCAGAAAAAAACGTGTGTTACAAAAAGCAACCGTACAGACTTTGGAAGAGGCGCCTAAACCAATACCTGAAGTACCTGTCAGTGTTTCAACATCGCCTACTCAAGAAAAAAATAAAGAATTCGTGATCGATGCGGAAGAACTTGCTCTGCGCAAAGAAGAAGCTAGAAAACAAGCAGAATTAATCGCTCGCCAAACAGAGGAAATCCAGTTAAAGAAAACTCGCAAAAAAGCTGAGAAACCGGGTGACATCAAGAAAGAACCACAACCTGTGACTTCTGTTGCGGAAAACTCTCCCACTACAAATGAATCCACTGCTCAATCACATAAGTCTGTAGAACCTGGAGCAACCGCGTCATCAGAAAAAACACCTGAATCGAAGGTTGCATCAACTTCACCCGGTAATCTTTCTTCCGAAGGCACATTGCACAAACCAGTAGTTGCAGCAGCTGATAAAAAGAAAAAGCAAATCAAAGAACAAGCCAAAGAACAAACTGTTTGGAAAGATGACAGCATCAAGAAACGCGGTTTCAAGACACGCGGAGACGTTTCAAATAATCAGGGTTGGCGTACATCACCACGTAAAGACAAGCACAGTAAGCAAGTTACGGTAGATGAATCCAATCTGCATGCATTTTCAGCGCCAACCGAACCCATCATTCGGGATATCATGGTGCCTGAAACCATCTCTGTCGGCGCCCTCGCTCAAAAAATGTCCATCAAAGCTGCCGATGTCATCAAAGTACTGATGAAAATGGGCAGTATGGTTACCATTAATCAAATGCTTGATCAAGAAACTGCAATGATTGTTGTATCAGAAATGGGACATATCGCAAAGTATGCGGAGATTGATAATCCAGAAGCTTTTCTGACGGATAATGAAGCCTCAAATACAGAAGTGATATTAGAACCTCGTGCACCAGTTGTTACCGTTATGGGACATGTAGATCACGGTAAAACCTCACTACTGGACTACATTCGACGTACTCGAGTAGCAAGTGGAGAAGCGGGCGGAATCACTCAGCATATTGGCGCTTATCATGTAGAAACCGATCATGGCATGATTACGTTTCTGGATACACCCGGGCATGAGGCATTTACGGCCATGCGCGCGCGCGGCACAAAAATAACCGATATCGTCATTCTGGTTGTTGCTGCGGATGATGGCGTTATGCCGCAGACCATCGAGGCGGTGCATCACGCAAAAGCAGCGAAAATTCCAATCATTGTTGCAGTCAATAAGATTGATAAACCAGAAGCAAATCCTGAGCGCATTCGCCATGAATTGGTGAATCATGAGGTTGTTCCAGAAGAATGGGGTGGCGACACGATGTTTGTCGAAGTATCTGCAAAAGCGGGTACCGGAATCGATTCGTTATTGGAATCCATATTACTGCAAGCTGAAGTACTAGAATTGAAAGCCCCTGCCACTACGCCTGCAAAAGGTGTCGTAATCGAGTCACGATTGGATAAAGGGCGTGGACCTGTAGCGACTATTTTGGTGCAATCCGGAATTCTTAATCGAGGAGATGTACTATTAGCGGGCGCGGTATATGGAAAGGTACGCGCCATGAGTGATGAAAACGGCAAGGCCATCAAATCGGCGGGCACATCTATTCCCGTTGAGATTCAGGGTCTTGCTGAGGTACCTGAAGCAGGAGAAACTGTCATCGTACTCAATGATGAACGTAAAGCACGCGAAATTGCGCTATTCCGTCAAGGTAAATATCGCGATGTAAAACTTGCCAAGCAACAAGCCGCAAAACTGGAAAATATTTTTGATCAACAAGATGATGTAAAAGTTCTCGCGCTGATTATCAAATCGGATGTTCAGGGCTCATGTGAAGCGTTAGCTTATGCGCTACAAAAACTTTCCACGGATGAAGTCAAAGTCAATATTGTTCACAGCGGTGTAGGTGCCATCATTGAATCAGACATCAATCTTTCTCTTGCTTCAAAAGCTGTCGTCATTGGCTTTAATGTTCGAGCTGATGCCAGCGCCCGTAAATTGATTGCTGCGAGCGGCGTCGACGTACGCTACTATAATATTATCTACGAAGCAGTTGATGAGATAAAAGCAGCACTTTCCGGCATGATGTCGCCCGATCGCAAAGAAAACATACTGGGTATGGTCGACATTCGTGAAATTTACCGTATCCCTAAAGTTGGTACTGTGGCGGGGTGCTATGTACTGGATGGCATTGTGAAAAGGAACTCTCAAGTCAGAGTTATACGCGATGGCTTAATTCTGCATAGTGGCGAGCTGGATTCATTGAAGCGCTTTAAGGACGACACTAAAGAAGTACGCGAAGGATTTGAGTGTGGTATCTCCTTGAAGAATTTCAATGAAATACAAGTAGGCGATCAACTGGAAGTATACGAAATCGTCGAAACAGCACGTACTTTATAATACTTTTGACCTGAAAATAAAGATGCTTACAAGGCCAGAAAATTCTCGTACGTTACGCGTTGCCGATCAAATACAACGCGAATTGGCAGATTTACTACAGCATGAAACCAAGGATCCACGGGTTAAGAACATCACAATTACTGCGGTTGAGGTCACTCGAGATTATAGTCAAGCAAAAATTTTCTATTCCACACTGGGCAATCCCGAAGAAATTTTTCTTACACAAAACGGCCTGGAAAATGCCAAAGGCTTTCTACGTTCACAGCTATCGCATCGCATGCAGCTACGAATCACGCCACAGTTAAATTTTGTTTATGATGAATCGGTGGAACGAGGTACACGTTTATCCAAATTGATTGATGATGCCGTTGCACAAGACAAAGTTTTACAACAAAAAAATCCTGAATAATAATAGTAACTTTTCACTTAAACTTACTTTCCTCCTCTGAATAAAAACGTTAAAGCAATCAATCCACAAAATATCAGTGGTGTTTTGTTATTGGATAAGGCATTAGGTGCTTCTTCCAACAAAGCCGTTCAATCGATCAAACGGCTCTTCTCCGCCGCCAAATGTGGGCATACTGGAACTTTGGATCCTATGGCCACGGGTCTACTGCCTCTCTGCCTTGGAGAAGCAACAAAATTTTCTGCTCTGTTGTTGGGTGCCGATAAAACTTATCAAGCTACCTTAATACTAGGTTACCTCAGTACAACCGGTGATACCGAAGGCGAAATCAGTAAAGTGATCGATGGGGATTATTGTCCTCCAACACAACAATACTGCGATCAGATACTGTCACAATTTATCGGTACGATTACCCAGATTCCTCCCATGTATAGCGCACTCAAATACCAAGGGAGGCCTCTATATGCTTATGCTCGAGACGGAAAAACAATAGAGCGAAAAGCACGTCAAGTACAAATTTATCAATTGCATATGGAATCATTGCAGGAAAATGAATTGCGCCTAACGATCCACTGCAGCACAGGAACTTATATCAGAACGCTGGCCGAGGACATCGGTAAAGCCTTAGGATATGGCGGTGCTTATTTGACACAACTTCGTCGCACCCGGATCGATTGCTTTGATATCGCTCAAGCACAGACGTTTACAGCGTTAGAAAATTTGAATGCCGTATCACGTGACCGATATTTATTGCCCATGGATTGTTTATTGCAGAAATTCCAAGCTATCGTATTGGATGATGCCGCGGTACTCCATATTACGCAAGGGCGCGTTGTTTCAGGACAACTGAAAAACACGCTACTGAAAGACACTTCCGTCAGGCTTTATAATTCGCAGCAGCAATTCTTGGGATTAGGAATGGTTACTCATGATCAGAAAATCATAGCAAAACGTCTGCTTGCAACTCATAACGTTAAACTATCTAGCTCGGAACATAAAGTACACTGCGCCAACCATACATAAGCCCGCCCATAAGTAATCGAGTTTCAGCGGCTCCTTCAAATAAAATAGCGCAAACGGTACAAATACCGTCAAAGTGATCACTTCTTGTAGAATTTTGAGTTGCGCAATAGATAACACCGTAAATCCAATCCGATTGGCTGGCACTTGTATCATGTATTCAAAAAACGCAATGCCCCAACTCACTAGCGCAGCAATGATCCAAGGTTTGTGATTGAGCTCTTTCAAATGCGCATACCAAGCAAATGTCATAAACACATTGCTCATGGTCAGCAACACAACGGTTTGCCAAATCTCTTTCATTCAAATGATAGGCATTTTTTAAAAACCGAGCTCCTGCCACATACCATCCACTCTTCTTTTGACTGCTTCATCCATAAGGATGGGCTTTCCCCATTCTCGATTCGTTTCACCGGGGAATTTATGCGTTGCATCCAACCCCATTTTACCGCCCAACCCAGAAACTGGGCTTGCGAAATCAAGATAATCAATCGGTGTATTTTCCACCAATAATGTATCGCGCACAGGATCAACGCGTGTGGTAATCGCCCAAATCACCTCTTTCCAGTCACGTACATTGATATCATCATCTGTCACAATAATAAATTTGGTATACATGAATTGACGCAGGAAACTCCAGATACCAAACATCACACGCTTGCTATGCCCAGCATATTGTTTTTTCATACTCACCACGGCCATGCGGTAAGAACACCCTTCCGGCGGTAGATAAAAATCGACGATCTCGGGAAATTGTTTTTGCAATAACGGTACAAACACTTCATTCAGCGCCAAACCGAGGATTGCAGGTTCATCGGGAGGCTTACCCGTATAGGTGGAATGATAAATCGGATTGCGCCGCATGGTTATACGATCGATCGTCAATACCGGAAAAGTTTCTCGTTCATTATAGTAACCGGTATGGTCACCATAAGGCCCCTCCAACGCCGTTTCTCCGGGATGAATCATGCCTTCAAGCACAATTTCAGCGCTAGAAGGCACTTGCAAATCATTACCAATACATTTAACCACTTCGGTTTTAGCGCCGCGCAACAACCCAGCAAACTGATACTCGCTCAACGTATCCGGCACCGGTGTTACAGCACCCAATATCGTTGCTGGGTCCGCTCCCAGTGCAACCGCAACAGGATACGGCTTACCTGGATTCATCAAGCAAAACTCACGAAAATCCAATGCCCCGCCACGATGCGCTAACCAACGCATGATGACCTTATTAGGTGCAATCACTTGTTGACGATAAATACCCAAATTTTGCCGAGTTTTGTTCGGTCCTCGCGTTATGGTCAACCCCCAAGTAATCAATGGCGCAACGTCACCCGGCCAACAAGTCTGGATCGGAAGCTTACCTAAATCCACTTCACTACCTTGCAAAATTACTTCCTGACAGGGCGCATTGCTCAATTCTTTGGGCGCCATGTTCAACACCTGCCTTAACATTGGTAGCTTATCCCAGGCGTCTTTCAATCCTTTGGGCGGATCCGGTTCTTTTAGATAAGCCAATAATTGCCCAACTTCACGCAGTGCTTCTACCGATCCTTGCCCCATTCCCAAAGCCACCCGCTTAGGTGTACCGAATAAATTACCGAGTACCGGTATGTCGTAACCTTTCGGATGTTCAAATAATACGGCAGGCCCCTGCGCTTTGAGCAAACGATCACAGATTTCGGTCATTTCTAATACAGGATCCACTTCGGTTTGGATACGTTTAAGTTCTCCAGTAGATTCCAATTGCGCAATAAAATCACGCAAATCTTTATATTGCATAGTGGATGCCTTGTTTGATTAAGTGCGCGGGAAAATCAGGAAATCGATCACAATACCTAAGAACACAATCATTCCCACCCAATTGTTATGTAAAAATGCTTTGAAACATGACATACGATCACGGTGACGAATGAGCGTATATTGATAAGCAATCAAACCGATTACTGTCATGAGTCCCGCGTAATAAGCCAGATTCATTTGCTGCAGCTGTCCAACCACCATCATTAAAGCAATGAAACACGCATGGCATAACATGACGCCCAGCACATCATAGCGCCCGAAAGTAATAGCTGATGTATGAATACCAATTTTCAAATCATCCGGTTTATCGACCATTGCATACGCGGTATCGTAGGCAATCACCCAAAACAAGTTGGCGAGCAATAAAACCCACACGATCATTGGCAAACTATTCGTCTGAGCCGCAAACGCCATAGGAATACCGAAACTAAATGCAATGCCCAGATATGCCTGCGGTATTGCAAGAAAACGCTTGGTAAACGGATAGGTCCCCGCCAAAAACAATGCTGGAACGGATAATAGAATAGTCAATTGATTCAAAGGCAGAATTAATATAAAGGCACATAAACTCAAGCCAGCAGCCAGTACAATGGCTTCGCGAGAACTCACCTTCCCCACCGCCATCGGACGATGCTTGGTGCGGTCAACATGCGGATCAATATGGCGATCCGCAAAATCGTTGATGACACAACCGGCCGAACGCATCAAAACCGTCCCTAAGATAAAAATAAATAAAATATGCCAATCGGGCATACCTTGTGCGGCGAACCACAATCCCCATAGCATGGGCCATAATAACAATAAAATACCAATCGGCTTATCAAGCCGCATTAATTGCAGGTAGGTTTTAATTCGATCGGAAAAATTCATGTTGGTAAATTTAGAATACTCGGCAAGAACACTTCCGTCACTAAGATTGACTGCCCATTTAGAGTAAATAGCGAACGCCGCGCCCACAAACTTGCAGGCTTGACTGGCAGCGGGACACAAGCTCGGTCATATAAAAAATGTCCTTGCTTAACTTTCTTGAATTCCAGAGGAGTACGTTTAACTCGGGGATTGCTGAATAGCATGGTACCCAGCGATTTATTACCTAGCCCATTCAAACCACGCCATACGCCCCGTAAGTTTTGACGTGTTACAGTCGAATGCGCAAAAACCACGGGGGTCGCACCACAATACAAAAATACCTCACGCACCATCACCAGCTCATCAGAACGAACACCCATGACTCGCAATTCATCATCGTAAATTCTGCTAAATGACTGGAATACTGGTTTAACAAAAAAATGCGTGCAACAATCTTGAATACGCCGCGTCAACGAGCCACGATCTTGTAACCAATACCTCTGGCGGTAACAAACCGATACCAAGGCCGTATGCCATGTCTGTGAATGTGTGCTATTCATAGCTATGAAAATGGTTCAACGAAATCGCACCCATAACACGTACAGAAATTCCTACCAAGTAGTTATTAAATAATGCACAGGATTATACAATAGTTAACAACATGGCAAGTCAGGCGGTACATATATCTTATTTATGAAAATCTAGACTTCTGCTGATGACTATATTGTATCGCCGACGAACACTAGAGATTCTTCTCACTGGTATCTACCGTCCGAACTGCTTGAGCCATAATGCTTATGTCACTTAAAATGCATAGTCACTTTACCAAACACACCGCGTTGAATATGCACGGGCATTGTATGGACCAACTCAGGCGCAAATTCCTGATGATGTGATTGCAACAAATTCTGCCCAACCACCGATAGTTCGATGTTTCGCATTGGCTTCCATGCCAGTCGCAAATCCAGTGTTTTATAACTGGCCACCCCTAACCCAGGCAATTTACTGATGTAGCGAAAGAAAGCATCTAATTCGACATTTCTAACGAGATCGATTTGTGTGCGGAATGTAAATTGATGCTTAGGATCTTCACCGGATTCAGCCTCCTGATCCTGTGGCACTTTATTTCTTACCTGTAAATGACTGTAGCTTGGCATGAAGCGCAATCTTTCCAAAACATTCCATTGTCCATAAACCTCAAAGCCAAAAATCTGGGTATGGCGCTGATCGGTTATTTGGATCATTGCTGGAGCTATTTCCCGTTCGCTCGTTGAATTGCTGTAATCATTGAAGAAACCGGCAATATCAATGGACAAATCTGAAGTTACCTGGCGTCGATATCCGGTTTCAAATCCCCACAATGTTTCGGAGGTTAGGTGCGGATTGCTGATGAGTCTGATAAATTCTGCGCCATCTCTAATCAACTGATTGCCATCGCGTTCAAAACGTGACGGTAATCGAATGGAGCGAGTTGCCGAGATCCAAATAGATTGTTTAGTATCAGGAGTCCATAACAGTCTTGCATTGGGTAAGAAATTTGCATGCGCGTAAGTATTATCGAGAAATTTAATCCCAGCAGCCAGTTTTAACCGATCTTCTATCAATGGTATTTCTGTCTGCGCGAAAACGTTGCCAGTTTGTAAGTTACGCCTTGTAGGGTCAAAAAAGATCGGCAAGCCCCCACCCAGATGATCCATGGTCCAACGGTACCCACCTCCCCACACGATATCTTGTGAGAAAGGTACAAAAGGAATTTGCAGTGGAAAACGCTGTTGGAAATCTATATCGACTGTATGTCGAAATTCCCGGAAAGACAACTCATCGCGCCGGGTATGATCATAATATGCTTGCAGAACAGTATTCGAACGGTCACCAGTAGT
>WBZQ01001802.1_pt1 | contig 12911 bp, 13 predicted proteins | sample 5204251 | NCBI WGS metagenome assembly WBZQ01 (sample SAMN12412402, study PRJNA552823) | activated sludge metagenome | isolation source: activated sludge from nitrification reactor of wastewater treatment plant... | place: USA: Virginia | collected 2017-09 | reverse complement strand
GATAGTAGGCGCGGGCAGGCCGCTTGTCAAGCGCCGGGTCAGAAAGTCTTCTGGCCTGCGTTGCGAGGCTCGGGGTCCACGCACGTACGCCGGCCCGTGACGCTGATGCGCCCGCTTACTATCAGGCTCAGCGCGCGCGGATAGATGTCATGTTCGGCCGCCAGGATGCGCGCCGAGAGACGTTCGACATCGTCGTCGTCGTGAACCTCGACGGCCTTCTGCAAGATGATGGGCCCGGTGTCGAGCCCCGCGTCGACGAGGTGAACCGTGGCGCCGGAGACTTTCACGCCGTGCGCCCACGCCTGCCGCTGCGCGTGCAGTCCTGGAAACGCAGGCAGGAGCGACGGGTGGACGTTGAGAATCGGCCCAGGGAAGGCGTCCACGAACTCGGCAGACAGGCGGCGCATGTAGCCAGCGAGGCAAGCCACGCTCGCGTGGTGCTCTGCGAGGCAGGCCAGCACCTGGGCCTCGTGCGCGCGCGCCGCAAGGCCGCGCGATGGACAGGCGACGGCCGCGATGCCGGCGCAGCGCGCGCGCTCGAGCGCCGGCGCGTCGGCGACGTTGGAGATGACGGCGACCAACCTGGCGTGCGGACCAAGTGCGCCGCGGTCCTGAGCGTCGATCAGAGCTTGCAGGTTCGATCCTCGACCACTGACGAGCACGGCGACTCGGGCTTCCGCGGCTGGCATACTCACTCGGCGATGATAGCCTGTCGCGCAGGCTTGGGAACGGCTGCGCGCGGCAGTAACATGCGCTCTGACGGGCGGAGGTGGCTGTGATTCGTGTCGGCGACGTGGCGCCCGATTTCACGTTGGCGGGTGCCGACGGCGAGATGGTGACGCTTTCCCAACTGCGCGGCCGCGCCGTGGTTCTGTATTTCTATCCGAAGGACGACACTCCTGGCTGCACGAAAGAGGCCTGCGCGTTCAACGACGCGCTGCCCCGCCTCGGACGTGCGGACGCGGTGGTCTTGGGCGTCAGTCCCGACACGCCTGCGTCGCACGCCCGCTTCCGCAGTAAGTACGGCCTGGGGTTCACGCTGTTGTCCGATCCCGACAAGGCCGTGGCGACGCGCTGGGGCGCCTTCGGGGAGAAGGTGATGTACGGGCGCACGGTGCAGGGCATGATTCGCTCGACGTTCGTCATCGATCCCCATGGGCTCGTGCGCAAGGTGTTCGCGCGCGTGCGCGTCGACGGTCACGCTGAACGCGTGCTGGAAGCGCTGGCGGCGCTCTAGGCTTGGCGGCCACGGGCCAGGCCGACGGCACGGCCTTCGCCGCTCTCGAGGCAGCGCTCGAGGAGAAGCGGCTGCGCGTGGAGGCGGCGTTGCGGCGCTGGCACACGCCTGGCGACGTGGAGAGCGTGGCGGCGGCCACCGAAGACGCTTTGTTCGCGCCGGCCAAGCGCATGCGACCGGTGTTGGCGCTGCTCGTGGCGGACGTGCTACGGGGCGATGGCGAGACGGTGCTGCCGGCGGCGTGCGCCGTCGAGATGGCCCACACCGCCAGCTTGATTCTCGACGACCTGCCCTGCATGGACAACGCGCGCGAACGGCGCGGGCGGCCGGCGTGTCACCTGGCCCACGGCCAGGCCACGGCCATCCTCGCGGCCTTTGCGCTGCTGAATCGGGCCTACGAACTCCTGGCGCTGGGCTGGCCCGACGCGCCGGACGCTGCGGCGCGCGTGCAGCTCTCCGCTGACCTGGCACGGGCCGTGGGCGTATCGGGGATGATCGCGGGCCAGGCGGCCGATCTCGATTGGACCGCACGGACGCCCAACTTCGCGACCCTCGAGTTCATCCATAGCCGCAAGACCGGCGCGTTGTTCATGGCATCGGCGGGCATCGGTGCGGCGGCCGCGCGCGCCAGCGCCGGCGAGCGGCGCGCGATACTGGCCTATGCGAAGAACCTCGGGTTGGCGTTTCAGATCGTCGACGACGTGATCGACGTGAGCCTGGGACGAGCCGAGACCGGCAAGGACTCCGGTCAGGACTTGAAGAAGACGACCTTCGTCTCGTTTGCGGGAGTCGATGGCGCTCGTCAGCTCGCCGGCGAGCTGATCGCCTCGAGCCAGGCGGCGCTGGCCGCGTTCGGCCCACGCGCCGCGCCTCTACGTGAGCTGGCGCGCTATGTGGTCGCGCGTAGGAGGTAGCACGTGACGCGATGCCCGGAGTGCGAATCGGACCTGGAACTCGACGGTTACGACCTCGACGTGGGCGAGTCGATGAACTGCCCCGAGTGCTCGATCGAACTGCGCGTGGTGTCCGCCGACCCCGTCGCCGTGACGCTGGCGGACGCCAACGGCGACTAGCTGCGCGCGGTCAGGCGACGAACCCGGCCACGGCTTCGGCTTCGTCGCCGTAGACCTGGAAGATGGGCAGCAGACGCGAGATGAAGAGCGTCGCGCGCACGCGCTCGTTGACGGAGAGCAACCGCAATTCGGCGCCCAGGCGGCGCGCCGTACGCAGCCCGGACACGAGCTCGCCCACGCCGGCACTGTCGATGAACGTCACCGCGGAGAGGTTGACGAGGATCTTCTTCCAGTTCTCCGCCAGCAGTTCGTCGAGCGTCTCGCGCAGGATCTGATCGCCGAGACCCGCCGTGAGCTTGCCGTTCAGGTCGACGATGACGATGTCGCCGTTGCGGCGGATGTCGACGTGCATGGCTCCTCCCTACCGGCTAGCCGACGACGCGGCGGAATACGTCGGCGTGGCGTTCGACCGGGTAGCGCCGGCGCGCTTCCTGCAGGTACGACTGGAACACGCGCGCGCGGCGCTCATCGCGCAACTGGGCGACGAGCGCGTCTTTCTCCTTTGCGTAGGCCGCCGCGTCGAAGGACTTGCGCTCCAGCACGCGCAGCACGGCCCAGCCGGCGGGCGTGCGCACGGGCTCCGACAGCGTCTGCAGGGCCAACGTGAATGCGGCCTCGTCGAGCACGGCGCTGCTGCGGAGGTCACCGAGCGGCTGGCCACGGCCGACCAGCGCCGGCGTCTCCTTGCGCACCAGGCCGGCGGCCGTGGCGGCCTTGTCGAGGCCGTCCTTCTCCGCCTGAGCACGCAGCGCGACGATCTTGTCGTGCGCGGCCGCGAAGGCGCGTTCGTCGAGCAAGTCGGCCTTGACCTTCTCGCGCACTTCGGCGAGTTCCGGCAGGCGCGGCGGCTGCACCGCGTCGAGTTGGATGAACACTTGACCCGCACGCACGGCCTCAGGCGCGGGGTCGCTCTGGCCCGGCTTGAGCGCGAAGGCGCGCGCGACCACGGCGGGCGACGAGAGCGCGGTCGGCGCGTCGCCACGCGCGAAGGGCGCGCTCTTCTGCACGGTGAGGCCCTGCTCGCCGGCGGCCTTCGCGAGCGCCTGACCCGCGCGCAGCGCGGCGCTCATGGCTTCGGTTTTCTGGGTCTGCAGCGCCCGACTGCGCTCGTCGGTGAGCGTCTGCTGGATGCGCTCTTCGACCTGCTTGAGCGGCGGCACGTCGGCTTCGCGACGCGCGCTGACGCGGATGACGTGATACCCGAAGCTGCTGCGGACGAGGTTCGAAATGCTGCCGACCGGCAACTCGAAGGCGGCGTCCTCGAATTCGGCTACCATGCGGCCGCGCCCGAAGCAGCCCAGATCGCCACCATTGCTGGCGGAGCCCTGGTCCTCGGACGCGCGCTTGGCCAACGCGGCGAAGTCGCCGCCCTCGCGCGCCTGGGTCAGGACGCTCTCGGCCAGCTTCTTGGCCTCTTCGTCGCTGTGACCCTCGGTCGCGTCGGGCGTCGCCTTCACCTTGACGAGCACGTGGCTGGCGCAGACCTGCTCTTCCTCGCGATAGTCCTCGGGGTGCGCGCGGTAGTGGGCCTCGATTTCGGCCGGCGTGATCGTGACGCGCGCGCGCAGTTCCTGTGGATCGACGAGCACGTACGACACGATGCGTCGCTCCGGGAAGCGATAGGCTTCGGCGTTCTGCTTGAAGCGCGCCGCGATCTCGGCGTCGCCTACGCTGACCCCGGCGCGGAGCGTCTCGGCGCTCACCTGCACGTACTCGACCTTGACCTGCTCGTTGCGACGCCGGTACTCGCGTTCGGCCTCGCTGGCGCTGACCGTGACCACGTCGCCGACCAGCGCCTGCAAGCGCTCACGCAGCAACTGCTGCCGGAAGCCCTGTTCGAGCGTCTCGAGCGGGAGGCCGCCCATCTCGGCCAGACGACGCAGTTCCTCGACGCCGATGAACTGGCCGTCACGCTGGAACTGCGGCGCGCTCGCGATCTCGCGAGCCAGGGTCAGGTCGTCGATGCTGAGTCCCAAGCGCTCGGCTTCGAGCTGCACGATCTCGCCCTCGACCATGTCGTCGAAGACGCGCTCTTCGATGCGCAGGCTGCGGAGCGCGTCGGCGCTGATGCGGCCCTGGTACATCTGCTCCATGCGCTGCCGCTGTTGATAGTAGGCGCGCTGGAACTCGCCCGCGCGAATCGTCCGGCCGCCGACGGTGGCGAGCGTTTCGCCTGGCGTGTCCCGATCCATGCGCGTGAAGGCCGGGATGTAGAGCACGATGAAGGCCGCGATGACGATCCACAAGAACACGTACAACCAGCGCCGGTGTCGCCGCATGAAGCCGAGGGCCATGGTCTCTCCGCGAGTCTAGTCGGGTCTCGAAAGTCGCTCCGAAACTGGTGATTCTAGGGGTCTCTAGGGCGCACCGCAACCAGTGGCGTCGGGCCGGGTCCCGCGCTTGGCGCGTCGGGCGCTTCGGTTTATACTCTCGGCGCCCCTAAGTCGCTTTGGCTCTAGGGATTCGGAGAATCGGCGGCCAAGCCATGACAGAGCAGCATCCGCGCCGACGCGGCGACAACGAGCTGATCGAATGGTTCACGATCTCCTACCGCACGATCGGGGGCGTGGCCGTGCTCGCCGCGTTGCTCCTGGGCGCAGCGGCGTACTTCTATTTCTTCGCCGGCGCGCCGAACGCGCAGCAGCCCGCGGCCACGCCGCCACCGCGCACGGCGGCTGCGCGCTTCGAGTCGACGGAAGGCAGCGTGCGCGTGAAGGCCGTCGGAACCTTCGAGTGGATCCCAGCCGACCGCCACACGCCGTTGCGGCGCGGAGACCTGGTGCGCACGGGCGCCGGGGCCACGGCGGTGATCGTCTTCGCCGACGACACCAAGGTCGAGATGCGCCCCGACAGCCTGTTGAGCATCGAAGAGACCGGCGATGCCGCAGCGCACGAGCGCCGCGTGGCCGTCGGGCTGTCGTCTGGCGACGTTTCTTACAACCGCTCGGCGCCCGGTGGATCGACGCAGGTCTCGACGCCCACGGTGAAAGTCACGCACGGCGGAACCGGCGGCGGCGGACTGCGCGTGGCCGAGACCGGCGAGACCGACGTGCGCGTGTTCTCGGGCGAGTCGGCGCGCCTCGAGACGCGCTCGGGCGCAAGCGTCGAGTTGCAGGCCAGCGAAGGCGTACGCATCGACGCCTCCGGCAAAGCTGGGCAGAAGCTGCTGCTGCCAGCGACGCCGGTGCTGCAGGCGCCCCCACACCAGACCGAGATCTCGTATCCCGACCCGAGCCGCGGCACGACCTTGTTGGCATGGAAAGACGTGCCGGCAGCCCAGGAATACCGGGTGATGGTCGACTTCAGCCCGTCGTTCAACCGCGCGCTGGTCGACCAGCGCATGCGCGAGACGCAGGTCGCCCTGCGCGGGTTGGAAGCGGGTCGTTACTACTGGCGCGTGGCGGCCGTGGGCAAGGACGGCGTGGAGGGCAGTTTCTCCGCCTTCTCGAGCTTTTCGATCGCGCGACCGAGCGGCGCGCGCGGCAGCGGCGGTCCGCCGCCGCCGCTCACGGTCGAATCGCTCGAGGTGCGCAACAACATCCTGCAGATCAAGGGTCGCAGCGAGCCCGGCGCGACGGTCACGGTCAACAGCCAGCGGGTCGACGTGCAGCCCGACGGCTCCTTCAACGAGTTCGTGACGCTGGACAAGGCCGGCCAGCAGGTGGTGGAGATTCGCGCTGTGGGTCTCAACGGGGGCGTCAACGTGAAGCGCCAATCCGTCGTCGTGGCGGGGCTCTAACCCGGGCGCGGCCGGGGCTGTCCGCATGCAGGTGGCGATCTTCGCCGGCACGGCCTTGCGGCGCCATCTCACGGCGCCGGCACGGCACGGCTTGTCCTATGTCTTCTTCGCGCCCGACGCGCAGTTCTCCGCCGAGACGTTGCGCGGTTGCGCCGGAGCGCTCGTGGAATTGCGCACGGACACGCGTGCCGGTTTCGTGCGCGCATTGCGCGAGGCCCTACCCGGACGCGCGATCGGCAGCCTGGGACTGCGCGGCACGCCGGCCTTGTTGCGGCGCTCGACGCGGCTCGGGTTCGACTTCCACGTCGAATCGTGGGGCCCGGGCGATCCGGCCCCGGGCGAGGTGGCTGCGCGCCTGGCCGCCGGCCGCCGAGCGCGCGCGGGCCAGCGCGGCACGCGGCTGGATGCGGGCCGGCTCGCGATCCTGGCCGACATCGTCAAGACCGCCAACTCGATCCTCGAGCCACGCAAGGTGATCGAGGTCATCATGGGCAAGATCCAGCAGCTCATCCCCTCGGAAGCCTGGTCGATGCTGCTCGTGGACGAGGAGCGGCAGGAGCTGACCTTCGAGCTCGCGCTGGGCGAGAAGGGCAAGGACGTCTCCGGCTTCCGGGTCAAGATCGGCGAGGGCGTGGCTGGCTGGGTGGCGCAGACGGGCCAGCCCACGATCGTCAACGACACCGCCGACGATCCGCGTTTCACGGCCAAGTTCGACAGCGAGACGCAGTTCCACACGCGCTCGATACTGTGCGCACCGCTGATCTCGCGCGGCCGCACGATCGGCGTGGTCGAGATCATCAACCGCAAGGGCGGCCGCTTCACGCGGGCCGACCTGCAGCTCTTGATGACGCTCGTCGAACCCTGCGCCATCGCCATCGAGAACGCGCTGCTGTTCCAGCGCGCCGAGCAGTTGACGGTCACCGACGACCTCACCAAGCTGTTCAACTCGCGCTATCTGAATCTCTACATCGGGCGCGAGATCAAGCGCTGCAAGCGTCACGGCGTGCCTCTGGCGGTGATCTTCCTCGACCTGGACGGCTTCAAGAGCATCAACGACCAGTACGGCCATCTGGCCGGCTCGCGCACGCTGGCCGAGGTGGGCGGCATCCTGGCCGCTTCGGTGCGCGAGAGCGACGTGCTGGCGCGCTACGGCGGCGACGAGTTCGTGGTGGTGCTGCCCGAGACGCCCGCCGCCGGCGCGCTCGTGATCGCCGAGCGCATCCGGCGCGCGATCGAAGCGCACCCCTTCCTGCAGGCGCAAGGCTTGAGCGCGCGCATCTCGGCTTCGTTGGGCATTGCCGCCTACCCCGACCACGCGCTCACGCCCGAGGGCCTGATCCAGAAGGCCGACCAGGCCATGTATCGCGTCAAGGAACGCGACAAGAACGGCATCGAGGTGGCGGTGTAGCCCCGCCTGGCGCCGCTCGAAGTCGCGGGCGGCGCGCCAGTTTCTCAATTCGAGGTGTCACGGACTCTCCAATGAACATTCGCTCGCTGTTGAACCTGAGTTTTCTGTCGCGCGACCTGGCCATCGACCTGGGCACCGCCAACACGCTCGTCTACGCGCTCGGGCGCATCGTCGTCTCTGAGCCGTCGATCGTCGCGGTCAACCGCATCACCGGCAAGGTCGAGGCGGTGGGCAAGGAGGCGAAGGAGATGCTCGGACGCACGCCGGGCAACATCGTCGCCATCCGTCCGATGAAGGACGGCGTGATCGCCGACTTCGAGATCACGGAGAAGATGCTCAGCCATTTCATCCGCAAGGCGCACAACCGCTCGACGCTGGTGCGCCCACGCATCATCATCGGCATCCCCTCGGAGGTCACGCAGGTCGAGAAGCGCGCGGTCAAGGACTCGGCGCTGAAAGCCAAGGCCTCCGAGGTGTACCTCGTCGATCAGGCCATGGCGGCCGCCATCGGCGCCGGCCTGCCGATCACCGAGCCCTCGGGCAACATGGTGGTCGACATCGGCGGCGGAACGACGGACATCGCCGTGATCTCGCTGGCCGGCATCGTCTACTCGAAGTCGGTGCGCGTGGCCGGCAACGAGATGGACGAAGCGATCATCCAGCACATCAAGAAGAAGCACAACCTGCTGATCGGCGAGCGCACCGCCGAGCAGATCAAGCTGGAGCTGGGCAGCGCCTTCCCGCTCGACGAGCCGCTGTCGATGGAGATCAAGGGCCGCGACCTGATCGAAGGCATCCCCAAGACGCTCACCATCACCGACGCCGAGATCCGCGAGGCCTTGGCCGAGCCGATCAGCACGATCGTCAACGCGGTGCGCGTGGCGCTCGAGCGCACGCCGCCCGAGTTGTCGGCCGACATCGTGGACCGTGGCATCGTGCTGACGGGCGGCGGCAGCCTGCTCAAGAACCTCGACCGACGGCTGCGCGAGGAGACCGGGCTGCCCGTGTCGGTGGCCGAAGAGCCGCTCAGTTCGGTCGTGCTGGGAACCGGCAAGATGCTCTCCGACTTCGACCTCCTGCGCAAGATCAGCCTGGACTGAGCGCGCGGGCCTTGGCCTCCGTGAACGACGATCGGCGCAGCCGGCTGTGGCTGGCGGGTCTGCTGGTCGGACACCTGCTGGCGATCAGCCGACAGGTCGACTCCGGCGGCGGCGTGTCGCTGCTGGAGCGCACGATCTTCGGCGCTCTGCATCCGTTCCAACTGGCTGTCTCGCACTCGGTGGCGGGCGCGTCGGAAGCCTGGCACGCCTTCGTCGACCTGCGCGGGGTGCGCCAGGAGAACGGACGCCTGCAAGCCGAGCTCGCCGCGTTGCGCGCGGAGCTTCAGACCCGACGCGTACAGGCCGAAGAGTCACAGCGCCTGCGCGCGTTGCTCGACTTGCGCACGGCGGCGCACGCTGCGGGCGTGGCGGCCGAGGTCGTGTCGCGAGGCGGACTGCCCTGGTATCGTACGTTGGTGGTCGACCGCGGCAGCGCCGCGGGAGTGACGCTCAACGCGACGGTCGTCAGTCCCGAAGGGCTCGTGGGCCGCACGATCGCGGTGGCTTCCGGCGCCAGCAAAGTGCAGACGCTGCTCGACCAGCACGCCGGCGCCGCGGTGCTCCTGGAGCGCAGTCGCGTGACCGGCGTCGTCTCCGGCCAGGTCAGCGGCGATGCGGCGCGGCCGCTGTTGCTGCTCAAGTACGTCCCCGAGCGCAGCGACGTCCGCCCGGGCGATCGGGTGGTGACGTCCGGTCTCGACCGGCTCTACCCCAAGGACGTGTTGGTGGGCTACGTGGCGCTCGTCAAGCCTGGCGCGGGCCTGTTCCTCGACGTGCAGGTCACCCCGGCCACGGCCTTCGAGCGTCTCGAGGCGGTGTTGATCCTGCCGCCACCCGCGCCCGAGCCGCTGGCGGAAGAGGGCCCCGAATGAGCGCCGTGTGGACGGGCGCGGCCCTGCTCGCCGCACTGCTCGTGCAGACGGGGGTGAGCCGTCTGTGGCCGGACGCGGCCAGCGCCTTCGATCCGTTCCTGCTCGTCGTCGTGTACGCGGGCCTGGCGCGCGGGGAGACGCACGCCATGCTCGCCGGCACCGCCGCGGGCTGGATCCAGGACGTGCAGTTCGGTGGCCCCGTGGCCGGCTTCTCGGCGCTCGCCAAGCTGATCGTGGGCTTTGCCGTGGGTTTCGCCGCGCCGCGCATCGAGCTCGTCGGTGCGGTGCCCCGGGCGCTGCTCGTGATCTTCGCGTCGCTGCTCGACGGCCTGCTCTTCGAGTTGCTGGCGGCGCTCTTGGGAGCGCCAGTGACCGAGATCTCCCTGGCACGCCTGGCTTCACGGGCGGCGCTCAATGCGCTCGTGGGGGTGCCCTTGTATCAGGCCCTCGAGCGGCGCCGGAAGCACGGCGTGCCGGCATGAGAATCTACGAAGACCTGCGCGTCGTGCAGGCCCGCGTGCAGGTCGCGCAGTACGGCGTCGGGGCGCTGGTGCTCACGCTGCTGGCCTTCTTCTGGCATCTCCAGGTGGTGCGCGGGCGCGAGTTCCGCGCGCTGGCCGAGAGCAACCACACGCGTCTCGTGCCCTTGCAGGCGCCGCGCGGCGCTCTGCTCGATCGCGGCGGCCGCACGCTCGTCGAGAACCAGCCCGCCTTCAACGTCGTGCTCACGCCGGAGCACGCCGAGGATCTCGACCGCTCGATCGCCCTGCTCGCGCGCACGCTGCGCATGAGCGAAGGTCAGATCCGCGAGCGCCTGGCGCGTCGCCCTGGCCGCTATCGCCCCGCGATCATCAAGGCCGGCGCGAGCTTCGCCGACGTCGCCGCGCTCGAGGCACGTCGGCTGGAGGCGCCCGAAGTGGGCATCGAAGTGGTGCCCGTGCGGCATTACCCGCTGGCCGATGCCGCCGCGCACGTCCTCGGTCGTGTGGGCGAAATCAGCGAGCGGCAGCTCCAGTTGCCCGGCAACTCGGAGTTGCAACCCGGCGACCTCATCGGTCAAGCGGGCCTCGAGCAGCAGTACAACGGCCGCCTGATGGGCCGCGACGGTTCGCGCGTGGTGATCGTCAACAGCCGCGGGGTCGAAGTGGGCGAGGCCACCCGACAGCCACCCCGCGAGGGGCCGAGCCTGAGCCTGACTCTCGATGCGCGGCTGCTCGAAGCCATGCGCCTGGCCTTCGCAGGCCACGCGGGCAGCGCCGTGGCCCTCGACCCGCACAACGGCGAGGTACTCGGGCTGCTCTCGGTGCCGGCCTTCGACCCGAACGGTTTCGCGACCGGCATCGACGTAGCCGAATGGGGCCGCCTGCTGACCGACCCCGACACGCCGTTGATGAATCGCGTCATCCAGGGTCAGTACGCTCCGGGCAGCTTGTTCAAGATCGTCGTGGCCAGTGCTGCCCTCGAGAGCGGCGTGATCGGTCCCGCAACGTCGTTCTACTGCCCCGGACACGTCACGCTCTACGACACCGTGTTCCATTGCCACCGCGCGCAGGGGCATGGCTGGGTCAACGTGGTCAAGGCTCTCGAGCAGTCGTGCAACGTCTTCTTCTATCAGGTGGGGGTGCGCCTCGAGATCGACCGCATCGCGCGCTACGCCAAGCTGATGGGCCTGGGCGAGCCGACCGGCATCGATCTGCCGCACGAGGCGGCGGGGCTGCTGCCCACGCCCGCCTGGAAGTGGCGCACGCAGAAGGCGCCCTGGTACGCGGGCGAGACGGTCTCCGTGGCCATTGGCCAAGGCCAGGTCACCGTCACGCCGTTGCAGATGGCGCGCTTGGCGGCGGTCATCGCCAACGGCGGCTCATTGGTGACGCCACACGTGGTGCGACCGAGCGGGGGCGAGGCCGCCCTGCCTCCCCCACGCCCCCTCGGTCTGCGCCCGGAGACATTGGCCCTCGTGCGCGAGGGCCTGCACGCGGTCGTCGACGGCTCCGGCACGGGCTGGCGCGCGCGCCTGGGCGACGTCAGCGTGGCCGGCAAGACCGGCTCGGCGCAGGTCGTCGCGCGCGCGCGCCTGCAGCGTGAGAAGGACCGTGGTGCCGTGACGACGTCGATCCTGCCGCACGGCTGGTTCCTGGCTTTCGCGCCGGTCGAGGACGCACGCATCGCGCTCGTAGTGCTGGTCGAACATGGCGGCAGCGGCGGCGACGCCGCGGCGCCGGTGGCGCGCACGATCCTCTCGGCGTTCTTTCGTCCCGAGTCCGAGCGCGCGCTGCTGCCCGCCCGGACGGCGCGCGCGGCGGACGGCGGCGCGACGGACGCGGGGGCACAGTGACGCTGCTCGACAGACGCCTCATCGCCAACGTCGACTGGGTGACTCTGGGCCTGTGCGCGCTGTTGTGCGCTCTGGGCACGGTGACGATCGCGAGCGCCACCTTCGAGAGCCGCCTGGCGCCGCTCTACGCGAAGCAGGCCACGTTGTGCGGCGTGGGCTTTCTGGTGCTGCTGGGCTCGTTGGCGTTCGACTACCGCCGGCTGGCGGATCGCGCGCCCGTGCTCTTCGCCCTGGCGGCGCTGCTGCTCGTCTACGTGCTGCTCTTCGGCCCGCGCGTGGCCGGCACGCGGCGCTGGTTCTTCGTCGGACCGCTGCAGGTGCAGCCGTCCGAGCTCGCCAAACTGGCTGCGGCCCTGTTCGTCGCCAAGGTCTTCGCGGAAGGGCGCAAGGAACGCCTCGACCTGCGCGACCTGTTGGCGCCGGGCGCGGCCGTGGCGTTGTTGGCGCTGCTGATCGCCGCCGAACCCGACCTGGGCACGGCTTTCTGTCTGGTGCCCATGTTCCTGGGCGTCGCGCTGCTCGCTGGCCTACGTCTGCGCGCGGTGGCGGTACTGCTCCTGGGGCTTGCGCTGATGGGCGGATTGGGCTGGCGTTACGCGCTCAAGGACTATCAGAAGGAACGCATCTACACCTTCCTCGATCCCGAGCGCGATCCACGCGGCACGGGCTATCAGAAGATTCAGTCGCAGATCGCGGTCGGGTCGGGCGGGCTCCTGGGCAAGGGTTACAGGAACGGCAGCCAGAGCCGCTTGGGCTATCTGCCCGCGCGCCACACCGACTTCATCTTCTCGGTGCTCGCGGAGGAGTACGGCTTCGTGGGCGTGGCGGGAGTGCTGGGCCTGTACCTGCTGCTGCTGTGGCGCATGCTGCAGACGGCCGCGCTGGCCCGCGACCGCGTGGGTGCCTTCCTGGCGGCCGCCATCGCGTCGGTGATGGCCTTCCAGGTCGTGTACAATGTCGCCATGGTGGCGGGCCTCGTGCCCGTCAAGGGTCTGCCGCTGCCGTTCATGAGTTATGGCGGCGCCTCGCTGCTCTCCTCGCTGCTGGCCGTGGGCTTGGTGCTCAACGTGCGCATGCGGCGTTTTGCCAACTGATCCCGGTATCCCCCCGGATGACGCCTTTCAAGCACTCGACGGACGCTGACGCG
>WBZQ01001211.1_pt1 | contig 12911 bp, 18 predicted proteins | sample 5204251 | NCBI WGS metagenome assembly WBZQ01 (sample SAMN12412402, study PRJNA552823) | activated sludge metagenome | isolation source: activated sludge from nitrification reactor of wastewater treatment plant... | place: USA: Virginia | collected 2017-09 | reverse complement strand
CACTGAAAATCCTGATCGGTGGCCGTATCCGGGCTCGCCAGCACCGCCTTGGCGTTAAAGATATTGAGGCCCTTGTTCTCCATGGCACCCATATTGAAGTGGCTGACGGCGACAATGTTATAGACATCCAGGTCGTACTCCCGCCCATAGCGGTCCTCGTCCCAGCCCATGGCATTCTTGAGGGCCCGCATGGCGTGTCCGCACTGATCCAGGTTTTCGGGCTCCACCCAGATATTCAGCGCCACCTTCCGCCCCGAGGCAGTGCGGAAGCGGTCCGAGACCCGAGACAGATCTCCCGCCACCAAGGCGAAGAGATAGCTGGGCTTGGGAAAGGGATCATCCCAGCATGCCCGGTGGCGGCCATCGGCCAAGTCTTCGGTCCCCACCGGGTTACCATTGGCAAGCAAGACCGGATACTGGGCCCGGTCCGCCTCCAGGCTGACGGAAAAGCGGGCCATCACATCGGGGCGGTCCAGGAAATAGGTGATGCGACGAAAACCCTGCGCCTCGCATTGGGTACAGAGCATGCCATTGGAGAGGTAAAGACCTTCCAGAGCAGTATTCTGGTCGGGGTGGACGCACACCCGCGTCTCCAGGCAAAACTGGTCCGGTACCTGGAAGAGGGTCAGGGATTCGTCATCGACCGCATAGTCCTGGGCTGTCAGGTGCTGGCCATCCAGGGCAATCCATTCCAGTTCGAGCCCTTCGCCGTCCAACCGCAAGGCGCCGTCACCCCGCATTGCCGCCGGGTTGCGTCGCAACTCCAGGGTGGCCGCTACCTGGGTCTCCGCTCCCGCCAGCCGGAAACTCAGCGCCACCGCATCGATGAGGAACTCGGGGGGACGGTAATCCGCAAGACGGATGAGGGTGGGGGCGGTGCTGGGCATGGGACTCCTCGCGCGGATAATGAAACGCCTTGACGGAGCGGGGACCGGGCATTACAAGGGCAAGAGGAACCCCAGGGTGCCGAATGAAGGGCTTTAATTCCGGCCAGGAGAACCAATTTCAACTGCCCCGGTCCATTCCGACCTTGATATGCGCAAATTGCAGGCGACCAGCATGCCCAACGTAGTGATTTACACCACCCTTCTGTGTCCCTATTGCGTCCGCGCCAAGCACCTCTTGCAACGCAAAGGCGTTGCCTATCAGGAGGTCCGCGTCGATCTGGATGCCGAGCAGATGCACCTCATGATCCGGCGTAGTCAGCGCAGGACCGTGCCCCAGATCTTCATCGATGATTTTCACGTCGGTGGCTACGACGACCTGGCCACCCTGGAGGCCCGCGGCGAGCTTGACCCCAGGCTCGGCCTATGACCCAGGCCGCTCGCCCCCCAGCGGATCTGGGAACCGTTGCGCGCGCCGCCGCTGAGGGGCAGCGCCTGGACAAATGGCTCTGGGCCGCACGCTTCTTCAAGACCCGTCAACTGGCCGCCGAGGCCATCAATGGCGGCAAGATCGAGGTCGAGGGCCAAAGCGCCAAGCCCGGACGACCCATTCGCCCCGGCGCCCGCTTGGTCATCCACAAAGACTCCCTGGTCTGGGAGATTCAGGTGCTGGCCCTCGCCCTCCAGCGCCGTCCCGCCCCCGAGGCTGCCCTCCTATACGACGAAGGCGAGGACAGCCGTCTGCGCCGCCAGGCCCTGGTGCGGGAACGCCGCGAGTTGGGGACTCTTGGCGACCGCCCCGGCCGCCCCACCAAACGCGACCGGCGCCAGATCGACCGTTTCACCGACAAGGTGGAGACTCAGCACCCGGTTACGAACTGAACAGGAGCCCGACCCCACCCATGGACCAAGAGATGTTTCGCCAAGCCTACCAGGCTATCAATGAGTTGGGTTGTCCCTACGAGAAGACTATCCTCACCCGCAACGGCGACTGCCGCCACGCCCAACACTTCTGCATCGCCGAACGCGAAGGCGTCCGCTGCGGCGCCGCTGCTTCCCAGACCCGCTGCGCGGCCTTTCTGGCCCTGGTTCGCCAAAATGCCCGCTTCGCCCTCAAGGCCACCGACCAGCGTCCCTCCCTGCCCCACGCTCAGGCCATGCGCGTACAGGTCGGCGGCCTTCGCGGTCTCCATGCCACCCTGGAACCCGACCAGCCGGTTCCCGCCCGCATCCCCGACATTGACCGGATCCTGGACACCGCCAGCCTCCGCTTCGGCGACCTGGCGACTATTCCCTTCCAGCCCATCCTCAGACAGATCGCCGCCTTCCAAGGGCGCAAGCGGGCGCAAGATCGACGTATTCAATGAACCCGGCTCAAGACCGAAGCGGCACGAAAATTATTACGACGCCCACGAAACTTGATCCACAATTGCCTAAAATTAGGGTTGCCCCGCTGCGCCAATTGCTTATTTTGACTAACTGTTACTAAAAACAAAGAGAGGAAAAGATGCGAAATTTATGGGTTCTAGCCCTGATGAGCCTGGTCTTGATGGGCTGCCAAGGCATGCCGAACGACCAATACCCTCCCTCGTACTACCCGCCCCCGACAGACAATACTGTCCCTGGGTGGTGGGCCTATGAGGCGGGAGAGAGATATCGTTTGCAAGGTAAGTGCAAGGAGAGCCTCGCCATGTACCGTGAGGCGCTGGTCTTGAATCCCGGGCTGCTGGAGGCCAAGGATGGCATGCGCCGGGCCCAGCGCGAGATCTGTCGCGGTAGCAGCAGTAGTAGTAGTGGCGGCAAACGGCCACCACCGGTGGAAAGGCCCACGGAGTTCATGGGTGGCGGCCGCGCCCTGCAGCCAGGAGAGTGGTAAATCCTTAACGCCTAGTCACCCCCGTCCGCTTGAAGACGGGGGGCACCCCACCCACATCCTCCCGACTGTCTCCTCGGGAGGAATACCTCAATGATATCCAACAAGTTCAAGCTCGGGCACGCGGCGATTAGCCTGCTCACCGGGTGCCTGCTCGCCCCCCTGCTGACTTCGACCCCGGCGGTCGCGGATGAGGGCCAGGTGGTCGTGCAATGGTTCGGCCAATCCGCCTTCAAGATCACCAGCATCACGGGCAAGGTGATCATGATCGATCCCTTTCTCACCAAGAACCCCAAAACCCCGCCCGAGTACAAGCACCTCGCCACCCTCGGCAAAGTCGATCTGGTGCTGGTTACCCACGCCCATGGCGACCATGTGGGCGACGGGCCAGTAATTGCCAAACAACACCAAGCCCCGTTTTACGGACCGGCCGGCCTGAACGAAACCCTGGTAGCGCTGGGAGAGCTACCTCCGGAACTCGCCCCCCGCTTTAACAAGGGTGGCACTATTCAGCCCCTAGGCGAGGGTATCCGCATCACCATGACCCGCGCCGAGCACAGTTCGGAATACCGCTGGACCAATCCCCAGACCAACCAACCGGAAATCCACGTCGGGGGCGAGCCGGCCGGCTTCATCATCGAGTTGGAAAATGGCTTCAAAATCTATCATATGGGCGACACTGGGCTGTTCGGCGACCTGGGCTTCATTGGCAGTCACTACCACCCGGATCTGGTGTTGATCCCTATCGGCGGGCACTTCACCATGGACCCCAAGGACGCGGCGCTTGCGACCCGGGACTACCTCAAACCGCGCTACGCCATTCCCATCCATTACGGCACTAACCCCCAACTCAAGGGCACGCCCGAGGAATACCGCCAGGCGCTGGGCGAGACCCCAGCGCAAGTCCTGAGCCTCAACCCCGGTGAAAGTGCGCGCTTCTGAGAGACCCAATTTGGGTAAAGTCACCACCCGTCCCTGGTCCCAGGGTTCAGGTGCTCGCGGAGATTAAGGGCAGAAAGCGCGGAGAAGGGTTTAACCCCCTACTCATCCGGGGGTATGTCCACCAGCCTTAGCCTGAACCTGCCAGAATTGGCGGTTCCTCGGGCAGGCACATACCGCCGGCCATGATTACCCGCGCGCAGGCATCTACCACCGCCGGATCGAAACGGCTGCCCTTGCCCTGGGCGATCTCGTCCAGGGCTACCTCCATACCCAACGCGGCCCGGTAAGGGCGGTGGGAGGACATGGCCTCGACCACGTCCGCCACCGCCAGAATGCGTGACTCCAGAAGCATAGCCGCGCCTCGCAGGCCATGGGGATAGCCGGAGCCGTCCAGCCGTTCGGGATGCTGCAGGATCATGGTCGCCAGGGGCCAGGGGAATTCGATTCCGTTGACAACCTGATAGCCGAGTTGCACGTGCTGCTGGATCAACTGAAACTCCAGGAGGCTCAGACGGCTGGGCTTGTTGAGGATCTCGGCAGGCACGGCGATTTTGCCGATGTCGTGGATCATGCCGCCCAGATAAAGGCCCTCGATCAGGTGGGCAGACAGCCCCAGGTCCCGGGCGATGGCCACGGCCAGAGCGGCCACCCGCTGTTGATGGCCGGCGGTGTAGGGGTCGCGCATCTCGGTGGCGCGGGCCAGGACCGCCACCGTGCCCTGCATGGCCCGACCCACCTGGATCAGATACTCGTTGCGCTCCCGCTCAGTACGGAGGGCCACCACCCCATGAGCCAGGTCCGCGGCCAGTTCCTCCAGGAGTGAGACCTCCTCCGCGTCGAAGGCGGCGGCGGTCCCGGACAGCACCGTGATGACGCCGAGCACCTCCTGGTCGTAAATCAGGGGCAAGGCCACGGCGGCGGCCACCCCGGCGGCCTGCACGGTCGCCGGCATCGGCTGCGCAAGGGTCCAGACCTGCGGCCGGCCCTCGGCCAGCGCCACCCGCGCCAGGCCGCAGCAGTCCTGAGCAACGGCAGCTTCCAACTCCCGGTGGGCGCCCAGTACCGCTGGATCACCCCAAAGCACCCGAGTCTTGAGCTCGCCAGGCGCATCCGGGTCCGGATAAGCAACCCACACCAGCAGATGCTGCCCTAGCTGCACCAAATCTTGAGTGACCGCCTGGAGCAGATCCTCCTCGCAGCGGGTCCGCACCAGATCCCGATTGCAGGCGGAGATGGTGCGCAGGGTGCGGTTCAGACGGTCGATCTGGGCCTCATGCTCCAGGCGCTCGCTGACGTCCTCGTAAACCGCCACCACCTCTCCGCTGCCCAGACGATAAATGAAGTTCTCGCGCCAACCGCTTATCCGGCCGTCCTGATAGAGGGCCAGGGGCAATTTCTCGGACACTCCGGAACGGGCCACCCGTCCCAGAGCCGCCAACAGGCCGAAGGTCGCCACCCCTGGGAACACCGCCCGCACCTCGCGGCCCACCAGGTCCTGGCGGGCCAGGCCCTCGATGCGCTCCGCCGCCCGGTTGACCGCCTGGAGGATGAAGGTCTCGCCGTCCGCATCGGGCCGGAAGATGACCACCCCGCTGCCCATGGCCTCAAATAGCTGGTGGTAGCGTTCCTCACTGGCCCTCAAGGCGGCCTGGGTCTGGGTGCGCTCCGCGATCACCCGCCGCTCCCTCAAGGCGCGCTGGGCCGCCACGGGCAGGCGGGCCAGGCGGTCCTTGAGGATGTAATCGGTCGCCCCGTGTTGGATGCTCTCTACCGCCAATTCCTCGCCCATGGCCCCGGTGACGAAGATGAAGGGGACGGCCGGCGCCCGCTCTTGGCAGATGGTTAGGGCACGCAGCCCGTCGAAGCCGGGCAGGTGGAAATCGGACAGGATCAGATCCGGGTTAAAGTCAGCCAGGGCCACTACCAGGTTTTCTTCCCGATCCACCCGCCGCGTCACGAAGGGGAAGCCGGCCTTGCGCAACTCCCTCTCATTCAGTTCCGCATCCACCGGGGAATCCTCCACCAGCAGTACCCGCCAGGGCTCGCTCATGATGCCATGCCGATGCCCGGGGGAACCCGGTTGCTCTGTATCCAGTAGAGGCGCGGATCGGCTCGGGTGCGATCGAACCCTTTGGCCAGGTTCTGCTTCCGCAGCGCCCGCATGGCCAGTTCCACATCGTTGGGGTTACCATTCATCGGCAGGGTATCGACAGCGACATCAGTGTTATGTTGATTTTATCTCCCATGGGTGCGGAAACTCACCTCATCCCCTACCCGTCCCTTTGGCCGGCAGCCTGAAGTCGCCAATCCCACCGGCACCCGGACGCCCCACCCCTGGCATCCGGCCACCGTGGTTTTTTGACAAAATGTTTGACGATCACCCGTCCGACCCTCGTACCCTCGAACTCCCCCCAAGCCATGCCGGCGCTGAACAAGCCAAGAGCTTGCCGGCAAAGATGGGATCGCAACCGCCACCATTATCGCTGATGCGGTACCGCATCTGTCCGGATTCCGGCCCGGTGTTGACCTTGACCACGGCCGTCTGCCGTTGCCGGGCGAATTGCAGGCCATTCCTCAGCAGGTAACGCCAGACCTGGCAGATCGCGACCGGGTCGCCCGCTAGTGCCGGGCGGCGTCGAGCAACAGTTCTACCACACCTTCGACGTGACGATCCCTGGGCGTCAGGGCGCGGCAGGAGTGAACTCCAGGGCATTGGCATCCGGGTCCCGGCAAAAGAGGGCCGCCCGGCCCGAGCGGCTGCGCCTATAGGCAATCCCCGCCTTCTCCAGACGCCCTGCCAACCCCTCGAGATCCCGCACGAGCAGGGCGAGGTGCCGATCACGGCCGCCATGGTCTGGTCGGCCCGTCACCGGGTCCGGGTTGGGGAGTTCCAGCAGATGAATCTGTTGTTCGCCAACCCGGAGCCAGGCGCCGGGAAAACCCAGGTCCGGGCGCTCGGCGATGACCGCCAACCCGAGCAGATCCCGGTAGAAGGCCAGGGCCCGCGCCGTGTCGGCGACGAGGAGGCTGGCATGGTGAATTCCTATGATTTCTGACATCGGCCTGAGTCTCCGGCTCGGTTTGATCCGCAATCCGCCCATGATTGGCTGATATACTAATTTATTCTCGACCCCAGGCAATCCCGGCAACCCGCATGAATCCCGATCTGGCCCGGCTCCAACCCTACCCCTTTGAAAAGCTCGCCGCCCTCAAGGAAGGCATCGAGCCACCGTTGGGGTTAGGCCACATCGCCCTAGCCATCGGCGAGCCCAAGCATCCAACGCCGCAATTCATCGTCGAGACCCTGATCGCCCATCTGCACCTGCTGTCGGCCTATCCTACGACCCGGGGTTTACTGGTCCTGCGCCAAACCATCGCCGACTGGTTGACCCGGCGTTTCCATTTGCCCGCGGGGGGCCTGGACCCTGAGCGCCAGATCCTGCCCCTGAACGGTACCCGCGAGGGCCTGTTCGCCTTCGCCCAGGCCTTGGTGGACCGGTCGCGCAACCCCCTGGTGCTGATGCCCAATCCCTTTTATCAGATCTACGAGGGTGCCGCCTTCCTGGCGGGTGCCGAACCCCACTTCCTGCCGTGCCTGGCCGAAAGCGGCTTCATTCCGGACTTCGCGGCCGTGGCGGCGGACACCTGGCGGCGGTGCCAGATCCTCTATCTCTGCTCCCCCGGTAACCCCGCCGGCGCCGTCATCCCGCTGGCGACCCTGCAACAACTCATCCAGCTGGCCGAGGAATTCGATTTCCTGATCGCCGCCGATGAGTGTTACTCGGAACTCTATTGCGACGAGGAGAGACCGCCGGTGGGCTTGCTCCAGGCGGCGGCCAGCCTGGGCCAGACTGATTACCGGCGCTGCCTGGTCTTTCATAGCCTGTCCAAACGCTCGAACGTTCCGGGCCTGAGGTCCGGCTTCATCGCCGGCGATGCCGAGGTGATCGAGCGCTTCCTCCAGTACCGCACCTATCACGGCTGCGCCATGCCGGGGCAGCATCAGCATACCAGCATCGCTGCCTGGCGCGACGAGACCCATGTGATTGCCAACCGGGCCCTGTACCGCGCCAAGTTCGATGCGGTCCTGGAGATCCTGGGTGACGTTTTGGAGGTCACGCGACCAGACGCGGGTTTCTATCTCTGGCCCGTAACCCCCATCCCGGACCCGGATTTCGCCCGTGGGCTCTTCGCTGCCGCCAACATCACCGTCCTGCCGGGGTCCTATCTCTCGCGATCGGTCGCTGGCCACAATCCCGGCGCCCATCGCGCCCGCCTGGCCCTGGTCGCCCCCCTGGAGGAATGCGTCGAGGCCGCCTGGCGCATCCGCCGCTTTGTCGAATCCCTTTAAAACAACCCCCTGGCACCCGCCAACACCACCCTTTTGGAGTATGCCCATGAGCGATAACCGCCAAACGATTGAAGAGGCCTTCGAGCACCGTGCCGATATTACGCCCCGAAGCGTTGAGACCCTGGTGCGGGACGCGGTCCAGGACACCATCGACCGTCTCGACCGGGGCGAGATCCGGGTGGCGGAGAAACGCGACGGCGCCTGGGTGGTGAATGACTGGATCAAGAAGGCGGTGCTGCTGTCCTTCCGCATCGAGGACAACGTCTTTATGAAGGGCGGTTTCACCAATTATTACGACAAGGTCCCCTCCAAGTTTCAGGACTGCAACAGCCGTGACTTCCGGGACGCCGGGGTGCGCGTGGTACCGCCGGCCACGGCGCGGCGCGGCGCCTACATTGCCCCTGGCTGCGTCCTCATGCCCTCCTATGTCAACATCGGCGCCTATGTCGATGCCGGCACCATGGTCGACACCTGGGCCACCGTCGGTTCCTGTGCCCAGATCGGCAAGAACGTCCACCTTTCCGGAGGCGTCGGCATCGGCGGTGTCCTGGAGCCGGTCCAGGCCGCGCCCACTATTATCGAGGACAACTGCTTTATCGGCGCCCGTTCCGAGGTCGTGGAGGGGGTTATCGTCGAGGAGGGCGCCGTCATTTCCATGGGCGTTTATATCGGCGCCAGCACCAAGATTTATCATCGCGAGACCGGTGAAATTATCTATGGACGCGTCCCCGCTGGCGCCGTCGTCGTCCCCGGCAACCTGCCCGCCAAGGATGGGAGTCATAGCCTCTACTGCGCCGTCATCATCAAGCAGGTGGACGCGCGCACCCGGGGCAAGGTAGGCATCAACGAATTGCTGAGAGATATCTAGGCACGCCCATGATCAGACTCTTCGGCATTCCTAATTGCGACACCATGAAGAAGGCGCGGCGTTGGCTCGACGAGCGGGGCATTGCCTATGACTTCCACGACTACAAGAAGCAGGGCCTGGACGAAGACCAGGTCCGCGCCTGGGTCGCCGAGTTGGGTTGGGAAAAGCTGATCAACCGTCAGGGCATGATGTGGCGCAAGTTGCCCATCGAGGTCCGCGAGGGCCTAGACGAGGCAGGCGCCATCCGCGTCATGGTCACCACGCCTGCCATCATCCGCCGGCCCCTGCTCGACACGGGCGAGGCCCGCCATGTGGGCTTCTCCGAGGCCGCTTACGCCGAGATCTTCCCATCATGACACCCACGGTTGCCCTGGCCCAGGAACTCCTGAGCCGCCCCTCCGTCACCCCCGAGGACGGGGGCTGCCAAAACCTGATCGCCCGGCGTCTGGCCCCTTTGGGTTTTCGCATCGAGCCCATGCCCTTCAATGAGGTGATGAACCTGTGGGCACGCCGGGGCGACCAGACTCCCCTCTTTTGCTTCGCGGGTCACACTGACGTGGTTCCGCCCGGCCCCCGGGAAGACTGGGACTCGGACCCCTTCACACCCGAGATCCGTAACGGCCTGCTCTATGGGCGCGGCGCCTGTGATATGAAGGGCGAGATCGCGGCCATGGTGACCGCCGCCGAGGACTTTGTCCGCGACCACCCGGACCATCCCGGCTCCATCGCCTTTCTCATCACCAGCGACGAGGAGGGCCCATCCGTCGATGGCACGGTGCGGGTGGTCGAGACCCTGGAGGGACGCGGGGAAAAGATCGACTGGTGTCTGGTGGGCGAGCCCTCCAGTCACGAGCGGGTGGGCGACACCATCAAGGTCGGCCGCCGGGGCAGCCTCAGCGGCTTTCTCAAGGTTATCGGCAAACAGGGCCATGTCGCCTACCCCCACCGCGCCCTCAACCCCTTGCATGCCCTAGCCCCCTATCTGGTGGAGTTGGTGGATGAGGAGTGGGACCAGGGCAATGCCTTCTTCCCGCCCACCAGCTTCCAAATCGCCAACCTCAACACGGGCACCGGGGTTGAGAACGTCATCCCTGGCGTCCTGACCGCCCAGTTCAACCTGCGCTTCTCCACGGAACTGGACGCCGAGACCATTCAGCGCCGGATCACCGCCATTCTCGATCGGGGCGGACTCGACTACGAAATCACCTGGCGCCTGTCCGGCAATCCCTTCCTGACTCCAACCGGCGACCTGGTCGAGGCCGTCTCCGCGGCAGTGGAGGAGATCATGGGCTACCGGCCTGAACCCTCCACTGTCGGTGGCACCTCCGACGGTCGCTTCATCGCCCCCACCGGTGCCCAGGTGCTGGAACTCGGCGCGATCAACGCCAGCATCCATCAGGTCAACGAGTGTATCGGCGTCGAGGAACTGGATCAGCTCTCCGCCATTTATAGGCGGATATTGGAAAAATTGTTGGGATTGGGGGAACTTCCCTGATCGGCCATTGGCATCAACCCAGAGGGAGACTTCACTCCGGGGTATGCCTCACTGACGATGCTGATCATCCTGCAATCTGGCTTCTGGGGATCGTAAACCATGTGTGATCCATGGTAGCCATACATAGGGACTGATTCATGCCTTCGCCAAGATCGCCGAGCAGGCCCCGGTCAGCGCCGCCGGGCGTGAGGCATCCCCGCTGGCTTGGCATCTCCCGGGTGGCGGCATAGCCGTCCGCCGAGGGGATGCTGGTCGCCCGTGGGATGTTAAATTGCGAAGGGGCTAAAGGGCTCATTGGTGATGAAGCAGAAGGACTCCAGCGCTCCTGGACCAGCAGTTCAACTCGCGAATCACTATCTCGTCCCGACCGGCAGTGCCCTCAACAGCCTTCCAACCGTGGGTGCCACTGACGATAACGCAAATCGTCAACAGGACAATAAGTCGTTCACAAAAAATAACTATAACCTTCTCAAAATCTAGGGATTTGTTGTAAATTGGTCTCATGATCTGTTTCCCGAGGCTTCCAGCGATGTTACGCGTGACGGTCTTACTGAGTGCTAGTGATCGCCAGGTGTTGCTACACCGGGTCCAGCGCGATCCTAGCTGGCGGGTCCGGCAACGTGCGCAGAGCGTCTTACTGCTCGCCGCGGGACTGACCTGCCAGCCGGTGGCGGATCAGCAGGCGCTCAGCATGCAGACCGTGAGCGCAACGCGCCGCCGCTGGCTGGCACCGGGCCTGGCCGGGTTGCCGGATCGCACCCGCAGCGGTGCCCCGGCCAAGCTCACCGCCGCGGAGACGCAACGGTTGTTCACCTGGGCTTGCGAAGAACCGCTGACCTTGACGGCCTTGAAGATGCGCTATGAAACCGCCGGGGGCACGCGGGTGCCTGTCAACACCCTGACCGGAGTCTTGAAGCGCGCCGGGTTCGTGTGGAAACGGCCCCGGCATAGCCTAAAAAATACGTGACGACGTGAAATTTGCCAAAGCCCAACAGGAGATTAGCGCCTTGAGGCGGCAAGCGCAGGACGGTGAGATCACGGTGGCCTATCTCGATGAAGCGGGCTTCGCTCCAGTGCATCCCAACCGCAGCGCCTGGACCCCCGTCGGGGAGCAACACGCCATTCCGGCGGTGCGCGGCCAGCGGCTGAACGTGATCGCCGCCTTCCTCTCGACGGGCCGGGTGATCAGCGCCGCGCTGTGGTGCGCTATGAATGCACTCCTCTTCGTCGGCTTCCTCGGGCTGCTGCGCCAGCAGGTCGGTAAACCCGTGACGATCATCCTCGACAACGCCTCCTTCCATACCGCGCGCGCCATTCAGCCCCATCTCGAGATCCTGCGCCGCCAAGGGGTCACCCGGTATTTTTTACCGCCCTACAGCCCGGAATTGAACCGTATCGAAAAACTCTGGCATCTGGTCAAACATACCTGGATGGCCGCCAAACACCGCGATGCCAACACGCTGGAAGCCGATGTCAGCGAGATCCTCGACAACGTCGGTACGCGCTACCAACTGGCATTTTAGTTTAAAGAACTTTTTGTGAATGACTTAGCAGCCGATCCAGTCCGGCGCGGTCGTAGCCGGCGATGCACACCGAGGCGTCGAGCGAGGAACCGCTACTGGCCCAGGGGAGCATGTCGCGGGCATCATCGGGATCGAGCATCCCCTGGCGGGAGAACGAGCATAACACGCGGCGCGTACCTGATCAGAGATCGCAGCGACCGCTTCTGGCGTCTGTGCTGATACTGGTCGGACTGGACTGCTCCCTCTTCAAGCGGTTCGAACACGCCGTCGAGGATGCAGCAGGGGTAATGCAGATGACGGTTGAGCGCCGCCCCGAGGCGGTAGCCGAAGCTCACCGCCTCGCAGCACGCTCGGGCCAAGGCCCCCGGACTCCACTTGTGCAGATGGGCCTCGACCACGCGAAGGAGGATGTGCAGTACGGCCCGGCCGCGCAGGTCAAGCGCTCCAGGAAGTAGCCTAGGTGCTTGGGCACCGAGAGAGGGACAAACCCGTCAGCACTCCCCCACGATAAACTTTTCGGGGCTCAATACCTTCAAGTTCGGCTCCCCCTCACCCTTACACCTCGCCTGCTTCGTGCCAACGCATCTGCACGCCCGTTACCAGACACATAGCAAGGCTTGATACTGGGCTCTCGACATCTAGCTGATTAGGTGGGGTTCCCACCCACTAAAGCACGCGGGATTGCAGAGCCGTAGGGCCTCGACTTTCTTTGATTTTGCTGCGCATACACCCTGACGAATTTCGAATTAATCTGTGCAGGGCTCGCGGCAAACCATGTAACCCACTAGGTTTACGATGACATCACCGGTGCCCCCTGTATCGGATACGACGATCTGCTTCCCTTCGATCCATATCAAGCCAGATGTGTAATTCATGCTGAAAGGCGAACTCGCAGTTACCGTGAACGGTCCAGCGATTGTCTGAAATGAGTCGTTGGTGAGGAAGGTGGTATGGGTTCCAGTGGCTGCACCTTCA
>WBZQ01002144.1_pt1 | contig 12915 bp, 10 predicted proteins | sample 5204251 | NCBI WGS metagenome assembly WBZQ01 (sample SAMN12412402, study PRJNA552823) | activated sludge metagenome | isolation source: activated sludge from nitrification reactor of wastewater treatment plant... | place: USA: Virginia | collected 2017-09 | reverse complement strand
CTCGATCGAGCCGTTGATGCTCTGCGTGTCGATCGGTCTCGCGTGGACCGGTGCCGTGGCCGCGACGGTCGCGGCGGCGAGGGCCAGACTCCTCGGCCGTACGGGGCTCGCGGCGATCGGGCCGCTCCTCGGTGTCGCGAGCGTCTGGCTCCTTCCGCGCGACGCACCGGTCGACCTTTCCCTCGCCCAGGTCTCCGCCGTCGGCGCGTCCGCGCTCGTCTCGGCGGCGACTGCGTGGAGGGTGCTCGAGGACGTCGCATCCGTCGCCGTGCGCGAGCGGGAGGCCGCCCACGAGGCATGGCTCGCGCTTCGTCCGCAGGCCTCGTCCCCTCCGCGACGAATCCAGGAGCCACGAGGCTTCCTCGGCTCGGGCTCGAGATGGGACGCGGACGGTGTGGTCGAGCGAATCGTGGATCGAGCGCTCGCGCCGGACTCGGCCGATACCCTGCGCTTGCTGTCCGGCGGCGCGCTCGGGGTCGGTCGTCGCCTGACCTGGGGAGTGTGTCTGATGGCCTCGGCGGCCGCGTCGTCGATGCTCGGCCGCTGGGGCTCCTTCGCCGCGGCCCTCGTGCTGTGCATGGCGCTCATCACGCGCCTCGTGGGTCCGATCTCGGGGCGTTGGTACCGACCCGAAGAGCGGGCGATGCGCTTCGCCGAGATCCAGGCCGGAACCCTGCCCGTCGATCCGGCCACCGCTCGGTCAGGCGGTCGCCCTGGCCGGCGCGCACCACTTCGGAGGCGGCTACCAGGCAGTGGCCGACCGCATCCTGGGCGCCCTCGCCCCGGCGCGCTGAGGCGAGGGCGGCCCGCCATGTCGAAGCTCCTGGCCCTGCTCAAGCGGCTGCTCCCGGTCGCCCTCTTCGCGGCCGCTCTCTGGTTGCTGCGCCGGGAGCTCCACTCGCTCCACCTGCGGCAGGTCCTGGCCTTCCTCGGCTCGCTGCCGGCGGGCCGCGTGGCCTTCGCCTTCCTCTTCACCGGCCTCGGCTACGTGGCCCTCGCCGGCTACGACCTGGTCTCTTTCCGCAATGCCGGGCTCCGCCTGCCGCTGTGGAAGGTCGGCTTCTCGTCGTTCACCGGCTACGCCTTCAGCAATGCTCTCGGCCATCCACTCTTCACCGGCACCGCCCTGCGCATGCGGCTCTACACCGGCTGGGGGCTTTCGACCCTTCAGGTGGCGCGGGTCCTGGCCTTCAGCCTGGTGACCTTCTGGCTCGGCTTCTTCACCCTCACGGGCGGCGCCCTCCTCTTCGAGCCCACCGCGCTTCCGCCGAGCCTCCCCCTCCTCGGCACCCAGGGGCGGCTCGCGGGGGTCTTGCTGCTCACCCTGATCGCCGCCTACCTCATCGCCTGCTGGCGGATCCGCACCCCGCTCACCCTGCGCGGGCATGCCCTCGAGCTGCCGCGCCCCGGCGTCGCCTTGATGCAGCTCGGGGTCTCGTCGCTCGACTGGACCTTCTCGGCGGCCGTGCTCTACAGCCTCGTTCCGGAGTCGTGGCAGATCACGTTCCCCGCCTTCCTCGCCGCCTACCTCCTGGCCCAGGTGGGAGCGCTCGCCAGCCAGGTGCCGGGCGGGCTCGGCGTCTTCGAGACGCTGATGGTCCTCCTGCTGCCGAAGAGCTTGCCGCACCCGGACCTGCTGGGCGCCCTGGTGGCCTTCCGGGTCCTCTACTATCTCCTGCCGATCGTGGTGGCGGCTGTGGCCCTCGCCGCCTTCGAGGGGCTCCGGCGACGCGAACGGTTGGGGCGGGCGGTACAGAGCTTCGGTCAACTGGCGCCCCGCCTTGGGCCGCACCTCTTCGCCCTCACCACCTTCTCGGCCGGCGCCGTCCTCCTCCTTTCGGGCGCCACCCCGGGGGAGCGATCCCGGATGGAAGTCCTCGACCGGCTCCTCCCCCTGCCCGTCATCGAGCTGTCGCACTTCACCGGCAGCCTGGTGGGCGTCGCCCTCCTCTTCCTCGCCATCGGATTGCAGCGGCGCCTGGCGGAGGCCTATCACCTGGCCCGCGCCGGCCTCGCGGCCGGCATCGCGGCCTCCCTGCTCAAGGGGCTCGACTGGGAGGAGGCGCTGATCCTGAGCGTCCTCCTCGCCGCCCTCGTCCCCTGCCGGCGCTACTTCTATCGCCGCGCCGCCCTCACCCGCGAGCCGTTCGCGCCGGCCTGGCTGGCGGCCATCCTCGTCGTCCTCGGCTCGTCCCTCTGGCTCGGCCTCTTCGCCTACAAGCACGTCGAGTACGCGCACGACCTCTGGTGGCGGTTCAGCCTGGAGGCCAACGCCCCGCGATTCCTCCGCGCCTCGGTGGGCGCCCTGGCCCTGGCGGCGGCTTTCGCCCTCGACCGCCTCCTGCGCCCGGCGCCGGCCGCCCCGCGCCGCCCCGACGAGGCGGAACTGGCCCGGGCCGGCCAGATCGCCCGCCAGGCGGCGCGCGGCGACGCCCACCTCGCCCTGGTGGGGGACAAGGAGCTGCTGTTCAACGAGGCGCGAACGGCGTTCATCATGTACGCCGTCCAAGGGAAGAGCTGGGTGGCGATGGGCGATCCCGTCGGCCCCGAGGCCGAGCGGATCGAGCTCGCCTGGCGCTTCCGCGAGCTGGCCGACCGGCACGGCGGTTGGACGGTCTTCTACCAGGTGAGCCAGGAGAACCTGCCGCTCTACATCGACCTCGGCCTCTCCTTCGTCAAGCTCGGAGAGGAGGCGCGGGTACCGCTCGCCGGCTTCGACCTCGCCTCTCCGGCGCGCAAGAAGCTGCGCTGGGCGGTGCGCAAGCTGGAGGAGGGAGGCTGCCGCTTCGAGGTCCTCCCAGCGGCGGCAGTCCCGCCGCTCCTCTCCCGCCTCAAGGAGATCTCGGACGAGTGGCTGGCGAGCAAGAGCGTGCGCGAAAAGGGGTTCTCCCTCGGCTCGTTCGACCCGCGCTATCTGGCCCGGACACCGCTGGCCGTGATCCGCTCGGGCGAGCGCCTCGTGGCCTTCGCCAACCTGTGGACCGGAGCCCCGGGAGGGGAGCTGTCGATCGACCTCATGCGCCACACCGAGGACGCGCCGGGCGGCGTGATGGACTACCTCTTCGCCCGCCTCATGGTCTGGGGGAAGGAGCAGGGGTACGGGTGGTTCAACCTCGGGATGGCGCCGTTCTCCGGCCTCGACTCGCGCGAGCTGGCGCCGCTGTCGGCCAAGCTCGGCGCCTATCTCTTCCGGCACGGCGAGAGCTTCTACAACTTCCAGGGCCTGCGGAACTACAAGGAGAAGTTCGATCCCACTTGGGAGCCGCGCTACCTCGCCAGCCCCGGAAGGCTCGCCCTCCCCCGAGTGCTGACCGACCTCGCGGTTCTCATCTCGCGCGGCGTCAAGGGGACGTTCGGAAAGTAACTTCAAGCAACCTTCAAGCGACCTCCTGGCGATCCCGCCGAGAGAGTGGCCCGGGCCGCCGAGCCACCCTTTCGGGTGGCTTGGACCACAACGCCCGGGGGTAGAGTTACCCTCGCCCCGCAGCTCTCGCCTGCGTCTTTTGTCGTCCTGCAAGTACCGCCCCAATTCGTCGTCGAGGAGTGCCTGCATGCAGGACATGGATCCGGCTTTCGTCACATCCCTCGTCCGGGAGGTGCGCCAGCGATATTTCGATGGATCGGAACGCAGGACTTTCCTCTCCGCCGACGAAGTCCCGTATCCCGAGGGCCGCCTGATCGTCTCCCGCACCGACCCCTCGGGCATCATCACGCAGGTCAACGAGTCGTTCTGCGAGATCTCGGGCTATTCGCGCGACGAGCTGATCGGCCAGCCGCACTCTCTCCTCCGCCATCCGGACATGCCCGCAGCCGCCTTCCGCGACCTGTGGGAGACCGTCCTCGCCGGGAAGACCTGGAACGGCTACGTCAAGAATCTCTGCAAGGACGGGCGCTTCTACTGGGTCTACGCCACGGTGATCCCCAACGTGCGGGAGGGGCGGATCGTCGGCTACACCTCGGTGCGGCGCGAGCCATCCCGCGCCAGGGTGCGCGAGGCGGAGAACCTCTACCGGACCCTGGGATGAAAAGGCCGAGGAGCGCATCGTGACCTACCTCTTCACCGTCAGCCCGGACTTCAGCCCCCGTTCCGCCCCCGGCTGGTTCGTCTTCAACACCTGGCTGCAGCGCTGCCTCGGCGCACCCATGCACTTGGAGCTGGCAGAGAGCTTCGCGCAGCAGCGGCAGGCGATCGCCGAGGACCGGATCGACCTCATCTTCGCCAACCCCTTCGACGCGGCCGGCCTGGTGCGCGGCAAGGGGTTCCGCGCCGTCGCGGCGCCGCGCCATCGTTCGGACGAGGCGCTCCTCGCCGTCACCGCCGAGAGCCCCTACCGCCACGTCAAGGAGCTGCGTCCCGGGGTGCGGGTCTCGACCCCCGACCACGTCGACGTGCTGACCCTGGCGATGATCCTGCTCGAGCCGGCCGACCTCGGACCGGCGGAGATCGTCAAGAAGGTCTGCGACTCCTATGTCCTGGTGGCCAAGGACCTCCTGCACGGCCAGGCCGACGTCGGATTCTTCCTCGAGGCCGCCTTCTTCGAGCTGTCGAGCCTGGCCCGCGAGCCGCTCCGGCCGCTCGCCCGCAGCGCCATCCAGGTCGTGCGCCACTGCCTCCTGGCGGGTCCCCGCCTCATCGGCCTGGCGGAGGACCTCGGAGCGGCGCTGGAGGCGATGCACGGCGACCCGAAGGGGGCCAGCGCGCTCGCGGCGCTCGGCTTCGAGGGGTGGGAACCGCTGGAGCAGGAGGACGTCGAGATGATGATCGACCTGATGGATACCCTGGTCGGGAAGGAGGGCTGATGGGCCGCCGGCTCGCAGCCCCGGTGTCGCCGCTGCCGGACGCGGCGCTCCACGCCGGCCCCGCGCGGCCGGCGACGGCCCAGCTGCAAGGAGACCTCGCGGTCTTCAACCTCTTCGACAGCCTCCAGCTCCTGCTGATGCTCCGCCTCTCGGGCCTGCTGTGGATCGACCGCGCCGACGGCGAATCCGCGTTCTGCCGCCTCGCGGCCGGCACCGTCGTCGAGGCCCGGCGCGGCCACCTGGAAGGGAGGGAAGCGCTGATCGACCTGTTCTGGTGGCGCGAAGGCGCCTTCCGGTTCCAGGCCCAGGAAGAAGCGGCGGACCCGGTGGGGGAGAAGCTCCGCGTCGAAGAGGTGATGCTGGACGCGGTCCGCATCTCGGACGAGCTTCACCTGCGCAGCACCCTGGTGCCCCCCGCTGGTGCACGCCTGGCGCTGAGCGACGGTGCCGAAGTGCCGGCCAGCGACCTCTGCCCCTCGACCGCGCAGGTTTTCGCCTTCCTGGCCGAGAACCCGGGCCTGGCCCGGACCCAGCTGGAGGCCGTCCTCCCCTTCGCCGCGGAGAAGGTCCGGCTGGCGCTCGCTCAGCTGGTCGAGGCGGGCTGCCTCGACCTCGGGCGGGCCGTCGCGCCCTCCACGCCGGACCGGCAGCTCCAGAGCGCCGGTTCGCGCTTCGCCGCCCGCTTCCCTGCCGGCCTCCGGCTGCTCGTGGCCCATTCGCCCCAGAGCGCCTCGGCCACCGAGCTGCAGAACGCGGCCCGGGCGCTGGCCGAGGCCCTCGGGGTCCCCGACCTGGCGACCGCCGCCTCGCCGGTGGGGCCGTCCTTCCTCCGCTTCCGCCCGCCCGGAGGCGCCCTCCTGTCGCTGACCTTCCTGCCGCTGAGCCGGCGGAACCGCTTCCTCTTCGAGACCTTGGCGGGTCTGGTCGACGGCGTCCTCCTCTGCGGCTGGAAGGACGCCGAGGAAGAGGCAGCGGCCTGGACGAGCCAGGTGCCGCCGAACGTCGACTTCGAAGTGCTGGAGGAGACGAGGGCCGTCGGCTTGGAGCTGGTGGCTGCCGTACGCCGCCTCACGGGCGGCGAGATCCCTTGAAGTCCTATGGAAAGGAATCCCTTGCATGGCGATGCGCGCGGAACAGATGCAGCAGATCCTACGCACCTTGGTTTCGAACACTCCGGACGTGGAGGGCGCGGCGGTCGTCAGCATCGACGGCCTGGTCCTCACCTCCATCTTGCCGGCCGGCACCGATGAGGACCGGGTTTCGGCGATGGCCGCGGCCCTCCTCTCGCTCGGCGAACGGAGCTCTTACGAGCTCCAGAGGGGCGGGCTCGAGCAGGTCTACGTCAAAGGGGCCGGGGGGTACATCGTCCTCGTCCGGGTCGGCGAAGAGGCGGTGCTCGAATGCATCGCCGGGCCATCGGCCAAGCTGGGGATGGTCCTCCTCGACATGAAGCGGGCCGCGCAGGACCTCACAAGGCTGCTCTGACGCCGCCCCGTCGCGGAAGGGACACGATGAGAAGCTTCGCCCAGCAGGGACATCGATTGCGGGAGCGGCTCACCGAGCTGACCCTCCGCCTGCGGGAGGTCCGCGCCCTGATGCTCGTCGACCGCGACGGGCTCGTCCTCGTCTCGACGCTGCACTCGCGCGGCCTCGAGGAGAGCCTGGCCGCCATCGCCGCCCTCCTCCAAGGGCACATGGAACGGGCGCGCGACGACTTCCAGATGGGGCCGCTCCGCTACCTCCACCTCGCCGGACGCGACCGGCAGATCCTGGTCGCCCCGGTCGACCGCGAGGTCGCCCTGGTCGCCGCCGCCGATCCCACGGCGCACGCCACCGACCTCGTCATCCAGCTCCTCGCGACAGCCCGGGAAATCCTTGAAGACGTCACCAGCTCGCCGCCTGAGCTCGTCGAGGAGCCCGTGCCCTGAAACGGCCGGCCCCGCTCAGAGGGTCCCGATCTCCGTCCGCGCCGCATTGAGCAGCTCCACCTTCGCCTCCCCTCCCAGGTGGCCGGTGACCTGCCCGGCCAGGTCTTCGCAAGCCGCGCGCAGCGGTGCCTCGCCATCCGGGTGGAGCGATTCCAGGCAGAGGAAGGCGCCGGTCGTCGACGTGGTGAGCTTGGTGCGGTCGGCCTCCCGCCAGTTCCAGGCGTTGCAGATCACGCCGCGATCGTCGCGGTAGATCACGACTCCGGGCTCCGGGGGCTCGCTCAAGTTCCCTCCGAGCGGGACGAACTCCTCGCCCCCCTGCGCCCGGGTCAGGCGGAGGTCTCCTTCGAGCGCCGCCAGGTCCTCCCCGCCGCAAGGGAGGCGGTGACGGAGGGAAATGGCGTTGTAGAGGTCGACCAGCGGATTGATGCTTCGCAGCCGCCCCGAGAGCGCGGAGCGGAGGAGGGTCTCCAGCGAAGAGCGGAACTTGGCGGGCTTGAGCCCGAACGCGGCGTAGGCGCGGCGCCAGGGCTCGACCTCCGGCAGGGCCGCGATCTCGGCCCCGACCAGCCGCCCGGCCGTCGCGCGGACCTCGGCTTCGAGCAGGGCGGCGCACTCCGGCGCCAAGCGGGTGTTGTCGAGCCCCCGGACCACGACGACGCCAATGCGGACCCCGGGGAAGAGGGCGAGGAAGTCGGGTTCGAGCCGGAAATGCATGGCCGGGAGTCTATCGCCGCGCCCGTCCTTGGCTGTCGCCGGCCCTCCTCCTCTGCTACCCTCGCGCCGTCCTCCCCGCGACCCCGCCATGAGCCCGGCCCCGACCCCCTCCGTCCTCCCCTACGAGGCTACCCTCGCTGCGGGAGTGCCGCGACTGAAGGAGTGGGTGAAAGGGGCGATCTCGCTCGCCACCTGGCCGGTGGGGAGCCTCGTCCGGGTCTCGGTCCGCGAGCCCGCGATCGCCCTCACCTTCGACGACGGCCCCGATCCGGTGGAGACGCCGCGCGTGCTGGAAGTGCTGGAGCGGCACGGAGCGCGGGGCACCTTCTTCCTGGTCGGCCGGCGGGTGGCGGAGCATCCGGAGGTCGTGGCCCGGACGGTCGCGGGCGGGCACGCCCTCGCCAACCACTCCTGGGACCACCCCTCTTTCCGGCTTATCGACGGCCCCGCGCGCCGCGGCCAGATCGCCCGCTGCGCGGAAGCCCTCCGGCCTCACCTTCCGGCGGGTGCGCCGCTCCTCTTCCGCCCCCCTTACGGCGAGCAGGGGCTCGGCGCCCGCCTCGACGCCGCCCGCTCCGGCCACCAGGTCGTCGCCTGGGACGTGGTCGCCGAGGATTGGCGGGACGATCCGGCCGAGGCGCTGGTGCAGCGGGTGATGCGCCGCCTGCGCCGGGGGAGCGTCGTCCTCTTCCACGACACCCTGTACCGGACCGAGGACGAGCGCTACCGCGACCGGGCGCCGCTGCGGCAGGCGCTGGAGATCCTCCTGGGCCGCCTGGCGCCGACCCACCGGTTCGTCACCGTCCCGGAGCTCCTCCAGCTGGGGAGCCCGGTCCGCTGGCCCATCTTCCACCGCCTGCCGCCCGGCTACCACCAGCGATTCCGGTGAGCCGCAGCCCCTTGCGAAAAGCGCTCCCGCGGCGATAATGCCCAACGCCGTGGCCCCGCATCCCCCCAAACCTCTGTTGCGCAGGCTCGCCGGCGCCTCCCGGCGGGGGCTGATCGGCGCCCTGAACCGGCTGGGCTGGGTCGTGGCTCCGGTCTCCGACTACTACCATCCGCTCCGCCCGCTGGAGGAGCTGCGCCGCAACGTCCGGCGCTGGCACCGCCCCAGCCGCCTGGCCGGGATCGCGTTCGACCTGCCGGCGATGAAGGCGGAGCTCTTGGGGCTGCTGGCGGAATTCGGGGAGGAGGTGGCGGCGCTCCCCTCCTACGACGAGATGAAGGCGCGGAAGCACGGCCCGGGGTTCACGCGGATCGACGCCCTGGTCCTCTACCTCATGCTGCGGCGCACGAAGCCGGCGCGCTACATCGAGGTCGGCTCCGGCCTGTCCACCGACTACGCCTGCCTGGCCGCCGCCCGCAACGCCTCCGAAGGGCGGCCGATGGCCATGACCGTCGTCGATCCCTACGTCTCGGAGGCCACCCGTTCGATCCCGGGCCTCGAGATCCTGGCGCGCGAGGCCCAGGATCTGCCGGCCGAGTGGTTCTCGCGTCTGGAGGCGGGGGACGTCCTGTTCATCGACAACACCCACATCGTCCGGATCGACGGCGAGGTCCCCCACCTGGTGCTGGAGGTCCTGCCGGCCCTCAAGCCCGGGGTCCTGGTCCACGTCCACGACGTGCACTTCCCTTACAACGTCCCTCTGGATCCGGACGCCTACCTCTTCGACCGCGCCTGGCCCATGCTGTTCGACGAGGCGATGCTGGTGCAGGCCTACCTCAGCAACAACCCGAGGGTCGAGATCGCGATGTCGACCCCCCTCCTGCGCCACCACCACGAGGGTTTCCTCCGCCAGACGATCCCGGGCTACCTCCCGCTCGACCCGCACGACTTCGACACCCATCACGGCTCGCTCTGGTTCCGCTGCCTGGAAGGTCCGCCGGTCCGGCAGGTGGTCGGCGAGTGAGCCTCCCTTCGATCCTCCGGTAGGCCGGCCTGACCCCCACCCCCGGGGGTGGGGAACTCCCCCCACCCCGAGTTGGGGCGCCGCGGCTCCCCTCGGGGGTATGTCCCGGCTTCCCCAGCCCTCCTATCTTTCCCTCCAGGAGAACCCCGAAGAACGCTGCCACTACGCAAGGAGGTCGGGATGAAAGCCGCCCACACCCTGCTCGCACTGCTCGGAGCCTTGGCCCTGGCCTCGAGCGCTGCAGCTGTTCCGCGTACCCTGGCCTACCGCTCCACGACGCAGGATCCGCCCGCGGCAGACGCCAAGGCGACCCTGGTTGGAAGCGAGGCCTGTATTACCTGCCACGAGGAGCAGGCCGACCATTTGGCCGGCACTCCACACGGGAAGGCCGGCTTCGCCGCCAAGTCGTCGCTCGGCTGCGAAACCTGCCATGGACCCGGTAGCGCCCACGTCGACGATCCGGACAACGTCGCGCTGCAACCCCGCATCGAAAAGATGGCCCCCCGCGCCCAGGCCGAGATCTGCTTGAGCTGCCACACCGGCCCCAAGCAGGCCTTCTGGCATGGCGGCAAGCACGAGTCCCGCGGCCTCTCCTGCCAGACCTGCCACAGCGTGCACGCGCCGAAGTCGGAGCGGGCACAGCTCAAGGCGAAGAGCGCCATGGAGCAGTGCTTCACCTGCCACAAGGACACGCGGGCCGAGATGTGGAAGACCTCCCACCACCCGGTGCGCGAGGGGAAGATCTCGTGCTTCGACTGCCACAACCCGCACGGCTCGCAGTCGCCGAAGATGATCTCCGCCTCCTCGGTCAACGAGCAGTGCTACACCTGCCACACCGAGAAGCGGGGGCCGTTCCTGTGGGAGCACGCACCGGTGCGCGAGAACTGCCTCAACTGCCATGCGCCGCACGGCTCCAACCACCTGAAGCTGCAGAAGACCTCGGTGCCCTTCCTCTGCCAGCAGTGCCATGCCAACACCCGGCACCCCGGCTCGCTCTACGACGGACTGCGGCTGCCGACGCTGGACAACCCGACGACCGGCTCCAACCGCCTGTTCAACCGCGCCTGCCTCGACTGCCATGCGGCGGTCCACGGCAGCAATCACCCATCCAGCCCCTACCTGGCACACTGAGGGAGGCGCCATGCGACAGCTCAAGCTGGCAGTACCCATCCTCGCGGCCCTCGCGCTGATCGCCGGCCCTGCCCGGGCGGCGGACGAGGAAAAGGGGTTCGACTTCCATCTCGACTCGCTGGACTTCGGCGTGCAGATGACGGACCTCGATACCGACTCGGCTAAATTCGAGGAGTACCGCGACCAACACAGCGGTTTCGTCATCCCACACCTGGCCCTGAGCGGCGAGAGCAAGGACGGCAACCGGACCTTCAATTTCGTGGCCGCCAACGTGCGCCGCGACGACGCCCGCTACACGCTCGACTACGGCGTCGCCGGCCGCTACGGGGTGACCCTCGACTACAACAAGATCCCGCACCGCTTCGGCAACGACGGGCGGACCCTCTTCGCCCGCACCGGACCGGGGCGCTACGAGATCTCGGACGGCGTCCAAGCGGCCCTGCAGGGGGGTATCGAAAGGCAGTTCGCCACTGCTCCGGCGGGGGTGACCTTCGCCTTCCTCGACAACCTCATCCGGCCCTTCCTCTCGGCGACGACGGGCGTCAGCCTCGGCTTGCAGCGCGACCGCACCCGTGCCCTGGTCGAGCTGGGCAAGAGCGCCGCCGTCGCCTGGAACCTCGAGTACACCCATGAGAACCGGGTCGGCACCCGCCCATTCGGCGCCTCCTTCGGCTTCAACAACGTGACCGAGCTGCCGGAGCCGATCGACTACGACACGACCGGCGGAGCCCTTTCCGGCGAGTGGGGCGGCAAGAAGGCGAGCCTCAGCTTCGGCTATCGCTACTCGAAGTTCGAGAACAACATCGGCCAGGTGATCTGGGACAACCCGTTCCGGGTCACCAGCTCGACCGACCCCGGCGCCTACTCCTCGCCCGGCAGCGGCTCGATCAACGGCTCCAACCTCGGCCTCGCCGACCTGGCCCCGGACAACCGGGCGAGCACCCTCTTCCTGAGCGGCCGCGCCAACCTCGGCGCCCGCGGCTGGGCCAACGGCTCGGCGACCTTCACCCAGATGAAGCAGGACGACAAGCTCCTCCCCTACACGCTGAACAGCGCCATCAAGGGGATCAACTTCAACGGCTCGGCCTTCGATCCGACCAACCCCGCGAACCTGCCCGAAGCCCACGCCGACAACAAGGTCGACGTCACGGCCATCACGGGCAACGCCGGGACCAAGCTGGGAGACCGGTTCGACCTCTCCTTCCACTACCGCTTCTACGACTACAACAACAAGTCGAAGCGGATCGAGTTCCCGGGCTACGTCCGCTTCCAAGCGGTATGGGAGCCCATCGAGCGCATCACGGTCCCTTACGCCTACACGCGGCAGGACGTCGGCGCCGACTTCGCCTGGAACCTGACCTCCAACACCGACCTCACCTTCACCTACAACCGGCAGAGCTGGGACCGGGAGTTCCGGGAGGTCAAGACGTCGGACGAGGACGTCTTCAAGGTCAGCCTCGACTCCCGGCCGAACGACAAGCTGACCCTCCGTGCCGGCTATGAGCACGGCGACCGTTCGATCGGTCACTACGAGCCGGAAGCGGCCGAGGCGACCTTCGTGGAACCGGAAGGGGTGACCAACATCCCGCTGCTCCGCAAGTTCGACGAGGCGGCACGGAAGTCGGACCTCTATAACGCCTCGCTCCTCTTCACGCCGAACGACAAGTGGAGCTTCCAGGTTGGGCTGCGCAACGGCAAGGACGACTACGACGAGAGCGCCTTCGGCCTCCAGTCGGACGAAGTCCATCGCTACAACCTGGAGCTCGATTTCACGCCCGGCGAGAACCACCACTTCTACCTCTGGGGCGAGCTCGCCGACCGCAAGAGCCTGCAGCGGTCGCGGCAGTCCGGCGCCACCCCCTCCACCAACCCGCTGGACGACTGGGGCGTGACGCTGAAGGAACGGAACGACGATTGGGGCCTCGGCTGGACGTCCAAGCCCGCCCCGCGCTGGACCCTCGACCTGTCGGCCCACTACGACAAGTCCGACGGCTCGGCCGACTTCTTCGCCTTCGCGGGAGGCCTGCCGCTCGGAGGCAATCCTCCCCGCACCTCGCCGACCGACATCGGCAACTACGAGGACTACAAGCTGGCTTGGGGAGAGCTGAAGGTCGACTACGCGCTGACCTCCAACACGACGGCCGGCTTCCTCTACCGCTACGAGGACTACACGATCGACAGCTTCATCACCCAGGGGCTCCTCAACTACCTCCCTGGCGCGCTGCTGATCAACGCCAACAACGGCGACTACACCGGCAGCGTCTACGGGCTGCTGCTCAAAGTCTCGCTCTAAGCTGGATCGATTCGGGGCCGCGCCAGAGGCGCGGCCCCACCCTTTCTCCCCTCCCCAGACCTCACAACCCGCGCGGCGTTCCAGGCACGACACGGAGCCGGAGCTTGTACGCCAGGGGCTCCAGGATCTCCCCGGA
>WBZQ01002142.1_pt1 | contig 12922 bp, 11 predicted proteins | sample 5204251 | NCBI WGS metagenome assembly WBZQ01 (sample SAMN12412402, study PRJNA552823) | activated sludge metagenome | isolation source: activated sludge from nitrification reactor of wastewater treatment plant... | place: USA: Virginia | collected 2017-09 | reverse complement strand
CCGGCGCCGGCCGCCGCCGCACCGGCCGCCCCGTCGACCCCGAGCCCGCTGGCGCACCTGCGCGGCAGCACCCAGAAGGCCAGCCGAATCCGGCAGCTCACCGCGAAGAAGACCCGGGAATCGCTGCAGGCCACCGCGCAGCTGACCCAGACCCACGAGGTCGACATGACCAAGATCGTGTCGCTGCGGGCCCGCGCCAAGGACGCCTTCGCCGAGCGTGAGGGCGTCAACCTGACCTACCTGCCGTTCATCGCCCGCGCGGTGATCGACGCACTGAAGGCGCACCCGAACGTCAACGCCAGCTACAACGAGGACACCGCCGAGATCACCTACTTCGACGCCGAGCACCTCGGCTTCGCGGTGGACACCGAACAGGGTCTGCTGTCGCCGGTCGTGCACAACGCCGGCGATCTGTCGCTGGGCGGCCTGGCCCGGGCCATCGTCGACATCGCCGCCCGCGCCCGCTCCGGCAACCTGCGGCCCGACGAGCTGTCCGGCGGCACCTTCACCATCACCAACATCGGCAGCCAGGGCGCACTGTTCGACACCCCGATCCTGGTCCCGCCGCAGGCCGCCATGTTGGGCACCGGCGCGATCGTCAAACGCCCGCGGGTCATCGTCGACGACTCCGGCAACGAGTCGATCGGTGTCCGTTCGGTGTGCTACCTGCCGCTGACCTACGACCACCGGCTGATCGACGGCGCGGACGCCGGCCGGTTCGTCACCACCATCAAGCGACGCCTGGAAGAGGGCGCGTTCGAGGCCGAACTCGGCCTGTAGCGCGCCACACGGACGCCGGCGCCGGACTACGCGATTCTCGGGTAGATCCCGGCGGCCGGGTCCGCGGTGATCTGCTCGGTTTCGGCGTCGTAGTCATACAGCTCGCCGTAGCGGCCCCAGTCGACGGCGGTGTCGAGCTGCCGGCGCGCGTCCTCGGGCCCGAAGCCGCGGCGCAGCACGTCCAGGAAGAACCCGGCCCGCAGGGTCCCGTCGGCGGAGGCACCCAGGGCCCGGCAGACGGTCCGGACCAGCGGCGCGCGCTCGCGGGCCTGCGCCGCGAAAATCTGCTTGCTGCGCCGGATGTCGGCCGTGGTGAAGTCCACGCCGACCTTCTCGGCGCGGCGCGAGCGGGCGGCGGCGGTGGCGTAGACGAGGGTGAACACGATCGAGACGCCGAGCGCGATGAACATCCGCAGCAGCGAACGGGCCGCGTAGTAGGGCAGGTTCGCCGGGTCGGTGGACACCGACGGCGGCGCGGTCTCGACGGTCCACGGCACGCTCGCGCCGGAGGCCACCCGGACGAGCAGCCAGACCAGCGCGGCGGTGCCGACGAAGACGGCGGCGTCGGCGGTGCGGCTGCGGATGGGCCGGGCAGCAGCCCGGGCGGAAACGGAGGCAAACGAAACCATGCGCGGGTCACCCCGGCTTTCCGGTTTGGGCGCGACGGTGGTGCGCGGTGATCAGCCGATCACGCGCACCGTCACGGCGACGGGTCAGGAGCCTGTCAGAACCGGCTCCGGGCGGCGGAGTGCGATGACGACCGACCGGACCCGCGACTACTTCCCTCGATCATCGGCACTCACCTCCCAGCGTCTGCCCGCGCGCCGACCGTCGGCGCGCTGCCGGGGCGGACCCTACGTTCGCCGCGCCGCCCGGGTCAAGCCGAATCACCTGCGGGATTGCGGACAATGCGGCGCGCGTAGCGTGAGGCACATGACGCCTTCCATCCGGTCCTCGACCGCCCCGGTCGACGTCCGCAACCTGGGGCTGATCGACTACACCGCGGCCTGGGATCTGCAGCGGGAGTTGGCCGACGCCCGGGTGGCCGGCGGCCCGGACACCCTGTTGCTGCTGCAACATCCGCCGGTGTACACCGCGGGACGGCGCACCGAGGCCCATGAACGGCCGTTCGACGGCACACCCGTCATCGACACCGACCGCGGCGGCAAGATCACCTGGCACGGCCCCGGGCAGTTGGTGGGCTATCCGATCATCGGCCTCACCGAACCGCTCGATGTGGTGAATTTCGTTCGGCGCCTTGAGGAATCGTTGATCGAGGTGTGCGCGACATTCGGCCTGGACGCCGGGCGGGTGGATGGGCGGTCCGGGGTGTGGCTGCCCGACGACGGCCTGCGCCGCACCCGCAAGATCGCCGCGATCGGGATTCGGGTCGCGCGCGGGGTCACCCTGCACGGGTTCGCGCTGAACTGCGACTGCGATCTGAGCGCCTTCGGCGGCATCATCCCGTGCGGCATCGCCGACGCCGGCGTGACCTCGCTGACCGCCGAACTCGGCCGGCGGGTGAGCGTCGATGAGGTGCGCGCCCAGGTCAGCGACGCGGTGTGCCGGGCGCTGGACGGCGCGCTGCCCGTCGTCGAGCACACCCTGGCCGAGAGCACCCGCGTAGCATCACAGCCGTGAGTATCGATCCCGGGAACCGCAAGCTGCTCCGGCTGGAGGTGCGCAACGCGCAGACCCCGATCGAACGCAAACCCTCGTGGATCAAGACCCGCGCCAAGATGGGCCCGGAGTACACCGAGCTGAAGTCCCTGGTGCGCCGCGAAGGCCTGCACACGGTGTGCGAGGAGGCCGGCTGCCCCAACATCTACGAGTGCTGGGAGGACCGCGAGGCCACCTTCCTGATCGGCGGCGACCAGTGCACCCGGCGCTGCGACTTCTGCCAGATCGACACCGGTAAGCCGGCCGAGTTCGACCGTGACGAGCCGCGCCGGGTGGCCGAGAGCGTGGCCACCATGGGGTTGCGCTACGCGACGGTGACCGGAGTCGCCCGTGATGATCTGCCCGACGGCGGCGCCTGGCTCTACGCCGAAACCGTGCGCGTCATCAAGGAATTGAACCCAGGCACCGGGGTGGAGCTGCTGGCGCCGGACTTCAACGGTGACGAGGATCTGCTGCGCGAGGTCTTCGAGACCCACCCGGAGGTGTTCGCGCACAACGTCGAAACGGTGCCGCGGATCTTCAAGCGGGTGCGCCCGGCGTTTCGCTATCAGCGCAGCCTCGACGTGCTGACCGCGGCGCGCGAGTTCGGTCTGGTGACCAAGTCGAACCTGATCCTCGGTCTGGGTGAGACCCCCGAGGAGGTCCGCGAGGCGCTGGCCGACCTGCTCGACGCCGGGTGCGACATCGTCACCATCACCCAGTACCTGCGGCCCTCGGCCCGCCACCATCCCGTCGAGCGCTGGGTCAAGCCCGAGGAGTTCGTCGAGCATCAGCGCTTCGCCGAGGAACTCGGCTACGCCGGGGTGCTGGCCGGGCCCCTGGTCCGCTCGTCGTATCGGGCGGGCCGGCTGTACGCGCAGGTGATGGCCTCGCGCGCGGCGACCCAAACCGGTGCCGCGACGTCGGTGCCGAACGCCGCCGCCGTATCCTGAACCCATGGCAAAACCCCGTAACGCTGCCGAGACGAAGGCGGCCAAGGCCGAGGCCCGCAAGGCCGCCAAGGCGGCGTCCAAGGCGCGCCGTCAGCAGCTGTGGCAGGCGTTCAACTTCCAGCGCAAGGAAGACCGTCGGCTCATCCCGTACATGGTGTTGGCGTTCGTCCTGGTCGCCGGTGCCTCGGTGGCGATCGCGGTGCTCACCGGCACCGGGCCGATCAGCACCACGCTGTTCTGCGTCTTCGGGGTCGTGCTGGGTGCCCTGGTTGCGTTCATCATCTTCGGGCGCCGCGCGCAGAAGTCGGTGTACGCCAAGGCCGAGGGCCAGACCGGGGCGGCCGCCTGGGCGCTGGACAATCTGCGCGGCAAGTGGCGGGTGACCCCCGGGGTGGCCGCGACCGGGCATTTCGACGCCGTGCACCGGGTGATCGGCAAGCCCGGCGTGATCTTCGTCGCCGAGGGTGACCCGGGGCGGGTGAAATCGCTGCTGGCACAGGAGAAGAAGCGCACCGCCCGGCTCGTCGGCGAGGTGCCGATCTACGACATCATCGTCGGCAACGACGAGGGCCAGGTTCCGCTGGCCAAGCTGGAGCGGCACCTGAATCGGCTGCCCGCCAATATCTCGGTCGCCAAGATCGACACCCTCGAGTCCCGCCTGACCGCGCTGAGCACCAAGGGCGGCCCGGGTGCGATTCCCAAGGGCCCGATGCCCGGTGGCGCCAAGATGAAGGGCGTGCAGCGGCGCGTCCAGCGGCGCTGAGTCCTCTTCTACCGGCGGACCACGGCCGTCGCGGTGACCCGGTCCTGGATACCGCGGCCGTCGGAGTCGGTGAACAACGCCGGCACCACCAGTCCCACCAGCACGCCGCGCACCAGCGCGCGGCCGATGCCCACGTGCAGCCGGTTGTCCACCGAGGCCACCCTCAGCCCCAGGGCCAGCTGGCCGGGGGTGAATCCGTACAGCCGTACCGAAATCACCCCCAGGATCAGCCAGATGACCAGCACCGCGGTCGATAACCACTGGATCGGGTAGACGCCGAGCGCCATCAGCAGTCCGGCCAGCCCGTAGGCGATCAGCCAGTCGACCAGCAGCGCGGCCAGCCGTCGGCCCATTCCGGCCAGCGATCCCGGCCCGCTGGGCGGCAGGCCCATGCGCTGTCCGGGATAGTCACCCCGGCCGGTGCCGGGTTCGGGCAGTTCCGCCCCGGACAACCAGTCCCCATACGGTCGGCTCATGGCCTCCAGCTTAGGTGGCCCGACATGTCACACCGACTCGTGTCACCGCCGACCTCACCGCGCGGCACCGCCCGGGTCCGGTGATTGTGTAACCTCCGCGCAACATTTGGTTGACTGCCGCGCAACATCGACTTCATAGCGTCAGCCGCGAGTGATCCGCACGCTTGTGCCCGATGCAGTGCATATGCGCGACTTGGTCCGGATACATACGCAAAGGAGCAGTTCGTGGCCGAAACCACCCGCGACGACGTTTTCAAGCTGATCAAGGACGAGGGCGTCGAGTATGTCGACATCCGGTTCTGCGATCTGCCGGGCGTCGTCCAGCACTTCTCGATCCCCGCCGAGGCGTTCGACGAGAGCGTTTTCGAAGACGGCCTGGCGTTCGACGGATCGTCGGTCCGTGGCTTCCAGTCCATTCACGAGTCCGACATGATGCTGCTGCCGGATCCCGCCACCGCGCAGATCGACCCGTTCCGCAAGGCCAAGACGCTGAACATGATGTTCTTCGTCCACGACCCGTTCACCCGCGAGGCCTACTCGCGCGACCCCCGCAACGTCGCCCGCAAGGCGGAGAACTACCTGACCAGCACCGGGATCGCCGACACCTGTTACTTCGGTGCCGAGGCGGAGTTCTACATCTTCGACTCGGTCGCCTTCGATTCCAAGATCAACGGCACCTTCTACGAGATCGACTCCGAGTCGGGCTGGTGGAACACCGGTCAGCCGACCGAGCCGGACGGCTCCCCCAACCTCGGTTACAAGGTCCGCCCCAAGGGCGGGTACTTCCCCGTCGCACCGTATGACCACTACGTCGACCTGCGCGACGAGATGTCGACCAACCTGATCAACGCCGGGTTCACCCTGGAGCGCGGCCACCACGAGGTCGGCACCGCCGGGCAGGCCGAGATCAACTACAAGTTCAACACCATGCTGCATGCGGCCGACGACGTGCTGCTGTTCAAGTACATCATCAAGAACACCGCGTGGCAGAACGGCAAGACCGTCACCTTCATGCCCAAGCCGCTGTTCGGCGACAACGGTTCGGGCATGCACGCCCACCAGTCGCTATGGAAGGACGGCAAGCCGCTGTTCCACGACGAGGCCGGGTACGCGGGCCTGTCGGATCTGGCCCGGCACTATATCGGCGGCATCCTGCACCACGCCCCGTCGCTGCTGGCGTTCACCAACCCCACGGTGAACTCCTACAAGCGCCTGGTGCCCGGCTACGAGGCCCCGATCAACCTGGTGTACAGCCAGCGCAACCGGTCCGCCTGCGTGCGTATCCCGATCACCGGCAACAACCCGAAGGCCAAGCGCCTGGAGTTCCGTTGCCCGGACAGCTCGGGTAACCCGTACCTGGCCTTCGCGGCCATGCTGATGGCCGGTATCGACGGCATCAAGAACAAGATCGAGCCGCTGGCCCCGGTCGACAAGGACCTCTACGAGCTGCCGCCGGACGAGGCCGCCAACATCCCGCAGGCGCCCACCTCGCTGGCCGCGGTCATCGACAAGCTCGAAGAGGACCACGAATACCTCACCGAGGGTGGCGTGTTCACCGAGGACCTGATCGAGACCTACATCGCCTATAAGCGGGAGAACGAGATCCTGCCGGTGCAGATCCGTCCTCACCCGTACGAGTTCAGCCTGTACTACGACTGCTGAGTCAGTTGGGAGAAGCCGGGCGGCGCGCGAGTGCCGCCCGGCTTTTTCTCGAGCGATAGGGTGATCGGCGTGGCTGCGACAACACCGAACCCCTGGCAACGCATCACCTACGCCTACGGTCGCCGGCTGCCCGACTCGATGAGGGATTGGGTGCGCCAGGACCTCACCGGCCCGGGCGCGGTCCGCCGTCACCTCATCCGGATGGCGATTCCGTCGGCGCTGGTGCTGGCTCCGGTGTGGTTGCTGCCGGCCCCGGTGTCGATCCTGCTCCAGATGACAGGACCGCTGTTCTTCTGGGCGGTGGTGATGGCGATGGCGCTGAACAAGCCGTGGCGGCGCCACCGGCTGGCTCAGCACGGCCTGCCGATGGAGCTGATCGAGGCCAAGAAGTCCAAGCGCGCCCAGCGGATGCACGACAACTACATCGAGAAGTACGGGCCGCGCCCCGAAGAGGCGCGCTGGCAGGCCAACAGCAGCCCGTTCTGACCCGTGCGGGTTCTGCTGCAGCGCGTCACGTCCGCGCAGGTGCACGTCGACGGTGAGGTCGTCGGGGCCATTTCGCCCGCCACCCAGGGCCTGGTGGCTCTGGTGGGTGTCACCCACACCGACGACGCCGCGGTGGCCGCCAAGCTGGCCGAGAAGTTGTGGCGGCTGCGGATCCTCGACGACGAGCGCAGCGCCGCCGATATCGGCGCCCCGATCCTGGTGATCAGCCAGTTCACCCTGTACGCGAACACTGCCAAAGGGAGGCGGCCCGCGTGGAACGCGGCCGCGCCCGGTCCCGTCGCCGAACCACTGGTCGAGGCGTTCGCCGCAGCGCTGCGCGGGCTCGGCGCCGAGGTCGCCACCGGCGTGTTCGGCGCCCATATGCACGTCGAGCTGATCAACGACGGCCCCGTGACCCTGCTCCTCGAATCAGAAAGATAGAGTGATCTATATGGTGACGAAGTACATCCCCTCCTGGTACGACGACGAGGTCAGCGCCCTCTACGAGCTGGCGCTGGGCTTCTTCGAACGCGAGGTCGTCGGGCAGCACGAGAAGTGGGACGCCCAGCGTCACATCGACCGCAGCGTGTGGCTGGAGGCCGGCAAGCTGGGTCTGCTGCTGTGCTCGGTGCCCGCCGAGTACGGCGGCGGCGGTGGCACCTTCGCCCACGACCTGGCCGTGCTGGAGGCCCAGGGCTACGCCGGGGACCTGTCGCTCGGGGTGGGCGTGCACAGCGGGATCGTCGCGCACTACGTCCTGGCCTACGGCTCCGAGGAGCAGAAAAAGTACTGGCTACCGCTGATGGCCAGCGGCGAGGTGCTCGGCGCGATCGGCATGACCGAGCCCGGCGCCGGTTCCGACCTGAAGGCCATCCGCACCACCGCCATCCGCGAGGGCGACCAGTACGTGATCAACGGCTCCAAGACCTTCATCACCAACGGCGGTTCGGCCGACATGATCGTGCTCGCGGTCAAGACCGACCCGAAGGCCGGTGCGCGCGGCGTCTCGCTGCTGATCGTCGACCTGCGCGACTGCCCCGGCTACCAGGTGACCCGGGTGCTGGACAAGGTCGGCATTCACGGCGGCGACACCGCGGAGCTCGGGTTCACCGATGTTCGGGTCCCGGCCGACGCGCTGCTGGGCCCCGACGAAGGCAAAGGGTTTGGTCAGTTGATGGCCCAGCTGCCGCAGGAACGGTTGACCATCGCCGCCTCCGGTGTGGCCGGGATGGAACGCGCCGTCGACGACACCATCGCCTACACCAAGTCGCGGGAGGCTTTCGGGCACAGCATCTTCGAGTTCCAGAACACCGCGTTCGAGCTGGCCGAGTGCAAGACCATCGCGCGGACCGGACGCATCTTCTACGACCACTGCGTCGAGTCGCATCTGCGCGGTGAACTGTCCAACACCGACGCCGCCATGGCCAAATACTGGCTCACCGACCGCAAGTGCGAGGTCATCGACCGGTGCGTGCAGCTCTACGGCGGCTACGGCTACATGCGCGAGTACCTGATCGCGCGGATGTACGAGGACGCCCGGGTCGAACGGATCTACGGGGGCGCCAACGAGGTGATGAAACAGATCATCGCCCGGGATCTGTAGGGCGGGGTCTGCCCTCCCCTGGCAAGCCGAGTCGGTGTCCTCATCGAGTGGTCCCCGCCTCGTGTCGCCATCGTCAGACCCGGGCGCCTATGCTGGCCGCAGAGAATCAAACGGCCGACTTCTGGGGTGGCAGCAGGTCGTTGGTTTCCGTCCAGCTCCGGATGACCTCGAGCGTCCTGGACATGAACGGCCCGGTGGTCATCATGTGGTCGGCGCCCTCCAATTCCGCGTAGGCCGCCTGTCCCGGGCGATACCGCTTCACGGTGGCCCGGCCGACGCTCGGTCGGGTGCACAGGTCGCGAGATCCGGTGATGACCAGGACCGGCGCGGTGATCGACGCGAAATCGACGCGTGCCGCTCTGCTCGGATCGAGAAACCACAGGATCATCTGCCGGTAGGCGGTGCCGGACTCCGCGCACAGCGTGGCGTAGTAGGCCTCGGAGACCTCCGGTGGGGTCGCGTTGCAGATGTACTTGTTCCACGCTTTGAACGAGACCGGATACATCGGTTTGCTGGCGATCCATTGCGGCAGGTAACGGGCCCACAGCTTGTACATCGAGAGTCCGATGGGGATCATCCCCGCGGTCGGCGCCGGTCCGAGCAGGACGACGCCGGAGCACCGGACCCGAGCCGCCAGGAGCTGCGCGATCAGGGCGCCGACCGAGTGCCCAATGATGATCGGGGCTGAATCCAGTGAGTCTGCGAGGGTTTTCAACCCGGCGACATAGTCCAGGAGGCCGAGCGTGCGCACCTGTTGAGCGTTGCCCCAGATGTCATGGGTGCGTGGGTTTCCGTGGTACGGCCACGTCGGCGTGTGCACGGTGTAGCCCTGTTCCCGCAGGGCGGTGGCGAATTCGCCCCAGTTCTCGCCGTTGCACCAGGTGCCGTGGATCAAGATCACGTGTTTTTCGCTCATCGTCTTCGCCTCGTCGGGGGTTGGGTTAGAAGTGGGTCCGAGACTAAGACCCCCAATCGAAGCACTCTTGACATTTGGAGACAGGTTTCTGGAAGATCCTGGCGTGGGCTCAGTCATTCGAGCCGCCGCGCTGGACGGCTTCCGAGACCTGGCCGCGGCGATGGGCGCGGACCCCGGGGCGCTGCTTGCCCGTCGCGGCCTCGGTGCTGACATTCGGCCCGAGTCGTTGATCTCGTTGGAGGCGACGGCTCACTTGCTCGAAGACGCGGCCGATGAGCTGAATTGTCCGGACTTCGGCCTTCGACTCGGCGCGACGCAGAGTCCCAGCATGCTCGGGGCGCTGGCCGCGGTGATTCTCAATGCGCCTGACGTCGAGCGCTTGCTGGCGGACGTGTCCGGTTATCTGTTCGTCCACAGCCCCGCGTATGAGGTGGCCGTCGATCGCAGCAGCCCTGTCGACAACTATTGTGCGACATTACGTTTCGGCATTTCACTGGACGACTATGCGCCTCAGCGCCAGCTGATCGACGGCTGCCTCGCGATGACGTTTCACATTATGCGACGGATAGGCGGCCGGCAGTTTCGGGTGAAGGCCATTTCGCTGCCGCACACACCCCGTGCGCTGGCTCGGAGATACTCCGCCTTTTTCGGCGCGCCAGTGCATTTCGAGCAGCCCTACGCGGGAGTGCACTTCGGTCGCGAGTTCTTGAATGTTGATCTTCGTCAGATGAGCGCACAGGCTCGAGCGGACGCGCTCGCAGAGATCGAAAGCGCGCACCGCGCTCGGGCGAGCACGATGGCAGACCGGGTTCGCCACACGCTCATCCACACGATGGGGGCCAACAAAGGGACGCGCCGGGAGACCGCGGCGCTGCTCGGCCTCAATCCGAGAACCCTCCAACGTCGGCTGGCATCGGCGGGCGCCTCATTCGACGAGATACGCGAAGACGTATACCGCACCGCGGCAATGCATTACCTCTGCGAGACGCAGATGCCACTGGGTCAGGTGGCCGCAGCGCTTGGATACTCGGAGCAGTCGGCGTTCACCCGCGCCTGTCGCCGATGGTTCGGCGCCACGCCGTCGACGGTGCGGGCGACAACCGGAGGCCGTTGACAGCTTTGGCGATGGAACGCCCCACTGCGGGATTGGATGGCGGACCGATGGCGGAATCGGCTCGATCGGCTATGACCGACGATTCGCGTCATATACGACGGCCTCGTCGGTCACAACGGAGAAGCTCGCCTCCGAGTCGACGCACCCCGAAATCCTATCCCGTAGACCGCCAAGAACTGCCGCAACGCCGTCAAGCGAATCCGTCCAGGTTTCAACAATGGCATCGCAGATGCCGCTATTGTCAGAAATAAGGTCGCTGCCATCCGGGAAGAGAGCATACGACTTTGTGACTCGGTTAACCGTCAGGCCGCCGAGGGTGTCTGAATGCTGCTGTTCCGCAAGCCATGTCCGGGCATCCTGTTGTAGCTGTTCCCAAAAGTCTGACGCCGGAACATCGGCACGTCGCATGATGAAGTCAAAGGTGCGAACATTGCCATTGGACGGTGCCAGGAGTTCAGTTTCGTCCATCTCAACCATGCATCCACTCAGCTCCGACGCATGCTTGGCCATGTTCGCTTCGTCCGGCCGGACATTCGCCAGGTATCCCTCATCCTGAAGCGCCTCCTCGTAACCTCGATCTTTCGTGGGGGTGATCTCCCGGCTTGTCGTGGTTCGGATTGTGTTGCGGCGAGCTGATTATCGGGTTTGGGTGTGACAGGTCGCCCGGTCAGCGGGTTCTGCCGGGTTCCACTTCCCGGGGTGGTTGTCCTTGGTCGTTGCGATCGGTGCTGGTCAGCGGGGTCATCCGGGTTGCAGTCTGGCTGCGGCGGTGACCGCGAGGGCGGCCCACGGTGCGGTGGCCGAGAGTTGCAGGCGGGTTCTGCGGCCGTGACGGGTGATCCGGGCGGCGATGGAGAACAGGCGCAGCCGTAGGCGTTTGGGTTCCCAGCGTCGCGCCTCGTGCTCGGGCAGGGCGATCATCTGCATCCAGGCGGTGAGTTCCATCGCGAGTTGGACCAGGGCGCACCAGATGCGGTTCTGGTCGAATCCGTGCAGGGGGAGGTTGGTCAGGCCGGTGTCTTTGGCGGCCCGTATCCGGTCTTCACATCGGGCGCGGCGGCGGTGGCGCAGTTCCAGATCGGGGAGTTGTCCGCGGGTGGTGTTGGTGGCGAATACGGTCAGCCGCAATCCGTTTCGGTCGGTGAACCGCAACTGGGCGCCGGGATGCGGGCGCTCTTTCCAGACGATGGCGGCGGCACGCTGAATCTGCTGCGCAAGGGGTTCTCGCACCTGTCGGCGAAGTTCGCAATGTGCGTGTTCAAACCGGAGTCGACGCTGAACGCCAACCGCAACGCCGACTACGCGGCGGTGCGCTTGCGGGTGATGCGGCAGGTGCATTTCTCCACGGCCGACAACCGGTCGGTGGATCTGGTGTTCTTCGTCAACGGGTTGCCGGTCGCCACCGCCGAGCTGAAGACCGACTTCACCCAGACCGTCGCCGACGCCATCACCCAGTACCGCACGTCCCGGCTGCCGAAGGACCCGGCGACGGGGCAGGCGCAGCCGCTGTTCGCCTCCGGTGCGCGGGCACTCGTGCATTTCGCGGTGTCCAACGACGAGGTGTGGATGACCACCCGGCTCGCCGGGGAGAAGACGCATTTCTTGCCGTTCAACCGCGGGTCGGAGACCGGTGGCGCGGGAAACCCGTTGAACCCGAACGGGTCACGCACTTCCTACCTGTGGGAGCGGGTGCTGCAACGCGACGCCTGGCTGAACATTCTGGGCCGGCTGATGTACATCAAGCACGAGTCCTCGACCGATCCGATCAGCGGCAAGACCACCAAGTCGTCGACGTTGCGGTTCCCCCGTTTTCATCAGTGGGAGTCCGTCACCGAACTCACCGCCGCGGTCACCACCGAGGGCGCCGGGAAGCGGTACCTGATCCAGCACTCCGCCGGGTCCGGCAAAACCGATTCGATCGCCTGGACCGCGCACCGGATGGCGCGCTTGCAGGTCGGCAATGCGAAGGTGTTCGACTCGGTGATCGTCATCACCGACCGCAACGTCCTCGACGCCCAACTCCAGGATGCGATCAAACAGATCGACAACGATCAAGGGATCGTGGTGGCGATCGACCGGGACCAGGCGGCCCAGGCCGGCGCCTCGAAGTCCGGGCTGCTGGCAAAGGCGTTGACCGACGGCAAGCTGATCATCGTCGTCACCATCCAAACGTTCCCGTTCGCAATGGACGAGATCCGAAAGAACAAGGGCCTCAAGGGCAAGACGTTCGCCGTCATCGCCGACGAAGCCCACTCGTCGCAGTCCGGGCAGACCGCCGGCAAGCTGAAAGCGGTACTGACCGCCGAGGAACTCCACGAGATCGCCGACGGCGGGGAGGTCGACGTGGAGGCGATCCTCGCCTACCATGCCGAGACCGAGGGGGCACGTGACGATCTCGGCTACGAGGATCACAAGTTCGATCCCATCCCGCAGCGCGACTACTACGCGCTCGCGGGCATCTTCCTCAGCACGGAGACCTGCTACGGCACCGCGCCGAACTTCCAAAACAT